>ENA-ORXC01000150-ORXC01000150.1-marine-metagenome-genome-assembly--contig:-NODE-150-length-65886-cov-5.159264_pt1 | contig 65886 bp, 47 predicted proteins | sample MGYA00237865_ERZ511478 | MGnify/ENA metagenome assembly ERZ511478
ATTATTATGAATGATCACCAAAAAAGACGATTTGCAGAAAAGATAGTAAAGACGCTGTTTAACACCGTTTCTGGTAAAAAAATTACATTGTTAGGTTGGGCGTTTAAAAAGGATACCAATGACACTAGAGAATCTGCAGCTATTTACGTAGCAGATTATTTACTCAATGAAGAGGCAGAGGTAGTGATATACGACCCAAAGGTGTCTGAGGAAAAAATACTAGCAGATTTAGATTATCTAAATACTCGCTCTGAAGCAAAAAACAGGGCACTTGTTACAGTGGTTACAGACCCTATAGAGGCTTGTGATAACGCGCATGCCATCGCAATTATGACCGAGTGGGATGAATTTGTAGGATATGACTGGCAACAAATTTACAATCTGATGCAAAAGCCTGCTTTTGTTTTTGATGGAAGGGCTATATTTGCAGCAAATAAAATGAAGGAAATTGGATTTGAAATGTTTGTTATTGGTAAAGGTTAATAGGATGAAAAATAGTTTTGGAAGATTACTTTTTATAATTCTTATTTTTTCTGGAAATGTTTGTTTTTCTCAGGAACAGACTATGAGTTTATCTCAAATTTCGTCAGTTAATATTGATGATTTATCAGATGGTCAAATTGAATCATATTGGCAGAAAGCTAAAGAACAGGGTTACGGCATAAACGATATTGATTTAATTGCTAGAGCACAAGGAATAAAACCTTCTGAAATAGTAAAACTTAAGACGAGAATTAATAAATTGAATTCTGAGGTAGTAGCTAGCTCTAATGAATCTTCAGTGTCTGTGGTTACATCAAGAAAAAAAGAAAAGCAATCTTTTGGTCTCACAGGGGATGAAGAGTTAAAAGAAGACCCGCGTAGATCTATATTTGGATATGATTTTTTTAAAAATCCAAATATCAGTTTTGAACCATCTTTAAATATATCTGCACCTAAGAATTATTTGTTAGGACCGGGAGATGAGATTACTATAAATGTCTATGGAGCTGCAGAAAATGTTTATGTCCAAGAGGTTGGATCTTCTGGAGTTGTAAGAATCCCTAATGTGGGGCCTATTTCAATTACAGGTTTAACTTTAGATCAAGTACGTGCGAAAATCAACGGAAGCTTAAGAGGAATTTATGCAGGCATAGGAGCGCCTGATAGTAGTCCTTATAAAGTTTTTACGGACGTCTCAATTTCTAATATAAGGAGGGTTCAGGTTAATATTATAGGTGAGGTTAGTGTTCCGGGTTCTTACTCGCTATCTTCATTGTCAACCATTTTAAATGCATTATATGCATCTGGTGGGCCTTCTGAAAATGGAACCTTCAGAAATATTATATTGGTTAGGAATGGAAATATAATATCACATTTTGACATTTATAAATTTTTAATAACAGGAGATTCTGATAATAATCTGTATTTAGAAGATCAAGACGTAATCATAGTTAATCCATACAAGGAACGTGTGGTGGTAAAGGGGGCTGCAAAACGCCCAGGAATTTATGAATTAAAATCTGACGAGACTTTTTTAGAACTTTCGAAATATTTTGGAGGTTTTACCTCGAATGCTTATAAAGATAGATTAACCATTGAGCGTAATACAGGCACCCAGCGAGAGGTAAAAGAGATTGACTTAACCAAGTCAACTTTAGTAGCATTGCAAGATGGAGATAAAATTAGTATCGGTGAAATTGTAGATCGTTACCAAAATAGAGTTACAATTTCTGGAGCTGTATATAGACCTGGACAGTATGAATTAAAAGAAGGAACAAAGCTTTCTGATATTTTTGCTAAATCTTTGGGTGTTACAGATGATGCTTTTTTAGGAAGAGCTATTATTTACAGAAAGATAGATGGGTATGATAGGAAAGTAGAGGCATTTTCTGTTGAAGATGTATTAAATGACAAATATGATCTCTCTTTACTTAGAGAGGATGAAATTCATGTATTTAGTAATGAAGAATTAAATGATCGTCAAAATATTATTATCTCTGGCGCTGTAAATAACCCTAGAACTATTTCTTATACTCAAGGTCTTTCGGTAAAGGATGTGATTCTTATGTGTGGAGGAGTTAAGTATGGAGCAGACCTTAGTAATGTTATTATTTCAAGGCAGATTGTAGATAATGTTTTTAGTACGCTAAGTAAGCAAATAGAAGTGCCAACAACTAATTTACTTGTGGATGGTGGAGAAGAATTTGTTTTAGAACCTAATGATAGGGTTACGGTACTTTTTCTCAAAGGTTTTGAGAAGTTAAAAGGAGTGAAGATTAGTGGTGAAGTAAGTTACCCTGGAGCTTACACCATTACGGATAAGGATCAAAGAGTTTCTGATTTATTAGAAAGAGCTGGTGGTCTTTCTCCTTATGCTTATGCAGAAGGAGCAACACTTATTAGAAAACTTAATAACAAGGTGGAGGATAAAGTACAGAAAGAGTTGTTATTTGATATAGCAAAAAGAGATTCTGTAGTTCAAGCAGGAAATCTCGATCAGGTTTTTAGAATAGGACTGCAATTGGATAAGATTTTAAAAGATAGCGGCAAAGGTTCCAAGTATGATATTATTTTAGAAACTGGAGATGAGCTTAATATCCCTAGTCTTAAACAGACTGTAGAAGTAAGAGGTGAAGTGCTTGCTCCTGCATTAATTAGTTTTGATAACAGCAAATCTCTAAAAGATTATATTAACGGATCTGGAGGCTTTACCTCTACTGCAAAAAAGAATAAGGTATATGTTATTTATGCTAATGGAGAGGTAAAGGCTACAAAGAATTTTTTATTTTTTAAGAACTACCCTAAAATTGCGCCGGGGTCCGTTATATTAATACCGCCAAAGCCTATGAATATGGGTAAAGGAATAAGTGTTCAAGAGATAATAGGTATAACTACTGGCCTAGGAACAATTGGTTTAATTATTGATAGATTATCAAACTAAAAGATATAAACTCTAGTTATTCAATTATTGTCATGTATCTTAAATTTAACTGTAGTTTTATTTCAGCATGTCATTTAAATTGGAAGGAGTTAATCAATTGTAGTTTTTTACTGTATTTTATGAATAATAATACCTACATTTTTTGCCGATCAATTATATAAATTAATAGGCAGGGAGTAGTTTTGTTTTGACAGATTATTTAAATAAAAAATGTTTATGAAGAAAGATTTTTTTGTTGACGATAAAGTTAACGTATCTTTTTTGATTGATTTATTGCTTTCGCGAAAGCGTTTTATTATTAAGATTAGTATACTATTTTTTGTAGTTGGTCTTATAGTCGCATTATTTTCAAAAAACTATTACACATCAAGCACAGTACTCCTACCTCAGGTAAGTAGCTCTGAGCTTAAAGGAGGTTTAGGTGGTCTTGCCAATCTCGCTGGCATAGATTTATCTGGAGGTAGTAAATCACAAAATATATCTCCTATATTGTATCCTCAGATTTTTGAAAGTTTAAATTTTCAAAGAGATGTTATTAATGAGCCAATTAAATTTTCTGATTTTGAAAAGGAATTGAGTTATAAAGATTATTATATCAATCATTATAGTCCCGGTTTTTTAACTTTAGTTAAGTCCTATACTATAGGTTTGCCAGGTAAAATTATTAAATCTTTTTCAGCAGATAAACCTGAAGTAGTTATAACAGATACTTTAAATTCTGATATTTTATATTTATCAAAACAAGAAAAAAATGTCTTAGATATTTTTAAAAAATCTACTAATTTGTTAATAAATGCTAAGGAAGGTTATATTGAGATAACAACTACAATGCCTGATGGAGTTGCTGCTGCTCACTTAACCAAATTGTGTTGGAAAAAACTTGAAAATAGGGTTATTGATATGCATGTCGCTAAAGCGAAAAATGAGTTAGAATTTTTAGAAAAGCGACTTTCTCTTAAAAAAGCTGATTTTGAAAGTGTACAAAGGAGGTTAGCTTCTTACAAAGATGCTAATAGATTTAATGACACTGCATTAAGTAATGTACGATTACAAACACTTAACGCTGAGTATTCACTTAGTTATAATATTTATAATGAAGTTTTAAATCAGGTAGAAGTGCAAAAATTGCAGGTAGAAAAGGATACGCCTATCTTTATGGTTTTGAAAAATCCTATTGTCAAAAATGAAAAATCCGGACCTAGTAAGGCGATAATAATAATAGGGTTCCTTTTTGTTGGAGTCATTTTATCTGTACTTTGGATTGTATTTAGAGTATATTGGAAAGAAGTTATATTAAATAATTAAATAAGTAATTAATCACTATGTTGAATAACAAATCTATTTTAATAACTGGGGGGACTGGCTCCTTAGGTAAAGCCCTTGTAAAACACATATTTAGTAAATATCCAGAAGTAAAAAGGCTAGTTATTTTTTCTCGCGATGAGCAAAAGCAATTTGAAATGGCTCAGGAGTACCCACCTTCTGATTATCCTCAAATTCGATTTTTTATTGGCGATATTAGAGATTATGAGAGAGTAAAAAGAGCTCTTAAAGGAATAGATTATGTGATTCATGCTGCGGCTATGAAGCATGTGCCTATTGCAGAATACAACCCTATGGAGTGCGTTAAAACAAATATATTAGGAGCAGAAAATTTAATTAACGCATGTCTAGAAACTGAAGTTTCAAGAGTTGTAGCGCTCTCTACTGATAAAGCTGCTGCTCCCGTTAATTTATATGGCGCAACAAAACTTGCCTCAGATAAGTTATTTGTTGCTGCAAATAATATTACGGGATGGAACCCAATTAAATTTAGTGTGGTACGATACGGTAATGTGATGGGCTCTAACGGTTCTGTAATACCATTTTTTCTAAAGAAAAGGGCAGAAGGTGTCTTACCTATTACCGTGGAGGACATGACACGTTTTAATATATCATTACAAGGTGGGGTTGATATGGTGATGCATGCACTAGAACACGCTTGGGGAGGTGAGATTTTTGTTCCAAAAATACCAAGTTATAGAATCTTAGATATCGCAGAAGCTATAGGTCCAGAATGTGAAAAGCCAGTAATAGGTATTAGACCAGGAGAAAAAATTCATGAAGAGATGATTACTAGCTCAGACTCTTTTTATACGTATGATCTAGGTAAATATTATACAATACTTCCAGCTACTCATAGATGGAAACTAGAGGAATTTATAGCCAAATTTTCTGCAACGAGAGTGCCAGATGGATTTAGATATAATAGTGGTGAAAATGAAGATTGGGAGACTATAGAGAATTTAAGATCTTTAATAGTTGAACACGTAGATCCAGATTTTAAAGTTTAAGTTATGAAGCAAATAATTCCTTATGGAAAACAGCATATCACTCAGGGAGATATAGATTCCGTGGTAGAGGCACTACAAGCAGACTATCTTACTCAAGGACCAAGAATATTGGAATTTGAGTCTAATTTTGCTGAGTACGTAGGGGCTAACTATGCAGTGGCAGTTTCTAATGGAACTGCGGCATTACACCTCAATGCATTAGCTTTAGGAGTAGCACCAGGTCAAAAGATAATTACTACTCCTATTACTTTTGCCGCATCTGCAAACTGTGTGCGTTATTGTGGTGGGGAAGTTGTTTTTGGAGATATTGATCCAGAGACCTACCTGCTCGATATAAATAGTGTTAGGAATATTTTGGAAAATGATCCAGATGGTAATTATGTGGGTATAATTCCAGTCGACTTTGCAGGCCGTGCAGTAAATTTAGAGGTCTATCGAAAACTTGCAGATGAATTTGGTCTTTGGATTATAGAGGATTCTTGTCATTCTCCAGGAGGTTACTTTGTAGATAGTAAAGGAGAAAAACAACACTGTGGTAATGGAAATTTTGCAGACTTAGCTATTTTTTCTTTTCATCCGGTAAAGCATATAGCGTCTGGAGAGGGAGGAATGATTACAACTAATAGTGAAGAATTATATAATAAACTACTCGCATTAAGAACTCATGGGATCGTAAAGAATGATGAGTTATATACAAATGATCCAAGTTTTGCATCGGCTTCAAAAGATGTAAATACGTATCCTGCTTGGTATATGGAAATGCAAGAATTAGGTTATAACTATCGTATTACTGATTTTCAAGCCGCATTAGGTAATAGTCAGCTCAAAAGAGCAGATGAGGGCATTGAAAAACGCCGTGCTATTGCAACTAGATATTATGATGCCTTTAAAAGCGAAAAGTTTATAAAAAGTCAGTCTGGAGTTATTGAAGGTCACGCATATCATCTCTATGTAATTGAAGTAGACGATAGGTTAAGTCTTTATAACTACTTAAGAGAACAAGGTATTTTTGCACAGATACATTATATACCTTGCCATTTAATGCCGTATTATAGAAATTTAGGTCACAAGGAAGGCGACCACCCTAAATCAGAGGAATATTATAGAAATTGTATTAGTTTACCAATGTATCCTACCTTAAATGAAGATGAACAGGAATTTGTTATAGGTAAAATTAAAATATTTCATGGAGTTAGTTGAAAAAATTGGGTTAGGAACTGTTCAATTTGGTGTAAATTATGGTATATCTAACACTCATGGAAAGACCACTGAGACTGAGGTTGGAAATATATTAGAGATAGCAAAAAGAAATGGTGTTAAATTTTTAGATACAGCATCTGGATATGGCAATGCTGAGGAAGTGTTAGGAAATTTTGATTTAAGCTCTTTTAAAATAGTTTCAAAATTTTTACCTTTTAATGAAGAGCTCGCATTAACTGACATATTAAGTGGTAGTTTAAAAAAATTGGGTGTAAAAAAGCTTTATGGATATCTTGCACATAGACCGCTTTCACTACTAAATAGTAATTATTGGAGTGAATTGCAGAATCTAAAGGAGAATAATTTTATTGAAAAAATAGGGTTTTCACTAAACACGGTTGAAGAACTAGATTTGCTATTAGAACAAGGAATTGTGCCCGATATTGTACAAGTGCCTTTTAATTATTTTGATGCTAGATTTGAGCAAAGTATTAAAAAACTTAAAAAAGAGGGCTGTGAAATTCATACTAGATCTACTTTTTTACAAGGTTTATTTTTTATTAATGTAAACGATTTAAGTCCTTATTTTGATGAAGTTAAACCATATTTGATAAAGCTCCATAATAAAGAAAAAAATGTAGAAGCATTTCTGTTAAATTATGTTGCCAACATTGATTTTATAGATCAGATAATTATAGGCGTCCAAAACGCAGAGCAGCTAGCGGATAATATAAATAATTTAAGTATTGAAAAGGATAGACCTAAATTTAGTGGAAGCATCTCCGAAAACATTTTAATGCCGTCTAAATGGCCGCCAAAATAACAAATGAAAGAAATTTTTAATTTAAAGGGAAAAATAGCAATTGTAACAGGAGGTTATGGCCATTTGGGTGCTGGTATGACTAAAGCCTTACATGACTTTGGGGCTACTGTGTATGTTGCAGGGCGAACAGAAAGTAAATTTTTAGATAAATTTAATAATTTAAGTAGTGACCGCATTAAGTTTATTGAAATAGATATTATGAGCTCTGAAAGTATTAATGCTTGTTTTGAATCCGTATTTAAAACGGAAGGAAGTATTGATATTTTAATTAATAACGCGCATTCAGCGAGAGGTGGAAATTCGCAGGAAAATATGGCTGACGAGGATTTTCTGTACACTTTGGATGGTATATTAGGTTCTGTTCATAGAGGAATAAAGTCTGTTTTACCTTATATGAAGAGACAGAATTCCGGAAAAATTGTAAATATCGGTTCTATGTATGGTCTACTAAGTCCTAATTTTGATTTATACGAAGGTGTTGACTTTGAGAAATATTTAAATCCTCCTCATTATGGAGCGGCAAAGGGAGGGGTAAATCAAATAACTAAATATTACGCTGTGCATTTAGCACAGTATAATATACAAGTTAATTCTATTACTCCAGGACCGTTTCCTAAGCCAGAAATTCAGGAAAATATTGAATTTGTAAGAAGGCTTAAAGAAAAAAATCCAATGAAAAAGATAGGTTTTCCAGAGGATCTTGCAGGTCCTCTTGTTTTGTTAAGTTCAGATGGATCGAGTTTCATGACTGGTCAGACGGTCCAAGTTGATGGAGGATGGACGATATGGTAAAATTGAATCCACATATTATAATTCAAGCAAGAATGGGTAGTTCTAGACTACCAGGGAAGGTTATGAAACAAATTGACGGTATACCAATGATTGGTTATCAAATTGAAAGACTAAAAAAAACAAATTTTTCTGTCACTGTCGCAACATCTATAGATAGTAATAATGACAAACTAGTTGAATATTTAGAAAAAATAGGTGTACAAGTTTTTAGAGGAAGTGAGGATGACGTTTTAAAAAGATATTATGATGCAGCTACTCAAGAAAAAACTACCCATGTAATTAGAATAACAGGCGATAACCCACTTATTGATCCACAATTTGTGTTAGATCAAGTAGAGATATTGAATAATAATCTTAATTCTGAGAGATATTATTTAAATGTTGGAAAAGAAAAGAAATTACCGTTGGGAATGTCCTTTGAACTTTTTCCTTATGCCTTGTTGAAAGAAGCATATTTAAACTCAGAAACCAATGCAGAGAAAGAACATGTTACTCCTTATATGCATCAAAATATGCCTGGCGATATTGACTTTTATCAATTTGAAACTTCAATTAATGCCCCAGAATTAAGATTAACTGTTGATACTGACAGGGACTTTGAATTAATTGATGCTCTCATCACAAAGTATAAATGTCATCTAAAGTCAATAAACGAAATAATTGAAATTATCAGGAAAAACGAGTATCTCAAGAGGATTAACAATGATACTATACAGAAGAGTTGGGATTCTTAAATTTATTTAATTTATTCAATAATTAATTTTAAATTTTCATAAGAATTTCTTATGTAACAAGCAATTAGTATTCTTCTAACTATTTATTAAAGTAATATCAAGATGTATAGCTTTTTTTTTATTCCTAGTACTAAGGTCCATAAGTTAAGGGATCTAAGAAATTTGGGAATAAGTGAATTTGTAATTGATTTTGAAGATGCTATTAAAGCATCAGAGAGAGAAAATCTAGTGAATACTTTATCTAAGGATAATGATTTATTAGATTGTTATTTGAGACTACCTGTTTATGATGAGTCGGAAACAGTGGTTAGTATAAAATTTTTGATTCCTTTTCTAGAAGCTGGATTTAAGAAGTTTGTTATACCTAAACTTAATAGCCGTGATGATTTGGATATTCTTATATCTCAAACTAATTCCTATAACATATCTATTGTGATTCTTATTGAAACACCCAGACTCTATTTGGAGCTACTCTCTGGCGTATCTAATTATAAATCATGTATTGAAGGCATAGCTCTGGGAAGCCATGATTTTATGTCTGTTGTAGGAGGAACTCATACTTTAAACAATCTAGAAATCTTAAGGCAGAATATACTTTATATGGCTCGAGCTATTGATAGTATAGCGATAGATATAGCATCAATGGAACTCAATAATTTAGAAAATTTTGGAATAGAGTTAATTGATGGTTTCAATAAAGGCTTTGATGCTAAATTTTTAATTCATCCAAAACAGTTTAAAGTATTTAATGAGCACCAATTTTATACTGAAGCAGAATATCTTAGAGCTCTCAAAATAGTATCCTATCTAAAAGAAGTAAACGGCATTAATGAAGAATTTAATCCAATAGTCGTAGATGGTCAAATTATAGAAAGGCCACATATAGAAAGGGCCTTAAAAATTGTATCAACTTATAAAAAATAATATGGAAGCATCCAATCTAGGTAATTACTACGAATACTTTGCCGTAGGAAATACAATTAATCATAGTTTATCAAAGACCATCTTTGAAAGTGATAATAATCTTTTTAGTTTATTAACTATGAATCACCATCCTGTCCATACAAATTTGGATTTCGTAGAAAATCATCAACATGGCAAAATATTAGTAATCGGTACACTAGTATTTAGTCTCGTTGTAGGGATGACTGTTCCTGATATAAGTGGTAAAGCTATTGCGAATTTAGAATATGAAGCTGTTAAGCATTTAGGGCCGGTTTTTATTAATGATACTATTTATGCAAAAACGGAAGTTTTAGATAAATGGGATTCTAAGTCAAAAAGTGATAGAGGTATAGTTTATGTGGAGACAACTGCATACAATCAAAAAAATGAGGATATTCTTAGTTTTAGAAGAAAAGTTTTAATACCAAAGGAAAATAATGGATAAGTTTTTAATGCGTAGTTTAATGTTTGTTCCTGCACACAGCGATAAACTTTTATTGAGTGCATCAAAGTCTATTGCTGATGTACTGTTACTTGACATAGAAGACTCTGTGCAACCACAATCTAACAAACAAGTGGCTCGAGATAAAGTTTTAGAAGCTATGAGCAATGGGCTTTTTAAGGGAAGGCACGTTTTTACTAGGATCAATGATCGAGAGAGTGGGGAGCTGCTTAGAGATGTCACACAATTAACAGTAGATGGTATTGATGGATTTATGTATCCAAAAGCAAAGAAAGGAGAAGATATTTACTTCTTCGATAAGCTTCTAGAAACTGTAGAGTTTGAAAAAGGTTTTAAAAAAGGAACATTTAAAATAATACCATTAATAGAAACAGCATCTGCCGTATTGAATGTGCAAGAAATATGCACGGCATCAGATAGGGTAATTGCAGTGGCATATGGATCGGAAGATTTTATTACAGACTTAGAAGGGATTCATGATAAAGAACATATAAGTTTATTTACCCCTAGAGCTATAATAGCAATGGGTGCACGCGCAACTGGTGTAATACCTATAGATACTGTTCATGTTAGAGTTAAGGATTTGGAAGACCTAGAAGTTAATTTGCAATTATCTGTAAAATTAGGCTATGAAGGGATGTTAGTCCTTAATCCTATGGAAATAGATCTAGTACATCAATACTATAGTCCTTCAGAAGAGCAAGTTCAGCATGCTAAAGACATATTAAGATTAGATATTGAGGCTCAAAAAAACGGACAAGGTGTAGCTATTATTAATGGAAAATTTATAGGCCCTCCATTTGTGGCTAAAGCTAAAAAGGTTTTAGAAAAACATAACTTAGCAAATAATTCTTTATAATGAAAAAACTAATTATTATAGGTGGTTTTGGAAACGGAACTGTTGTACAATCAACTGTAGAAGATATTAATGAAGTAAGTCCCCAGTGGGAGATACTTGGATTTTTAAATGACAGAGAAATTGGATCAATTAATGGTTATCCAATAATAGGTAAGATCACTAAGGAGGTGGTTGACCAGTATTTAAAGGATGAAGATGTTTATTTTTTTTATAGTCTTATATCTGTTAAGCTCAACTTTAATTTTTTACATAAATTGACAGACTTGGAGATTCCATTGGAGCGATTTGCAACAATCATTCACCCTACAGCAGTAGTCTCAAAATATTCAAAAATTGGATATGGAGTTTGTATACAGCCATTTGTTTCAATAGGGCCAAACACGAATATAGGTAACTTTATACATATTTTTGCTCAATCATTAATAGGTCATGGAGCAAGTTTAGACGATTACTCTTATGTGGCAAATAACGCTTGTATAGGTGCAGATGTACACCTCAAAGAAGGGGCGTATTTAGGTACTAATGCGACAACTCTTGAATTTGTGTCGCTAGGTAAATGGTCTATTACAGGTATAGGAGCAGTAGTTTTAAAAGATGTAGAAGACTATGCAAAAGTGGTAGGTAATCCAGCGCGTAAAATAGGTGAGGTGAGTAGATAGAGTTCCGAGAAAGCATTTAAATACTAAGTCCTTTACTTTAGATAATTAGAATATATAATCCATGAAAATACTTTTTAGAGTTGATGCAGGAGGTAGTGTAGGTCTTGGTCATTTTTACAGAACTTATGGATTAGCAAAAAGTATTTCTCTAAAAGGGCACAACGTGCACTTTGTGCATTGCGATTCTGAATTTTGGGATTTACAATTAGATTTTGAGTTTGAACATACAAGTTATTCAGATAAGGAATGTAATTACAAAATGGTAGCTTTGAGTAATAAATTGCATTGCGATTTTTTATATGTAGATGGTATTCTCGAATTTCCAAGTGACCTCTTTAATGGCTTATCTGTGCAAACAAAAACTGTATTTTATCAGAATATTTCTCCATCAAGGCATTTATGCGATATATTTATACTTCCTTCTATTCATCAAACCAAGGAATTTTTCTCATCTTTTTTGAAATCAGTCGCTATATATCAAGGATTAGAATATGTGCTTTTTAATCCGCAAATAAAACGTCTTGAAAGTAAGAGTTTAGAAAATTTAAATGAGGTAAAAAAAATAAGTATTGTAACTGGTGGAAGTGATCCTAAAAATGTTTTATTAACTCTTTATGAATTATTGGATTTTAATAGTTTGCAGGATATAGAGTTTAACTTTTATGTAGGTAATAATTTTATGTTTGTACCTTTGTTACCTTTTAAAACTCCTAAAAATGTAAATTTTTTAGAGTATGACTTTTTAAGCATAAATGAAAGTCAGATAGTAGTATCAACATTTGGGGTAAGTACTTATGAGCTCTTGGCCTTAGGAATGCCTGTTATAAGCTTAGGACATCAGGAAGCAAATAATATTGCCTCAGAAGTTTTATCAAATAAAACAGATGCCTTCATGCATCTAGGCTTAATAGATGATATAAGTCCATTGCAAATTAATAAAGCAATTAATGATCTTATAAAATCCAGAGAGTTGAGAAAAAAATTTAATAAAAGGGCACTGTCTTTATTAGACTTTGATGCCGAACAACGTATAATTTCAATTTTAGAATTATAGTATATGATTTTTGATAGTGGACTTTTTATAATTGCAGAAATTTCTGCAAACCATAATAACGATTTAAATCTTGCTTATAAAACGATAGATGCAATTGCAGAGACTGGAGCAGATGCTGTAAAGATTCAAACCTATACTGCAGATTCGTTAACTATGAATGTAGATAATGAATTTTTTGGTCCTAAAAAGGATGGACTTTGGAAGGGTAAAACTTTATATGATTTATTTGAGAAAGGTAGTTTGCCATATAGCTGGCACGCCGATATCAAGAAATATGTAGAGAGTAAGGGATTGATATTCTTTTCTTCGCCATTTGATAGAGCTGGAGTCGATCTTCTAGAAAAACTAGAGGTAAAATTGTATAAAATTGCTTCTCCTGAGATTACAGATATTCCATTGATAAGATATGTAGCTTCTAAGGGGAAACCTATGATTATCTCTACTGGAATGGCAGATTTAAGTGATATACAATTAGCCTTAGATACTTGTAGAGCTGAAGGGAATATAAATGTAACACTCTTAAAGTGTACGTCAGAATATCCTGCACCTGTAGACATGGCAAATCTTAAAACAATTCCTAATTTACGAGATACATTTGATGTGAATGTAGGCCTGTCAGACCATACAGTAGGCAGCACAGTACCTGTTGTTGCTGTGGCGTTAGGAGCTACTGTGATAGAGAAACATATTACTCTTAATAGGGCTAGTGGAGGTATAGATGCATCGTTTTCAATGGAGCCTCATGAATTTAAGGCTATGGTTGATGCCGCTCGAGATGCTCAACTATCTTTAGGTACGATAAGCTACAAACTTAAGGACGCAAATAAACTTAGAAGACGTTCACTATTTGTACATCAAGATATAAAGAAGGGTGACATTATTAGTTTAGATAATGTAAGGACAGTAAGACCTGGGCATGGATTACACCCTAAACACCTAGATGAAATTTTAGGTTCCATTGCAAGTCAAGATATTAAAAAAGGGACGCCATTGCAGTTTAATCATTTTTCAAAGTAGCATTTGATGCTTTTAAAACTTTTAAAAAAAACCTTAAAAAATAAACTCATAATTTATTTAGGATCAAGGTATGCCACTTATTTTATACAATTTATAACATCACTTATCATAGCTTCAAAATTAGGACCTACTAGTTTTGGTGTTTGGGGAGTTATTTTATTACTTCTCAATTATTTTAGAATTGTAAACTTTGGTGTTGCAAATGCGTATAATATTTTTGCAATACAAAATAAATCAGATGAGATTAAGGTTAAGAAGGTTACAGCCTCGTCATTACTTATTCTAACTTTTTTAAGTATTGTAATAGTGTTTATAGCACTTTATCATCATTTTATAGGGTTTGAGTATATTTTAAAATATGACTTAGGGAATTTATTCTATTATACGTGTATTGCTGCGATTTTAACGCACTTCAATACATTATTTATGAATATATATAGGATTAAAAATAGACTGTTTGAGATAGCTTTATATCAATCTGTTATTCCACTTATACTATTTATAGTTGCGCTTTTTTTAAATTCTGACAAGTTATTAGAGTTTCTTACACTATCTTACGTAGCAGGTAATATAGTTGCGCTCATTATTTTTATATTTAATGGGAAAATACCCTTCGGTGAGTATCCTTCTTTGGAATGGGTCCGTAAAATTATAGATAAAGGAATTTATTTATTTATTTATAATCTATGTTTTTATCTCATTCTTTTATCAATTAGGACTTTAATAAGTTTAGAGTATACTGTAACGGAGTTTGGTTTTTTTTCATTTTCATTTGCATTAGCAAATGCTATACTTATGTTCTTACAAGCACTCACTTTTATTGTGTTTCCTAAGGTTGTAGATAAGTTTAACACAACAGATAAGGTTTATGTAAGTACTTTAATAAGTAATATTAGAGATAGTTATGTGGCTTTTTCATTTGGTTTAGTTTTTGTCGCAATTATATTTTTTCCAGTACTCATATATTTTGTTCCTAAATATGCAGAGGGGCTATTATCATTACAACTCATCGCTCTTACAATTATATTATATACCCAGTCCTTTGGATATAATACTTATTTAATGGCTCAAAATAAAGAACGTACTATTGCAAAAATTGCTTTGTTCTCCTTGAGTATTAATTTAGGAATGGCGTGTATGTTGATTTATGGTTTTAATGTTGCTTACGATAAGGTAATTATTGCAACATTAGTAAGTTATTTTTTGTTTGCGTATTTAGCGATGTTTTTTGCTAAAAGAGAGTTGGGATTAAAAAACTCAACTTTTTCAAACTTAAAAGAAATATTCCCACTTCGATTATTGGTACCCTATGTTGCTGCACTTATAATTATCTTTTTAGAGTTAAACTTTTTTTTACCAATACCACTAATACTTTTTATTATACTTAATAAAAATAAATTGAAAGGTGTTATTTTAAAACTAAAAACCATTTTTACTAAGCCAGATATGATAAACCTAGATTAACCATTGCAAAAGTTTTTTCCTAACATAGAATTACATCAGATTACAGAGAGGCGTCTTAGAACAAACTCGCTTATTCTCTGCGCATACCTTATTGTTGCATTCCTATATTATGTTGGGAACGATTTAATGAGATTACCTCTTTATGGCCTCGTTTTAGGTATATCTACGCTAGGAGTATTGTACACAAAGAGTATTGATCAAGGTTTTAGATTTAAACTGTTGCCAGTAATAATATACTTTTTCTTTCTAACTAGCACTACCTTAATACAAACAGTAAATGGCACGTTATCAGTTTTTATCTTAATGTTGATAGCTGGCCCCTCCTTTGCATACTTTGTTTATAATAACAAGTTTTCGACGCGAATAATCAAAATTCCAATTTTAATTTTTGGATTTTATTTCATGGCGTTCTATGTACTCAAAGGGACTTTAGAAGGTGCTTTTTTACAAATGAGTGTGAACTACGTATCTGTGGTGATGATTATGAATGCTGTTCTAATAGGGTATGTAGAAAGTAATCAGAAAGAAAAACTATCATTATGGCCTTCACTTATGGGTCTTTTTCTGGCACTTATTGCTCAAGGTAGAGCAGGTATTATTATAACTTTTCTATTAGTAATAAATGTTCTTTTTGTGAGGTGGAGGCTTCTTACTACGAGTACTAAGATCATATCAGGGTTTGCATTATTTGCATTGCTTGCATTATTTATTATAAGCCAGCTAGATACTATTATCTTAATTTTTGAGAACTTTACATTATTAGAAAGGTTTACAGAAAGAGGTATAGATTCTCCATCACGAGATATTCTTAAAAATGAATATCTTATGCATATGGATACTAGTAACCTTATTTTGGGCTATAATTATACAGATAATCCTTGGTTTAAGCACTATGGTGGTAATCCTCATAATTCATATATACGATTGCATCATTTTTTCGGAATTTTATTTTTTATTATTGTTCCATTACTGGTCATAGCCCTTTTTAAAATTTTAAAAAGAAGTTACTTCTTATTCTTATTGTTTTTTGCTGTACTTTTAAGAGCATATACAGATACTGTTTTGTTCTTAACATTATACGATTTTATAATTATACTATTTGTTATGTGGGCTTATGGTAAAGCGCAAGCGAACAAACTTACTGAAAGCTTATAATGAAATTATCTAATCAAGAATACATTAAACAATTAGACTTTTTAGAACAGAAAAACGGTCTTTATAATATAGTAGTAGGTGGTGTACCATTATGGAGGCTTATCCGGTTTAGATATAGAGTATCCTTCCTAAAAAATGTAAACGGTTTTACTAATAAAACTACAAAAAATAACATAGATATTATTCATATTATAAAATGGTCTATTGTCTCTGTTTATGAACTTTGTAAAGTCTTGCTTTCGCGAAAGCAGGATACTACATTATTTTTACCTTTTCCTCGTTTGGAATTTGAAAGTGGTATTTATTATGATAAATTTACAGACCCAGTTATTGCTAAAACAACTTTTCCAGGAGATACGGTAATTTTTCAGAACAGCCTTGGAGGAAGATATTCTAACCCGCGAACAAATGGGGATAAAACCATTAAAATAGATTGTCTTAGTTATATATCTAAAGTGGTAAGTTTACTACTACTGCCTTTTGTGTTGTTTTTTTATAAGTCGAGATTAAGTCTGTTAAAAAAACGTCTTGCAACCATATATTCAATAGAAAAATTCTTTAGTTTAAAATTAGCTTTGATTATAGGGACATTTATAATTAATAGACTGTTGTATAAAATTCTCTTCAAAATACTGGATGTGAAGAGTGTTTTTTTAGTAAGCAGGACTGTTTTTATACCGCAGATAGTTGCTGCACACGATTTGAAAATTCCTATTTACGAGCTTCAGCACGGTGCTACACCGGCAGAGTCTGCACTATATACGGGGCCTTATAACGCTAAAGTCGATCCAGATTTGTTTTTATGTTTTGGCAGGTTGTGGGTTGGAGAACAATTTGGATTACCCTTGCCTCAAGTTAAAAACATCGGGTGGGCTTTAAAAGATTATCAAAATTTATATAAAGGTATTGTTGAAAATCATAAAAGGTTATTATTTATTTCATACCCCGCAATTACTTCAAAAATTATTAGTGTACTTAAGACTCTTTCTTTAAATAATACATATTACACATATGTACTAAGGTTGCATCCTCAAGAGGCTTTAAGTGATAGTCAACAGAAAGATTTAGAAGCATTACCTAACGTTAAAGTAGAACATTACACAAAAAATGTACAACAGTCTATATTAGAATCTAAAGTTGTCTTTGGAGACAAATCGACAGTACTGTATGAAGCTTTGAGTTTAGGCAAAACCGTACGTCAAATTAATTTCGGAGAATTAAAGCGGGATCATTCTTCACTTGAAGAATCCTTATTCAGGCCTTTAGATACTATTGATGATTTTTTCACCTCTTTGGAAGATAAAGATGAGAAGGTTACACATAGCACTGATATTTACAGTAATTTTGATACATCATTAATGAACGATATTTTAAATATATGATAACAGTATTAGTAACTTGCGTAGGCTCTGGAGTAGGACAATCTGCGATAGATTCATTAAATCTTAGTAGAGATTATCGCATTTTAGGCTGTGATGGTAATTCCAATGTTTACGCCCATGGTTATTGTGATGTCTTTGAAGTAGTGCCTAGCATTTATGCTACAGAGTATCTAGACACTATATTAGATTTATGCGATAAGCATGATGTAGATCTTATTATTCCAGGTCATGATCATGAGCTTTTTGTTTTTGCTACAGAAATTGATCGATTTAATAAAGCAGGCGTGTCTGTTATTGTTTCAAAACCTGATCTTATAGAAATAAGTAGAGACAAAAAGATTTGGTTTGATTATTGGAAACCTTTAGGGTGCAATATCGTTCCAACATATTTTGTAAAAGATTTTAAACAAGAGCCAGATACTACAATCTTTCCTGCTATTGTTAAACCATCAGGAGGGTCTGCCTCTCAAGGTATTTCTATTGTAAACACGCTCAAAGATCTCGAAGGCCTTACTGATGATGATATCATTCAACCTTACTTATTTCCTGAGAAAACAGATCCTAATTATGAGGCTATAAAAAAGGCAGTTGCTCAAGGTGATTTCATACAACGTTCAGAAATTTCAATTCAACTTGTATTTTCAAGTTCCTCTAAATTTAAAGGTATTTTTATATCTAAGAATACCCTTAAAAATGGTGTACCAGTCTTTGTAGATCCTATTAATCCAGACACTTTTGAACATCTTGATGAAATTTTAAAATTTGTACCTATATGTGAAGAAAAAGGGGTGCGAGGTCCTGTTAACATACAAGGACGTATTTCTGAAAATGGCTTATTCTTCTTTGAAATGAATATGCGTTTTACAGGAATCACTGGTAACAGAGCACTTTTAGGATTTAATGAAGTACAATATCTTGTAAATGATTTTCTAAATTTACCCAAAATCAGTATTAGTTCTTATGCCCCTGGCAAGAAAGGAGTGCGTCAAGTGGCCTGCACAACTATTGCTAGAGAGAAAAATGATTCATCAAAAAAGATTATAACAATACTAGGGGCAGGTAGTAATTTAGGTCAAAATTATTTGAGTGGTAAAGCTGTAGAGGATAACGTTTCTTATAAATTGATATGTCGTAAGACGTCTTTAGAGAAATATGCAACGCTGTTTAAAAGAGAAGATGTAACTCTATACGATGCAGCAGATGTAAATGTAGATCAGATTTTGTGTCAGTCTGATAGTTTAATAAACTTTGTAAGTGCACTAGCTCCACAGCCAGAAGTACAAAAGTATGAGGCTATTTTCTTTTTACAAGAGCTTTCTCATAAAATAGCTAAAGCTAAAATTCCTTTCATTTTAAATATTTCTTCACAGTCTGTTTATGATCAGTCTAGTAGTATTGATAAAACAGAAGAAACCATGACGGTTTCAAATAACCTCTATTCTTTTCAGAAGTTGCTTATAGAAAAAATATTTGCAGATTTTAATAAGTTTTCTCCTATGTCTAATGTTATATCATTACGTATAGGTCGGGTAATGAACCCAAAAAACATTGCTTCTTGTGGATTCTTTGCAGGGATGATAAAAAAATATATATCAGGAGAAGTAACTACGTTAGATACTCCAAAAAATCGAACCAATCTAGTTCATATAAAAGAAGTTACTAGGGTAGTAGACTTTTTACAAGAATTAAGTTATATCAAGACTTTACCCAAAATTCTAAATTTTGGTGGAGAAAACATAACCATGGCAACCTATTGTAAAACGATAGAAAAAGAAGTAGAAGGAAGTGGTTCTTTCGAGTTGTTAGAGCAAGATAAAGAGATGGTGAGCGCTACTATAGATGATACAAAAATCTTACAATTAGGGTATTTAAAAGTTCTCAATTTGAGAGATATAATTAAAGAAATTGCAAGTAATTCTTAAATATTAGGCTATGAGAAAAATACTTTGGAATATCTTATCTTCTATTTATCCTATATATCTCAATAAGATGTATTCTATGAATATTTCTAGAAATGCAATTATATCATATAAAGCAATTTTAGATAAAAGTATTAATCCTAGAGGTATTTACATAGGAGACTTTACTTGGGTGCTTGCTGGGTCAATGATATTGTCTCATGACCATAGTAGAGGAATCAAAGCCGATACTAAAATTGGTGAGAACTGCATAATAGGTATTAGGGCAATAATTTTGCCAGGTGTTATTTTGGGTGATCACGTAGTAGTGGGTGCTGGGTCTATAGTTACAAAGTCTGTGCCTAGTAATAGTGTTGTTGTTGGTAATCCTGCAAGAATTATTAAAAAGGGTGTTATTGTTAATGAAAAGGGGCAAATCACTGTTGAGGGCCAGCCCATGACTGCGCAGTAGTTTTATGATAATAAATCTTTTTTAGTTAACAAAATAATTTCGATGGTTTTTAAAAATAGATGATGTACAAATTAGTTTTCAAGCGTTTAATAGATATTCTGGTTGCATTTTTTGCATTTATCATCTTGCTCCCTCTTTTTATTGTAGTAGCGATACTCATTACTACAAAAACAAAAGGCTCTGTTTTCTTTAAACAGAAAAGACCAGGTTTAAGTGGTGAAATTTTTTCAGTCTTGAAATTTAAAACGATGACAGATGAATGTGATGCTAAGGGTGTCCCTTTACCCGATGAAGAAAGAATAACTAAGGTAGGACAATTTATAAGATCTACATCTTTGGATGAAATTCCTCAATTGCTTAATGTTATTAAAGGTGATATGTCACTTGTAGGCCCAAGACCCTTGCTCACTAAGTATTTACCTCTTTATAATGAAAGTCAAGCAAGACGTCATAACGTAAAACCTGGAATAACAGGATGGGCTCAAGTTAATGGTAGAAATAGTATTACTTGGGAGAAAAAATTTGAGTTAGATGTCTGGTACGTTGATAATCTAAGCTTCTTATTAGATATAGAGGTTCTTTTCAAAACCTTATTGAAGGTGATAAAGAGAGATGGTATAAGTTCAGACACGTCAGTTTCTATGGAAACCTTCAGAGGTAATAATAATTAATATTATAAAAGTGAGAAGATTACTTGTATTACTATTTTTTGGAGTTTCCCCATATATCATATCACAAGTTACGGTAAGGCCTAAAAATTATCAAGCTCAAGATTTTATATGGAATGAACAAAAATCTCGCGTAGATAGTGACACACTGTTGCCAGGTATAGCAGTTTACTGGGAGAGTTATGTAGATTATAGAAAAAATGGAATTTCTAAATTCAAAGTACATTTAAAAGAGCCTGTTAAAGTTTTTGAAGCAAAAAAACAGCAAGCTTGGGGTTTTGTGCAGTTTCCTAAAATATTTAGAACATATGACGGCCGTATAGCCGCAACTTGGAGTATGAATCCAGATGATATACGAGTGCAAAATAAAGATGGTTGGAAGTATTCTAAAGATAATGGAGTAACATGGACATATAAATGGAATGATAGACCTAATATTTTAGGTCATAAATTACCCAATGGTGATTATTTAAAAATGGTGAGTTTATTCCCCAAAGTTGATACAATGGAACTTCCTATTCCTTATCTTACTGAACGAGAGAAAAATGGGAAGATTTGGAATTTTTATGAAGAGCATAAAGTTCGGGATAATTATACCGGTTTTTTTCAAAATAGATTAAGAAAAGGTAGTGAATCTATTTTGCGAGAAAAAGCAAGTAAATTAAATACAACTGCATTATCATACTCCCAAAATGGTGTTTTTTCACAGCAAGCTTGGGGAGATATAAAAACAGCTTCTAATGGATCTCTTATAAAATGTATATATCCTGGTTTTCATAAAGATTCTAATGGTGGGGTTTTAACTTCAGGCATTGATTTCTATATATCTGTAGATAATGGAAATTGTTGGGACTTTCAAGGATCAGTTGCTTACAATTCTGAGGCTTCGTATAAGGGTAAGAAAAGGCTCATAGGATACCAAGAGCCCACTTTCGAAGTTTTAGATAATGGAAATCTTGTTTGTATTATGCGTTCTAGTGCTGGGTACGAAGTGGGAGACATGTTTATGAGCTCTTCTAAGGATTTGGGAAAGACTTGGACAAAGCCAAATAAAATAGCTAACAATGGTGTGTCTCCACAGTTACATAAACTTAAAAACGGGGTGAAAATCCTAAGCTCTGGACGTCCTGGTGTGCAATTACGTTTTTCGGTAGATTCTTTGGCTAAACAATGGTCAGAACCTTTTGAAATGATGCGTTATCATGGATTATCTGGGCAAGTATCATGTGGCTATACAGGAATCTTACCTCTTTCAGATAATAGCTTTCTTGTAGTTTATTCAAATTTTAGAAACAGGGATGATAACAATAATTTGAGAAAAGCTATTTTTGTAAGAGAAGTTGTTATAGATTCCTACAAATAAATAGCCTACAGTCTATGTAGCATTTAATCATTATAAGATTTACACAATTATGAATAAAAGTAAGATATGGCTCTCCTCTCCACACATGGGTGGAAATGAACGCAATTTTGTAACTGAGGCGTTTGATACAAACTGGGTAGCTCCATTAGGTCCTAATGTAAATGGTTTTGAGAATGATCTCAAAATGTATCAAAATGAGGATGTAGAGGTAGCCGTGTTGAGTTCTGGGACTGCTGCTATACATCTAGCCTTAATACAATGTGGCGTAGTAGCAGGAGATGAAGTAATATGTCAATCATTTACCTTTTGTGGTAGTATTAATCCTATAATGTATCAAGGTGCAACACCTATACTTGTAGATAGCGAACCTGAAACCTGGAATATTTGCCCGATACACTTAGAAGAGGCAATTAAAGATAGAATTGCTAAAGGTAAAAAGCCTAAAGCAATTGTGGCCGTTCATTTATACGGAATGCCTTATAAGGTAGAGGAGATAAACAAAGTAGCTGCAACATATAATATTCCAATTGTTGAGGACAGTGCAGAAGCTTTAGGATCCACATATAAAAATCAAAAATGTGGAACCTTTGGTAAGTTTGGTATTTTATCGTTTAACGGTAATAAGATTATTACTACAAGTGGAGGAGGAGCAATAGTTTGTCAGAATAAAGAAGATAAAATTAATGCTGTATTTTTAGCTACACAAGCACGTGATGATGCTCCGCATTATGAGCATACAACTATTGGGTATAATTACCGGTTAAGTAATATATCTGCTGGTATAGGACGAGGGCAGATGGAAGTGTTAGACAAGCATATTGCCTTACGCAGAAAGATGCATGACTTTTACATTGAGCAGTTCAAAAAAATTAAAGGTGTTACAGTTTTCTCAGAGCCTTCTAAAGACTATTTCAGTAATCACTGGCTTTCAGCAATTATTATAGAACCATCTGAAACTAATGGTATCACTAGGGAGGATTTACGTCACGCTTTCGCGAAAGCAGATATAGAGTCAAGACCATTGTGGAAACCTATGCATTTGCAACCTGTTTTTAAAGGAGTCCCTTATTATGGAGAAAATGTTTCAGAAGAATTATTTGATAAAGGTCTATGTTTGCCATCCGGTTCAAATCTAACGAACGAGGATAGAGACCGCATAGAAAACGTTATATTTACAGTGTTTAAAAATGATTAATGTTTCAAAGAGTAATAAATGCTATTAATAATCTATTTTCAGACGAAAATAGACTTGATATAAGGAATGTAAGGTATTTGCCACGTTGGTCAGTGCTGTTTATGGACACTTGTACCATAACCTTATCATTGTTTATTACTTATTTTCTACTTGATGATTTAGGAATTCAACCTTTAAAGGTTCTGGGATTAAGTCAACAGTTAGCGCTGATTGTAGGAGTTAATTTTATCTTCTTACTAGTTTTTAAAACATATGCAGGCCTTATAAGACACTCATCTTACATGGATGCGCTTAAGTTGCTCTTGGCTTCAATTACAAGTCTGATTGTATTGATTATTATAGATCTTATAATCATTTCTTTATTTCAGTCAAAGGTTTTTATAATAAGCGGTCTTATTGTTTTTTCAGTGATAAGCTTTGTATTGCTTTTTTCTTTTAGATTAGTTGTCAAACAGCTTTATGAGTCTTTTAAAAGTATCAAGCTTGATGAGGAGATTATTCCTGCCGTTGTTGTAGGTATAGATGAGGGAGCTATTTCTATAGCGGCTGCTTTAGAAATTGAACATCCTCAACGATTTGTAATACAGGGATTTGTTTCTAAAAGGCAAAATAAAAGTTTAAGGATTTTAAGTAAACCTGTTCTAGAACTAAACGAGGGAATTGAAATTTTAGTTGATAAATTAAAGGCTTCAGCAATCATTTTTGCAGGTAATTCTCTCAATGCCGAAGAAAAATTTAACTTAGTAAATAATTGTCTAGAACATGATATCAAGGTTTTCAATTCTCCTTTAGTAATCAACTGGAGCGAGAAAACCACAGTTACAGATCAACTTAAGAGTTTGCAGATTGAAGATCTTCTAAATAGAGAACCTATCAAACTAAATGATGAAGTGAAGGCTAAGAAAATATCGGGTAAAATAGTTTTGGTCACAGGTGGTGCAGGTTCAATAGGTAGCGAAATTGCGAGACAAGTAGCCTCTTATAATCCTCGTAAACTCATCATTTTAGATCAGGCCGAAACCCCATTGCATTCTTTGTCATTAGAAATGATTGCATCATATCCAGATGTAGATATGGAATTCATGATTTGTGATGTTGCAAATCGAAATCGTTTGAGAGTTTTATTTGATAAATTTGAAATCAATATAATATATCATGCTGCAGCTTACAAACATGTTCCATTGATGGAGAGTAATCCTTCTGAAGCAATTGTTACAAATATTTATGGCACTAAAAATCTAGCCGATATTGCAGTTAAGCATAAAGTAAGTCATTTTGTAATGGTTAGTACAGATAAGGCTGTTAATCCTACAAATGTAATGGGAGCGACTAAGAGAGCTGCAGAAATTTATGTACAGTCAAAATATTTTAAAGAAATAGGAAAAGGGAAAAATAATACGACCAAATTTATTACAACTCGTTTTGGTAACGTGCTAGGGTCAAATGGATCTGTAGTTCCATTATTTAAAAAACAAATTGAGGCAGGGGGGCCTGTTACAATTACTCATCCTGATATTATTAGGTATTTTATGACAATACCAGAGGCTTGTCAGTTAGTGCTAGAAGCTGGAACGTTAGGTGAAGGTGGCGAGATTTTTATTTTTGATATGGGTGATCCTGTTCGTATAATGGATTTAGCTGAAAAAATGATAAAATTGGCAGGATATGAAGTTGGTGACGACATCGAAATAAAAATAACAGGGCTGAGACCTGGTGAAAAGCTATATGAAGAATTATTAAGCGACCAAAGTAAAACTTTACCAACCCATCATAAAAAAATTATGATAAGCGAAGATATATCAGGAGACTATGATGATGTAAACAATAAAGTATCTGATATTATCAAAGCAGCTATCAAGAATGATAATATTATAAGTGTAGCAAAACTTAAATCATTTATTCCCGAATTTAAGAGTAACAATTCAGAATATGAATTGCTAGATATAACTGTTGCGGGGATTGATAAGTCCAATAGTAATAGTTTGTCAGTAAAAGCTTCTGATAAGAAGATGATCTAACTAGAGGAGGTATATACTTCCGACATTTCTCCTTTATAGATGAGAACTAATGCAATTTTAATTATTCTTTGGTTGTATACATCATCTTGTGTTGGCCAAGATACTTTTAAAGTAAGTAGTATAGTTCAATCTAGAGTTCTTGCAGCCTCGGGTAAAAATTCTTTTTGGAGTTTTACTAATAGTCAAGGATTTTTAAGTGAGTCTAGTAGTTATGGGGTTTCCGCTTTCGCGAAAGCGGACTATAGTATTTCAGATAATCATATAATTACCCTAGGCGCTGGGGCCTATGTGTCTGACGGTTTTAATGATAAACTAAGACGAAGTAACCTCTACCTAGAGTATAAAAATAAATGGATTTTAGTAACTGCAGGTGCAAAAGAGGTTGTACAAGATCCATACAATCTTTCTACCATAAACAATAATATTCTACAAACTGGAAATGCACGGCCACTGCCAGGGATTATCATTTCTAATGTGAAACCTATTAAATTATCGGAGCAATTTTCTCTAGATACAGCGTTAGCTCATTATAATTTAAATGATAATCGGAGTACAAAAAATACGAAGATTCATTATAAGATGATTAAAGTTAATTGGAATATAAATGAAGCAAGTTCGCTTTCAGTGGCGCTTAGACATTATGTTCAATGGGGCGGTATCCTTTCTGATGGAACTAGATTACCGAATGATTTACAGGCATTTGGTCGAGTTTTTATAGGAGCAAATGGTGGTGATATAGATAATCCTAACGAGGCTATAAACGCATTAGGAAATCACTTAGGTAGTTATAATGTTAACTATAAAAGAAAGATCAACATGGGCACATTAGCACTTTACCATCAATCATTATTTGAGGATCGATCTGGACGAGAATTAAATAATTTTCCTGATGGTGTATGGGGGGTAAATTATCTACCTGAAGGAAGTAAGTTGGTTGAGTCAATCTTATATGAATATATACAGACCGTATCGCAAAGTGGCGCTCCTAGACCAACAGAAGGACTTAACCAGCAAAGTGGTGGTGATAATTATTTTAGCAATAGTATTTATCCCTCTGGATGGACCTATGAAGGTGCTATCATAGGATTGCCGTTAATTAATCCTTTTGGTAACACGACGACGCCTAGTAATAACAGAATGATAGGTCATCATCTCAGTATAGCTGGATCACTAGGGAAGATTGACTATACCATTAAGGGATCTTATATTCAGAACCTTGGAACTTACAATTCACCCACTAAACCTAGACAACAAGCACTTTATAGTTATGCAACGTTTTCTTACGATACCAATACTCTCGGAGTTATAAATCTCTATGTAGGTGCAGATTACATTAACGATTTCTCTAATGCTACGAGTATTGGAATAGGTTATAAGTATCAGTTTGATTAGAAATTTTATAAAAGATATCCAATTGCTCTAACTTTATCATACTCAATAATAGGTATTATAGAATCTATCACATATAATAATTAAAATAAATATGTCAAAATTATATACACCTCTTGCAATACGAGGTTTAAAATTGCCTAATAGAATTGTAGTTTCTCCTATGTGCCAGTATAGTTCAGTTAATGGAATGGCAAATGATTGGCACCTTGTTCATTTAGGTTCTAGAGCCGTTGGAGGAGCTGGGCTCATTATTACTGAGGCTGCTGCAATTTCTCCAGAAGGTAGAATTACACCTTCAGATATGGGAATTTGGCTAGATGAACATATTGCGCCTCTTAAACGGATTACAGCATTTATTAAAGAGCAAGGAACAGCAGTAGGAATTCAGCTAGCGCATGCTGGTAGAAAAGCAAGTACATTACCTCCTTGGGAAGGTAGTAAGGTGCTTAACAGTGAAAATGGAGGATGGCTTCCCGTAGCACCTTCTGCAATACCTTTTAATGAAGAAGGATTAATACCCAAAGAACTTTCTATAAGTGAGATAAAAGATATTATCAAGTTATTTGTAGATGCTGCTAAGAGAGCAGTAATAGCGGGTTTTGATATTATAGAAATTCATGCAGCACATGGTTATCTTTTGAATCAGTTTTTATCACCGCTTACTAATAAACGTGAGGACGAATATGGTGGTACTTTTGAAAAGCGAGCGCGTCTCTTACTGGAAGTAACAGAGCAAATTCGATCAGTAATCCCTGATGTGATGCCTTTATTTGTACGCATATCTGCTACAGAATGGGCAGAAGGTGGTCATACCATTGAAGATTCACTAAAAATCTCTCAACTCCTAAAAGATAACGGAGTAGATTTAATTGATTGTTCGACTGGCGGTGTTGTTAAGAATCAAGAAATTCCAGTAGAAAAGAATTACCAAGTACCATTTGCTGAAGCAATCAAGAAGAAAATTAATATAGCAACGGGCGCTGTTGGGCTAATTGAAGACGCCAAACAAGCTGATGAAATTCTCATTGCTGATAAGGCAGATTTAATATTTATAGGAAGAGAAATGTTACGAAATCCATATTTTGGAATATTAAGTCCAGAACTAGGAGGGAAGGAAATCGCTTGGCCAAATCAATATCAAAGAGCAAAACCTAGAAAATAATTTTAAGTCAATATCATCATATTTAAAAATTTCTATGGGTTTGAACTAAGTATATAAGCTCTTTATTTGGGATAATTAAAAAGCCAACTTTATCAAATCGTGTATAAAAATCTGATAAAGTTGGTTTTTGATTACTGGCTTTTTTTACTGTTTGGAGTAAAATAAGAGTAGCTTGTTATTTAATAGTGCATGGAATATACTTGTAACTCTTATTGAAATTACATTGAATGAATACTTGAATCGCTGAGTAACCAACGTTTTATTTCCCGATACAAAAATTAGCAAAAATATTACCTAGTAACTCATCATTAGTAACTTGGCCAGTAATTTCGCCAAAATGATAGAGTGCCTCTCTAATATCTACAGCCATAAGATCTCCAGAGAGGTCAGTGTCTAGGCCGTATTGTACTTTTTCTATTTCTTCTAGCGCTTTGAGGAGGGCGTCATAATGACGAGAGTTTGTGACAATGGTTTCATCATTGCGCAGAGCGCCGGTGTTTACAAATTCCAGAAGCTTATTCTTGAGTTCTTCTACTCCTATATTTTCTTTAGCAGAGAGAAGATGGAGATTTGGTATTTGACTACTTATTTCTTTAATGTCATTCTCAGCTATCTGATCTACTTTGTTGGCTACTATAACAAGAGACTTCAAAGGAAACTTATTCTTTATCTTTTCTATTTCTGTCTTGAACGACGTTGCATTTGCAAGAAATTCATTTGCACTGAATAATAAAATAACTACTTGTGCTTGTTTTATTTTTTCAAATGTTTTTTTGATTCCTAAACCTTCAATTACGTCTACGGTCTCTCTTATTCCCGCAGTATCTATAAAACGAAAACCTATACCACCTATGGAAAGTTCGTCTTCTATAGTATCACGGGTGGTCCCTGCGATATCTGATACGATGGCACGTTCTTCATTAAGAAGTGCGTTTAATAAGGTCGATTTTCCCACATTTGGTTCTCCTACTATAGCAACAGGAATTCCGTTTTTTATCACATTACCAGTTGCAAAGGAATCTATGAGGCGTTTAAGTACTTTTGAAATACGAGCAATAAGTTCTTTAAACTGGCCACGATCTGCAAACTCTACATCCTCTTCAGAGAAGTCTAGCTCTAGTTCTATGAGAGATGCAAAGTTGAGTAATTCTTGGCGTAGCTGTGCTATTTCATTAGAAAACCCACCGCGCATTTGTTGCATAGCGATCTGGTGTGCAGCTTCGTTATCACTGGCAATTAGATCTGCAACAGCCTCTGCTTGACTTAGATCCATCTTTCCATTAATAAAAGAACGTAATGTGAATTCTCCAGGTCTTGCAGATCTACATCCTGATCGTAATAAGAGTTGAATTATTTCTTGCTGTATATAACTTGATCCGTGACAAGAAATCTCAACTGTAGGCTCTCCAGTGTATGAATTTGTACCCTTAAAAAGTGACACGAGTACTTCATCTATAATACGCTCACCATCCATAATATGTCCTAAGTGAATCGTGTGTGTCTTTTGTTCTGAAAGAATTTTATTACTAACAGATTTAAAAATAGGGGAGGCTATGTTTAAAGCTTGAGCTCCAGAAACGCGTATTACCGCAATGGCTCCTGCTCCCGCTGGACTTGCTAATGCTACTATAGTGTCTTGTACATTCATCATGACAAAATTACGTAAACGTGTAACATTTTCGCGTAAGCATACACATATATAGTATCAATCAATAATCAACTAGATGGAAATCGTACAACAACCCGCTTCTGCACGTGAAGATAGAACGCTGCTAGCACTTACTCATTTATCCCAACTTCTAGACTATATAACTGGTTTTGGAGGTTTTATAATACCACTTATTTTGTGGTTATCTAATAAGGATACAGTGATTAATATGGATGAGCATGGAAAAGCTATTGTAAATTTTCAAATAAGTCTATTTATCTATTGCATACTAAGTATTCCTGCTATTTTTCTATTTGGTCTAGGGCTTATTACTTTACTATTACTGATTGTACTAGGCTTTGTATTGCCTATAGTTAATGCAATACGTGCTAGTAATGGGCAAGAGCCCAACTATTATGTTAGTATAAAATTCTTTAATTAGACTGAAGATATTTTTTATCCATCCAGAAGGTTCCAAATGGTATAATAGAGCATAAAAGAACAATTCCTACCGTTTTATTATTCCATTTCATAGGTGATTTCATCATAATTGCCATTACTACATAGGCAAGAAATAAAAACCCATGAGCCATCCCTATGACTTTGTTAGGTGCTCCATTATCAAATATATACTTCAATGGCATGGTGATAAAAAGGATCAATAAGAATGATATTCCTTCTAATACACTGAGAATTCTAAAGGTCTTAAGCATCGTATATTTTTGAACAAAAATAAGGGCAAACTACTAATAAGACTACTCATCTAAGAGTAACTTTTACTTAATTTCAAATAGTATGATCTGGCTAAGTTGTTTGCCAAAGGAGTTAAAATTATTATCGGAAATAACGATTAGTGATTTATTGCCATTTTCAAAATCAGGACCAAAAGTCATTCCTTCAATATTATCTACAATACCATCTGTGAGCTGGCCACGTATGCTGCTAAAATCTAATAACAACTTCTTAGTAACAGGAGTAAACGTAGAGTTAAAAAGATTGCTTAAGTCTTTTACATTGGTTGCATTTTTTGTAGAAACTTTATAAATCTTAATATCATTGCCGCCGTCTTTATGACCAGAGGCATACGAGCGTTCAAGTACTAAAAAAGAATGATCGTTATATGACAACATTTCAGTAACCCCATTTACTTCTAGCTTTCCTCTTCTAGCGACTTTATCTAGCATGTATACATATTCTTGAGTAAATGTATTGCGTTCACTATCTATATATGCAATGCGTACAGGAGAGTTTGCTTCACTTGCGGTAGGCACCATACCGTCTTGTTTAAGCGGTAACTCTGTTGTGACCCAGTATCCATTATTATTGTAATTTCTAGTAAGCGCTTCAAACACACCATTATTCTGTGGACCTTCATTATCACTAGTTTGAGCAAGATATCTAGATGGGACAACAATTGCTTTTTTAAAATCTCCATCTAGAGATGATATTCTTATAAAAGGATTGATATTATTCTTTATATCACCTTCACTAGACCATATTATATCATTAGATGCAGTAATACGCAAAGATTCTGGATCTGCTAGGCCAGAAGCAAAGGCAAGACCTGTATTGTCTTTAAGGCTCACCATTTTTGTAAATATGGGTGCTTGTAGTTTGCCACCTTGAATCGGAATATCAGCTATATAAAATCGCGGATTTTTGCGATCATCACTTATGATATACCATTTACCATCCTTAAAGTCTATGCTTGATAGACCACCTACTAGTGCTCCCTCATACGTTTCTTTACTTGGTATGATTACTTCATTTATAAAATGGAGCTTTTGGATATTTAGAGAATTTTTAGTAAGCGTGTTGACAGACTTACAAGAGAGTAGGAGTGTAACTGTTACAAGTATAAAAAAGGATTTTAATGCCATTTGAGTGCGATATTTTAATAGTTGTAAAGGTCTTACTTTTTGATGTAGTTTATGAAAATTTCTTGTCCGCTTTCGCGAAAGCGTGATTATCTTTATAAAAACACGTAAATATGGAAACATTAAAAGATAAAGTTGCATTAATAACTGGAGGAACAAAAGGGATAGGACGTGGAATTGCCGCAGCATTGTTGCATCAAGGAATGAAGGTAGCCATCACAGGAAGAGATGAGAAAGGAGCTCAAGAAGCGGCATACCAGCTTACTGAAAATGATAGTTATATACTGGGTATTGCAGCAGATGTAAGAGATTACAAAAGCCAGCAAAAAGCAGTAAAGGCAGTGCTGGATAAATTTGGAAAAATCGACGTACTCATTGCAAATGCTGGATTAGGACATTTTGAGAGTATTGCAGATATGTCTATAGCGCAATGGGATGAAACGATAGATACTAATCTTACTGGGGTATTTTATTCTGTAAAAGCATCACTGGACGCCATTAAAAAATCTGAAGGGTATATTTTTACAATTTCTAGTCTTGCGGGAACAAACTTCTTTGAGAAAGGGACGGCTTATAATGCGAGTAAATTTGGGTTAACTGGATTTACACAGGCTCTTATGATGGATTTAAGACAAGATAATGTAAAGGTTACTACGATAATGCCAGGATCAGTAAGTAGTAATTTTGGCGGGAGATCTCCAGAAGATGGGACAGACTGGCGTATCCAGCCAGAAGATCTTGGTCAGATTACTGTAGACCTTCTCAAAATGCATCCAAGAACGCTTCCTAGTAAAATAGAAGTACGCCCTTCAAAACCACCTGTAAAATAGATAGGTTTGTATTGTTTACGATGTATGTAATAGCTGAGTTACCATCTCGTTGTTTCTGGAAAGATGGTAGTTGTTCATATATTTTTACGACATTGCAATAAAAGTATTTTTATGTCATCTATACATTATATTAGTAATGATATTCTTGATTTTCAAACTGTTTCAGAAATAATTTTCGAACATAAAAAACTAGCGCTCAGTGAAGAAAGTCATCACAACATAAGTGCTTGTAGGAGTTATCTTGATAAAAAAGATATCTCAAGTAAAACCACTGCTCATACTAGGACTACTGGTTTTGAAAAACTTTCTATTAAAGCTGCGCATGATCATGATATAAAAGAACAACAAGAGAACGTATTACTTGTTCATGCAAGTGGTTCTGGAGATTGTGTTCCTAAGGAAATTGTAAAAATGATGCTTTTACTGAAGGTGCAATCGTTAAGCTATGGTCATAGCGGTGTTCACATAAGTACTGTGCAACGTTTAATTGATTTTTTTAATGATGATATACTTCCTGTAGTTTATGAACAAGACGTAAAAGATGAGAGAGGTGATATCGTGCCGCTTGCTCATCTAGCTCTTCCTTTAATAGGTGAGGGGCTAGTGTGGGACGGGAATAATATTTTTTCATCTGAGACTACTTTAAAAGCTCACGGTTATAAAAAGATAACACTACATTCTCGTGAGGAAGAGGCACTAATACAGGGTACACAATATACGAGTGCTTATGGAATGTATGCGATTATAAAAAGTCATAAGATTTCTTACATGGCAGATCTTGTTGGGACGATTTCTATAGTGGCTTATGAGTGTGATTTATCATATTTTGATCCCTTGCTGCACTTTGTAAGGCCACATAGAGGTCAAATCAAAACTGCCGAACGAATATTAGAATTTCTAGATGGAAGTGATAGTGCTATTACAGAAAAAGACAGTGTCCTAGATGTATTTTACTTTAGATGCATTCCTCAAATCCATGGTGCAACAAAAGACGCTATACATTATGCAACGAGAATTTTTAAGACAGAAATAAATAGTGTAACAGATTACACTACTATTTTTTCTCATGAAGATAAAATTATAAAAGGAGGAAATTCTCATGGTCAACCTCTCAAACTAGCTCTCGATTTCTTAGGTATTGCTATGGCAGAGTTAGGCATTATAAGTGAGCAACGAGTAAGCTCACTTGTAAAAGGTTTAAGGAACTTACCGCAATTTACAAGAGCACATTCAGAACATAGTAATGGTATGGGGATACCTAAAAATATAGTAAATGATAACCTGCAATTATTTACACCTACAACTGTAGATTCCATAGTCTCATCAAACGAATCAGAAATTCACGTAAATATGAGACCTAATGCAGTTATAAAGCTACTAGGTGTAATTGATCACGTAGAAACACTCCTATCTATAGAGTTAATTACTAGCGCAAGTGCTTTACATTACAAGAAATTTCCAACTACTTCTGCTTTTATAGAAAGCTTTCTAAATAGTTACAGAGAGGTAGTTCCATTTACTGGAAATGAATCTATCCTATTAGAAGAAATACGTAAAAGTAAAGGGTTTCTAGGTAGTTTTAATATAGATCCTGACGGCTTGTACTAAGGGCAATATTAAATAAATTGAGATAACCATTCTTTTGCTTCATCTATAGAAGTAAAAGACTCAAAAGGCTGGTTAAAAAATTTTCTTTCTAACAACACATTAGATTTTATCAGTGGATTTTCAGAAACAACGGCAATGGCTTTTAGGTTTTGGTGATTTGCAGTATCCATATATACTGTAGGATCCACAGAGTAGGAATTAAGTCTGTAAGAGATATAACCAAAAGATTTTTCCTCAAAGAAATTTTTGCAGAATGATATGAGTAATTCGTTTGATAGAGAATCTATATGAGCACCTTCTTTCATAATACCAATGACGATATTTTCTTCAATGTGTAGTGTTCCGAATGCAAATTCTCTTATATTTTTCAATGATGTAGAGCTTGTTTATGAGAATGCAAAAATCAAATATTCTTTATAAAAAGAAAAGAAATTTTCTATTAAATGTTAGACAAGAGTGTCTCCTTAAACTCAATTGCCTCGTCTAGTGTTTTACAGGTCATAATAGGCTTATCGTAGAAGAGTTTTTCTATCATGGAGGAATCTTTTATTACCTCATTTGGACTTATCACGATGACTCCTTTTAAATTTTTAATTTTAGATGTTTTAAAGTAAATAGTAGGATCAATAGAATAGGAGTTTATTCTATGAGTAATGTATACAAAATTTCTTCCTGCAAAATAAGTACCCGCCACTGCAGACAGAGCATCACTAAAACTAGGTATCATTGTTATTCCTTCTTTTACAACAATATATACGTAATCTTCATGTACTGTTACTTTTCCAAAGGATAATTCTACATGATGTTCTATTGGTTTTGTCATAGTTCTATAGAAATCTATGCAATTAAGATACTAACATTTGTTATATAATATGTTATTTTAAAATAGATTAACTATGTACGCATAGTAATTTAAAAAAATCCCCTAAAAGCATGATACACTTTTAGGGGATTAAAATTATAATAAAAGTTATCTAAGATTCCGTAGCTTCTGCTTTCTTAATATCAATTATCAACTCTTCATTTTTATCATCAAAATCCATAAAAATGCTATCTCCTTCTTTAAGTTGTGAGTTTATAATCTCTTCTGCAAGAGCATCTTCTATGTATTTTTGAATTGCTCTCTTAAGTGGTCTAGCTCCATATTCTTTATCAAAACCTTTATCACTTATGTAGTCTTTTGCTTTTTCACTCAGAGAAAGATTATATCCCAGATCTTTAATTCGAGTAAATAACTTAGCTAATTCGATATCAATGATTTTATGAATATCCTCACGTTCTAATGCATTAAATACAACCACATCATCTATTCGATTTAAAAATTCTGGTGCAAACGCTTTTTTGAGTGCATTCTGGATAATGCTTCTGGCATTATTATCTTCCTGAGTTTTACGTGAAGCAGTACCAAAGCCCACACCTTGACCAAAATCTTTAAGTTTTCTAGCTCCTATGTTTGATGTCATTATTATGATTGTATTTCTAAAATCAATTTTACGACCTAAAGAATCTGTCAAGAATCCATCATCTAGTACTTGTAATAACATATTAAAGACGTCTGGATGCGCTTTTTCAATCTCATCTAGAAGAACTACTGCATAAGGTTTGCGGCGCACCTTTTCCGTAAGCTGTCCACCCTCTTCATAACCTACATATCCTGGAGGCGCTCCTACTAAGCGTGAGATAGAAAATTTCTCCATATACTCACTCATATCTATACGTATGAGTGCGTCTTGATTGTCAAATAATTCTTTTGCAAGAACCTTGGCTAGCTGTGTTTTTCCTACACCAGTTTGACCTAGAAATATAAAGGAACCTATAGGCTTATTTGGATCCTTTAATCCAGCTCTATTACGCTGTATCGCTTTAGCAACTTTAGCAACAGCTTCATCTTGACCTATTACATTTTTCTTGATAATAGCAGGAAGTTTTGCAAGTTTATTGCTTTCTGTTTGTGCAATACGATTTACAGGGATTCCTGTCATCATACTCACCACATCTGCTACATTATCTTCAGACACTTCTTCTTTATGAAGTTTTGCATCTTCTTCCCAGCGCTCTTGAGCGATTGCAAGTTCCTTTTCTAAGGTTTTCTCATCATCACGCAGTTTTGCTGCCTCTTCATACTTCTGTTTTTTTACTACAGAAGTTTTAAGTGCTCTTACTTCTTCTAGCTTATTTTCAAGTTCTAATATTTTCTTAGGGACATCGATATTAGTAATGTGAACACGAGATCCAGCTTCATCCAGAGCATCAATAGCCTTGTCTGGGAGAAATCTGTCTGTCATGTATCTATTAGTAAGCTTCACACAAGCTTCTATAGCATCATCTGTATAAATTACATTATGGTGTTCTTCATACTTTCCTTTAATATTTTGAAGTATTTCGATAGTTTCTTCCACTGTAGTGGGCTCTACGATTACTTTCTGGAAACGACGTTCTAGTGCACCATCTTTTTCTATATGCTGGCGAAATTCATCGAGCGTTGTAGCACCTACACATTGTATTTCGCCTCGAGCTAGTGCAGGTTTAAACATGTTTGAAGCATCTAGAGATCCTGTTGCTCCACCGGCACCTACAATGGTGTGAATTTCATCTATAAAAAGAATGATATCATCATTCTTTTCTAGCTCGTTCATTACAGCTTTCATGCGTTCTTCAAACTGTCCTCTATACTTAGTACCTGCAACAAGGCTTGCTAGATCTAGTGTGACTACACGTTTGTCAAAGAGAATACGTGATACTTTACGTTGTACTATACGCAAAGCAAGTCCTTCTGCGATAGCAGATTTTCCTACTCCAGGTTCACCTATAAGTAGTGGATTATTCTTTTTACGCCTACTCAAAATTTGAGAAACACGTTCTATTTCTTTTTCACGACCTACTACAGGATCCAGTTTGCCCTCGTCTGCCATTGCAGTAAGATCTCTCCCAAAGTTATCTAAAACAGGAGTTTTACTTTTCTTTCCTCCTTTTGGAGTGGTGGGGCTATTAAAAGGGTTTTCTTTTGCTCCCTCATCACTATTATCGCCGTCATCGCTAAAAGATTCCGACTTAATAGGCTCTATATATTCATCGCTTTCGTTTGCCATCATTAATTTAAATTGGTCTTTTACATTGTCATAATCAACTTTAAGTCGGTTAAGCAATTTGGTGGTAGGGTCATTCTCATTACGCAAAACACATAATAATAAATGAGCCGTATTTATTGATGAACTTTGAAAAAGCTTTGCCTCTAAGAATGTTGTCTTAAGTGCACGCTCTGCCTGTCGAGTAAGATGCAAGTTTTTCTTATCATTACTCTGTAAGTTCAAATTAGGGTTTGCCGGACTAAGGATTTCAACCTTACGTCTCAAATGCTCTAAATCTATGTTTAATGCACCTAAAATATCGATTGCCTTCCCGCTTCCGTCTCTTAATAAACCAAGTAATAAGTGCTCCGTACCTATAAAGTCATGACCTAATCTTAGGGCTTCCTCTTTACTATAGGCAATTACATCTTTTACTCTTGGTGAAAAATTATCGTCCATATCTGTCTTCTTCTTTCTAAGTAAATTTACGTAAACAAGTTCAAAAATCATTCCGTTTACAGTATGTAGTACAAATTACCAAAAATACCTGACAATTCGCCTTTAAGAGCATTGTGTAGTTATTAAAAGACTTTGTTAAAATTTGTTGATAAATAGTGCGCTTTCGCGAAAGCGTAAACCCATAAAAAACCTCTAAAATGCCTACATTGCTAGCTAGTAAAAATTTGACATAAAATCTAATCAATTTATATATGGCTGCAGGAGAAAAGCTGATCTCGATTAATATTGAAGATGAAATGAAATCTGCTTACATCGATTACTCGATGTCGGTAATCGTGTCACGAGCGCTACCAGATGTGCGTGATGGTCTTAAACCAGTACATCGTCGTGTTCTTTACGGGATGCACGAGCTAGGGATAAGAGCAAGTGGTGCTCATAAAAAAAGTGCAAGAATCGTGGGAGAGGTACTAGGTAAGTATCACCCACACGGAGATACCTCTGTATACGATGCTATGGTGCGTATGGCTCAAGAATGGAGCTTACGTTACATGCTCGTAGATGGTCAAGGTAACTTTGGGTCTGTAGATGGTGATAGCCCAGCAGCAATGCGTTATACAGAGGCAAGAATGCAAAAAATATCTGAAGATATGCTTGCAGATATTGATAAGGATACGGTAGATCATCAACTTAACTTTGACGATACGCTCAAGGAGCCTACGGTACTTCCTACTCGTGTGCCAGGTTTACTTATTAATGGAGCATCTGGTATTGCCGTGGGTATGGCAACAAATATGCCTCCACATAACTTATCTGAAGTTGTAGACGGTATACACGCTTACATAGATAATAATGACGTTACTATAGATGAGCTTATGGAGCATGTAAAAGCTCCAGATTTTCCTACAGGAGGAACAATCTATGGTTATGAAGGTGTACGCGAAGCTTTTAAAACTGGTCGAGGTCGTGTTGTAATGCGTGCAAAGGCAGAGTTTGAAGAAGTAAAAGGTCGTGAATGTATCATCGTTACCGAGATCCCATATCAAGTCAACAAGGCAGATATGATTAAGAAAACGGCAGATATGATTAACGATAAAAAGATCGAAGGGATCTCTGCTATACGTGATGAATCTGATCGTAATGGAATGCGTATCGTTTATGTAATTAAACGTGATGGTATTCCTAATATAGTGCTTAATAAATTATATAAGTATACGGCACTACAATCATCTTTTAGCGTTAATAATATTGCTTTAGTAAACGGTCGTCCTGAGATGCTTAATCTTAAGGATATGATTCACCATTTTGTAGAGCATCGCCACGTAGTGGTAGTGCGACGTACAGAATACTTGCTTAAAAAAGCAGAGGAGCGCGCACATATTCTTGAAGGACTCATTATCGCATCTGATAATATAGATGAAGTAATTGCGATTATACGTGCGAGTGCAAATGGAGATGAAGCTCGCAATAACTTGATAGAACGCTTTAAACTTTCTGAAATTCAAGCAAAGGCAATTGTAGAGATGCGTTTACGCCAGCTTACAGGTCTTGAGCAAGATAAGTTGCGTACCGAGTATGATGAGATCATGAAAACCATAGATGACCTAAAGGATATTCTCGCTAGAAAAGAACGTCGTATGATGATCATTAGAGAAGAACTGCAAGAAATCAAAGATAAATATGGTGATGAACGTCGCTCTATTATAGAGTATGCAGGAGGCGATGTGAGTATTACAGATCTTATACCAGATGAGAAGGTTGTAATTACCATTTCAAATGCTGGTTATATAAAGAGGACTTCACTTACAGAATATAAAACACAAAATAGAGGTGGAGTAGGTACTAAAGCCTCTACAACTCGTAATGAAGATTTCTTAGAACATTTATTTGTAGGAACAAACCACCAGTATATGTTGTTCTTTACACAAAAAGGAAAGTGTTTCTGGATGCGTGTATTTGAAATTCCAGAAGGAAGTAAGACATCAAAAGGTCGCGCAATTCAAAATCTTATCAATATAGAACAGGATGATGAAGTGAAAGCATTTGTATGTACGGGTGATTTAAAAGATGAGGAATACATCAATAATCACTTTATCATTATGGCTACTAAAAAAGGACAAGTTAAGAAGACGGCTTTAGAGCAATATTCTCGTCCTCGTACTAATGGTATTAATGCAATTACCATTAAAGATGATGATGAATTACTATCTGCAAAACTTACTACAGGAGAAAGTCAAGTAATGCTTGCACTCAAGTCTGGTAAGGCAATACGCTTTGAAGAAAGTAAGACAAGACCTATGGGAAGGAATGCTTCTGGCGTTCGTGGCATAACTCTTGCAAATGATAAGGACGAGGTCATCGGTATGGTTTCTGTAAACGACGTGGAAAGTAATATCCTAGTAGTATCAGAAAAAGGATATGGTAAACGAAGTAGCCTAGAAGATTATAGAATTACCAATCGTGGAGGAAAAGGTGTGAAAACTATTTCTGTAACAGAAAAAACCGGAGGACTCGTAGCTATAAAAAATGTTACAGACGAAGATGATCTTATGATTATTAATAAATCTGGCATTGCCATAAGAATGGAAGTAGCTTCCTTAAGAGTAATGGGTAGAGCAACACAAGGTGTGAGACTTATAAATCTTAAAGGAAATGATTCTATAGCAGCTGTTGCTAAAGTAAAGAGCGATGAGGACGCTATAGATGATGAGGATTTGGAAGGAGCTGTGGGTGAAGCTACAGATAACCCTACTGGAGAATCAACAACAACCCATGATCAAGGCTCATCTGATGAAGAGGAGTAGAAAAAGTCTAGGGTTGATAAAAAAGTAGTAATTTTATAACCCTTATATTAATTAAACCATTACAATGAAAACAAAAATAATATTTGCAATAGCATTTGCCACTACATCAATGGCATTTGCACAGAAAAAAGAAGTTAAAGCTATAGAGAAGGCAATCAAGTCTGGAAGTTATGGAGAAGCAAAATCTCTATTGGCACCAGCAGAAGCTCTTTCTGCTAGTATGGACGAGAAAACCAAAGAGAAGTTTATGCTTCTTAAAGCTCAAGCATTCTTAGGTGTAGATAACCAGAATCAAGAAGATCTTGATAAAGCAGCGATGGCTTATACAGATCTTAAGGATACAAAATATAGTAGTGAGGCAGAGACAGGCCTTGCTAATGTAACAAGTGCATACATAAATGCCGCCGTAGCAGATCAAAATAAAGAAGAGTACTCAAATGCAGCTCAAAAACTTGAAAAAGCATATAATTTAAGTAAGAAAGATACTGTATACTTATACTTTGCAGCATCAAATGCAATTAATGCAAAAGATTATGACAAAGCATTAGGGTATTATGAAGAACTAAAATCACTAGGCTTTAAAGGTAGAGATCTTTCTTATGTAGCGACTAGTGTAGCAACTGGTGAGGTAGAAACGTTTTCTAGCAAGCAAGAAAGAGATATTCAAGTACTCTCTAAAGAGTATGTAAAACCAGACACGCAATTAGGAGATTCTAAAAGCGCTGAAATAGCAAAAAATATTGCGCTTATTTATATATCTAAGAATGAGAATGAAAAAGCGCTTGCTGCAATGGCAGATGCTCGTAGAGAAAATCCAGATGATATCTTATTGTTGCGTTCTGAGGCAGATATTTACCTTAAAATGAAGCAAATGGATAAGTATGAAGAGGTGATTACTAAGGTGCTAGAAAAAGATCCTAATAATGCAGAGTTACTGTATAATCTTGGTGTAGGTTCTGATCAACAAGGAAATAAGAAAAAAGCAAAAGAATATTACTTAAAAGCTGTAGAGATTGACCCAAGCTATGCTTCTGCTTATAACAACATTGCAGTTCTAATACTTTCTGGTGAGCGTGCAATAGTTGATGAGATGAATAGCCTAGGAACATCTAGAGCAGATAATGATAAGTATGAAGCACTAAAGTCAAAACGTAAAGACGTTTATAAAGAGGCTGTTCCTTATTTAGAAAAAGCACTAGTAGCAAAACCTGATTACCTAGACGTAGCAAGATCTTTATATGGAATTTACGAGCAACTAGGTGAAACTTCAAAGGCAGATGCTATGAAAGCAACTATAGAAAAACTTGAAGGAAGTAAATAATAATACCTAATTATATATTAAAATAGCCACTCATTTGAGTGGCTATTTTTTTTAGAAATTATCTGTAATTTAAGATTAAATAATTTTCTTAATAACTCTCAATTTATGAGTGTGCATACCCTTGTGTACATTATAAATACCTGAGTGATCTAAGCGGTCTATTCTTACTTCTCCGTGGGCATGGATAATATAATTATCTTCCATAATAATACCTACATGGGTAATTATTCCGTCTGGATTATCAAAAAATGCAAGATCTCCAGGTTCACTTTCCTCTATAAAACTAAGTGCTTCACCTTGAGTTGCTTGTTGCGAAGCATCTCTTTTGAGATGGAAACCATTGAGGCGATATACCATCTGTGTAAATCCGCTGCAATCTATACCGAAGGTGGTCCTACCACCCCATAAATAAGGGGTTTTCAAGTACAATAGTGCAGTCTCAATGAGTAAAGTTCTAGAGGTTTTTCCAGTATGGCTATTACCTTCATAAGTATCTTTAAGAAGTCCTATATTTTCTACAGAAGAGCCTAAGACCACAGTAAGTAACTGGTTATGAATTGTTGTAATAAACTGCACCGGATCTGTGGTGAGTGTGGTTTGTTTCGCTTTCGCGAAAGCGTAATCCTCTTCACTAATCTCTATGTATTGCTTGTTATCAATCCATCCTTCATATTTATCATGAGTGAGTTTTATACGGCTCCACTGCTTGCGTTGTTCCACCACCTTAAAATGCTCACCATACAAAACTTGGTTCACGAGTTCGCTAGGATCTGAAGGTTCGGCGCGCATAGGGACTATACTTAGCTGGCAAATACCGTATTGCATAAGGTGAAATTATTCTTTATTTGTGATTTTCTATAACCATAGCAGAGGCACCGCCACCACCATTACAAATTGCAGCAGCACCTAGTGTTGCATTATTTTGCTTCAATACATTCATTAATGTAATAAGGATACGTACACCACTACATCCTAATGGATGTCCTAAAGAAACTGCGCCTCCGTTTACATTTACATTCTTATCTGTTAAGCCTAATATTTTCATATTTGCAAGACCTACTACAGAAAATGCTTCGTTAAATTCAAAAAATTCAATATCGTTTTGATGCATACCGGCTTTTGCAAGTGCCTTAGGTAATGCTTTTGATGGAGCAGTAGTAAACCATTCTGGCTCATGTGCAGCATCTGCATAACTTTTAATAGTACAAAGAGGAGTAAGGTTGAGCTCCTTTGCTCTTTCTTCACTCATAACAATTACAGCACCAGCCCCATCGTTTATGGTAGATGCATTTGCAGCAGTGACGGTTCCGTCTTTTGAGAATGCAGGACGTAAAGCTGGAATTTTTTCCATTTTTACATTTGTAAATTCTTCATCACGAGATACTATTACATCATCACCTCTTCGTTGTGGTACAGCAACTGGTACCACTTCATTATCAAATTTTCCAGCATCCCAAGCAGCAGCACTGCGCTTGTAAGATTGGATCGCATAATTATCTTGATCTTCACGTGAGAATTTATATGCTGTTGCACATGCATCTGCACATACGCCCATTGCGTTACCATCATAAGCATCTACAAGACCGTCTTTTTGCATACCGTCTATCATGGTCTGTGGTCCAAATTTATGTCCATTACGCAAATAAACATAATGTGGGATAAGACTCATATTTTCCATTCCTCCAGCAACTACAATATCTGCATCTCCTAATGCAATAGCTTGAGCAGCCATCATTACTGCTTTCATTCCAGACGCACATACTTTATTTACAGTAGTACATGGAACCGTATCAGGGATGCCTGCTCCCAGTGCAGCTTGTCTTGCAGGGGCTTGACCGACACCAGCTTGTACCACGTTACCCATATATACTTCATTTACAAGTGAAGGATCAAGGTTTATTTTATTTAGAGCTCCTTTTATAGCAATAGATCCAAGTTTACTTGCAGTAACAGAAGACAAGGCTCCCATAAAACTACCTATAGGTGTGCGTGCAGCCGCAACAATAACAACGTTCTTACTCATATTTGTGTGTGTTTGAAGTACTAATTTTTTCTCTTGCGAATGTAAGAAAAATTTGAAGATTTTGGAATCTATAGTGATACGCTAAGGGGCATATCAAGCAATATTAATTTAGTACTTTAGCTCCATATTAAATAGACTTATGAGTACCACCGCACAAAAATTTTATAAAAATCAAGATCTCATTTATAAGCTTCTACTTGTCTTTATTTGTGCTGGATTTATCGTTTATTTTTTTCCTAAGAGTGGAAAGTTTCAATATGAAATTCAAAAAGGATTTCCCTGGCAGTATGAAAACCTTTATGCAGATGAGGATTTTGCGATTCTCAAAAGTACCGCAGAGCTAGAAGAAGAGCGTAATCAAGTAAAATCACAGTCCGCAGTATATTTTAATTATGACCAAGAAATTGTAGATAATATTCTTGACTCCTATAATGGAAATTTTAATAAAGTCTTTCCAGATAGTTTACAATATCAATTTTCAAAAAGTGAGTTAAGAAATTACGGTAGTAATCTTTTAAAGAGTGTCTATAAAACTGGAGTTATAAAAAATAAGCCTGTTTATGATTCTAGCCGACTCATATTCATAAAAAAGGGTAACGAAGTTTTTGAGATGCGATTAAATCAAATTGCGGTTCTTGATAACGTAACAGATAAGCTTACTGCAATTATAAATCAAGGTAAATTTGCACAATATGCAAATAAATACCTTCAACTATATTTTGATGGACTAGAGGCAAATGTTTCTCTAGACGAGATTCTTACAAAAGAAACCCTAGATATAGAACTTGCTCAAATTTCAGAAACTCGTAATATAGTCCCTAAGGGGAGTATTATTATTGCAAGGGGAGAACTTGTAGAAGGAGATAATCTGCAAAAGCTATTGTCACTTAAAGCCAAGTACGAGTCACAAAACATAAGCGATTCACGGTATAACTGGGTACTTTTTGGTTACATATTATTAGTGCTTCTTGCGCTAGTGATGTTGCTTCTTTTTATACGTACTTATAGACTATCGGTATTCTTAAATAACACAAAAGTGACCTTTGTATTTTTTAATGTACTGGTCATGGTATTGCTTACTACCATTGTTGTAAAGTGGAGTCCTCAGTATGTATATGCAGTACCTATGTGCATACTACCGCTTATCATTAAAGCTTTTTTTGACGCTCGTCTTGGACTCTTTACGCATGTAATAGCTATTCTATTATTAGGTTTTATAGTGCCAGATAGTTTTGAGTATTTTTTCTTACAAGTAATTGCGGGTATTGTCACCATCTTAACGATTCCAGAACTTTATAAAAGAGCAAATCTATTTATTTCTATAGGGCAAATAACGCTCATCTACATACTCGCATATTTTGCGTTTAATATTATTAGTGAAGGTGGTATGGATGGTTTGCTGTGGGAAGATTTTGGGATGTTTTTACTTGCAGGTCTGGCTACTTTATTTGTGCAGCCTCTTATTTATATATATGAAAAAATCTTTGGACTTGTAAGTGATGTCTCCTTATTAGAATTATCTGATACTAACTCAAAATTGCTCAAGCGTCTTGCAGATGAAGCTCCAGGGACTTTTCATCACAGTCTTAATGTTGCAAATTTATCTGAGGCAGTAGCAAATGAGATAGGAGCAAATGCCATGCTCGTAAGGGTAGGAGCACTTTATCACGATATTGGGAAAATAGAAAATCCAACAGATTTCACAGAAAATCAAGCAACGGGAATTAATAGTCATGATGATTTCTCTCCTAAAGAAAGTGCTCGTATAATCATAGATCACGTGATTAATGGAATTGAACTCGCGCGCAAATACAACTTGCCAGATCGTGTGATTGATTTTATACGCACGCATCATGGCACTAGTACCGTGCAATATTTTTACTTTAAAGAAAAGGAAGTAAATGAAGATACACTAATCACAGATTTTCAATATCCTGGACCGTTACCTTTTAGTAAAGAAACTGCGATACTTATGATGGCAGATAGTGTGGAAGCCGCTTCTAAGAGTCTTAAAAATCCAACGTCCACTTTGATAGATGCTTTTGTAGAAAAGATAATCAAAAAACAAATGGATGAAGGACAGTTTCTAAATGCAAACATCACTTTTAAAGAAATCCAGCAAATTAAGAAAGTCCTTAAAAAGAAGCTTAATAATATCTATCACCTTAGAATAGAATATCCAGAGTAGTTTATGATCTGTTTTAAGCATTAAGATCTATAGTATAATTTTCATGCTTTCGCGAAAGCATAAAAAAAGCGAGGTACACTTTTATGTATCTCGCTTAGTATAAAAATTTTTTAAAGTTATCTTAATGATGGATAACTTGTAGGTTTAACTTCATTCATCATACCATAAATTTTCTCAAAAATATCATCTGCAGATGGTTTAGAGAAGTAATCACCGTCTGTGCCGTATGCTGGGCGATGTGGCTTTGCAGTTAATGTTTCTGGCTTACTATCTAAATATTTATAACCATCTTGCTCATTTAATACTGCATTGAGCAGGTAAGCACTAGCTCCACCTGGCATGTCTTCATCAATGATGATAAAGCGGTTAGTTTTCTTGATACTTTCTACCACCTCATGATTGATATCAAATGGTAATAAAGATTGTGCATCAATCACTTCTATATCAATACCTACGGTGAGGAGCTCTTTTGCAACCTCCATTACAATACGTAATGTACTTCCATAAGAGAGCACCGTAATATCAGTTCCTTCTTTTACAGTTTCTACGATCCCAATTGGAGTTTTGAATTCGCCTATATTTGTAGGTAAATTTTCTTTTAATCGATATCCGTTTAAGCATTCTACTACAAGTGCAGGCTCATCACTTTCTAATAGGGTATTGTAAAATCCTGCAGCTTTTACCATGTTACGAGGAGTAAGAATATACATACCTCTTAAAAGGTGTACAATAGCTCCCATTTGTGAGCCACTATGCCATATTCCTTCTAATCTGTGACCACGAGTTCTTACAATAAGTGGTGCTTTTTGTTTACCATGAGTTCTGTAGCGTAGCGTTGCAAGATCATCACTCATTATCTGGATTGCATACAGTATATAATCAAGGTATTGAATTTCGGCAATAGGGCGTAAGCCTCTCATAGCCATTCCTATTCCCTGACCAAGGATGGTTGCTTCTCGTATTCCTACATCTGCAACTCTATGTTCACCATATTTTTCTTGCATACCCTCGAGACCTTGATTTACATCACCTATAGCTCCAGCATCTTCCCCAAAAACAAGCGTGTTAGGGTATTTACTAAATATGGCATCAAAGTTATCTCTCAATATAACGCGACCGTCTACAAGATTTTCCTCTCCATAGGTAGGGGCAACAGCATCTATTGATGTCGCGCCATTTCCATTTTCATTATATAAATGAGCACTATATTGTGGTTGTATGGTTGCTATATAATTATCTATCCAGTTAACAAGGTCTTTTTGGGTATTAGATTGCTCACCTATGGTTAACCGTAGTGCCTTACGAGCAGTGCTCAGTAAATCAGATTTTAGCGATTCCTTATTTTCAATAAGTTTACTTAAAATGGGCTTTATAAAGCTACCATTGCTAGAAGTCTTACTGAGAGCTTCAAGGATAGTCGTAATTTTTTCTTTTTCTTTTTTTATAGGTCTTAAAAAAGCTTCCCATGCTGCTTTTTTACCATCGCGTACTTTCTTTTTAAGATCTTTATCTATAATTGTAAGCTCCTCATCTGTGGCTAGACCTTGATCAATAAGCCATTTTCTAAACTGTATATTACAATCGTTTTCACGTTCCCATTGTAGTCTATCTTGATCTTTATAACGCTCATGGGAGCCAGAGGTGGAGTGTCCTTGTGGTTGTGTAAGCTCAACAACGTGCACTAATACCGGCACATGTTCATCACGAGCAATGGCGCCAGCACGCTCATAAGCTTCTACTAATGCTGGATAGTCCCAGCCATTAACTTTTATAATTTCATATCCATTATCTTCCTCATCTCGCTGGAATCCAGAAAGAATTTTTGAGATACTTTCTTTTGTAGTTTGATGTTTTGCATGTACAGAGATTCCGTACTCGTCATCCCACACACTTATTACCATAGGTACTTGAAGAACGCCAGCAGCATTAATGGTTTCAAAAAATAATCCTTCACTAGTACTTGCATTACCTATAGTTCCCCAAGCAACTTCATTCCCGTTATTTGAAAAGTTTTCCTTCTGAGTTCCAGTAACATTTCTGTACACTTTTGAAGCCTGTGCAAGCCCTAAAAGTCTAGGCATTTGTCCAGCAGTAGGAGATATGTCTGAGCTCGAATTTTTTTGAGCTAGTAAGTTTTTCCAGTTTCCATCATTGTCTAGGCTATGCGTAGCAAAGTGACCTCCCATTTGCTTTCCAGCACTCATAGGATCAAAGGCGATATCTGTATGAGCATATAAACCAGCAAAAAACTCTTCTATAGATAGGTGATCAATCGCCATCATAAATGTCTGATCTCTATAATAACCAGATCTAAAGTCACCATTTTTAAAAGCACGAGCCCATGCTAGTTGTGGCAACTCTTTTCCATCACCAAAAATACCAAACTTTGCCTTTCCAGTAAGAACTTCTCTACGTCCTAAAAGACTACATTCTCTGCTTGTAACAGCGATGCGATAATCTTCAAGAACAGATTCTTTAAAGTCATCGTAAGATAAAGCTGCCTTGGTTTTTGATGTAGTTGCCATAAGTATAAAAGATTTGTTGTAAAAATAGCCAAAACAAATCCACAATGCAATGCGTGACTGCGTTAAATACTTATAATTTTCGCACTTAAAGACGTATTAGATAGGCGCATTTTAAATAAAAAGCAGCATTACTTAGATATTTTAAGAATATGATAACACAAACTGTCTTTTTTAAGAATTTTTAATACCACTTTCGTGAAAAAAGCTTGATCACAGTATCAAAACTTATCTGAAGTTGAAATCTGATTTTTTGATCATAATTAGGTTGACCTATTTCCCAGCCTAAGTTAGAATACAAAGGAAAGTATAGCTCAAAGTAATCGTCAAGTAAGCTTACTTGTATACCAGAATCATATACAAATGAACCGCCAAAATTTTTGTTTTTTAGAACTCCCACATCGCCATAAGCATAAAAGTATTTCCAAAGGGTAGTGCTAGCATTTGCAGTAAACATCCATTCATTTGCAAATACGGGGGATACATCATCTAGTTGTGATTTAAAACCACCCTCTGCAATGATAATTTGCTGAGAGAAAAATCCACTATCTTCAGATCTCCCGTAATAGTTATAATCAAATAAATAATCTGTAGGTCTGTCTAGTGCAAAACTAAAGAAATTACCATCTGCTTGCGTATTATTATAGGTAAACACACCTCCAAATAGGCGTACATTTAATTGTCTATTATTAAGAAATAATCTTCTGTAAAATACATTACCAGAAACTTTTCCGAAGTTTTTTGCAAACTGTACGTCCCCAGTAACATTAAGCGTGTGTATGATTCCTGGGTTTGATCTTGTGTATCTTAGATTCAGCACATCATAATTAGGCGTAGGTAATGCAACGAGTGGATCTTCTTGACGCTGTACGCTTATAAATCTAGCAGATAGACTCTGGCGTTCATCAGACCTGAGATTTGATCTTCTAAAAGACATATTTATAAAAGGTGTTATTCTCGTAAATAATAAATCTGGAGCATAAGAAAAGCGATTTCCAGATATACCATACCTTAATGCATAAAGGCCTTGGTCTTGATAGTCATGCCTGTAAGACACAGAAGCACTACCTATGAGTTTTTTTGATTTTAACCCTATTTGAGGTTCTAACTTATAGTTAAGCGCTTTTGTTAAAAGTGTCTTATTATAAAGCTTTACACCTGGAATAAATCCATCATAAATATTAAACTCTGCAACGGGCATTACAAATAGTTGGTTTTTTGCCGGATTTTCAAAGTCTTGTAAAAACTTAAGTTGCATAGGCTTATCAATACCCAAAAAAGCAGACGGCTTTTCATAGTTATTTCTTAGGTTATTTTCAGGAATTATGTTTTCATAATTAAGTACAAACCTGTCTGCTTCTTCTATGGCATACGAGAGTGTTTCTGTTTTCTGTGCTCCAGATACCCAACGTTTTCCAGTAAGACTATCATTTTTAAAACTATAAACAGAAATAGGAGAGGAGCGACGCTCTTTTCTTTTTACATCTACAAATATCGAATCTCCCTTAACTTTAGAATTTTTTAATGCATAGTCTAGTCGTTTATTCGTGCTTATGTAATCTGTAAAAAACCAATCTACATCTTTTGTGGTTTGAGACTTTAGTTCGATTTCAAATTGTGTTGAGGCAAGAGGTTGAGATTTATATTTTTGATAAAAATCTTTGATGATCTCATCAAGTTTATTTTCTCCTATGTAGTCATTAAGATAATTAAGGCCTACACCACTTTTATAAGAAGATCCTATATTTTTATTGTATTTAATAAGTTTGTCATAAGGCGTATCCAGTGGTTGATCAAGATTTAATCTAGCAATATGCGTAGATAAAATATTGAATTGATCATTAAATTCTAATTTTGAAGCATAGAACTGTCGCACAAGCCAGTATTTATCTAAGGAGCCCACCACCTTTAAGTCTGGATAATATGTATCCATATAGTTCTGTAACATATACACCTTTATACCATCTATAAGCCACCTGTCTGTTCTAGGATTTACTAAGAGTGTATTGTTTACATAATTATTGATTGTTGTTTTTAATAATTTAATTTCATATTGAAAACCATCTGGAAACGGGCTTATAAAATTAGGCAGCTGGTTAAGGCCATAGACTGGTTGCTCTTTGTAATCAAGATCTGTGACAAGAATTTTTTCAAATGGATATTGGCCTAGATTATTGTATAGATAACCTACGATACGGTCAGAGATAAGTGCTCTAAGTTGTGAAGGTATTTTATCATCATGCAGATTTGAAATTATTGTTACATAATCTGTTTGTACCTCTTCATAATTAGAGTTTTGTAATAAGAAAATCTTAGCATCTGTCCTATTTTTTCCTGTAAGAACCGTGAGTCGCTCTCCAGGAGTGTAAGAACTAGCAATATCATTTTGCTCAAGATCTGTAACTAGTGTATAACCCTTAGGTATTGAAAACTGTAAGCGTATATCTGTTTGAGGAAAATACCTATCATTTAGGTCCTTATTACTGTAATATTCCCAGCCATTATTGTAGATAGCAGGGGTCATAAACCAATATCGTAAGTTATAATCACCCGTTTTTGTAATACCGTAATCTGTAAATTTTACATCTGGCAGCACCACATTATAATCAAGACGTATAACCATAGAATCTCCGGGTAATAGCGACTCACGTAATAAAATCTTTACAATATCAAGATTCTTTTTTGGTCTTGTATATTGAAGTATAGCACCTTGACCTGTAATAGAAGTTATTTTAGTAAAACCACGATCACTCTCTGAGGCAAGATGAAATTTCTTTTCAAAAGAATCAGAAAATCTTTTGGCTAGCGGTGTGGTTTTACTAGAAAAACTATGTGCCCAGTCTGTTAAGTATATTTCATTCCATGTATCACTAGATGTATTTGTAATGGTAATAGTATGGTTGAGATGTATAGCTCTTTCATCAGGAATTAATTGGGCATTAATTTCCATCGTGGCTTGACTCACTGCTTCTGCACTTATAAAAAGCAAGAAAATAGAGACATATAAACGTTTCAATGTGTGCGTCAATTTAAAAGGGGAGATTACAGTATGTGATTTATAAAAGGTTGATTTATATTATAGGTTATAAAATTGTTTGATTGTTGCGCTTTCGCGAAAGCGTAATACCTATTAAAAATTAGGACTTAGTTGATACTCGTCATAAAAGTTATTCAGCACATCAATTACCTCATCAGAGGTGTCAACTAAGTGTATGAGATCCATATCTCCAGCACTTATGTTCTGAAAACTGTCTAGTAACGTTGTTTTTACCCAATCCATGAGTCCTCCCCAAAACTCTGTACCTACAAGAATAATTGGAAATTTCTGGATTTTATGTGTTTGGATAAGAGTAATGGCCTCAAAAAGTTCATCTAGTGTGCCAAAGCCTCCTGGCATCACTACAAAACCTTGAGAATATTTTACAAACATCACCTTTCGTACAAAGAAATAATCAAAATCTAGACTTTTATCACTGTCTATGTATGGATTATCGTGCTGTTCAAAAGGGAGTTCTATATTAAGTCCTACAGAAGTTCCTCCGGCAAGGTGTGCACCTTTGTTTCCAGCCTCCATAATACCAGGTCCTCCACCTGTAATAACGCCGTATCCATTATTTGCAATCTTCTCGGCAACTTCAATAGCTAGTTTATAATATTTATTATCTGGTTTTGTTCTCGCACTTCCAAAAATGGAAACGCATGGACCTATACGGCTCATTTTTTCAAATCCATTTACAAATTCGCCCATTATCTTAAAGATAGCCCAAGAATCATTTGTTTTTTTCTCGTTCCAGCCTTTCGGTCTATTTTCGTTGCTCATAGTATTTTTTTTATGATGTTAATTACAAATCATGTGTTTATCATGATTTATTATGCCATTTCCTTTTTTAAGAACTGGGCTGTATATCCTTTATTTTTCTTTATAATTTGTTCTGGAGTACCTGTAGCTACCACCTCGCCACCGCCTTTTCCTCCTTCATAACCTATGTCGATAATATAGTCAGATATTTTTACTACATCGAGATTATGTTCTATTATGAGGATGGTATTTCCTTTATCTACTAGACGATTGAGTACCTCCATTAATACTCTAATATCTTCAAAATGAAGTCCTGTAGTAGGTTCATCTAGTATATAAAAGGTATTTCCAGTATCCCTTTTACTTAGTTCTGACGCTAGTTTAATACGCTGCGCTTCGCCACCAGATAGGGTTGTGCTCTGCTGTCCTAGTGTAATATAGCCTAAACCTACATCTTTTATTGTTTTAAGCTTACGATATATTTTAGGAATAGGTTCAAAAAAGTCAGAAGCCTCTGTCATCGTCATCTCAAGAACATCAGAGATGGATTTTCCTTTATATCGTATTTCTAGTGTTTCTCTATTAAAACGTTTTCCCTGGCAGGTTTCACATTCCACGTACACATCTGGTAAGAAATTCATTTCTATTACTCTAAGCCCACCTCCTTTACAAGTCTCACAGCGACCACCAGTGACGTTGAAACTAAAACGTCCAGGTTTGTATCCTCGTATGAGCGCCTCCGGAGTTTTTGCAAAAAGGCTTCTTATTTCATCAAAGGCTTTTGTGTAAGTAGCTGGATTAGATCGTGGTGTACGACCTATAGGTGATTGATTAATATCAATAACTTTATCACATTCATCAAGTCCTTTAATGCTTTTGTAAGGCATAGGGACTTTAACTCCATTAAAATAATGGGCATTCATAATAGGGTAGAGGGTTTCATTAATCAAGGTTGATTTACCACTACCAGAAACCCCAGTCACAGCAATCATTTTACCTAAAGGTATTTTAATAGAAACATTTTTTAAATTATTTCCTGTAGCCCCTTTGAGCTCTATAAATTTGCCATTTCCTTTTCTACGTTGTTTTGGGATGGTTATTGCTTTTTCACCATTCAAGTATTGTGCGGTAAGTGTATGTTGCTCAAGTAATTCTTTTGGTGTGCCCTCACTTATAATTTCTCCTCCATAAACACCAGCCCTTGGGCCTATATCAATTACGTGATCTGCACGTTCTATCATGTCTTTATCATGCTCTACAACAATTACTGAGTTTCCTATATCGCGCAGAGAGATGAGCGAGTTAATAAGCTTTTCATTATCACGTTGATGTAATCCTATACTAGGCTCATCCAGTATATATAGAACACCTACAAGTTGAGATCCTATTTGAGTAGCTAGTCTTATACGTTGCGCTTCGCCTCCAGATAGGGACTTTGAACTTCTATTAAGATTAAGATATGTAAGTCCCACATCTACAAGAAATTGTATTCTTGAGTTTATTTCTTTAATTATCTCAGATGCTATCTGTAATTGCTTGCTAGATAGGCGTTCCTCTACCGTGTTAAACCATTCTTGAAGTTCAAGAATATCCATTGAGGCCAGATCTGCAATACTGCGGTCATCTACTTTAAAATAAAGTGATTCCTTACGTAGTCTTGAGCCTTCACAAACGGGACATGCTACCTTATCCATATAGCCTTTTGCCCATCGCACAAGGGAGGTAGACTCACTATCATTAAAAGTATTTTCTATAAAATTTGCAACGCCCTCAAAATCTATTTTATAATCTCGGGTTACTCCTAGTTGTTTGGAGGAAACAGAAAATTTTTCATTTCCACCATAAAAAATAAACTCCATTGCCTCATCAGAGATTTTTTCAATAGGGTCTGTGAGTTTAAAGTCAAACCTATCTGCAATGAGCTGTAATTGTTTAAAAATCCAGTTATTCTTCTTAGGACCATGAGGATCTAGACCGCCAGCATTAATTGATTGTTTAGGATCTGGTACTATTTTTTTAGTATTTACTTTATAAAGCTCGCCTATACCATTACAATTAGAGCAAGCACCCTTAGGTGAGTTAAAGGAGAAGTTATTTGGCTCTGGATTAGGATAAGAAATACCTGTAGAAGGGCACATTAAATTACGACTAAAATAACGGACCTCTTGCGTGTCTTGATCAAGCACCATTAATACATCGTCACCGTGATACATTGCTGTATTTAAACTTTCGCGTAAGCGTTTATCATCTTCATCTCCCTTTTTTACAAGCATGCGGTCTACCACAATCTCGATGTCATGTACTTTATAACGGTCAACCTTAAGTCCTTTTACGATATCCTTAACTTCGCCGTCTACACGCACCTTTACAAAACCTTGCTTAGCGATTTGCTCAAAGAGCTCTCTGTAATGTCCCTTACGAGAACGTATAGTAGGAGCGAGAATATTAATCCTTTTACCTTCAAAACTTTCTGTAATTAACTGCTGTATTTGCTCATCATTATAACTCACCATTTTCTCACCCGTATTGTAAGAGTAAGCATCTGCCGCTCTTGCATAAAGGAGACGTAAAAAATCGTAAATTTCTGTAATGGTTCCCACGGTAGATCGCGGACTTTTACTAGTAGTTTTTTGCTCAATAGCAATTACAGGAGAAAGACCTAAAATTTGATCCACATCTGGACGTTCTAATCCACCTAGAAATTGTCTGGCATAGGCAGAAAAGGTTTCTATATAACGACGTTGTCCCTCTGCATAGATGGTATCAAAGGCTAGCGAACTCTTACCACTTCCAGATAATCCTGTAATTACCACCAGTTTTTCTCGTGGGATCATTACATCAATATTCTTTAAATTGTGGGCGCGAGCACCATAAACTTCAATACGTTCTTCGTGATCTATCATAGATTTTTTCAAAGCCACAAATTTACCGCTTTACGCCTTAAATAGAAAGCTAGTAACCTTATAAGAGATTGTTAATATTAAGGTCATTAAGGATTATTCTTGTTGCGCTTTCGCCTAAGCGTAATTGCCGCAATATAACGTTCCATAATAGCAAAATAGGTTAATATATAAATGGCAATAACCGCCAAGTGTTCTTTTTATATTCTGAATATTCTTCTCCAAATTTTTTAAGAAGAAATGTTTCTTCTCTATAAATCTTAAGAAGAAAAACCATAAATAAAAGGAAGAAACATACCCATAGATAGAACGTATGATTATTAATGATAACAGGAAGAAAGAATAGTATGATACCAGTATACATGGGGTTTCTAATAAATTTAAAAATCCCATTACTTACAAGAACCTCTGATTTCACCTCTGGTTGAATATTAAAGTTTCTTATGTTTATATTCATTACGCCCCACAGAGCAATACATATACCTATGAGTTGGGTGGTTATTGAAGCGGGATTCCATGGTAGCAGCTCGGCCTTCCATATTATCAAGAATATTAAATTAAATTGTGACAGTACCAGAATTAGAGAATATAACGACATGTAGGTAATCCTTTAAAATATAGAAATGTTGTAATAAAAAAAGGTTGCGCATTGCGCAACCTTTTTTATATTATAGCTCGTAAATATCATTGTAGAGATGAATATAAATCTCCTTTATAATTTTACGTTTAAGCTTCATAGTAGGAGTGAGGTGTCCACCTTCTACAGTCCAGGCATTATGCGTTAAACGAAAGGCTTTAATTTTCTCCCATTTGGCAAATGTTTCATTTGCTTCGTCTACTTCTTGCTGGTAGCGATCTTGTACACGCTCTGAAGCTAGAAGATCGTCCATATTAGTATAACTTACGTTTTTCATTTTTGCCCATTCTTTTAAGAATTCAAAGTTAGGCTGTATTAAGGCAGCTGGCATTTTTTGACCTTCACCTATAACCATAATTTGTTCTATAAAACGGGATTGTTTAAATCTGTTTTCTAGAAGTTGTGGTGCGACATACTTCCCACCAGATGTTTTAAACATTTCTTTTTTACGATCTGTAATTTTTAAGAAACCATCTTCATCTATATGCCCTATATCTCCTGTATGGAAATAGCCATTTTTTAATACTTCGTCTGTTTTTTCTTTATCCTTATAATAACCTATCATTACGTTAGGTCCTTTTACAAGAATCTCACCGTCCTCTGCTATTTTAACTTCTACACCGGGTAACAGTTTACCTACGGTTCCTATTCTAAAACCGCCTTTGCGCATATCATTTACAGAACACACTGGAGAAGTTTCTGTAAGGCCATAACCTTCCATTATCCCCATCTCTGCCGCATTAAATATTCTCGCAAGACGAGGTTGTAAAGCAGCACTTCCAGAAGCGATGAGTTGTAAGTTGCCACCTAACCCTTCTTTCCATTTAGAAAAAATAAGTTTACGGGCAATTGCGAGTTGCTTTTCATACCACCAGCCATTCTGTCCATAAGGTTCATATTTAAGTCCCAGATCTACCGCCCAGAAAAATAACTTCTTTTTTACCCCAGTAAGCGCAGCTCCTTTTGCAATAATCTTGTCATATACCTTTTCTAATAGACGTGGTACGGCAGTCATCACTTGTGGCTTTACCTCTTTTAAGTTGTCACTTATAGTTTCAAGAGACTCTGCAAAGAATATTGATGCTCCTTTATATTGATATAAATACATCAACATACGCTCATAGATGTGACATACAGGTAAAAAACTTAATGCTCTTGTTCCAGTTTCTGCAAGCGGTAAGCGGTGAGCACTTGCAAGGGCATTACTTACTATGTTTTCATGAGAAAGCATCACTCCCTTAGGACGTCCAGTAGTACCAGAAGTATAAATTAGAGTTGCGAGATCTTTAGTACCTACAGCAGCTTTGAGTGCATCTACCTCGGCTTGATTTGAAGTATCTGCCCCTAGTTCTAAAACTTGAGACCAATTATTACAACTCTCAATTTCATCAAAAGAATATACTTCTATAAGAGAAGGTACTTTATCTTTAATGGCCATAACCTTATCACGTACCTCATTACATGATACAAATACATATTTAGACTCTGAGTGATTTAAAACATACGCATAATCCTCTTCTGATATTGTAGGATAGATAGGTACATTTTGAGCACCAAGTTGTAAAATTCCTATATCGCATATATTCCACTCCGTACGATTATTAAGAGAAATAATAGCAATTTTATCATTAGGCTGCACACCTAAGCGCAGTAGTCCGCGACTAATGGCATTTGCTTTATCGATATATTCTTGAGTAGAGGTCGCAACCCAAACACCATTTTTCTTAGTGTTAAGTGCGTCTGAGAGATTAAATTTTTCCAGTTGGTAATAAGGAAAATCAAAAAGTCTGGTAATTTCCATAGATAGCTTTTAAATAGTGTTACAAAATAGGAAAAATTGCACGGTTTTTATTGAAGTATTCATAAAATGAGAAACAATATCCCATAAAAATAAGATATTCCTTTGATTTTCTTAATGATGCGTATGTACTTAGTTTTTAACAATTTTAAAAACTGTACTCTTTTGAGCAGTCTCAAGCCTTAAAAAATAGATTCCTTTTGAAAATGAACTGTAATCTAAGGTAGTATTACCGGTTTGGCTAATGCTTGAAGAGACCTTTTGACCCAAAACATTATATATATTAGTTGTATAAGCTCCCAAAGAAGTGCGTATGTGAAGGTTATTTGAAACAGGATTTGGAAAAATCTCAAAAGAACTTGCAAAGAGTTCATTCTCTATAGATAATTGCTCTCCTGGAATTACAGAGAATAGTAAATCATCAACATAAAAACCATCACGGGTAACAGCACCATCCGTACGCAAACTAAACCTTGCTTTAATAGTTTCTCCTATATAATCACTTAGATTAATTTCCTCGAGTATCCAGTCATTTTGGATTCCGTCATATAAAGGTTCTCCTAGAGGTTGAATATTTGTCCCTGTAGTAGTAAAATTACCGCATTGTGGCTCCCAGGTGGCTCCATTATCTTTTGAGACTTCAAACTGTACATAATCCCAAGTATCTTCTATATCCCATCGCGCGTAGTAGGATACTGTAGCCGTCATAGCTGTTGTAAGATCTATAGAGGCTGATAGTGTTATACTACTATTTTCATTATCACTATAATTACTAGATGGAGAATCTGTTATGGAAGAGGACGGTGATACAAAGCTTTCATTTGTGGTTCCCCAGCTAGTAGATTCAAAACCTGCAAGGTTGTTTCCATTAGTATTAAATACCGCTATGGTGCTCCCATATATTTTACTGATGCGAATTTCCCTATCAAATAGGCCATTATTTATTATCAAATCAAATTCTATGGCGTCTCCTGCTTCAATGTCTGTAGATAAGGAATACGTAATACTCCCAGATTGAGTTTCTAATGGTGCCAAACTCGATAACGTAATGGGTGCGCCCTGGTCTATAATGTTAGAAGAAACCGGAGAGAATCCAATAGTGAAATCACCTACATTTCCTACGGATAATCTTTTTACATCAAAAGAAGTAGACAGCGAAGTAGAGGTTCCTGTAAACACAGGTGAAGTCTCTGTGAGAATACCGTAGTTTCCTGCCACTTGTGCAGCTGTAAGATTGAGAAACATCATATTTTGTGAAGTACTTATAATAGTATTTGCTGGCGGCCAGAACGAGGTGCCTATTTCTGGGGTAAAAGCAAAAATCTTATCATGAGTTCCTACGGTGCCGTACATAAAATCATCACTATCTCCAGAAAACGGGAAATCATTGAGTGCGTTGTAGCCATTTATAGAAGTAAGTACATCTCCTATCCCTTGAAATAAGTCGTCATCTGGTGTGTCCACATCTGCATAGCCAAAAGGATAATAAACTAACTCGCCAAAAGAGTGATTATTAAGAGCGATCACAAAATCATGCTGCTCTACAAACCATTGTACTGCTTGTGTTTCTACTTCAGAAAATGGGCCTGTACCGTGATACGTTTCATTATTAGGATTTGATGAAGATCCAGGACCGCCCCATATACCATCATTAGGATTCCCGTTAATGTGGTAGTCATAGTTACGATTATTATCAACACCATTTCCATTTTTTCTATTCTTACGCCATAGTCCGCCGCCGTTAGGATTTGTGACTTCATTGTAGAGATAACCATCAGGGTTGATTACTGGGATAAAATAGAGCTCCGTATTATTTATAATAGCTTGTACCTCTGCATCACTTTCATAATTTTCTAGTAAATACCACATGTAAAATACAAGTTGTATAAGTGACATAGGCTCCCTGGCGTGATGTATGGATGTATAGAGTACTTCTGGCTCTGCTTCATCATTGTTAGGATTATCACTTATTTTTAACCAGTAAATAGGGTTTCCACCTATGGAAGGTGTAACGCTCGTATCTGGAAGTCCTTCTGTAAGAAAGTCACTTATAGGAGCTTTTACAGTAATTAAATCTGGATACTGTGCCGCCATATCATCAAGCTCATCAAGCAATTCTTGGTAGGTCAAGTAACCACCCATAGTACCTAGATTAAAGTTGGCTGGAGTTGCATAATTCACAGCATTACTAGAGCTACAAGCTACATTGCGAGTAGCAGTGCTAGATCGTACTGATTGTTCTTTGTAGACTTTTTGTATATCTTCTTCTATGGTTTCATATTGAAAGCCTGCAGTTGTAATGTTTTGTAGTTCTTGTAAAGAAAAATCAGAGATAATAAAAGTTCCATCCTTGTGGATTCCGTGATCTGCGGCAACACCAGTTTGGTTTAACCGTGTAAGTGTTTGTGTTTGATTTAAAAACACTTTTACACGTTTATAATGTGGTGTTTCTTGTTGCGCTTTCGCGAAAGCGTGACAGAAAAAAATACAAACAATAATTGATAAACTTTTAATATGCATAGGTGTGTCTTACAAAAGAGTATAACTTAGGCTAAAGATAAAACAAGTAGCAATCAAAATATCCTACTAGCACAGTAATCTATAAATAGATCTTACGGTCTGATTATTTACTGTAAAATAATGTGATCAATGAAAGATGCTTTGAAACAAAATTGCCTCACCCTTATAGTGAGGCAATTTCATGTAATCTATAAATATGCTTATGAGTTTTTCTCTACCCAATTTCTTGCGTTTACAAATGCTTCAAGCCAAGGGCTCACCTCGTCGTTGTTTCCAGCAGGGTAGTGCGCCCAGTTCCATGGAAATGTAGAACGCTCAATATGTGGCATCGTTGCAAGATGACGACCTGTAGTGTCACAAATCATGGCTGTATTAAAATCTGATCCGTTAGGGTTTGCAGGATATCCTTCATAACCATAAATTGCCACGATATCGTACTCATTTGCTCCCATAGGTAGATCAAATCTACCTTCGCCATGAGAAATCCATACGCCCAAAGTTGTTCCTGCGAGCGTAGAAAGCATCACACTGTTATTCTCCATAATCTTTACAGAATCAAAGTTACTTTCGTGCTTGCGGCTGTTATTGTGTTTAAGTTTTGCTAGCTTCTCATGATCTGGATTTATAAGATCAAGTTCTAGGAATAGTTGAGCACGATTGCAGATTCCCAAGTACGAGACGATATGGTAATTTTTTACAAGCTTTTAGATAAGAGGGTAGGTGTGCATAAAAGCAATGTAACGTTCCTTTGCGGGTTGTGAGATATTTGCAAGAATACGCCTTTGATAACTGGCAAAAGCTCCTTCCATTTTTTGTCTAACAAAAGATCCTTATTGAGGTACTTCAATATACAAATCATCTAGATTTTTTTTAGAGAGCTTATAAATAGTGGTTTCTTGTATACACTCTATAGTCACTATGGATGCCGAAGTCAAGAAATAGGCATTGTAGTCACTTATCCACTAGTCCTTAACTGCAACCATAAGAGTAAATTCCTTACCCATATCATCTTGAAAATAGGAGCGTAGGCAATCGCTACTCACATAATATTATCGGTGACTTCTTGACCAACCTCGAGAATACTTCGCCTTTATTTAGATCTAAACGTTCAAGCGCAGCTGCAAGCAAATCTATCTGACTAGTTGACAATGACACATCTGTAAAAATGGATTGAATAAAAGTGTTAAGTTTTAAAGGTTTCAATTGTAAAGTGTTTGCTTTGTAAAGGAAGCGTTTACGTTACTAAATTTCTATTTATAAGGTTTGTAAACTTCTTTAAGTCTCCACACAGCCGTTGGCGTTTCCCAGCCCAAAAGCCCAACGCTTACACTCCAATAGAGCTTTGTAACTCTGTGGTCGCGATCTTCGTAACCAGAATCACCGTTTACTATTTTGACATCGCTATAAAAATTACCTGCTGCGGTCATTGTTGTAGTTGGAATAGCGTCAAATTCTGCCGCAGTAAACGAACGCCTACAAAAGAGCTGTGCTTGCGCTGCCCTAAATTCAAAACGTATGTCATAACTTTCATCATACCAGCCTACATAGACGAGACCTCTTTCCTTAGAAAAAGAGGAAGAATTGTAATGAATACGATAGTTTTCAAAGCGATCTGGAGCGATACTAAAGGCATCGCCTCCCTTTATCATTACCTTTGTAATACCTTTTATAAATAAGGTGTCTACTACATTCGTGTCAGACTCAAATATGAGTTTTGTGTTTTCTATATAAGGATTTACCATATATGCTTCTGCCGAAAGTTGATGTTCTGTAGGCGCAAATGGACCTGTGCAAGACATAAGGCATAGTAATGCGATTATAGAAAATATGAAGGATGACCTTATGAAAGACATAGCGAGTGAAGTTTACACAATGGATGACCATTTAAATAGTATATAATAAGTCACTAGCAACCGAAAGCGCTGTAAATTATCAAAGTCATCATTCTTATAATGTTGATAGGTTAAAGGTTACGCTTTCGCGAAAGCACCCACTTAAAAAAAATCTTTTCAATGATTTTAATAACGCTTTCGCGAAAGCAGCAACAATCAATTTTTCAATGATTCACACTATTTTTTCTCGAATAATAGTTTTGATTTAAAAATTTCGGATGCTAGGGATAATATCTAATAAACGAATGTCCCTTATCATATATACCTCTTATACGCTGCTTAGTGCGAAAATATTAACGATTTTCTTACTAATAATACTTAAAAGCGAGACTTTGAGCAATTTTCTAATTCTAAGCAATTACTAATGTTTCTCTACCCAATTTCTTGCGTTTACAAATGCTTCAAGCCAAGGGCTCACCTCGTCGTTGTTTCCAGCAGGGTAGTGCGCCCAGTTCCATGGAAATGTAGAACGCTCAATATGTGGCATCGTTGCAAGATGACGACCTGTAGTGTCACAAATCATGGCTGTATTAAAATCTGATCCGTTAGGGTTTGCAGGATATCCTTCATAACCATAAATTGCCACGATATCGTACTCATTTGCTCCCATAGGTAGATCAAATCTACCTTCGCCATGAGAAATCCATACGCCCAAAGTTGTTCCTGCGAGCGTAGAAAGCATCACACTGTTATTCTCCTCAATCTTTACAGAAGTAAAATTACTCTCGTGCTTGCGGCTGTTATTGTGTTTAAGTTTTGCAAGCTTCTCGTGATCTGGATTTATAAGATCAAGTTCTAAGAATAGTTGAGCACCATTACAGATTCCTACAGAGAGTGTGTCTTCACGTGCAAAAAAGTTGTTTATTGCTTTATTTGCTTTCTCATTATATTTTATAGCACCAGCCCATCCTTTGGCAGAACCTAATACATCACTATTAGAAAATCCTCCTACAGCTCCAAGAAACTGAATATCTTCTAGCGTCTCACGTCCAGAGATTAAATCTGTCATGTGTACATCCTTCACATCAAAACCTGCGAGGTACATCGCATTTGCCATCTCGCGCTCTGAGTTACTTCCTTTTTCACGTAAGATTGCAGCTTTAGGTCTAGGCTTTGTAGCGTCTATCGCTGGTTTTTTTCCTGTAAAGTTTGCAGGGAATTTGTATTGTAGTGGTTGTACTTTATAGTTGTCAAAACGGTCTTTTGCAAGACCATTTGCTGTTTGTTTATTATCTAGTAAATAAGAAGTCTTAAACCATGTATCACGGAGTGATGCAATGTTAAGACCTAATTCTACGCCACTGTTTTTGATAGTAAGTTCTGCAGTGGTTGTAACCGTTCCTATTTTAAAGAATGCAACACCATTATCAGTAAGTGTTTTTTCAACAGATGCGTCTGCTTGGAAAACTAGTCCAGCATTTTCAGAAAAGAGCAACTTGATAAGGTCTTGTTCTCCAAGTGCAGTAAGGTCTAGGTTTGCACCTAAGTTTACGTCTGCAAAACAAAGTTCAAGTAGGGTAGTGATAAGTCCGCCACTAGCGACATCATGGCCAGCTTGAATTTTATTATCCTTGATGAGTTGTTGTATGGTGTTAAACGCTTTCGCGAAAGCGGCATCACTCACAACCGTAGGCGCTTCATTACCTATAGCATGACATACTTGTGCAAAACTAGATCCTCCTAGTTTATGAGAATCTCCAGACATGTTGATATAATAAATAGCACCACCGTCTTTTTTAAGAACCGGTTCTACCACCTTATTAATGTCATTACAATTTCCAGCTGCCGAAATCACTACCGTTCCAGGTGCAATTACATCTCCATCTGGATACTTTTGTTTCATTGAGAGACTATCCTTACCAGTAGGGACGTTGATCCCAAGGTTGATTGCCATTGCAGATATTGCCTCTACCGCCTTATACAAACGAGCATCTTCTCCTTCATTTTTACAAGGCCACATCCAGTTTGCCGAAAGGCTTACAGATTGTAAACCATCTTTAAGAGGTGCCCATACAATATTTGTAAGAGCCTCTGCAATACTGTTTTTACTTCCAGCTACGGGATCAATAAGACCAGAAACTGGTGAGTGTCCTATAGAGGTTGCAATACCTTCTGTACTCTTATAATCAAGCGCCATTACACCCACGTTATTAAGTGGTAATTGTAATGGTCCGGCACATTGTTGTTTTGCAACGCGACCACCTACACAGCGGTCTACTTTATTAGTAAGCCAGTCTTTACAAGCCACAGCTTCTAGTTGCAGTACTTGCTCTAGATAATCATGAAAATGCTCCAGTTGATATTCTGGATTTTTATAATTACGAACAATAGTCTTATCGATCATCACCGTTTTTGGAGAGCTCCCAAACATATCGTCTAGGTGTAAATCCATAGGACTTAAACCAGTAGTTTTACTTTTAAATGTAAAGCGGTGATCATTTGTGACATCGCCTACTTCATACATAGGTGAGCGCTCACGATCTGCGATGCGCTGCAACATGTCGATATCTTTCTTACCTATTACGAGACCCATACGTTCTTGAGATTCGTTTCCTATAATTTCCTTTGCAGATAGAGTAGGGTCACCTACGGGTAATTTATCTAGATCGATAAGACCTCCCGTATCTTCTACAAGTTCTGATAGACAGTTAAGGTGTCCACCTGCACCGTGATCGTGTATAGATACGATAGGGTTAACATCACTCTCAACCATACCTCGTACTGCATTTGCGGCACGTTTTTGCATTTCTGGATTAGAACGTTGTACGGCGTTAAGCTCAATTCCAGAGTCAAAAGCTCCAGTATCTGCACTTGAGACTGCAGCGCCGCCCATTCCTATTCTATAATTTTCACCTCCTAAGATAACAATTTTATCTCCTTCTTGTGGAGTATCTTTGAGTGCTTGCTCGCGTTTACCGTAACCAATACCACCGGCTTGCATAATGACTTTATCATACCCAAGACGCTGACCTTCTTCTTGATGCTCAAAAGTAAGAACCGATCCTACAATCAAAGGTTGTCCAAATTTATTTCCAAAGTCTGAAGCTCCATTTGATGCTTTTATAAGAAGGTCTATTGGGTTTTGATAAAGCCATTTGCGTTTATCCATTCCATGTTCCCAAGGACGATCTTCTTCTAGTCTAGAATAAGGAGTCATATACACTGCTGTTCCAGCAAGTGGAAGTGAACCTTTACCTCCTGCAAGTCTATCGCGTATCTCACCACCAGAACCTGTAGCAGCACCATTAAAAGGCTCTACAGTTGTAGGGAAGTTGTGAGTTTCTGCTTTAATAGAAATCACAGAATCAAAATCTTTTTCTGTGTAAAAATCAGGCTTATCTGCAGTGTTTGGTGCAAATTGAGTGACGCGTGGCCCTTCTATAAATGCAACATTATCTTTATATGCAGATACAATGTTTTCTGGGGTTACTTTTGACGTTTCTTTTATTAATTTAAATAGGGAAGATGGCATCTCCTCACCATCAATCACAAAAGTTCCATTAAAGATTTTGTGACGACAGTGCTCAGAGTTGACTTGGCTAAAACCAAAAACCTCAGAGTCTGTAAGTGATCTACCTATCTTGCCCGCAACACCATCAAGGTACGCAACCTCTTCATCGCTTAAGGATAAACCTTCTTGATCATTATATGCAGCAATATCTTCTATAGATAAAATAGGTTCTGGAGTTACATGAACCGTAAAAATATCTTGATTTAAAGCTGCGTACTCTTGAGAGATCATAGGATCATAATCAGGAGTACTTTCTGTAGCTACGCCTGTAGCATCTTCAATAGATGGGAAAGGATTTGTGTTAACTTGTTGTGATGAAGAGTCCGCTTTCGCGAAAGCGTGAAACTCCTCTATCCTTATAATGTCTGAAATCCCCATATTCTGGGTAATCTCTGCGGCATTAGTACTCCACGGAGTAATCATAGCGGCTCGTGGACCAATAAAAAAAGCGTCAATATGAGACGCTTCAATTTTATGAGAGTTGCCGAAAAGCCATACCAGCTTTGCGGTATC
>ENA-ORXC01000151-ORXC01000151.1-marine-metagenome-genome-assembly--contig:-NODE-151-length-65751-cov-13.733639_pt1 | contig 65751 bp, 77 predicted proteins | sample MGYA00237865_ERZ511478 | MGnify/ENA metagenome assembly ERZ511478
AATTTCAGCGATTCTCACAGCGGAAATAGAGCCGAAAAATGGCTTGCGATTTATTTACGTGACAATGTAAATGCAATCGTTAAAATGATTTTGAATTTTGTATAAAAAAACTAAACAAAACAAAGTACTGTAGTTAAAAACAAGTAAAAACGCATTAATTTTTCAATAAAACACTTCTGTAATTATTATCATAACTTAATCCTGATTTTACTATTACAAAAGCTTGTTTTAATAGTGTATTACAAACCGCTATTAATACTAATGTTTTCCGCTTTCCTTTTGCTACTTATCAATAGTATATTGCTTTACAAGCATAGTTATATTTACAGGCATTAAAACTGCACCTAAATAATAAATTTCAAAGCTTTTAATTCCCTATTTTACTAATTAGGGCAAGTCCTCTAAAAACATTTCAAAACCTTAAGACCAACACTATCTTTAGCATTTAAAGCATACAAAGCACCATCAACCATTTGGTAAAACCGCACACCAAGCACTAAAAGCCTAGTTCCAATCACAGTAGGCAAAGTATCAGGCGTTAAAGTCAAAGTAGATCCAGCATAACTGCCATCCATAACTACAGGAGCTGCCATATGTAAAGCATAATCTAAACGCTCAAAATCAAAATCTAAAACACCATAAGTCAGTGCAATATGTGTGGCACCATCCACAAAACCAACCTGATCAATATTAAAATCAGTAAAAGTCAAAGCGTAATCACTATCAGACACACCATACTCAAAAGGCAATACCTGTGGCACATCGCACGCTGGTGTATAATTAAACTGTTCTAATAATTGCAAACCTTCCGCCTGCCCTACACCATTAACTACCGTTCGCATACCACGTGCATTAGTAGTATCTAAGGTCTTTAAACGCGTAAATAAGCCCATCAAACGACTATGAAAATGCGGAAACGTGTACCCCTTATAAAACGGAGCCATAGCTAATCTAAACGCTTTATTCACAGCAGAACAATACCCAAACTCATTAGCATTTTCACGCACACGCTGCATACTGGCCTTACTTTTAATAGCCTTTTTAGTAAAACCACCACCTGCTTTTCTGGCAATAGGCTTCCCGTGTAAATAATAAAAATTAACACCATTTATCGTCCCTACTAAGGGTATAATTCCTGTCTGTTTTGCCATATCCTCAAATTTTATATTAAACTCCTATAATACAGTAATATACAAAATATTTTAATAAGAGTTATAGCGTGGTTATAGCATGCTTATAAAGTGCTTATAACATGGTTATAGCGTACTTTAAAGTAGTCATTAAGCACTAAGCGTAATAGTCAACTTAATAATACAAGTGTAAAACGTTAAGCCAACTAGATTAGATTGTTTCATTTTTGGCTGCATGTTAATAGTAAAGCCAAATATTAACAGATCAATAAATGTTTACTAACTTAGTTGCCAAACCACTTAATTAACCATTAACAAACACTTTAAATTAATAGACAAAAGAATGAAAGTTTTAAATTCAGATTACTTTAATGCACCAATTTCAGAAACACCCTTAGTATTAAATAACGAAACTGCTGCTTGTTCTTTCTGTAAAAAAAACACCTCACATAGACTTGAATTAGATGACTCTATTCAAATAATACATAAAGAAACTGACGTAATTAAAACTGTTTGCTTAGATTGTTTAAAGAACAAAAAATACGGTTTTGAACATCAAGTTGAAGGTGGATATTTAACTAAAAATGGAATCATTACTGAATCCGAAAAGTATAATTACTTAAAAAATAGTGATGAGTATTCTACTGTGCTTAAACCAAAAGAAGATCAACTTTTAGCTATTGATAAATCAAAAATAGCCAATCTGATTCATACACCTCCATTTAACGCATATCAAGGCGCTATATGGCTAATTCATTGTAACGATTTTATGAAATTTATCGGAACATGGCAACATGATCATTTTGTAAAACAGGCGCCTAATGGCAACGCCAAGGAATATTTTAATGAAATTGTAGACAATTGGAATGGAGACGATTTTTATGATAAGCAATTGGGTCCTAATAAATCTGAATATGCCGAATCTGTTTTTTACGCATTTGAATGTTTACACTGCAACCAAAAAAGAGGGTATGTAGAATAACAATTAGCGTATAAAATTAAATGTATCTAAAATAATATATTATACTTTTACTACAAATACTGCTTCATGCCTAGGCGGTAAAAAAGTTTTGACAGCACTATTTAAAAACCTAATAAAAACTGCCAAAAAAATTAAACCCAATGATTTTAGCTTTTATATTACTTATAATTTTTATTGAAAAATGTACTGTAATAAATATAATGTCACCAACAGTCTTTAAAAAAAGTAAATACAACAATTACAATTATATACATCAAGGAGTAGCTAATAATAATTCAGAAATTGTAAGAGTTTCAGACAGCCCATACAACGCAATCATGTATAATGAAGAAGAAAATTATTTCATTATCTACGGAGATGAAAAAATACGTAAAATAAACAGTAAAGGTATTCAGGAGTTTTCAATAGTAAGAAATGATAATGTAAGTTATGCTAATTCTGGCACATATGTTTTTACAGAAAATATGGTCTATGATTTATCTGATAAATTAATAACAAAAACTAAAATAAAAAAAGTAATACAAGCTTCCGGAGAGCAATTAAAGCTTAACGAATTTTTAAAATTACTAAGTAGTTATTACCAAAAAGCTAATACAGTAATATATGCTAACGTTGAAACCTTTGGTGCTAAAAATCATAAAGTATATTTCAAAATAGATCATGATTGGATAGGCATATATATTTCAAAAATAGAATCTAACAGAATAAATTTTCATCCCTCAGGAGAAATACTAAAAACATTCCCAGAAAAACGCCAACACTTATTATTTCTTAAAAACCCTGTAAATAATGTATATTCATCACGTTCCGCAGGTAATGAAACATTCTCTTCTGTATCTAATGATTTAATATTAACAAAAGAGGAAGAAATAGAATATCCTAATAACAAAAACATAAAAGTTGCTTTTTATCAAAAAGAAAAAACTCTGGGAGTAATAGCATATACAGGTATACCGACTTCTTTTAGAGGAACAGCCTATTTTAACTTAAAAATAAATAAAGAAGAATATAATTTTAAAGAAATGGGTACTAACAACATTGGTTTTTTTAATAAGGTCAAACATGATATATCATATTACGTAGTGCCTAATAAATTTAGAAAAAAAACACAAGTCAGTTTTTTAAAAGTTTTCCCTCCTTCAAGTATTCATGACACAGGTAGTAAAGGTACATATGTTGTAAGACCAATAAATATTAAAAACTAAAATTATAACGGTCAGAAGTTAACAATTAACAACAACATAAAGTTTTCATGTTAACTACAAAAATCAGTGTTTAACTGCTAAGTCTTAATAATTATAAACTTAAAATTTAACTAAGCTACAATTCGTAATTTAGTGCTTAGATATTGCCCTACATACCTCATAGTAGTTTAGCTTTTATAAGTTTACACAAAAAAATATAATTGTTTTTAAATAACAAAAACAAACCTACTAGACATAAAATAACAACATTATTTTTGTGTCATTCTAAACACATTTAAAAATTATAATTTAAAACTCAGGCAACTAATTACCAAATAATTGCGTCTATATAAATAAATGGTGTAATCAGTAATTCAAATAGATTACTCAAAACCTTTAAACATTTAATTTAAATAGTCTACCAATGAAAAAAGTTTTAAAAGTATTGCTAATAGTGTTATTGTTTAATGCCTGTAAAAACAACCAACAACAAACCCATAACGGTTTACCCATTGTTAAAGCAACTAAACAAAATATAGATTATAAAATAGACGATACTTGGAGCTTTGGTAGATGGGGTATTGCACCTCAGGTTACACACGACACCTTACCTGTTATTTGCTACAAACAAAATCAAGAGTTCACATTCAAAACGGACATAGACAGTATATCATTCAACATCAAACCCAATACAACTAAAAGTTTTTATGTGGTATTAAACGATAGTTTATATGCACATACTATTATTAAAGGCGTACCATTTAAGGCCAACCAGATAACGCATGATACTACAAACAAATCAAATATTATAATTAATTACAGTACAGACGCTAATAGTTACTTAAAGGCTTTAAAAAATGAATATCCGCTTGATTTTATTAATAACAATAAGTCAGAAAAACAAACTGTTTTAGAAACTTTAAACTGGACCAATAGTCGCTGGAAACATAATGGTAATAATACACCTAAACAACAGGATGCTATTTCTATTTTAAACGAAGCTAAACAAGGTGGAGAATTCCCTTGCTTTGCATACGCAATAGTGCTTAAAGACCAATTAAATGCCAATGGTTACAAAGCCAGAACAGTATATTTAAAAACCGAAGATGCAGCATACAGAAAAGGGTCTCCTGGACATGTAGCTACCGAAGTGTTTTTAAAAGATAGTAATAAATGGGCTTTTATTGATGGACAGTTTAATGTGATGCCAACCATAAACGGTACACCTTTAAATGCTGTCCAGTTTCAAAATGCAATAAACAATAACTATCAGGATTTGGTTTTAGAAAGTCTAGGAAAAGAAGTAATAACAAAAAGAAATTATATAGCCTTTGTTTACGACTACTTATTTTATTTAGACACAACTTTAAATAATAGTTATTCTAAAAACGAAAGCTATACAATAAACGGAAAAAAGTCGTTAATGCTAGTACCACTTGCAGCACAAAATCTAACTAAAATTGACTTTTGGAAAATGGATGTAGACTATTGCCTATACACCAACGCCATACAAGACTTTTATGCTAAACCAATCAGTCAATAAAATAAACAATTTATAAAACAGCAATTGACACGCATTTTACATAAAAAAGGAACTACAAAACAAAAAAGTATACAAGTTTAGAAAATCTGTATAAAGGCTTTGTCTACCTCCAAATTACCTTTGTCTTATAAATTTAAAAGATAAACACAATGGAGAAAAATCAGTTCGGAAAACAAGGATGGACACCAGATAGAATTAGTAGTTTAAAAGGCAAAACGTATGTAATAACAGGTACTACAAGCGGTACAGGTTTTGAAGCAGCTAAAATATTATTATCAAAAGGCGCTAAAGTAATAATGCTTAACCGTAATAATAATAAAGCCCAAAACACTATTGATACATTAAAACAACAACTTGGTAATACTATTCATGTTTCTAATATCCAAATGGATTTGGCTAAGCTAGCGTCTGTTAAAAAAGCAGCTGCAGTGGTTAATCAAACCATACCTCATATTGATGCATTAATCTGTAATGCGGCAATTGCTCAAGTCCCTAAACAAACCCTTACTGTTGATGGTTTTGAAAGCCAATTGGGTGTAAACCATTATGGTAATTTTTTATTACAAGGTTTACTTTTTCCGCTAATTGAAAAATCAAATGGACGTATCGTTACTGTAGGTAGCGAAGGTTATAAAATGGGAATAAAAACCATTAAATTTAATGACATAAACTGGAATAAAGACTATAACCCTAACACAGTGTACAGTCAAAGTAAATTGGCTCAAATAATGTCTGTGTATCAGCTACAAGATAAACTTAAAAAGGCTGGTAAAACAAACGTAAAAGTGTATGCTTGTCATCCTGGTGCCTCCAGAACATCTTTAATTAAAACTAGTGGTAGCCTAATGACTAGGTTTATTTGGCAAATAATGAAATTATCTCCTTTTGTCCAATCTGCAAAAAAAGGGGCTTATCCAGAACTAATGTGTGCAACAGAATCTAACCTGGATCAAAAAGGATATTATGGACCTACAGGAAGAAATTACTGGACTGGACCTGTTGGAGCCTGTAAACTACAACCTCATGCCAAAGACAAAACTGTAATGGAAAAACTTTGGGAAGTGTCAGAACAAGCAGTAAACTTTAACTGGAAGATATAAACCTTAATAAAGCCATAAAAAATATATCATTATGAAACCTATTAAACACCTAAGCATAGTACTAGTCTTGTTAATGGCTTGTAATACTTTTTCTCAAAACAGAAATTGGACAGAAAAAACCTTAAAAGACGGAAAAACGACTGTAAAATATGAACTAGTAAAGGAAGATCAAGGGACTCACTTTTATTACATAGCTCAAACAACTGTAAACACGACTTTAGACAAATTAGATACTTATTTTTCTAATACAGATAATCATAAACTATTTTTAGAAAGAACACCCATTACTAAACAAATAGAAAAAATATCTAACAACCAATGGCTAGCCTATTATTATTTTAATGCACCTTGGCCACTTTCTGACAGCGATTTAGTCATTAAAATCACCCGTTTTAAAGAAAACAACAAACTTAAATTTATTGCTACAGCTACAAGTAGTGATTACAAAGCAAAGGAGGTTGAAAGAATGAAAACGTATAAAGTTATTTACCAATTCGAAAAAATCGATGATACAACAACTAAAATTACTTACAATGCAGATTACATACCAATTGGGTCTATTCCTAACTTTTTAATAAAAACATGGTTTCCAGAAGGACCTGCTAATATTGTTATTAATTTAGGAGCTACAAAACAAAAATAATGGTCTAATTAAAAATCACTAATTTTAAACAACATCTTAAGTATTTTAAAAGTAATACCACTTTAAAAATGAAACACTTTAAAACACTATCCGCGTATTTAGACTATCTAAAACTCCCTAGTCCAGAGCATCCTATGCTTAGTATATTTACATCCAAAGGAGACGGTTTTTTACCGTGTCCCAAAGACAGCTCTCCTCCTATCACTACAGATTGTTATTCCATTAGTTTAAAAAAATTCGTGAAAGGTGATCTAAATTATGGACGTACTAAATACGATTTCACAAATGGAGCTTTAATTTTTATAGCTCCAAAACAAGTACTGCAATGGGATAATAGTGTTGTATTTAAACAAAAAGGCTTTTCTATTAATGTACACGAAGATTTTTTTAAAGGAACAGAATTAGCTCATCAAATAAAAAAATACGGATTCTTTGCGTATTCCGCTAACGAAGCATTGCACCTCTCTCCTAAAGAAGAAAGACAAATCGAAGCTTTAGTTAAAAATATTGAAATAGAATACCAAAATAACCAAGATGAATTTAGTAAAGACATCATTATCTCGCAATTAAGTACACTTTTAAAATATGCTAATCGGTTTTACGAAAGACAGTTTTTAAACAGAAAAGAATTATCCAATAGCTTATTAGAACAATTTAACAAACAACTAACTGACTATTTCGAATCAGGACTTTTACATGAAAACGGTATACCTAGTATAGCAGAAATAGCAACTAAAATGTCAGTATCTAAACGCTATTTAAGTGATACACTTAAAATGGAAACAGGTAAAACTACAACCGAACATTTGCAGTTATATTTAATAGACCAAGCTAAGAATAGTTTATTAAAACCTAACAAAAGCATCGCTGAAGTGGCTTATGAGTTAGGCTTCGAGTATCCTCAGTATTTTTCAAGAGTATTTAAAAAGAAAGAAGGTATTAGTCCAACCAAATACCGAGAATTATATAAAATGAATGAATAACATGGATATTTTAAAAACAGCAACAGATTGGGCTAAAGCCGAACTTTTTTCAACACCTTTTTTTGTACTATTTGGACTTCTATTTTTAGCTGCAAGTATTGGCTTTTGGCAATTAGGAAAAACAGATATAGCAAGAGCATATATTATACCTACACTAGTAGCAGGACTTTTATTAACAGTCATTGGATTAGGTTTATTTTTTACAAACAAATCAAGAATCTCAGCATTTAAAACCGCCTACAATACAAATGCTTCAGCGTTTGTAAAATCAGAAATAACACGTACTGAAAGTACTTTAAAAGAATACCAAACAGTAGTCTTTAAAGTCATTCCTATAATCATTATAGTAGCTGCAATAGTAATCATATGTCTTAGTAGTCCAACGTGGCGTGCAATTAGTATGACAACCATAGCAATGCTTATAGTAATTTTATTAATTGATGGTATCGCATACGCAAGAATAGACAACTACAATAAACAATTACTAATTGTAAATAAAAAAAATGCGCTACACTTAGTAAAGTAGATTAAATCACTTTAATTAATCCTTATACAAATTAGGCAAACTAATCTTAAATCTTACAGCTATCAATCTAACCGTAATTACAACAGCTCCTGCTATAATAAATACAAAATTAGAGGCTATAGGCAGTTTTATAACCAAAAAATAGGTTACGCCTCCTAGTATACAAGCTGTTGCATAGACTTCTTTCCTAAAAATAACAGGTATCTCATTACATAAAATATCTCTTATAACACCTCCAAAACAAGCGCTCATAGTACCTAAAAATACACATATAATGGGATGTAATTCTGCCGAAATCCCTTTTTCAACTCCAACAACAGTATATAAACCAATACCTATAGTATCAAATAACAACAAAGAGGTTCTTAGATAATCTATTTTAGTTCTAAAGATAACAGCAAATATTGTAGATAAAATAACAACATAAATAAAGGTCATATCCTTCATCCAACTTACTGGAGTTTCGCCAATTAAAACATCTCTTAAAGTTCCTCCTCCTACAGCGGTTACAAAAGCAATAATTAATATCCCAAAAGCATCCATACGCTTGTTTAATGCAACCAAAACACCCGAAATGGCAAAAGCAATAGTCCCTAAAATATCAAGTATATAAAACATGTTTTAAAAAAAGGTAAAATTAGTTTTTATAATGTAAACTAAAAACTTAAAGGTTGGTTTTATCCATATTATTTTCATTCTAAAAACTATAACAAACACGACTTAAACCCTCAAAATAAACACATTAACTTAATAGTTTTAATATTCTACTTTTTTAGTCTATATTGGCTTTGCTATTAATCAATATTCAAAAAGAAATGAAACGATTAGTTTTTATACTAACTGTTAGTCTTGTGCTATGCCTTACAGCTAACCTTAATGCGCAAGATATCTATTCTCCATGGACCGTAAGCTTAAGTACCCACGCCATAAATAACCCTGTGCTTTCAGCGCCTAATAACCTAGGACGTTACAAAACCTGGAACTGGGAAGCTGCTGGTTTTAAAGGTGCTATTTCAAGACATATAACGGGTAAACTCTCTGCAGAAGGATCAATAACCTTAACAGGAATCAAACAAAACTATAAAGATATTGGGCAAAAATTCACCTTAATAGGGGTTGATGGATTACTAAAATATAATGTATCCAATAGTTTTACAGTTAATCCTTACATTACTTTAGGAGCTGGTATAACTTGGGTAGACACACTAGATAGTACAATCTCAGCAAATGCAGGGATAGGTTTAAATGTGTGGCTAACTCATAATTTTGGTATTACAGGGCAATCAATATATAAGCATGCTTTAGACGATTATGGAATTAGTTATTTTCAGCATTCTATTGGACTTATTTTTAAATTTGGAGGATCAGATAACGACAACGATGGTATCGTTAATAAAGAAGATAACTGTCCCAACGTATTTGGCCTAGTCAGTCTTAATGGTTGCCCAGATTCTGACAACGATGGTATTACAGATAAAGACGATAATTGTCCAGAATCTCCTGGAACATTAAATGGTTGTCCTGACCAAGATAATGATGGTGTTGCAGATATTTACGACAATTGTCCTGACCGTATTGGAGATAAAAATAATAAAGGCTGTCCTTTACCTGATAATGATGGAGATGGTGTGCCTAATAAATATGATAAATGCCCTAAAGTAAAAGGGATAATTAATAATGCAGGTTGTCCTGAAGTAAAAAAAGAACCTCAAATAGCCACAATTATTAATAAACCTGTTTTAATTTATTTTGAATTAAGCAAAGCTGAAATTACTACAGACGGTAAAAAGACTTTAGACAAAGTCGCTGAGTATATTAAAAATTCTAATTTTAGTTCTTACGAAATTTCAGGTCACACAGACAACACCTCATCCTCTGTAACTAATTTAAAATTATCCTTAAAACGTGCTAATACTGTTAGAGCTTACCTGGTTAATAAAGGTATTGATATTAAACTATTAAAAACTAAGGGGTTTGGAGAAGAGTTTCCTATTGATAAAACCAACACAGAAGCAGGAAAACAAAAAAATAGACGTGTAGAAATCATCCCTTTACAATAAAAATACAGTTCAGGTATGTAATAGTACAGTTCAGTAAGTTGTTTTATTATACAAGTAGTAAATGTTGCAAATTTGAAGTGTTAACCAATTAAAACAACACATTATGAAAACGACAACATCTTTTAACCAAACAAAAACAATATTATTAAACGTTATTTTATTTTTTGCACTAAGCCTATCAACAATAGCTCAAACAGAACAAAATAATGAAACTGGACAAACCATAACAGTAACAGTTAACAATGTTAAAAACAATACAGGACAAGTTATATTTGGATTGCATAACAATCAAACTTGGATGAAAACCCAAGGCATACAAAATACCTCAACTAAAATTGAAAACAATATAGCAACGGTTACTTTTAAAAACGTAAAACCTGGCACATATGCAGTTATGGTACTACATGATGAAAACATCAATAACCGTATGGATTTTAAAAACGGTATGCCTTTAGAAAACTACGGAATGACCAATAACCCATTAAGCTATGGACCACCACAATACAGTGATGCTAAGTTTGAAGTCACTAATCAAGATTTGGACTTTAAGGTCAGATTTTAAATAAAAAAAAAGAGCAACAATTGTTGCTCTTTTTTTTTAACTATAGTTGTAGTTTATAAACTTTTACCTAACCACGCATTCATCATCCATACTGTTTTTTCTTGCTCAGAAATAAAGTCACTCATCATAGAGCTTGTCCCTTCATCATTAGCATCTCCAGCAGCATTTAAAATGTCACGTTCTAATTTTAATAACTCTGTTAACGAAGTTACAATTAAAGCAACAGCGTTGTCATCTACAGATATGTTGTGACCAACTGGTACTTTTGCCAACTTAACGTAATCCTCAAATGTATGCAAAGGTGTTTCCCCTAGAGTTAATACACGCTCTGCAATTTCATCCACTTTCATATTAGCGTCATTGTATAACTCTTCAAATTTTACATGTAAATCAAAAAAGTTTTTCCCTTTAATATTCCAATGGATTCCTCTTAAATTTTGGTAATAAATCTGAAAATTAGCCAATAACTGATTCAATTGTCCTGCTAATTCTTTGGTCTTTTGGGTATCTAATCCTAATGTATTTAAAGTCATAATATTTGTGTTTTGATTGTTATTCAAATTTACGATTAAATAATCAAGATATTCAATAAGTTTTATTGATAGATGTTATATTTTTATAACCTAAATTTATATCCATGACGATTACTCAATTATCATATGTTTTGGCTGTAGCCGAACACCAAAATTTTACTAAAGCTGCTCAAAAATGTTTTGTAACACAACCAACATTAAGCATGCAAATTCAAAAACTAGAAGATCAATTAGATATTTTAATTTTTGACAGAAGTAAAAAACCAATTGAGCTAACCGAAGTTGGAAAAAAAATAGTGACTCAAGCTAGAAATATTGTAAATGAATCCTACAGAATACAAGATATTGTAGATCAAGAAAAAGGATTTATTGGTGGCGAATTTAAATTAGGTATCATTCCAACAATTATGCCTACTCTTTTACCAATGTTTTTAAACAACTTTGTCAAAAAATACCCAAAAGTTAAACTTAAAATTGAAGAATTAACTACAGAAGAAATTATTGCACGTATCAATGATGGGCACTTAGATGCTGCCATTGCTGCAACACCTTTAGAAAACGAAACAATTAAAGAGCGTGTTTTATATTTTGAACCTTTTGTAGCTTACGTACCAAATAATCACAGATTAAGAGATAACAAAAAATTAAATATTACCGATTTAGATATTGACGATATGCTGTTGCTTGAAGATGGTCATTGCTTTAGAGAAGGTGTTATTAACCTTTGTAAAGCATTTAAAAACCATACAGATGATAAGTTTCAGTTAGAAAGCGGAAGTATTGAAACACTAATTAAATTATCTAATGAAGGTTTAGGTATGACATTACTACCTTATTTACACACTTTAGACATAAACGAAAAATCTAAAGCAAACTTACATTATTTTACAGAGCCTTCTCCAGCTAGAGAAGTCAGTCTAATCTATCATAAAAGCGAGCTTAAAATGCAAATCATTGAAGCTTTACAAGATGTAATCTCTGGAGTTATTAGAGGTGCAATTGCGTTTCAAAACGTACAAATTGTAAGTCCTATTTCCAAAAAATAAACATACTGTAAGTAATAAAAAAGGCGACTAAATGGTCGCCTTTTTTTATTACTACTATAATGCAAAATTGACATACAAAGACAATCGTTGTTTGGACTGTACATTATCATCAAATAAGTTTTGACTTACTGGTAAGGTGTAACTGGCTCCAAAAATAAATTTTTCGATAGCCAACTCTGTACCAATAGACGCATTTAGGATGCTACCATCGGTGTCTTTTAACGTTTCTCCGTATTGTGTAATAGTATCATATCGATCTCCTGATAATCCAACAAATGGCATAATATTCATTTTTTCTTTAGGTATAGCAGTAAAAAAGTTAACTGCATAACTAAACTGATCTCCAAATTGGTAATCATTCTTGTTTTCTCCTTTTAGGTAATAACTTAATAAAGTGTTGACACCAAAGGTATCACTACCATAATTATATCCTACCGAAAATATACCATCTACACTTCCTGTTCCCACTTGAAAACCAGGATTAATATTATCTGTTAAACGTTGTTCAAATTCGCCTGTTGGTAGCTTAACACCTAAACCAAACTGTAAACTGTGTCCTGAAGCTATTTTTTCGCCTGAAAAATTAATAACAGTTTCATCTTGTTTTTTATAAAACACATGTTTGTACCAACCTATAATATTAGCATCTCCTATTCCGTTTAAGTTTTCTTTTATATTATTAAAATCTCTAGTAAGATCCTGATAAGGTAAACTAGCAGTAACATAAAACGAATCGTTAATTGGTATTTGAGCCCAAACTTGATACGTATTAAAGGTTTCTTTACTTAATGGCGAATCTTCAAAAATTCCATTTCTTGATTCAAAATTTTGATAAATATAACGTACTCCAACAAAGTTAGCATTGCTTAGCGTCCCAAACCCAAAGCTTCCGCTACTGGTAGAACATCCACAAAGATCACACAACACTTGTAATGGTTGATGTGTTGTACAGGGACTTTTCAAGCTATGTGCTTCCGCTTTAGCGAAACCTAAAAACAGCACAATTAGTAGTATTTGTTTAAAATTCGGCAAAACGTTCATCTTCTAAAAATTGAGTATCGGTTAATGTTTTTAAAAAGGCTATTAAGCTTTCTTTTTCGTAGTCCGATAATGTAATTCCGTAAGTTCCGTCAGGTCTTAATAACTCTGGATCTACGTTACCATTATCTACTGCATTTGTATCATAAAAATTTAAAACAGCGTCTAGTGTAGAGAAACGTCCATCATGCATGTACGGATAAGACACCTCAACGTTACGCAAACTTGGGACTCTAAACTTATATAAATCATCAGGATTTTCTAACACGTTGTAACGTCCTTTATCATCTAATTGTGGGTTTACAGGTAAACCATTATTTCTAAAAGTTTGATCTGTAAACAAATCTGTTGCGTGACAAGTACTACATTTATTCTGGAAGGTATTGAGTCCATCTAATTCTGTTGCGGTTAATGTTACATCATCTTCTTCTCTTACATATTTATCGTATTTTGAGTTGGAAGATACCATCATTAACATAAACTGAGATAATGCTTTTAGCATGTTTTCAGAGTTAACTTCACCATCATCAAAGGCTATCCCAAATTGTTCTTGATAATAACTATCGGCTTGTAATTTGCTAATAACATTACTTAATGTTTCATTCATTTCTACCTCACTAGTTAGCGGTATTATTGGCTGTAAATCTAGATGTGTAGAGGCTCCATCCCACATAAACGAGGTTTGGTAGGCTAAATTTTGGATGGGTTGTGCGTTTCTTAAACCAACAGCTCCATTTACACCATGACTTAATGTGTGTCCATGATGTGTAAATGCAAATGCTTGCTCATGACAAAATGCACAAGGTATTGCTCCGTTAGATGATAGTTTACCATCGTAAAATAACGTTTTACCTAACTCAAATCCTGCGTCTGTAATTGGATTATTATCTAAATTGTAGGCTAAGTCCGGAAAATTAGTCGGCAATTCCATTTGTAAGGGTATTGGCACATACTTTTCTTGTGATGAGTTATCAGAACAGGAAAAAAAAGTAACCAACCCTAAAATTAAAAGGCTTACTTTTTTCATTTTTATAAAATTTAATACACCATTATAAAATTTACAATGGTGTATTATTATTAGTTTTAATCGTTGTGTACGTGGTGTACTTCAAACATTGAAGAGATATTTGTAGCAATAATACCTGTAGTAAGCTCGTCGGTATGCACTTGATTATATCCATCTGCAAAATTTACTGATACAGTACCATCAAATACCTTAGCAATATCTGCTTTTATGTGTACTTCTGGAGATTTATCTGTTCTTACCAAAACAGTATTAGGAAAATCTAAAGTTACTTCTTTATAATTATCTAAAGAGGTACCTACACTTCCCATGTGTATGTTTAATGGCTCATCAATAACAGTACTAGTTGTGTAAGTTCCGTCTAATCTAATAAACTTATAACCAGTAGCCCAACTCCACATCATACCTTTTTCGTCTGCTAAGTCTAAAAAATCACCTTGCCCTTCTGCTCCTAACGCAAAACGTTCTTGATCTATACCTACACCAAAGGTTACAGACACGTAATCTGCTGCATCTACATTATCTAAAGTGATGTAAATTTCTCCTGCATTATTACCATCTTCTTCATCAACAATAAATACGTTATCTTCAGTTGGATACATAAATACATCTCCATTACTATCTGTAAATCTTACATTACTGATAATATATTTTACATTCTCTAGCTTAAAAGATTCTGAATTTGATTTATTATAAGACGTAGAGAATAAAAAATCTTGATCTCCTACTCCATTATCATATTTTAATGTTAATGATCCTGTTTGTCCTGATAAATCTTCAGTTGATGTTGCGTCATCGTCTGATGAACATGCTGATATTACTGCACACGCTAATAGTGCAAATGTGTATTTTAATAATTTCATTTGTATAATTTTTATTTTAAATAGTAAGTTATTAAGCCTTATTAGGCTTAGGTCGATAAATAAAAATTAAGCAATTGGAGGTTTAAAATGAACATAATCAAAGTCAAAAGAATAACTCTGATTGTAAGCAACGTTTACAAGATTGTCTAAGTCTGTTAACAATACTTGTTGTTGGTCATAATTATAAGTTGTATAAAATACTGGAAAAAAAGACTCTGCTAAAGAGGTTATTCCTTCAGAATTTATGCTATCTGCAGTTGCAGATTGAAGTTGTTTAGCTAAATGACACTTACCGTTACAGGCTAATTTTGGTTTTTCTTTATTAACGCAATAAGTATCTACAATGTAATCTATGTTTAACTGAAAATAAGCCACATAACCAACGTAATACATTGGACGTATAGCAAATGATAAAAACAATAATATTGTAAATAGCTTTTTCAGAAAAATAAAATTTTGGCAAAGTTACATTATTAAGACGTCTTTTTTTAATTAATCTTGTGCATTAACACAAAAAAAGCGACCAAATAGGTCGCTTTTTTTAAATTTTATTTTTTTAAGGGTTTAAATAAATTAAACACTGGTCTAGTTTTGGGTTTTGCTGTACTAAAGACTGTATGTAAACTTTAAGTTCTTCTACCTCATATGGTAAAAGGCGTTCTAGGGCTTTTTGTACTTCTTTGCAAAACAACGTAGTGTCAAAACTAACCTTTTGTAGTACAGTTTTGGTGTACTCAAACATTGCTCTTGCCATAATTAATTATTGGATTTGGTTAAATTAAAGTAGTGTTATACTATAGGCAAACAGTTTAAAAGTTTCGATTAAAGGTAATGAAAAAATATTATTCAAAACTTACTGACTTCAAATTTTAACAGTTAAAACAAAGTTAAAACAGTAAAATCAGAACCTATTATCACCATCTAACAAATCTCCTAAACCTCCTAAAATACTACCTTCGCCTTTACTTTTACCACCACTTGGTACGCTTTGTAAAACACGTCCAGCCAATCTACTAAATGGTAAAGATTGTATATAAACAACACCTGGACCTTCAAGCTTGGCAAAAAACAAACCTTCACCTCCAAAAACAGTGTTTTTAATACCACCAACAAACTCTATATCATAATTTACATCTTGTGTAAATCCAACAATACATCCTGTATCTACTCTTAATGTTTCGCCTGGTTTTAAGACTTTTCTAGCTAAAGTTCCTCCTGCATGTACAAATGTTAATCCATCACCTTCTAATTTTTGCATGATAAAACCTTCACCTCCAAACAATCCACGACCAAGTTTTTTACTAAACTCAACACCTACACTTACACCTTTAGCTGCACATAAAAAAGCATCTTTTTGGCAAATAAATTTACCGTTGTACTCTAACAAATCAATTGCTACAATTTTTCCTGGATAGGGAGAAGCAAAACTAACCTTACGTTTTCCGGTAAGATTGTTGTAAAAAGCAGTCATAAAAAGACTTTCTCCTGTTAAAAGACGTTTTCCAGCACCAAAAACTTTTCCTAAAAAACCTGTATCTTTTTGAGATCCATCACCAAATATAGTTTCCATTTTAATGCCATCGTCCATCATCATAAAGCTACCTGCTTCAGCTATAACGCCTTCTTCTGGATCTAATTCGATTTCTACATATTGCATTTCTTCACCAAAGATTTCAAAATCAATCTCGTGTGCATTTAAGTTATTGTTTGGTATTTGGTCTTTTTGATACATATTATTAAGGGTTTAATTTATTTATATGTTGCAAAGGATTCTGTTTTGTTACAAAATCTATTAGTTTTTAACTTTTATAGACCATTCAAAATTAAAAGTAGATACTACTACTCCATCTTTATTGGTACCTATAGATTGCATCCAAAAGGCTTGACCTTCTCCTGTTTTTATAGCTTCAGCTAAAGCTGCATCTACTTTAGCTCCATCATTACAGACAAACGTAATTTTTCCTGTGGCCTTTTTTGTAAATGTGGCGTTATTACTAGTTACAAGCATGGATACTTTTTTACCAGAATTTTTAATCTTCATAATCATTATAGCTCCAGTTGAAAACTCTGCTGCCATACCTTGAACAGCCCAAAACATAGATTTAAATGGGTTTTGATTAATCCATTTATGTTTTACTGTCGTTATACATTGTGCATCGTTTAATACTTTAGTACGTACACCACACAAGAAAGCAGATGGTAACTTAAACATTGTAAAAGTATTGAGTTTACTAGGAGTCATCTTCATTATATAAAATATTTTTCAGCTAAATTATTGAAAATAATTGAATTACCAACATGTTAAAAAAATGTTAATTTTTAGTACTTTGTATTGCATAATACCTTTTTAAAGATATATATTTGCATAAGAAACTATTATATGCTTTTAAATCATGGTAACTAATCACCACAAAAACATCGCTACTTTTATACATTTATCCACCTTTGCTAGGTTTATATTTCCGTTTGGAAACATTATTGCGCCTTTAGTTTTATGGATAACTAATAAAGAAAAGTCTGATTTTGTAGATACACATGGTAAACAAGCTATTAATTTTCAGTTTAGTATTTTATTATATGTATTAATAATTGGTACATTATGTATCCCTTTTTTTGCTTTTAGCTTATTTAATCATTTAGACATTTTAGACATTTTAGACTTTAATTATTTTAGTGACATTAGCATTAAAATAAACAGTCCGTCGCCATTATTTTATATCTGCGGTACATTTTCACTTTTAGCCATATTAGGATTTATATTAGAAATTGTATTTATTATTAATGCCAGTTTAAAAGCCAAAGATGGAGAGGATTACAACTATCCTTTTACCATTAATTTTATCAAATAACCATCATCATCAATCAATCAAATCATCAAAAAACGAACAGTTAATTATGAAATCAATTACACAATTATGACAGTAACATCATCACATACTTTATTAATATATACTGATGTCTATGATGTAAAATGCATAAGACTTGTAACAAACATTAGAAAAGACTTATGAAAATAGAAAATACTAAAGCACAAATGCGCAAAGGTGTTCTTGAATACTGCATTTTGTCTGTATTAAAAGACGAAGACGCTTATGTTGCCGAAATTTTAGGCACATTAAAAGACGCCAAACTGCTAGTTGTTGAAGGCACAATATATCCTTTATTAACACGACTTAAAAACGCAGGATTACTTAGCTATCGTTGGGAAGAGTCTACTTCTGGACCACCACGTAAATATTATGGATTAACAGAAACAGGTCAACTTTTTTTAAAAGAATTAACCACGACTTGGGACGAATTACAAAACGCAGTTAATATAGTAACATCAATTAAATCAACTAAAAAATGAATAAAACAGTCAACATAAATTTAGCAGGTATCTTTTTTCATATAGATGAAGATGCATACTTAAAATTACAACGCTATCTTGAGGCTATAAAACGTTCATTTACTGACTCTCAAGGTCGTTCTGAAATTATTGCTGATATAGAAATTAGAATAGCAGAATTGTTTTCTGAACGCATGAAAACAGATCGTCAAGTTATTGGAAACAAAGAAGTAGATCAGGTTATTACTATTATGGGACAACCTGAAGATTACCTTGTTGATGACGAGATATTTGAAGACGAACCTAAAACCAAAACCTCTAGATCTAAATCATCCAACAGTAACTCTAAAAAACTATTTAGAGATACTGACAATAGTTATGTTGGTGGTGTAGCCTCTGGATTATCTTACTACTTTAATATTGATGTTGTTTGGATCAGATTAATTTGGGTATTACTAATTTTTGGAGCTGGAACAGGTGTGTTTTTATATATCTTATTATGGATATTTATTCCTGAAGCAACTTCTACTTCTGACAAGATAACCATGACAGGAGAAGAAGTCACGATTACAAACATTGAAAAAAAAATTAGAGACGGATTTGACAGCGTTTCTGAAAACGTAAAAAACATAGACTTTCAGAAACATGCAGACAAGTTTAAAGAAGGTTTTGACCAAGCCTCAGATAGTATATCAGACTCGGTTAAACGTATAGATACCAATAAAATAAAATCTAGTAGCAAATCATTTTTCGGAAGTTTAGGTCAAGTATTTTCATCTGTATTTAAAGTGTTTTCTAAATTTATTGGTGTCGCTCTGGTTGTATCTTGTGTCGCAGGTATTATAGCGCTTTTAATTGGTTTAATTTTCGGAACCTTCTTTGAAGCCGACTTAAGATTTTTTGATACTAATTTTGTAAATGGATATAATACCGAAGCTGGTCCTTTTTGGATGTTTCCGGTATTAATATTTATTGTTAGCGTTATTCCAATTATCTTTTTTATTTACTTAGGATTAAAAATCTTGGTAAATAACCTAAAACCAATGGGTATTGTTGCCAAATATAGCTTAATTGGATTTTGGATATTAGCAGTAATTGGCTTAGCTGTAATTAGCGCTAGACAAGGTTTAAGTTATAAAGAAGAAGCTGCAGTAGTTAAAACAACGCCTTTTACTTCAATTAAAACTAATGACACCTTAGTAGTTAGCATGAATTACAACGATAGTTTTGCTGATCGTTTTAGACGTGATTATGGCTTACAAAAGGCACATGATGATAATGGTAATCCAATAATTTTCTCGCAAGGCATAAGACTAATCGTAAAATCTACTAAAGACAGCGTTGCTAAACTAAGAGTGGATAAATCAGCTAGAGGTACAAATTATAATATAGCAAAAGACAGAGCAAGAAATATACAATATAACTACAGGTTAACTAACAACAATTTAATTTTAAATAATCATTTTACAGTCCCTAACGATGCAATATCAAGAGATCAAGAAGTTGAACTAACATTATTTTTACCTGAAGGAACAATTTTATATGCAGAAGAAAGCACTTACAATTACCACAGAAACAATACACATTATTACAATGATATTTTAAACAACGGAATGGAAGAACACTATTTGTTAGTTAAACGCTCAAAATTGTTATGCCTGGATTGCGATAACCAAAACAATGATGTAAATCAACAACAAATTAACACTAAACCATTAATTAATAAAAACAACAGCAATGATGTTAATGAGCCTGAAAACACAGAAACTATAATTGATAGTGAAGGTACTGAAGTTAGTACCGAAAATATTAATGTAACTATTGACAATAAAAACGGAATTAACATCACACCAAAAGACTAATAATTAATCATCAATCAAAAACCAAACGTTATGATTACTGTAATCGAGTACATAGTAACAACCCTAGTGTCTATATTTTTATGACACACATTTAAAAACCAACCAAAAAAAACCATCTCACTTTTTCCTTAACAAAAAGTTTGGGATGGTTTTTGATTATATTTGTACACAAATAAATTTACAGATAAATGACAAAACGCTTACTTACACTAATTTTTACATTCATAACTATTACAGCTTTTGCTCAAAAAAAGGAAAAAGTAAAAGGTAGTCGTGTATTAACCAAAGTTGCAACCCCTTTACATAGTTTTAAACGCTTAGTTTTAAACGAAGATTTTGAAGTTAACTTAGTTAGATCTGACTCTACTAAAATAGAAATCACTACAGACGAAAACCTGCACGAATACATCAAAATTGTATCTCAAGACAGTACTTTAAGCCTTAAAACTACAGCTAGACTTCAAGAAAAAAGATTAGATATAACTATATATTATAATGATTTTTTAAATACCATCGAGTTAAATGAAGATGCAGAAATCCTTTCTAAAACAAGTTTAAAATTTAAAGATTTAACCTTGACAACCACTTCTAGTTCTGAAGCTTATTTAACTATAGAAAGTGATTTGTTTAAACTAATTAATAATGATAAAGCTAAAGCTGAATTAAATATAACTGCACAATCTGCAACTTTGGAGTTAAACGGAAGCAGTAAAGTCGAAGCTTTAATAAACGCCTCCAAAATTGTTGTAGATATGCTAGAAAGTGCTAATGCAAAAATTGAAGGTGATACTAAAAATTTAATACTTAACATAGATAACTCTTCAGATTTTACAGGAGAAAATCTAACAGCTAAAAACACTAATCTGACTACTGCTAACAGAGCTGAAGTTAGCGTTCAAACAACTTCAGAATTAGTTATTAATGCTTCAGGATCTTCAATTATAGAAACTTTTGGAAGTCCAAAAATTATAATTGAATCTTTTGAAGATAATGCGATCTTAAAAAAGAAATAATTATAATAATACCAATAAAAAAACCGAAGCATTTAGCTTCGGTTTTTTTATGATTAAGTTTTTAAAACTTTAGTTATAATTCGAAGTACTTACTTCAAAGTTAGCATCTTTTGCAGCCAAATAACGCTCTGCATCTAAAGCAGCCATACATCCTGTTCCAGCAGCTGTAATAGCTTGTCTATAAACATGATCTGCAGCATCACCACTTACAAAAACACCATCAACATTAGTTTTTGAAGTTCCTGGTTTAGCATTAATAATGTAACCTGTTTCATCTAAATCTATAAAGCCTTTAAAAATATCTGTATTAGGCTTGTGTCCAATAGCAACAAAAAATCCAGTAGCTGGTATTAAATGTTGATCATTAGTTTGATTATTTTTTACTTGTACACCAGTTACAACTTGACCATCACCAATAACCTCTTCTGTTTCAGTATTAAATAATATCTCAATATTTTCAGTGTTTTTAACACGTTCTACCATAATTTTTGAAGCTCTAAACTCGTCACGACGTACCAACATTGTAACTTTAGAACATAGTTTTGATAGGTAATGAGCCTCTTCACAAGCACTATCTCCTGCTCCAACAATTACAACTTCTTGATTACGATAGAAAAATCCATCACATACTGCACAAGCAGATACTCCACCACCAAGATTTAAATATTTTTGCTCTGAGTCAAGTCCTAAGTATTTAGCACTAGCTCCTGTAGAGATAATTACAGTATCACAGTGTATTTCTTTCTCATCATTGACCCACACTCTATGTACATCTCCAGAAAAATCTACTTTAGTAATCCAACCATTTCTAATATCAGCCTCAAAACGTTCTGCTTGTTTTTGAAGTTCCATCATCATTTCAGGACCAGTAATTCCGTCAGGATATCCAGGGAAATTTTCAACCTCATTGGTTGTTGTTAATTGCCCTCCTGGTTGAGCGCCTTGATATAAAACAGGACTCATATTAGCTCTAGCTGCATAGATTGCTGCTGTATAACCAGCAGGACCAGAACCTATTATTAAGCATTTTACTCTTTCTATTGTGTCTGACATAATTTTATCGTTTTATCTGTTACAAAAGTAGAATTTTTAAAAGAAAACTTACACTACAATTATTAAAAGTTATTATTTAATCATAAACAGTTCTTATACTGTAATTTTTGATTTTTTTTTAAGAAAATTATAATTCAAATATTATAACTTATACCTTAAATACAAACAAAACTAAATCATGGGAATTATAGCCACCAATAACAACAAAACAACTTTTTATTACAACTCTAACAGCAACTTAGACAAACAAACTTTAGCATATGTTACAGATAGCTTGAAAAAGTTATCAACTATAGATTTTTCTAAAACAAAAGTTGCAGATACACAATGGATTGAAATTTGTGATAAATTAAATATATCTGTTGCAGATTTAGTAAACAAACAGCATCCAGATTACACAAATAATTATAATTCTGATAATAATTTAAATAATGAAGATTGGCTTAAAGTAATACAAAAAAGTCCTCAAGTCGTTGCCTTTTCTATATTAGTTATTGGTGATAAATTTTATAAGATTGAAAATCCCTCTGAAGCTAGACAATATCTAGAAGGAAGCTCGAACATTATTGACGATAAAAAACACATATAAGTTTAATATTCGTTTATCGTTTTATATAATCTTGCTAAAAATAAGGCTATAAAAATAAAGAAGCATAACTTAGCTATAATAGCTAAGTTACCTGCAATATGTCCAAATCCCAACACAGCAGATATAAACGCAAATGTTATAAAAAAAATAGTCCAACGCATGTTTAATTATATTTAGTTTTACAAATTTAAAACCTAAAAAAGACTGTATAACAGTGTTTAACACGCATTTACAAAGACTTTAACTGCACTTAACAGTAATATCAAATTTTTAAGAAGTCATTAAGAAAAATATTAATCAAACTGAGGCTGATAAGATTTAAGTAACTGCATCATCACATGTTCCATTTTGGTGAAATTTGCTGTTTTTCTGGCTAATGCTTCCTGCTTAAAGTAATTTACAATTGTGCCATCTTGATAACTACTAATAACAGCTGGATGTATATAATATTTTTTACACACATTACGACTATTACCTAATTGCTGTGCTGCAATGTCTATAGCTTGAATTATATTTTTATTATTTTGTTTTACATTAGAAACATAACCAATAGATTTTAGGGTTTCAAAGCAAATGATACTTGCTGCCCAAGTCCTAAAGTCTTTTGCTGTAAATAAAGTTCCGCTTAAGGTTTTTAAATAATCATTCAACATGGTACTATCCACCTTGTGCTTTTCTCCAAATTCATCATAATACTGAAACAATTCCCAACCAGGTATGTCTTCACATTTATTAACTAAACGAATTAATTTCTTATTTCTTAATGAAATTTTATATTCTTTACCTTTCTTTCCTGTAAATTCAAATAAAATTCTATCCTTATAAGTATTAACATGCTTACTTCTAAGTGTAGTTAAGCCATAAGTCTCATTTCGCTTTGCATACTGAGTATTTCCAACTCTTATATGCGTTTCTTCCATTAACCTTACAATTAAAGCTAAAACTTTAGTTTTAGTCCAAGTGTTTTGATCTAAATCCAAATCCACTTGAGCACGAATATTTGGTAGCTGTTGGCCAAACAAATACATTTTATAAAATTTAGTCTGATTCCTTATTTTATTCCATTTAGGATGGTAGCGGTATTGTTTACGTCTTTTAGCATCTCTTCCAACAACTTGAAGGTGACCATTTTTTAATTCAGAAATCTTAACGTTTTTCCAAGCTGGAGGTATAACTAAGTTATTAATTCTGCTTAGCTCCGTTTTTTCTTTGATAATTTTATTTTTCAGTTTAAAAATAAAATTATCATCCTGTCTTTCTCTTATAATTTTTAAATTGGACGGATTGGTATAAACCAAATCAAATTCTTCTATAACCTGTTCTGGTTGTAAAAGAATTTGATTGTAAATTTGTTTTGTTAAAGCCTTCAATTTGTTAAAATTAAAGGTTATTCACCATGTAATCACTATACTGTTTTGCTAAGCTTTCTTTTTCATTTTCATTAAAAACTTTTCCTGCTAATTGAAAAAAAACATGCTCCTCATCTTCCAAATGATGCTCAACTTTTTCTTTAAGATCTTTAGCTATTTTTAACCATGCAGACGAGCTGTAATCGGTTTCATCTAATTGATTAATCAATTCATCAATTTCATGATGTTCAGCAATACCGTGTCTGGCTTTCTCTTGCATCATATCATTACTAATTAATGGCTTATAAAAATGGCGCTCTTCAGCTTGAGCATGAATTTCTAATTCGTTTTTTAACGATTTGTAGATATCATCTCTTTGGTTACTGTCGCCTTCTGTTTTAACAAGTCTATCAAGTAAGTGACGTTGTGTATCGTGATCTTTTCTAATAGATTCAAATATAGTCATGGTGGTTGTTTTGTGGTTAATTATTTAATAATTCTTTTTAATAGCATCATGGTACTAAATTTAGAAATCATTTTGTATCCAGTTTGTAACCAATTTGGTAGTTGGACTGCTTCTTTAAAGTCCCCTTTAATGCCTTTAAGTTCTTCCCAAGCAATATCTTTTTCAAGACGTAAACGCTTTAAATTAATTTCAATATCTTCTTGTGTTTTATATTGTGCCATAATTTATTCAAAAAAGGTTTTAGATATAGATTGGATGACTTTATTATTTATGTGTTTTCTAGCAACGTATATAATAATTGCAAAAACAATAAAAAATAAACCAACTATTAAAAATCCACCTGAATAACTATCCATTACATTACCTAAGGCAATGGAAGCTGCTATTGCCATAAAAACAAAAGCAATCAAAATTAAACCACCAATTAAAAGTGCTTTTAAAACTAAACTTACAGATGTAGTTAGTTGCTCAAAAACTTTTAATTTGTAGTACTCATGAGATTTTTTAAGATATTCCTCTCCTTTATCTATAGCTTGGTTGGACGAGTCTTGTATCGATTCAAATACAGTCATCTTATTTCTGAAGTTTTTTGTTCTTCAATTTTAATTCTTTCAACTTATTCTCTAAAGTTGTAATAACGTCATCTGCTTTGTAACTTACATCAGATACTATTGATTCTAATTGAGTATCTAACGTATGTTTTTTAGAAGTCAAAGTACTAGTTACTTGATCTTTCATATGTAAAGCACTATCGGTTAGTTTATCCTTGGTAGCAACCGCATCCTCTTTAAGTTTCTTTCTAGTATTGCTTCCTTTATCTGGTGCAAATAAAATTCCAACTGCTGTACCAATTGCTCCTCCTAATAATAATCCTAATGCTGTGTTTGTGTTCTTACTCATTTTTCTTTTTGTTTTTTGGTTAATAAATTTACTCTAAGAGCTCTCTCAAAGTAACTTACTCAAAGATAAAATTTTAACATTAAATAATTCTTAATAAAACTTTAAATAAACTGATAAATCTATGTTAAAACACAAAATTACAAAGCTAAAAATACTGATTATTCATAATTTTAACAAAAACAAAAAGAGATGAAAAAGCAAGTTGAAACCTATAATCCGTATACAGGCGAAAAATTAAAATCTTACAACTTTAATTCAAATTCTGAAGTCAATTCTAAACTTGAAACTGCTAATCAAACATTTAACGATTGGAGTAACAAACCAATAGCACACAGAGTTAAACTTTTAAAGAATTTAGCCAATTTACTTGAAGACAATAAACAAGAGTATGCTAATTTAATGACTGAAGAAATGGGAAAACCTATATCCCAAAGTATAGCTGAAATCGAAAAATGTGCAACCTTATGTGATTTTCATATCGCTAATGCGGAAAACTTTTTAGCAGATCAAATTATTGAAACCGAAGCTTCAGAAAGCTTCATTAGTTACGACCCACTAGGAGCAATTCTAGCCATAATGCCTTGGAATTACCCATTTTGGCAAGTCTTTAGATTTGCTGTTCCAACTTTAACCGCAGGTAATGTTGGGCTTTTAAAACATGCGTCTAATGTAACAGGAACTGCTTTAGCCATTCAAAAACTTTTTACTGATGCTGGATATCCTGAAGGTTGCTTTCAAACCTTAATCATTCAACATGATCAAATGGACAGCTTATTAGAAAACGATACTATAAAAGCTGTAACATTAACTGGTAGCGAAAAAGCAGGTCGAAGCATTGCTGCTTTAGCAGGAAAAAACTTAAAAAAAACAGTCTTAGAGTTAGGAGGAAATAATGCATGCATCGTATTAGATGATGCTAATCTGGATAAATATATAGATACAATGGTAAAAGCACGTATGCAAAATAATGGTCAAAGCTGTATTGCTGCAAAAAGGTTTATTGTAACTAAAAATATTTATGACATATTCTTAACAACGTTTACTAATAAAGTAAAAGACTTAAAACAAGCAAATCCTAAAGACTATGATGCTTACAGTACCTCTATGGCTAGAGAAGATTTAGCTAAAGAGCTAGAAGAACAAGTTTCTAAATCATTACAATTAGGAGCAAAAGTTCATTATGGAAACTTAAGAGATAAAGCAAAATACCAACCAACAATCATTACAGAAGTAACTACTGACATGCCAATATTTAAAGAAGAAACTTTTGGTCCTGTTGCAGCAATAATTAAAGCAAAAGACAAAACCGAAGCTTTAAATCTTGCGAAAAATTCAAGATTTGGTTTAGGAACCATGATCTTCACCGAAGATATAGATAATATTTATCAAGATATTAGTCAAATTCCTGATGGTGCTCTTTTTATAAACGAAATGGTTAAGTCAGACCCAAGATTACCATTTGGTGGCACAAAAGCATCAGGTTACGGAAGAGAATTATCTAAAGAAGGTATTTTAGAATTTGTAAACACTAAAACAGTATATATTAATAAATAAAAACTATGAGTTTGATAAAAGAGAAAAACGAAAACACAAAAGATTACATTTTACAAAAAGACAAAACCACAAAACGTACAGGAGGATTTATAGCTGTCGTTCTAATAGTATTAATAACAGCGGTAGTTGCGTCAGGTTATATATTCAAATGGTTTTAATATATAAAAAAAAGCTTCAGTAAAAACTGAAGCTTTAAAAGTCGGGGTGGCAGGATTCGAACCTGCGGCCTCCACGTCCCAAACGTGGCGCGATAACCGGGCTACGCTACACCCCGAATTTGATTATCTTTCCTTAAAAACTATTTGTTTTTTTGGAGGTGCAAATATATACCTTTTCTTTAGACTAAAGTTATTTTTTCAAAAAAAATTTTAAAAAATAAATCTAGCAAGAAAATTTCTACATAATTAAATAAAACTAATTTGCATTTACATAACATCAATAACAAACATCCTAAAGATTTTATTAAATTTGTACTTTAAAAGATTTAATAAAATATTATGCTAATTATAGGTATTGCAGGAGGGACTGGTTGTGGTAAAACGACGGTTGTTAATCAAATTTTAACTCAGTTACCAGAAGGAGAAGTTGGTATTATTTCTCAAGATTCATATTATAAAGATACAAGTCATTTAACTTATGATGAGCGTATTAAAATTAATTTTGATCACCCAAGATCAATAGATTTTGAATTATTAGAACAACACTTAAAAGAATTAAAACAAGGTCAACCAATTGACCAACCTGTATATTCGTTTGTAAAACACAACAGAACTGGTGACACCATCAGAACTAAACCTAGAAAGGTGATGATTGTAGAAGGTATTTTAATTTTAACACATCCTGAGTTGAGAGAGATGTTTGATATTAAAATTTTTGTGCATGCGGATAGTGATGAACGACTTATTAGAAGACTTAAACGCGACATTACTGAACGTGGTAGAGATATTGACGAGGTTTTAACACGTTACCAAAACACACTTAAACCAATGCACCAGCAATTTATACAACCAATGATGGAGTATGCTGATATAATTATACCTAACAACAAATATAATACAGTTGCTGTTGGTATTGTTAAAACAATTATTAACGAAAAACTTCAGTAATTAAGATGAAATGGTTCAAAAACATATATATTCTTATCCTCATCATTTTTGGTGTATGGATGATATTTTTTGATACCAATTCTTTGCTAAACCATAATGACGTCAACCAAGAAAAAAGTAAATTGGAAGATGAAAAAGAATACTACAAAAAAGAAATCATTAAGGATAAGCAAGCTATCAAACGTTTGACTAGCGAAGATGGTCTAGAGACGTTTGCTAGAGAAAAATATTATATGAAAAAAGAGAACGAAGATATTTATATCATCGAGTATGCTGACAGTTTAAAGACTAATAACAATGAATAATTCACTTTTTTCCGCATTTGAAAAAGTATCATCTAAAGCATGGAAACAAAAAATACATGTAGATTTAAAAGGTGCTGATTATAATGACACTTTAATTTGGAACACCAATCATGGTATAGATGTTAGACCATTTTATCACCATGATGAAATGACTGAAATATTAACCATCAGACCACAACAATGGACGATTGGTCAAATTATCTTTGTTCAAAATGAAAGTGCTGCAAACCTTAAGGCTATTGATGCTTTAAACAGAGGTGCGCAAACAATAAAGTTTGTAATCCCTAACAACTCTATTTCAATTGAAAAAACACTATTAAATATTGACCTTGACACTGCCGATATTAAAATAGAACTTCAGTTTTTTGACCAAGAATATATAAATCAACTGGCTAAAATTTCTGCGAAAGCAGTATTAATTATAGATCCAATTGGTCACTTTGCTAAATCAGGTAACTGGTTTAACACAACCAATAACAGCTTAATAGTTAGTAATACTATTACCATTAATACTGATACGTATCAAAATGCAGGAGCAAATATAACGCAACAATTAGCGTATGGTTTATCACATTTAAACGAATATTTTAATGTTGCTCAAGCTGATGTTTCTGCAATACAACAGGTTACTTTTAATGTAGCCATTAGCACCAATTACTTTTTTGAAATTGCAAAACTTCGTGCTTTTCGTGTACTTTATAACACTTTAGCAGCTGAGTATAATTGTGATGCAGATTTGGTAATCAATGCAATTCCAAGTAAACGTAATAAAACTATTTATGACTACAATACTAACATGCTTAGGACTACAACAGAGTGTATGAGTGCCATTTTAGGTGGTGCAAACACAGTTTTTAACTTGCCTTACGACGCTATTTACCATAAAGATAACGAGTTTGGCGAGCGTATTGCCAGAAACCAATTGTTAATTTTAAAAAACGAAAGCTATTTTGATATTGTCAACAATGCTTCAGATGGTAGTTATTACATCGAAACTTTAACCTCTCAATTAGCAGATAAAGCTTTAATTATCTTTAAAGATATTGAGGCTAATGGTGGTTTTATCGCTCAATTAAAAGAAGGCAGTATTCAGAAAAAAATAAAAGAAAGCGCTGCCAAAGAGCAAGAACAATTTGATAATGGACAAGTCACTTTGTTAGGAACCAATAAACATCCTAATAAAAATGACAAAATGCAAAATGAGCTGGAATTGTATCCTTTTGTTAAAATGAACCCAAGACAAACTTTAATCGAACCTATTATAGAAAAAAGATTAGCCGAAACCCTTGAACAAAATCGTTTAAAAACCGAATAAAATCAAAACAACCATGAGTACACGTATTTTAAAAATTTCATTATTATTAATCATTGCTTTTAATTTAAGTTGTAATACAAATGAAGCTAAGCTTGAACAATTTAAATACGCTGACCAAAAAGAAACCATAACTTGTAATACTGGTTATGACGCTATTTTAAAAGAAGCTTTGTATACTTTTGAGAGTGATATTATTAATAAATACGACCCAAAACAAAAAAACAAATTACGCGCTTATCGTGCATATATCAGTAATTACATTTCTAACAGAACCGCTTTACAAGAAACCGTTTCACCTCACACCAAAGCTGTTTTTGATGTTTTAAAATCCAAAAAAACTTTATGGAATGGCAAACAGTTAAACTACAGTAGCCCTGAAGTAACATGTATTATTGACAATTTAAACGACAAAAACTTAAAGCAAACCATACAATCATTATTATCTGTTAATAGTATGAGTTCGGATTTATTTGCTGCACCATTAAGAAGTAGTACTGCATACTCAAGAGATGCCTATTTAGCAACTTTTGTTGCTTTAGATTTATACTATTCTAAATTACATGACATAGATTTTTCTAAAGTAGATTTAACAGCAAACACACCAAAACCAGAACCAATAGATTTTAATAAGACACCTGCTAAAACACCTTTAAAAGTTAAAGAACCTATTAATAATAATATTGACCATACAGGACATAATCACAACTAATAAGTAAACCACTTTATCGAAACACAGTTTGAAAATAAAAATTTCAATATTAATAATTCTATTTATTTGTTTTTCTTGTGAAGAGAAAAAGAAACAAACTGTTGTCAAACAAGAGATATTTGGTGAATATTTCAACTTAAAAAAAGATAATATTGATATTTATTTACCTAATACCTTACATCAATATAAATTAGTTGAATACAAAAGAATGCTCAATACTATTGAAGATTCAATAGCTAGAGAATCTGAGATTTTGCGTTATAATATTTTAAAATATTCAAAAAAAAACGTGTACTTCTTTAGATCTGCAAATCATACTACAGATGTTTCCATAAAAATGATTGATTATTATCCATTTAGTAAAAAAGATTCTAATTACATGTCATCTTTATTAACGCATCATTGTCAAGAAATTGCCGAAACAACCAATAGTACATGTACAAAGATAAAATCAGGCTATTCAGGAAACCATAAAACAAAAGCTTTTATGGCTAAATTTAAAATTGATTCAGAGACAGAACCTTCTAGCTATTCAACTATATATGCTGTAAGTTCTAATTCTAAATCTTTTATAATAACCTTTCGCTCTTTATTGAACAGAGATTATAATAAGTTCATACAAAAAACCATAATTAACTAATGGCTAGAAAAGACCTTCAACATATAACCCTAAAATCTGACGCAAAAAAGTTAAACACAAACAACAATACGTTTTTAACTGCAGAAGACATTAGTATTAAATCTGAATATTCTAAAGACGATTTAAGTCAAGTCAATCATATAGATTTTGTTGCTGGATTAGCACCTAATTTACGTGGACCTTACAGCACGATGTACGTTAGAAAACCTTGGACTATACGTCAATATGCAGGTTTTAGTACAGCTGAAGAAAGTAACGCCTTTTACAGACGTAATCTTGAAGCTGGTCAAAAAGGATTATCTGTTGCTTTTGACTTAGCAACTCACAGAGGTTATGATTCTGATCATCCACGTGTTGTTGGAGATGTTGGTAAAGCAGGTGTTGCGATAGACTCGGTTGAAGACATGAAAGTGTTATTTGATCAAATCCCATTAGATAAAATGTCTGTTTCAATGACCATGAATGGAGCAGTTTTACCTATCATGGCTTTTTATATTGTAGCAGCTGAAGAGCAAGGTGTTAAACCAGAATTACTGGCAGGAACTATTCAAAATGATATTTTAAAGGAGTTTATGGTACGTAATACTTACATCTATCCTCCTACTCCTTCCATGAAAATCATTTCGGATATTTTTGAATACACTAGTCAAAATATGCCTAAATTTAATAGCATTAGTATTTCTGGCTATCATATGCAAGAAGCTGGAGCAACTTGCGATATTGAACTAGCATACACACTTGCTGATGGGCTAGAATATATTAGAAAAGGACTAGCTGCAGGAATGGATATAGACACTTTTGCGCCAAGATTATCCTTTTTCTGGGCAATTGGGATGAATCATTTTATGGAAATTGCAAAAATGCGATCTGCTAGAATGCTTTGGGCAAAATTGGTAAGTCAATTTAACCCTAAAAACCCTAAAAGTTTAGCACTACGTACACATTGCCAAACTAGTGGTTGGAGTTTAACCGAACAAGATCCTTTTAATAACGTAGCTAGAACAACCATTGAAGCTGCTGCTGCTGCTTTTGGAGGCACACAAAGTTTACACACTAATGCATTAGACGAAGCCATAGCATTACCTACAGATTTTTCTGCTAGAATTGCACGTAACACACAAATATTTTTACAAGAAGAAACTAATATTACTAAAACAGTTGATCCTTGGTCAGGTAGCTATTATGTCGAAAAACTCACACATGATATTACTGAAAAAGCTTGGTCTTTAATTGAAGAAGTTGAAGCTTTAGGAGGTATGACAAAAGCAATTGAAGCTGGTATACCAAAGTTACGTATTGAAGAAGCTGCTGCTAGAAAACAAGCACGTATTGATTCTGGTCAAGATATAATTGTTGGCGTCAATAAATATGTACTAGATGAAGAAGATGCTATTGCAACGCTTGAAGTAGATAACCAAACTGTACGATTACAACAAATTGAAGGTTTAGAAAAGATAAAAGCCACTAGAGATACAAATAAAGTGAATCAAGCTTTAGCCAATTTAACTAAAGCTGCTAAAACAGGTCAAGAAAATTTATTAGCTTTAGCTGTAATAGCTGCTCGTGAAAGAGCTACTTTAGGTGAAATTAGTGACGCTCTTGAAGCTGAATTTGGACGCTATAAAGCACAAATAAAATCATTTTCTGGCGTGTATAGTAAAGAAATTAAAGATGATAAGTCTTTTGCAAAAGCAAGAGCATTAGCAGACCAATTTGCAGATCAAGATGGTAGAAGACCACGTATAATGATTGCAAAAATGGGACAAGATGGACATGATCGTGGTGCAAAAGTTGTAGCAACTGGCTATGCAGATGTAGGCTTTGATGTAGACATTGGACCATTATTCCAAACTCCAGAAGAAGCTGCAAAACAAGCTGTAGAAAATGATGTACACATACTTGGTGTATCCTCTCTTGCAGCTGGACATAAAACTTTGGTTCCGCAAGTCATTGAAGAACTAAAAAAATACGGTCGTGACGATATAATGGTAATTGTTGGAGGAGTGATACCTAAACAAGATTACCAATATTTATTTGACGCAGGTGCTGTTGCAGTTTTTGGGCCTGGAACTAAAATTAGTGATGCTGCTATTAAAATTTTGGAAATTTTAATAGATTAAAAAAAAAAATAATTTACAGACACGCAATTTTACAGCCATTCCATAACCGGAAGTTGGTTGTAAAATCATTTTTATTAACTAAATAAAACCACTAATTAAGCGCTCAAATCTTCAATTTAACTAATATTTACTTCAATAATTATAACAACTCTACTAAGTAATTTTGAATTAAGTATAATAAAAATACAATTACAGACTAATAAGTTCGTTTGATTATAATTCAACACAAAAACAAATCAACTACATATTTGTTTTTAAAACTGTTAATTTTTAATGAAAATAAAAAAAATATTGTTTTCAAATTATTAACTTCACCAACTATTAATCAAACAAAATAAACAACTTATGAATGTATCAAAATTCAGGAAGCTAGTCTTTACAACACTAATTACCGCTTCCTCCATGTTAATAACCACTGCTTCTAAAGCTCAAGAAAAATCAACCAAAACCCTACAAACAACACAAAAAATTCCTTTTAATCCCGAAGTAAAAACAGGTGTTTTAAGTAATGGACTTAAATACTACATCAAAAACAATGGTAAACCAGAAAACAAAGTCGAACTACGTTTAGTAATTAACGCTGGATCTATTTTGGAGGACGAAGACCAACTTGGTTTAGCTCACTTTATGGAGCATATGAATTTTAATGGAACCAAGAATTTCAAAAAAAACGAATTAGTAGATTATTTGCAAAGTATTGGCGTCAAATTTGGTGCGCATTTAAATGCTTACACTAGTTTTGATGAAACCGTTTATATCTTACCAATACCTAGTGAAGACCCAGAAAAACTTGAAAAGGGATTTCAAATCCTTGAAGATTGGGCACACAATGCTTTATTGACTGAAGAAGAAATTGATAACGAACGTGGTGTAGTTTTAGAAGAGCTTAGATTAGGTAAAGGTGCTAATGAACGTATGATGCAACGCTATTTACCAAAATTAATGTACGGTTCTCAATATGCTAAAAGATTACCAATTGGTACTCAAGAAAATATAGAAAACTTTTCTTATGAAAGCTTAAGACGTTTTTATAAAGATTGGTACAGACCAGACTTAATGTCTGTCATGGCTGTTGGAGATGTTGATGTAGCAACATTAGAAGAAAAAATAAAAACTCATTTTGGACGTATTGCTCCTGCTAAAAACCCTAGAAAAAGAGAGGTTTTTAATGTACCTAATCATGAAGAAACATTTATTGCTATAGAATCTGACAAGGAAGCTTCTTTTTCTCAAGTACAAGTTATGTTTAAAGATTCTGAAAACGCAAAATTAGAAGAAACAGTTGAGGACTACAGAGAATCTATGGTTAAAAAACTATTTTCTCAAATGATAAATACAAGATTAGGAGAATTAAGAAACAGCGAAAATCCTCCATTTGTATTTGGCTCTAGCTATTATGGTGGGACTTGGGCAAGAACAAAAAACGCCTATCAATCGTTTGCTATGTGCAGCGAAACTGACCAACTAAAAGCCCTTAAAGCATTGTTAGAAGAAAACGAACGTGTTAAACGTTTTGGATTTCAAGAAGGCGAATTTGATCGTGCCAAAAAAAGAATGTTAGCCAATATGGAAAAGTCTTTTAAAAATAAAGACAAAATGGAATCTAAAAGAGTTATTGGAGAATACGTTAGACATTTTCTTACTGGAGAGGTAATGCCTGGAATTACTTGGGAATACGACATGTATAAAAAAGAATTACCAAACATTACTTTAGAAGAAGTTAATGGATTAATCAAAAACTACTTAAGAAACGACAACAGAGTTATTGTAATTACTGGTCCTGAAAAAGAAGGGTTAACTAAAGTTAAAGAAAAACAAGTTAAAGCTTTATTAGATGGCTTAAAAGATGCAGACATCAAACCTTATGAAGATGAAGTAGTAGCTTCTTCTTTAATATCAAAATTACCTCCTAAAGGTAGTATAACAAATATTGTAAAAGATGAAAAACTAGGAACTACAACTCTAACTCTTAGTAATGGTGCGACTGTAACTTACAAAAAAACAGATTTTAAAAATAATGAAATTATGTTTGAAGCCTTTAGTTTTGGTGGAAATTCATTATACTCTACTGCAGATTACAAAGCTACAACTTTTGCAAATGGCGCTTTAGCAGAAGCTGGAGTTAATGGCTTTAACAAAACACAAATGGATAAAATGCTTTCAGGTAAAATTGTAAATGTTAGACCAAGCATTGGTACTTATAGTGAAAACTTTAGAGGAAATTCTACTCCTAAAGATCTTGAAGAATTATTTCAACTAACACATTTATATTTCACTTCTTTAAACAAAGACGATAAAGCCTACAACTCGTTTATAAATAAGCAAAAAGCTTTTATTGGTAATATGTTATCAAATCCGCAAACATTTTTCTCTATAGAAATGGGGAAATTCATGTATGGAAAGAGTCCTAGATACATGGGATTTCCGACACCTGAAGCATATGATGATGCAGATTATGACTTAGCTTATAAAAAATACAAAGAACGCTTTGCAGATGCTGGAGACTTTAAATTTTACTTTGTTGGTAATGTAGACGAAGTAAAAATAAAAGCTTTTTCTGAAAAATACTTAGCTAGTTTACCAACTAATAATAGTAACGAAAAATATAAGGTTACAGATTTTAGACCGCTTACAGGACAACACACTAAAATAGTAGAAAAAGGAACAGATGAAAAAAGTTCGGTTAGAATAACGTATCATGGTCCGACTACTTACAACGGTAAAGAGGCTCATGCACTAGCTAGTTTAGGTGAAATATTAACTATTAAATTAGTAGAAAAATTAAGAGAAGAAGAAGGTGGTGTTTATGGAGCTGGAGCCAGAGGAAATATAAGTAAAATGCCATATGGATGGTTTAGCTTTAATATTAACTTCCCTTGTGGACCAGAAAATGTAGAAAAACTTAAAAATGCAGCTTTAGCTGAAGTAGAGAAATTAATTAAAAATGGTCCTACAGAAAAAGATCTTGCTAAAGTAAAAGAAGCACAATTACTGGAAAGAAAAGAACAACTAAAACAAAATCGTTTTTGGATGAGCTTGATCAAAAATGCTGACTATCAAGATAAAGATGCAAAAAAAATATTTACGTTTGAAGATGATGTAAATAACTTAACTAAAGACTATTTACAATCAATTGCTAAAAAATATTTAACCAATGGTTATATTTTAGGAATACATAATCCTGAAAAAGCATAATATATTTAAATATTATTAATTTTTTAATAAGCAGCTAGAAATAGCTGCTTATTTTATTTCAGCTTCTAAAAAATATTCATTTTTTAAAAAGACAATAATTGTTTTACCAGACTCTAACAAAAAACATTTCATCATAAAAAAGAGTATATTATTAATCATGATTTCATCGGATTATATTAAAAAATAATTTCTATATAACCATCATTAAAATAGAGGTTTAAAGCAGGTTTATAATCCAAGGTTGTTTCATTTAAAACATTGTTAACAACTAAGGTTTTTATTAGTCATAAATAATTGTATTTTTACGCTGGTCTTTTAGCTTTTGTTAAAAGCTAAAATTTCAATAAAACCAAATCGAATTAATGGGTAAAATAATAGCAATTGCCAATCAAAAAGGTGGTGTTGGTAAAACAACAACCTCAGTAAACTTAGCAGCTTCACTAGGTGTTTTAGAAAAAAAAGTATTACTAATTGATGCAGATCCACAAGCTAATGCAACATCTGGTTTAGGTATAGATGTTGAAAGTGTAGATATTGGTACCTACCAATTATTAGAGCATACAAACTCGGCTGCACAAGCTGTATTAAAAACAGATTCACCTAACCTTGATCTTATTCCTGCTCATATAGACTTAGTTGCTATTGAAATAGAACTTGTAGATAAAGACCAAAGAGAATACATGCTTAAAAAAGCATTAGAAGACATCAAAGATCAGTACGATTATATCTTAATTGACTGTGCGCCTTCTTTAGGCTTACTAACCCTTAATGCTTTAACAGCCTCAGACGCTGTAATTATACCAATACAATGTGAGTATTTTGCATTAGAAGGTTTAGGAAAACTATTAAACACTGTAAAAAGTGTTCAAAAGATACACAATCCAGAATTAGATATTGAGGGCTTACTTCTTACCATGTACGATTCACGTTTACGTTTATCTAATCAAGTCGTAGAAGAAGTGCAAAAGCACTTTAACGACATGGTATTTTCAACTATCATTCAACGTAATGTTAAGTTAAGTGAAGCACCAAGTTATGGAGAAAGCATTATAAACTATGACGCATCAAGTAAAGGTGCAAGTAACTATTTAAGTTTAGCAAAAGAAATTATTACAAAAAACTCCTAAAATATGGCGAAGGCAACAAAAAAACAGGCTTTAGGACGTGGACTTTCAGCATTATTAAAAGATCCAGAAAATGATATTCAATCTGCAAAAGATAAAAATGCAGATAAAGTTATAGGAAACATAGTTGAGTTAGATTTAGAAGCTATTGAAATGAATCCATTTCAGCCACGTACTAATTTTAACGAAGAAACTTTACGTGAATTAGCATCTTCTATTAGAGAATTAGGGGTTATACAACCTATTACTGTTAGAAAATTAGGATTTGAAAAATACCAATTAGTTTCTGGAGAGCGTCGTTTTAGAGCTTCAAAATCCATCGGGTTAGAAACTATTCCTGCTTATATCAGGATAGCTAATGATCAGGAAAGTCTGACTATGGCATTGGTAGAAAACATCCAACGTCAAGATTTAGACCCTATTGAAATTGCTTTGTCATACCAACGTTTGATTGATGAAATTGAGCTGACTCAAGACCAAATGAGTGAGCGTGTTGGAAAAAAACGCAGTACCATTTCTAACTATTTACGTCTATTAAAATTAGATCCAATTATTCAAACAGGAATGCGTGACGGATTTTTATCTATGGGTCATGGTCGTGCTATAATTAACATTGAAGATCAAAATGTACAGTTAGAGATTTACGAAAAAATATTGGCTAACAAACTTTCTGTTAGAGATACTGAAGCTTTAGTACGTAACTACAACACAACTAAAGAAGTCAAAATCCCTATTAAAAAAGAAAAAGAACAATTACCAATTTTTGTTAAAAAAGGCATCAGTACTTTTTCTGAATACTTTGGACATAAAATAGACGTTAAAGTATCTAATAATGGTAAAGGTAAAATAACGATTCCTTTTCATTCTGAAGAAGATTTTAATCGTATTAAAAAGCTAGTCGAAGGTGGTAAATAAGCCATATCTATTCTGTGTTATATTCTGTTTATTTTGTGCAATTGGTTTTGCTCAAACAGATGATGATGCTGTCAAAACAACAGATAGTGCTAAATCGTCAAAAAAACTACCTAAATCCTTAAAACAAAAAAAAAGAGACAAACCTGTAATTATAGATAGTACAGTTGTAAAAAAAACTAAAGCCTATGATCCTTTGGCACCATCTAAAGCTGCTTTCTATTCTGCTATTTTACCAGGTTTAGGCCAAGCTTATAATGGTAAATATTGGAAAATCCCGATAGTCTATGCTGCATTAGGAACAGGTATATATTTTTATGTAGATAATAACAATCAATACAAGCGTGTTAGAGATGCTTATAAAAGACGTTTAGCTGGTTTTTCTGATGATGAGTTCCAAGATCGAATAACAGATGATGGTTTACAGGAAGCTCAAAAAAACTACCGTAGAAATAAAGAATTATCACTTTTAGTTACCATTGGTATGTATGCTTTAAATATAATTGATGCTAATGTTGATGCACATTTACTACAATATAATATTAACGACGATTTAAGTTTAAAACCACACTATCAAATTGAAGAAATTGATAATGTGGGTCGTGTAGGATTAACTTTAAATTTTCAATTTTAAAACTATAGTTTTCAATAATTCTGAAAACTAAAACACTATCATCTTATGAAAATAGCTTTACTAGGCTACGGTAAAATGGGAAAAGCAATTGAAACCATAGCATTACAACGTGGTCATACCATAGTAATTAAAACTTCAAAAACTGACAATTATACTATTACAGATGCAGATGTAGCTATTGACTTTAGCATCCCTTCTGCTGCATTTGGAAACATTAGTAATTGTATTAACAATCAAGTACCTGTAATATCTGGTACTACAGGATGGTTAGATCAATATAACGATGTGGTTTCGCTTTGCGAAAAACAAAAAGGGGCTTTTATTTATGCTTCTAATTTTAGTTTAGGAGTAAATATTTTTTTTGAGCTAAATGAAACTTTAGCAAAAATGATGTCTAAATTAAAGGATTATAAATTAGACATTGAAGAAATACACCATACTCAAAAATTAGATGCTCCTAGTGGTACAGCAATAACTTTAGCAGAAGGTATTATTAAAAATAATGACGATTATAAAGGTTGGGAATTAGATAAAGCTAATAATAACAATATACCTATTGTTGCTAAGCGTATTCCTGAAGTCCCAGGAACGCATACTATAAGTTACACTAGTCCAATTGATACTATAAAAATAGAACACGAAGCACACAACAGGCAAGGTTTTGCTCTTGGTGCTGTTATAGCTGCAGAGTGGATTGCAGATAAAACTGGTGTTTTTACTATGAAAGATGTGTTAAATATTGGGTAACTTTATTAATTTTAACAACATTTGCAATAATAGATTAACCAAAAGACAATAATTTTTACCAATATGGACGTTACGCAGTGGATTATATTTTTTCTAGTTATTCAGGTTTTACATGGTTTAGCCACTTGGAAACTATACATTAAAGCTGACAGACAAGCTTGGGAAGCATTTATTCCTGTTTATAATGCTGTAATTTTAATGAAAATTATTAACAGACCTTGGTGGTGGACTATTCTATTGTTTCTACCAATTGTTAATCTCATTCTATTTCCAGTAATTTGGGTTGAAATTGCAAGAAGTTATGGCAAAAATTCTGCTGTAGATACCTTTTTAGCTATTTTCACTTTTGGTTTTTATAGTTTTTATTTAAACTATGTCGCTAAGGACATCAACCATATAAAAGATAGAGATTTACAACCTAGAACAGAAGTTGGTGATTGGGTAAGCTCTATATTATTTGCAATTGTTGCTGCAACTATAGTGCATACATATTTTATTCAGCCCTTTGTTATACCAACATCATCACTTGAAAAAACACTATTAGTAGGTGATTTTTTATTGGTAAGTAAAGTACATTATGGAGCCAGAGCGCCTCAAACTACAGTAGCTTTACCAATGATACATGATGCAATACCAGGAAGTACTACACCATCCTATCTTAAATTTCCTCAATTACCAAAATTTAGATTTCCTGCTTTTCAAAGTATAAAACGTAATGACATTGTTGTTTTTAACTGGCCTGTAGATACTTTAGTTGACATAAATAATCCTTATGGAGAAGTAAGACACAAACCAATTGACAAAAAAACTAATTATGTAAAACGTTGTGTTGGATTACCTGGTGACAATCTATCTATTAAAGATGGTTATGTTTATATAAATGGAACTAAAAACCAATTACCAGACAGAGCTAAACTACAGTTTTTTTATAAAGTTATATTAAATGGTGTGTCACCTGAATCTATTTATCAAAAATATAACATTACAGAAAAATACGACCAATACGTTTTTAAAACTGAAACCGCTAATTTTAATAGACCTCAATTTCAGAATTACTTAAAAGTCAAGAAAATTGGTGTAGATATCACTAAACAGGATTCATCACAAGTTAACTTTACAGCTAATATTGATCAAGAATCATTTAACTTGTTAAAATTAGATATTGCTGAAAGTCAATTACATGTTAATCTAACTGAAGATTTAGCGACTATAATGAAAAGTGATCCTGACGTTAAAAGCGTTACTAAGGATTTATCTAATAGTACGACTGAAAACATTTTCCCTAATGCTCCTGGATATACTTGGAACAGAGATAATTTTGGACCAATTTACATACCACAAGAAGGAAAATCTATTGATATTAATGTAGATAACTTACCGGTTTACAAACGCCTACTAACAGCCTATGAAGGCAATACTGTTAATGTAAAAGGCAACCAAGTCTTAATTAATGGAAGAGTTGCAACCTCATACACATTTAAACAAGATTATTATTGGATGATGGGAGACAACAGACACAACTCTCAAGATGCAAGAATGTGGGGTTTTGTACCGTTTGATCATGTTGTTGGAAAACCTGTTTTTGTATGGATGAGTTATGATACTAACGGAAAAGGTATTAATAAAATACGTTGGAACAGATTATTTACAACCGTTGGTGGTAATGGTAAATTAACCTCTTATTTTATTCCGTTTTTAATAGTATTAGCTTTATTTTTTGGTTACAAAAAATTTAGAAAAAATAAAAAAACTGCTTAAAGATCTAAAAACATTAGTATTCTAATATTAATTTAAGTGTACTCCGTTTTAAAATGAATATAGTACTACATCCAACATATTTTCCAAGTATAGCACAATTTGTTGCTATAGCTAAAGCTGAAAGTCTGACGTTTGAAATACATGATAATTTTCAGAAACAATCTTACAGAAATAGGACTTATATTTATGGAGCAAACGGAAAGCTACAATTAAGTGTACCAATTATTCATAGTCACAAACAACGTCAGCTTTATAAAGATGTTAAAATTAGTGATGTAGATAATTGGCAAACTGTACATTGGAAAAGCTTAGAGTCAGCTTACCGAACGTCACCTTTTTTTGAATTTTATGAAGATGAATTACAACCGCTTTTCAATTTAAAATCAGATTTTATTTTTGACCATAATCTTAAATGTTTTGAAATAGTTTGTGATTGTCTTCAATTGGATATGAAACCAAAATTTACAACTACCTTTGAAAAGGAAACTAATGCAAATGCAAAAGATTATAGGTCCTTATCAAATGCAAGACAGCAACAAAATTTTAATTTTGAAGCTTACACACAAGTTTTTAGTCCTAAACATGGCTTTTTAAGTAATTTAAGTATCCTTGATTTATTATTTAACGAAGGTACAAATGCTTTAAACTATTTAGAAAATCAAAGCTTAACACATAATGATTAGACCGTTTATACATTACGGAATTCATTTTTTACTACCACTTTTAGTAGCAGTGTTATTTTTTAAATCTAATTGGAAAAAAGCATACTTAATTATGCTTTCGGGATATTTAATTGACTTAGATCATTTATTAGCTACACCAATCTTTAAGGCAGACAGATGTAGCATAAACTTTCATCCTTTACACAGTTATTACGCAATTGCATTATATATTATTTTACTATTACCAAAAACCACTAGGTTAATAGGTCTAGGATTAGTAATTCATATTATTGCAGATATTACAGACTGTACTTTAATGTCTTAAAATTAAAATGAAATTTTAGTAAGTATAGGAAAGTGATCAGAGTATTGTACATCGTAAGTTTTAAAACTGTTGACATTCCACGATTTATCGACTAAAATAAAATCTATACGCAACGGAAAAAACTTAAAGTTATAAGTACGTCCAAAACCATTACCTTGTTGTTTAAAAGCATCTTTCATGTCACCTCTAATAGCATTATAAACGTATGAAAAAGCAGAATTATTAAAATCACCACTTATAATTGATTTGTGTGGACTTTGGTTTTTATGCTTTAAAAATAATTCTGTTTGATTTTGCTGAAGCTTAAATGCCTCTCCAATTCCATGAATCAATTCCTCAGAATTTTGGGTAGTTAAACTTTGCACTCTTGGATCAATTCTTAAAGATTGTAAATGTAAATTATACACTCTAACAGTATCTTTACCTTTAACAATATCTGCAAAAATGGCATTATTAGCTGTTTTAGGAAACTGAACAGAGCCAGAATTAACAATAGGATATTGAGAAAATATAGCTTGTCCTATTTTTTTAGTTTTGTCATCCAGTTTTTTGTATTTGTATTTGTAAAAAGAAAAATCAATACTTTCTTGCTCATGATATTCTTGAATACATAAAACATCAGGATTTTCATTCTTCACAAAATCTACAAGTTTTGTATCTATCGCGTCTTCTTCAATCCAATCATAAAGATTAAACAAACGCACGTTGTAATTCATAATAGATAAACTATCTGCATCATTTTCTTCCCAATTAGAAAATTTATACAACGATCCAAATAAAAAATAGCCAACTGCAATAACAACTAAAGACAGTAATAATTGTTTTTTTATTTTAAGTAACCAATACACAAAAAATAAAACGTTAAGCAATATTAAAAAAGGAACACCTAAACTTAAAACAGATAATATAGCAAATGTTTTTGGTGGTATATTGGGCAAAACATAAGATAACAGTAGTAAAAAAGCAGCAATAGAATTTATGAAGAACACGACTTTCTCTAAAAAATTTAAATTCTTCATATTATTAATTATTTACCAGCTTTAAATAAAAACTCTTTTTCTTCTTTAGACAAACTATCATAACCACTTTTGCTTATTTTGTCTAATATGGTGTCTACTTTTTTCTGATTATTAAATTGGTTAAACTCTTCTTTTTTATAACCAGCAACTTTTCCTTTTTGTTTATGTACAGTTTTTAAATTGGTCGATGGACGACTTTTAAACACACCAGTAATCCAATCCATAAAACGCGAAAAACCTGTACCTATATCTTGACCTTTAACTAGCTGTTTAGCGTAAACAAAACCTAATAAAGCACCTCCTAAATGGGCTAAATTTCCACCAGCATTTTGACCACTAAATATATTAATAATATCAAAACCAATTAGCACTGCTCCTATCCACCATAATTTTAAATTAAAGGTAAAAAACCTTAACTCTTTATTAGGCATATAAGTACACAAAAATATTAAAATAGCTCTTACTCCTGCAGATGCACCAATTAAATAGGCTGGTTGTAAAAATAATTTTGGCAGCAAGTTATAACCTAATAAAAAAGCCAAACCTCCTGATATAATACCCATAAAATAGATATTAAGTGCCATTTTAGGACTAAATAAATTAAGCATGATTCTACCTAAAAAGTAAAGCCATAACATATTAAATAGCATGTGTAACGGATCAAAATGAAGAAATCCGTAACTGATAATTGTCCAAGGTTTATATAAAAAGCCAATAAAGTCACTAGGTAAACGTAGCCACACAAATATTACAGGAACCAAACGTCTTAACAATAAAGCAAATAAAAATACTACAACATTAATTGCTATAATTTTTTCTAGCACATTTAGTCTAGCATATTTATATTTTAATTGCTGAATTTGATTCATATTACCTATCCCAACGGTTTTTATTAAATTGTGTTTTACGCCAATACCACATTATTAAAAAGCCAATTATTGCTCCTCCAACGTGAGCTAAATAAGCAGTATTACTTGGACTAAAAAATGACTGTCCTGTAAACGCAGAGATAACATCCAAAAGTATAATTCCTGGTATAAAATATTTAGCTTTTATTGGAATTGGTAAAAATAGCATCATCAACTCAGCATTTGGATTCATCATACCAAAAGCAGCTAAAACACCCATAATACATCCTGAGGCACCAACCATGGTACTGTTATTTATAAGTACATTAGTTTCAAATAAAGACTGAAATACAGATTGATTAATAACATTACTACTAATGTTATGATCTGCCATATACGTTGCTAGTTGTTCTTGTAATAACTGACCTGTATATTGCTGACCATCTAAAATATTAAAATTAATAATATCATTTATAGCTTCGGTACTTAATCCTGATTCTAGTAAGCTTTTTAAAGCTGGAAAATAATCCCAATAATATCCTGCCAACTGAAACAAAACCGCTCCTAATCCAGCTGAAAAGTATAGAAACAAAAATTTATTACGACCTAAACGTTGCTCAACTGGACTTCCAAACATCCATAAAGCAAACATATTAAATAGCAAGTGTGTAAAACCACCATGCATAAACATATGAGTAACCACTTGCCAAGGTTTAAAGGCATCACTTGCAGGAAAATGCATTGCAAATAAATCGTAAAACAAACGTCCATCACCAACAGTCATTGTACCAATAAACATTAGTACATTTATGATAATTAGATGCTTAACTGTATCTGTTATTTTAATCATAACTTACATAAATTTTTTATCTAACTCATCCACAGTCATTGTTATAAATGTGGTTTTATTAGTAGGTGACACGTTAGGTTCCTTACAACCAAACAATCGGTTTACTAAATGTTCTTGTTCTGGATTGGTTAACGTTTGACCTGTTTTTATGGCTAAACTTTTTGCCATAGATTTAGCTAATAAATCTGTTGCCGAAAAATTGCTGTCTGGCACTTCGTTTTCAACATCACTAATTAGCTGTTCTAAGATTATAGACACTTCGCTTTCTGGTACATTTACTGGTACACCTGAAATTAAAACAGTATCATCTTTTATGGATTGAAATACAAAGCCTGTGGATTCTAAATCTTCTTTTAATTGATTAATCAAGGCTATTTCTTGACTAGAAAAATGCAATTCTAACGGAAACAGTAATTGTTGGCTTACGCCTTCTTTTATAGTAATATGACGCAAAAAATCTTCATATAAAACACGCTGATGTGCACGATGCTGATCTATAACCAACATACCAGATTTAATGGTGCTTATTATAAATTTATTATTTAATTGGTAAGTAGTTTGCTTAGTTTCGACTTCATTTTCATTTTTAAAAATACTTTCATTTTCAGGTTGACTTTCAAAAGTAATTTCATTAAAATCTTTAGTCGTTTTAGTGCCTTTAGACTCTAAACCAACATATAAACTCTCCCAACTTGCTCCTGTATCTTTTTTAAAACTAGGACTAGCAATTGCTGTAGGTTTGGAAACTGGTGTGTCGTCTTTAAATGGATTAAAGCTTCGGTCTACCTCTACACTTGGCATACCTTTTTGCTCATAGCTATAAGGTGTATCCAAATTAGCATCACGATCAAAATCCAAAACAGGAGCAATATTAAATTGTCCTAAACTATGTTTTACAGCGGATCTTAAAATAGCATACAACGTATGTTCATCATCAAACTTAATTTCGGTTTTTGTTGGATGAATATTAATATCGATGGTTTGCGGATTAACCGTTAAGTTTAAATAATAACTTGGTTGTGCTCCATCTTTTAACAAACCTTCAAAAGCAGAATTAATTGCATGATTTAAATACGCGCTTTTAATAAAACGGTTATTTACAAAAAAGAATTGCTCGTTTCTAGACTTTTTAGCAAACTCAGGTTTACCAACAAATCCAGATATGGTTAATACTTCTGTGGTTTCTTCTACAGGTACTAATTTTTCGTTTGTTTTGTTTCCAAAAATATTTACAATACGTTGTCTGTAATTACTTTGAGGAAGATTAAAAGTCTCGTTACCATTGCTAAACATTGAAAACGCAATGGATGGATGTGCTAATGCAACACGATGAAACTCGTCAATAATATGTCTAAGTTCAACCGTATTTGATTTTAAAAAATTACGTCTAGCTGGAATATTAAAAAACAAGTGTTTTACTGACAATGACGTCCCTTTTGGTGTTACAATAACCTCTTGGGTTTTAACTTCACTACCTTCAATAATTATTGTAGTACCAAGTTCTTCGTCGTCTTGTTTCGTTTTTAGCTCAACATGTGCAATTGCTGCAATACTTGCTAAAGCTTCACCTCTAAACCCTTTTGTGTTAAGTTGAAATAAATCGTCAGCAGATTTTATTTTAGAAGTCGCATGACGCTCAAAACTAAGTCTTGCGTCTGTAGCACTCATCCCTTTTCCGTTATCAATAACTTGAATTAGGGTTTTTCCTGCGTCTTTAATAATTAATTTAATGGAGTCTGAATTTGCATCAATTGCATTTTCTAGTAACTCTTTTACAACCGAAGCTGGTCGTTGCACTACTTCACCTGCAGCAATTTGATTAGCTACATGATCTGGTAATAATTGAATAATATCTGCCATATTTTAATTAGAGAAGAATATAGATAAATCAAAACCGATGATTAATAAAAATAAAAATATTAATACAGCTACGATTATCAGTATACGTCTATTGGCTGCTTTATCTGGACTATTTTTAAGCTCATCAAAAGCATTATTAAATTTTTGTTTAAAATTTGGATTTTCACCAACTGTTGTTCTATGCTCATCAAACTTGTGTTTGATTTCATACGGATTACCTTCACCTTTATAAAATCTAGGCGAGTAATTAAACTTTTTATTTTTACGTTTAGATAGTAATCCCATAGCGTTATCTATTTAATTTTGGTGTTTAAGTACACCATTACAATCAACAAAACAGCTAATACACCAATAAGTAGAAACAATGTGTTTCCTTTTTTAGTTTTTGAAGCTGTTCGTCTAGTTTCAGTCCAACTTGTATTTAAACTTTGTTTAAGTTTTGCAGCTGAGTTTTCGTCTTTTGAAAAACGAGACTGATAGTTAAATTTTTTATTTTGTTTTTGACCAAACAAGTCTAAGTAGTTTTTAAGTGAATACTACTCAAAAATACTGAAAATACTATAAAGCTATAGGTTAAGAATGCTAAAAATTGTTAACAGTCCTTAAGCATTACTACGTAATTGGGCCATTTTTAATGCTGCAACTGCTGCTTCAACACCTTTGTTACCATGTTTACCTCCAGATCTATCAATTGCTTGTTGCATGTTATTATCTGTTAATAGGCAAAAAATAACAGGTGTCTCATCAATAACATTTAGGTCTTTAATACCTTGTGCTACAGCTTCACAAACAAAATCAAAATGTTTTGTTTCTCCTTGCACAACGCTACCTATTGCTATAACTGCATCTACCATTTGGTTCTGCATTTTTTTACAACCATAAATTAGCTCATAACTTCCTGGTACATCCCAAATAGCTATGTTATCTTCATTTACACCATGTTGTATTAATGTGCTTTTGGCACCTTCTAATAAACCTTGAGTGATTTTTTCGTTCCATTCAGAAACAACAATCCCAAACCGAAATTGCTCTCCGTTTGGGATTGTTGCTTTATCGTATGCTGATAAATTTGTTGTTGCCATAGTATGTATTAGTTAGACATTGCCTTAGCTTTACCAATAAACACTTCTGCTTGAGTTGCTTCAGGTGAGCTTGGGTAATTGTCTTTTATTTTATTAAATAAATCTAATGCTTTTGATGCTTGGTTTAAATTTAAAGCAGTAATACCTGCTTTAAATAAATATGTTGGAGCAGTAAACTCGTTTTGACGTAAGTTAGCAGCTTCTATATAATAATCTAAAGCATTTTCTGCTTCTGTTAATTGCATAAAGGCATCACCAATTGCACCTTTAGCCATAGGAGCTAAAGTTTCGTCATCACTCTCAAACTTATCAAGATATGTGATTGCATTTTGGTAATCTTTAGTATTTAAATACGCCATTCCTGCATAGTAATTAGCTAAGTTTCCTGCAGCAGTACCACTATATTGGTCAGCAATATCAACCATACCTAACTTACCTTCTCCTCCTTTTAAAGATAACGTATATAAAGAGTCTTGTCCTACTGCTGCTGTTACAGCATCATTAAAGAATTTTTGTGCTTGATACATTTCATTCATTGCCTCACCTTGATTAGGTTTAACAACAAATTGTTGATATCCTAAATATAGCAATGCTACAGCTGCTACAGCACCAATGATAATAAAAATATTTTTCTGATTTTTCTCTACAAATTCTTCTGCTTTGTTTGCAGATTCATCTAAAGTATCAAAAACCTCAGCTGTTGTTGATGACGATGTGTCTTCAACCTCAATTTCCTTTTCTACTTTTGTTTTTGGTTTGTATCCTCTTTTCTTGTAAGTTGCCATATTAATTTTATTAATGCGCACAAAAATATAATTTTTCTTCAGAAATAAAAGGTTATTTATTTGATATTTTTCAATAATTTGCACATCCTTACAAGGCTATCGCATTAAAAGCCTTCCCTTTTAGAAATAACTCTATGATTTTAAAGTCTTTATCACTATTAAACTATAAAAATTTTGACTCAAAAACCTTTGCATTTAATGAGACTATTAACTGTTTGGTAGGTAATAATGGCGTCGGAAAAACTAATGTATTGGATGCAATCTATCATTTATCCTTTGGTAAAAGTTACTTTAACCCTGTCGCATCGCAAAACATTAAATATAATGAAGAGTTTTTTGTTATAAATGGCGAATATGATAAAGATAATAAAACCGAAAACATAGTTGTTAGCCTAAAAAAAGGACAAAAAAAAGTTATCAAACGAAACACTAAAGCTTATGACAAATTTAGTGATCATATTGGTTTTTTACCTTTAGTTATAATAAGTCCAGCAGATAGAGATTTAATTATTGAAGGTAGTGACACAAGACGTAAGTTTATAGATAGCGTTATAAGCCAAAGTGATAAAAACTATTTAAGTAGTCTTATTAATTACAACAAAATACTATCGCAACGTAATTCGTTATTAAAATATTTTGCAGCAAACCATACTTATAATAACGATACCATAGAAGTTTACAACCAGCAATTACAATTATATGGTACCGAAATTTTTGAAAAACGCAAACAGTTTTTAGAAGACTTTATTCCGTTATTCAAAGCACGTCACAAGGCTATAAGCAACAATAACGAAGAAGTTAGCTTAAATTATAAAAGTGATCTATTTACAAGCGATTTAGAGCAGTTACTAAGAAAAGCCATTAACAAAGATAAAGCGTTACAATATACTAGTGTAGGTATACATAAAGATGACTTAGAGTTTAATATTGGAGACTATCCTATTAAAAAATTTGGTAGTCAAGGCCAACAAAAATCGTTTTTAATTGCTTTAAAATTAGCTCAATTTGATAGTATTAAAGCGCTAAGTGGTGATAATCCAATACTACTATTGGATGATATTTTTGATAAATTAGATGAAACACGAGTCGCCCAAATTATAAAACTTGTAAATGACGAAAATTTTGGTCAGATTTTTATAAGTGACACACATGCCGAACGTACAGAAAATGCAGTAAAACAAGTACACCAATCTTATGAAATTTTTAAACTTTAACATGAAAAAATCCATCTATATAGTATTATTACTTATACTTAGTTGTAGCAATAATCCTGAACAATTTAAACAACATATTACTGGATATTGGGAGATTGAAGAGGTAATCCTTAAGGATGGCACAAAAAAACAATACACTATAAATGAAACTATAGATTATATTGAAATAAATAACGACTCGGTTGGATTTAGAAAAAAACTAAAACCTAATTTTGGAGGCACTTACCAAACCTCAAAAAATCAAGAACAATTTATATTTAAGATAGAAAACGATAGTCTAAATTTATATTACTCAACTCCATTTGCTAAATGGAAAGAAACTATATTAAAAGCAAGTAATGACAAATTACAAGTCATAAACCAAAATAAAGATTTGTATTTATACAAACGTTACACACCAATTACACTAGATTAAAACATGGCAAAACGCAGCAACAATTTACTTAACATATCTGAAGCATTACAAGATTTTGTTACCGAAAATAAACTTGAAAAAGGACTTGACAAAGTTAATGTTAGAGACGCTTGGTCTAAGTTAATGGGTAACGGAATTAACAATTATACCACTGCAATTGAGCTAAAAAAAGACACCCTTTATATACAACTAAGTTCTAGTGCTTTAAGAGAAGAATTAAGTTATGGTAATCAAAAGATAATTACCATGCTAAATGAGGAATTAGGAAAGGAAATTATTAAAAAACTGGTTTTGAGATAATTAAAAATAGAAATGCTAAATATTTTTTTTTGAAATAATTTAAAAATAACGTTTAGTTAATATTATTAATTCTATCTTTGACACTATTATTAACAAATTTTTTTATTACAATGGCTCAAGGCACAGTAAAATTTTTCAATGATTCAAAAGGATTCGGTTTTATAACTGAAGAAGGATCAGACAAAGACCATTTCGTACACATCTCTGGACTTATCGACGAAGTTCGTGAAGGTGATGTTGTAGAATTCGATTTACAAGAAGGAAGAAAAGGAATGAACGCAGTAAATGTAAAAGTAGTATAATTATATATTTTCTATTTAAACCATTACAAAAAAAGCCTTTCCAATTGGAAAGGCTTTTTTCGTGGCACACCTTATTACTCAATTACTTTTAAATTTATTTTTGAGTAATGTAAAAACAAAAAAAATCCAGCATACGCTGGATTTTTTTATATAATCTATAGTGTTTTATACTTAAAACATTTCACGTCCAGAAAAATGGAAAGCACCTTCAATAGCTGCATTCTCATCACTATCACTTCCGTGTACTGCATTTTCTCCAATAGAAGCTGCATATAATTTACGGATAGTACCTTCTGCTGCATCATCAGGATTAGTAGCACCAATTAAAGTTCTAAAATCTTCAACTGCATTATCTTTTTCTAAAATAGCAGCAACAATAGGTCCACGTGTCATGTACTCTACTAACTCACCAAAGAAAGGTCTTTCGTTATGTACAGCGTAAAATGCTTCAGCATCTTGCTTAGTCATTTGTGTTAACTTCATTGCAACGATTCTAAAACCTGAAGCGTTAATTTTTTCTAAGATTGCGCCAATGTACCCTTTTTCAACAGAGTCAGGCTTAAGCATTGTAAATGTTCTGTTAGTTGCCATTTTTTAATTTTAATGTTATCTAATGTAATTAATTACAACCACTGTAATTGTTATAAAGTAGCTGTTAATTTTGTGCAAAAGTACGCCATTTATTAAGAAAAACAATACAATCCAATATTAAAAAATTGTATCTTCGTTGGCTATGACAAAACAAGACATTACAGCCATTAATCAGTTATTGGCAACACCTAAAAAAATTGTAATTGTAAGCCATAAAAATCCTGATGGAGATGCTATTGGTTCTAGTTTGGCTTTATTTCATTATTTAACAAAAACTAATCATCTAGCGACTGTTATTGTCCCTAATGATTATCCAGATTTTTTAAAATGGATTCCTGGTCAAGATTTAATATTAAAATACGACAGTCAAAAAGAAGATAGCGAACAAAAAATAGCTGAAGCTGATATAATTTTTACGTTAGACTTCAACGCGTTTCATCGTGCTGGAGACATGGTAAATGTACTAACTAATAGTCAAGCATTAAAAATCATGATAGATCATCATCAACAACCTGATGATTACGCTAAATACACATATAGTGATGTTACCATGAGTAGTACATGTGAGATGATTTATAATTTTATAGAGTATTTAGACGGTTTACCTGTTATAGATAGTAATATTGCTACAGCCATTTACGTTGGTATCATGACAGATACTGGCTCTTTTAGATTTAGGTCTACAACTAGCGCTACACATAGGATTATAGCCAACTTAATAGACAAAGGTGCAGACAATACTTTTATACACAATCAAGTTTTTGACACCAATAGCTATAATAGATTACAACTTTTGGGCTGCGCCTTAAGCAACCTTAAAGTAATACCAGAATCTAGAGCTGCATTTATAACATTGTCTCAAAAAGAATTACAGCAATTTGATTACAAAAAAGGAGATACAGAAGGTTTTGTAAACTATGCTTTATCTTTAAACAATGTAGTATTGGCAGCTATATTTATTGAAGATCTACAACAAGGCATTATAAAAATATCTTTAAGATCAAAAGGTGATTTTTCTGTAAACGAAATGTCAAGAGCGCACTTCCAAGGTGGTGGACATACTAATGCTGCAGGAGGAAAAAGCGATGTAGATATTGCTAAAACTGTTGAAAAATTTATTAGTATCTTACCGCAATACAACACAGCATTACATGAAGCATAGTTTAATTATATTAATAATTACAGTTTTTACGGTTTTAGGATGTAAATCTCCTGAAGCCAGAAAACCAGTAACAGTTAGTAGTGGCTCTTTTATAGATGAATCTATTGAAAGAAATAAATCTTTAAATCAAAAAGAAACTAAAGCTATTGAAGCAATTATAGCCCAACAACCAGAAAAAAACTACCAAACATCAGGTAATGGTTTTTGGTATTATTTTGATACTAAAATTGAAAGCGATAGCTTATCTACACCCAATTTTGGAGACAAAATTGTATTTAGCTATAATATTAAGGATTTAAAAGGAACAACTATTTATAGTAAAGAGGAACTTAAAACACAAAAGTATGCAATGGATCAAGAAGAGTTATTTTCTGGTCTACGCGAAGGATTAAAATTAATGAAGGCTGGCGAGAGTGCAACTTTTATTTTTCCGTCGCAAAAAGCATACGGTTATTATGGAGATGAAAATAAAATAGGAATTAACCTTCCTATAATTTGCGAAGTTTCAGTATTTTCGATTAACCAAAAAGAATAGATATAAACCCAAAACAAATGAACAAATTAATTAAAACAATGAAACTATTATTTATTGCCTTAATGGTCAGTTTAACAAGTAGCTCTTGTCAAGATAAACACCAAGATTTGGAAGATGGTCTTTATGCCGAGTTTGTGACTAATAAAGGTACAATGGTTGCCAAATTATTTTACGAAAAAGTACCTGTTGTAGTCGCTAACTTTGTAGGATTAGCAGAAGGTACACACCCAAAATTAGCAGATTCTTTAAAAGGAAAACCATTTTATGATGGTATTATTTTCCATAGAGTTATGGATAAATTCATGATTCAAGGTGGTGACCCAACAGGAACAGGAATGGGAAGTGCTGGTTATAAGTTTTTTAGCGAGTTTGACACAAGTTTAAGTCATGACAAAGCAGGAATCTTATCTATGGCTAATTCTGGTGGTTACAATACAAACGGAAGTCAATTTTTTATAACCGAAGTACCAAAACAAAATCTTGATGGTTTTTACGCAGATGGTAGCTTAAAAAACTGTAATGGTCGCGTAAGTTGTCATTCTGTATTTGGAGAATTAGTAAAAGGATTAGAAGTACAAGACAGTATCTCTAATGTTGCTGTTAACCCAAAAAACAAACCTTTAGAAGATGTTGTGATTCAAAAATTAAATATAATACGCAAAGGTGATGCAGCTAAAGCATTTGATGCAGCTAAAGTATTTACAGAACAAGAACCATTATTACCTCAAAAATTGGAAGAGCTTAAAGCTAAAGAATTAGAGCGAATTAAAGAACAGTCAAAAGAAGCAGCTGCTAACTTTATTAAAAAACATGCTGATTTCCCTGGAGAAGTTAAAGAGTTTCCTACAGGAATGGTTATGATATTAGACGCTAAAGCAGATGGTATTACACCTAAACCTTCTGACCGTGTTTTAATTGATTGTACTGGTCTTTTTGAGGACGGAAGTTTTTTCTTTTCTACAATAGTAGAAGACGCTAAAAAATACAATAACTACAATGAAGATGCTGAAAAGCAAGGTGCATATAATGCATTTGCAATGCCATATAACGAGTCTGCTACTCTAGTTCCTGGATTTAGAGAAGCAATGTTAAATATGGATATTGGTGATAAAGCCAGAATATTTGTACCAAGTTATTTAGGTTACGGAGCTGCTGGACGTGGTCCAGTACCACCAAATGCTAACTTAATTTTTGATATAGAATTAGTTGGTTTAGATAAAAAATAAACACACCATATACTATAATAAAAAAAGCACTCTTCAGAGTGCTTTTTTTATTATCAAAACTTAAAGATTAACTACATTCTATTTTAAAAAACTTGATATAAAGTTGTCACAATAAGACCTTTATTGTGTTTTAAAACATGCGACATTAATTGTGTTTCTGAGGTTACTTTAAAATTAAAAGGTGCTTCTAAAATATTTAAACCACTCTTCTTTTTTATTCTAATACCTTGACCAGAAATAATATCTAAGTTTGGTACAAACGCCGAATTTGGAAGATGTTCGGTTAGAATAATGTATTTATATTTTATTAGTTTTTTAAGTACATTTTCCACCTCTGTATTAGATAAATGCTGTAAAACTTGTCTAATAATGGCACAATCTCCATCAGGCAATTCATCAACTGCAATATCCAAACATTTAAAATCTAAATGTTCAGCTTTATATTTAGCTTTATTATAATCTATTAAATTTTCAACGATATCTATTGCATGATATGTCTTTGTAAAAGGAACTAAATGTTTCCCAATATTAAAATCTCCACAACCTAAATCACAAACCGCTAATGGTGTTTTAAACGATTTAAAAAAGGTGAGCACAACCTCTAAATAAGGACTAATAATTTCTGGATCATGAGACCCTTCTCCAGAATAAAACTGGGTGTTATTACTTCCCCAAAGTTTCATTTCATAAACCTGCTCCATTGCCTTTTTAGTTGGCCAAGGTTGTTTTGTTCGTGTTTTTGTCATTAATAACAAGTAAGATTTTTATTGAAAACTATTTTACTTACCTTATAACAAACCTACAAATAAGTAAAAAAACATTTAATGTAAGCGACAGTTTATTTTGTAAAACGCATCTAATAACTAAACAACCAATACTATGATTAAAATACATTTAAAATCATTAGCCTTAAGTTTAATATGCGTTAGTGTACTATCTTGTAAAAACAACTCAACAACTACAACAAGTGATACCACTGTAGTACCTGTAAATAAAGACTTATTTTTAAAAGGAGGACTAGCAGAAGCCATTACCATTGAAAGTAGAACATTGTCTGATGGTACAACTGCAGATTGTTATAAAATAGTCGTAACCTCTACTCCTACAGATCATGATATGGGTCCTTGGTGCCCAACTAACATAAGCGATGATGCTTCAGCTGGAGGTATTTGGCTTAACGATGGAAAAGTCTATGATGTAGATGGAGATTTTGTTAAAAATCTAGCTACTTTTTATAATGATGACACTTGGATGCTTTACGATAGCGAAACAGGCCAAATCACTAAAACAAAAACCAAACAACAATGCCTAGAAGCTGCCAATCCAAATGTTACTGAAGAGTATCAAAATTTTTGTGTAGAGTGTTTACCGTCATTTGTTGGAGCTGTACAACACACTTATTATATACCTGTCACTCCAAAAAAAGCTAAAGAAATTTATACTTTTTCTAGTCGTCCTGGTGGACCTCCACCTGGAGCAGCAGAGGGTCGTAAAAGACCAGAAGGTAGACCTGATGGACCACCACCAAATCATGACAATAATAATAACTCTACTACCCTACCCTCAGACAGAGGTTTAGCTTTTAATGGTGTTGTTTTTAATGCACCTGCTCCTGTAGATAATATTTTAGAGGCTTACACATTAGCACCTTTTGATGATGCTGGAGGGCATATAAATCTTAATGCTGGCTACCATTATCATGCAGCAACTGGTGTGTCTAAAAAAGTAGAACAAAAAGACAAACATGCAGCCATGATAGGTTATGCTTTTGATGGCTTTGGTATTTTTGAAAACTCTGATGCAAACGGAAAAGAATACACAGATTTAGACAAAGCTAGAGGGCATTATGATGATGTCAGAGGGTATCATTACCATGTAGATAAAGCTGGAAACAACAATTTTATAAATGGATTACGTGGCGAATATGCGCAGTAGAAAAATATTAAAAACACTTATAACTTTTTATTGTTTTATAATAGGCCACATTGTTTTAGGACATAATCCTGATGTGTCTAATGTTATTTTGTCTAAAACCGAAACAGGTCAGATTGTTTTACAAATCAATAGTTCGTTAACAGCTTTTCAACAAGAAATAAATTATATAAATGGTGAAGGTGCCTATAAAACACCAGAGGAATTTAAACAATTAGTTATCAAGCATTTTAATGATAATTTTTCGATTACAATAAACGACTCCATACCATTACAATTTACAAATCCAAAAGTATTTTTAGGTCATGACACCAAATTTGTAGCACAAGTAGTTGACACGCCTGAATCTATAAATACTATTACTTTAAAAAACAAAGTGTTTAAAGATATACATAACAACCAATCTATTATTATTTTCTTATTAGATGGTTTTCCTAAGAAAAAATTCACTTTAAATCGTGATAACAATAATGTTCTAAATATTGAAAGAAAAAATAATCAATGGGTTACTATTAATAGCAAAACGACAGCTAATCCATCAAATAATTTTTTTTTAATTTACATAGGTATTGCAGTTGCTCTTGGACTTATTTCTTTATTAGTTTCTAAAAGAAATTCAGTTTTAAAGTAATCTAAACTTAGATTCCATTAATGTACAGTTTGACTATATCAGCATTTTCTTCTAAATCCCTGTAAAATTTATAAAAACGATAACTTATTGGTTAGACGTTGTAAAGAACAAAAACACTTAAAAACTGATATGATTTTAAAAAAATCAATCGCATATACTTCAAGCTGGCTTAGCACACTATATATAAGCACAATACTTGCTAGTATTACTGTATTTATTTTAATTTTCCTTCAACCATTTGATACTTACGCAGATAATATTACCAACAAAAATTTAAAATTAATTGGATACGCTACCTGTATATTATTCCCAATATTATTTATTCATATTTTAGAAGGATATTGGTTTAAATTAAATCATAAAAAATGGTATTTATACCAAGAATTAATAACACTATTTATTGGTTTTATATTAGCAGGTATCATCTCCAAATCATTTGCTACTCAAGCCGTATTTAGAACCGTTATACCTGGACACAATAGACCTGTTTTTAAAGAAAAAAAATTATGTTAATAGATAATAATACAGCAAGTGTTTGCGAACCTTTAATAGATTTATTACAATAGAAAAAGGTAGCAACTCTAGTTGGAAAAACATCAAACGGAGCAATATTAAGAGCCACTTACTTTAACATTAATCAAGACTTCGATGTATTTTTACCTATAGCAGATTTATTACACTGCAGATAGCAGTAAAATTGACATAATTGGTCTAAAACCAGACCTTCAAGTAAATGCTAAAAACGCTAAAGATTATATTCTAAAAATGATTGAATAAACCTTTACTTTTATAAATTAGTCATCATATATAACCCATAATTAAAAAGGAAAATCTAAAGATTGTGCTTTTTTTAAACAATAGCTTTAAACTTAAAACTATTATTTTAATGTATCAATTTACTGTCTTGAAATAGGCTGACTAAAAGTTAAGTAATTAAATACAAGCACCTATCTAAACACAAAATAAACAATGGCTAAAAATACGTAGTTATACGTATTGTATTTGCAAGTGCATTATTATAATTTAGCTATCAATAAACAACAATAATAAAAAGACAATTATTTGATATAAGTCACAAAAAGTTGTCATAACGGGAAAGACAACCCCAAAAACTACTATATCAGTTGTCATATAACCAGTTGCCAAACATAGCGGAATTTCACTCTGACGCAAAAAATCAAAATTTATAAAACTGCTGATTTTTTGCCAACTCAAACTCTGAAGATCTTACTCGACTGCTGAATTATTGCCAATCTGTCCAAAAAAAGCCTAGTTTTTATCGCGTAATTTTTATAGAATTTTAAGAAAGTTTAAACGAAAACACACTTTTGCTGAACTTTACTCTTGCGGAATTCCAACTGTTGTGCTGAAAATCACTCAAACGGAATTAAATTGTTTGCGGAATTGTAGCAACTGAAATTCCACGTTTGGCAACAACGTGTATATTTAATTTGCTCGTTGCTTTATTGTCGTGAAATTCTGCCGAATTTCACTTATGGTTAGTTTTTATTTGCTAAATTAGTTGCTAAACAACGCAAACTAAGCATACACAAACACGTTCTACGCAATTTGAAAAAACATCGTGCTTAAAAGAAAATGAAACTGACCAACGACCAATTTGAGGCTTCCGCTTATATATTCGAAAAAGCGAATGGAAATAAAAAAAAGGAATACGAAGAAAAATTAATTGCTGAATCTGGATTGACGGAATTAAAACCAAACGACTTGAAAATTCAAATTATTAACGGATTGAATAGCGGACTTTACTCTGACCCAAAAGAACGAATAAGTGCGTATTGGACTTTAAGTAAAGTTCACGATACAAATTTAATTCCTGACTTTAGAAAATGGCTTAAAACAGAATTTGAAAGGCAAGAACCTTTAGCTGTCTATCAATTAATGATTGCTCTTGGGAATTTAGAAGAGCCTATTTTCCATAAAAATCGAACAGGAAGTGCATTCAACGAAACTGAATTGAATTTGAGAGATGCAGAAAACTATTTAAAAAGTTTATAAAAATGACTACTCAAATTTGTCCAAAATGCGGAGAAGACTCATTCACTTGGAGTATTGATGACGAAATATCTGAATTGACAATTTGGGGTTGCTACAAATGTGAGTATCAGGCATTCGAAAATGAAAAGGACGAACGGAATTGCCAAAATTGTGGACGAAAAACGGAAACAAAATTAAAAGATAATGAAAAAGAATATTGGTGGTGCTCAAATTGTAATTCAAAATCGGAAATAAAAACTGCGTAGAACACCGTGTATAATTCATTGCTAGTACTCGCCTACTTACGAAAATCCTCGCGGATTTTCTATTCGGTTTGTATTTGCTAAATTAGTTGCTGAAACACGCAACGAAATCATACACAAACACGTTACCACACATTAGAAAATGAAAGACCTGAAAATTTGTAAAGATGAATTAGATATTAGTAATGCAGAGATTGAGAAGGCGGAAAAAATTTGGAACACGAAATTTCCTTTAGAATATAAAGAGTTTTTACTTGAAAATAATGGAGGAATTTCATATCCAAATTGGCCAACAATTCCATCTGAGAATAATTCTGAATTATGGGGAATTGAGAGATTTCTTAGTATTGGTGATGTAATTATACAAAAGCAATATCCAATGACTTATACTCTGAACGATATTGACCAAGAAGATTTTGAACCACATAACTTAAATAAGGATTTACTCTTAGTTTTTGCTTTAGGGGAAAGAGGTATCTATTTCTTTCATTTAAGCGAAAATGATTTTGGACAAATATATTTTGCAAATTATTCAGGAGGTGATGGAATAGTAAAAGTAAAAACAAAATCCTTTAAAGAATTCCTAAATTCTTTAGATTTATGGGAATGGTCTGATGAAGAATATAATCCAAACTTCAAATTTGAAAAACCCTACTGTACAGAGAATAAAATTATTCAAACTCATCTATTTCATACACCCAACAATCCAGAATTAGGTTTTAATAGATTTAAGGAAGTAGTAGAAGTGCTTTGTAATGTTCAACCTGAAGAAATTAAAAACGCAAACATTCCACATAAATATATTAATGACATATCAAAAATAGAACATCTTATTAAAAAAGGATGCAATACAGATGTTCTTCTTTCATCTGCTAGAAAATCCAAAATAATTAAATATTTAATAGAACGAAAAGGATTAGACATTAATAAAACCTATAAAGGCAGATATCCTTTACAAAACTATCTTACTATAGGATCACCTAATGATGCAAAAGTTAAATATCAGTTATTATCGGAATTACTTGAATTGAAAATTGAAATGGATTGGTCTGTTACAGGAAATAAATATGATGGAACGCCTGATTTTCCAATGATAGAAAAGTTAAAAATTCTGAATGAAAAATATTTACAATATGAAATTGATGAAAAGAATTGGTGGATAAAAAATGGAAAACCAACGGGACACATTCCATATCCAAAAAGCTCATTTATTGAAAAAAAACTAGGTAACACAAATATTAAAACTGATTCTTAAGAAATAACGTGTGCTAACACCGTATAAAATTAATTGCTGATTTTAGCCTACTTACGAAAGTCCTCTCGGACTTTCTATCTGTGATTTATTTGCTAACTTTAGGGCTTAAAACACGCAACTAATCTTATACAAAACAGTTGTGTGTCATTAAAACCAATGAATACGATAAAAGCAGAAATAGATAAAAGTGACTACGGAACAGCTGACTTTCCGAATCTGAAAATTGACGAATTTTGGCTTGATGAAAAACTCGAAGAGCTTTATCCGAACAATATGTATAAAGGACTATATCCTACTCTACTTTTTTGGTTGGAAATAGAACAGGAACGAAAAGTTGTTTGGAATAGAATTTTACCAAAAATCGGAAAAATGGCAATTTGCCCAATTCTAATGTGTCCTGACGATAATGATTTTTCTTGCACAATAATTTTAGCGGAAATTGAACATTGTGGAAAAACAATAAAATGGAACAGACTAGGGATTGATAAAACGACAAAATATAACGCTGAAAAAGTTGGTTCAAAAGCTGAATGGTTTGAAAAAATAAACGGATTTGAATTCTCAAAAGCTGATTATGAAATGATGTTATCGGAATTTAAAAAACACTATCAAACAGAAAAAACGAATTGGGAAAAACGGAATCCCGAATTTAAACAGAAATTACCGTTTGAAAAATAACGAACGCACAACACTATATATAGCAAATTGGGCGATTAGTGTTTAATCCAAAGGTTGTTGTCTATATGCAATGTCTCCAAATCTTTTGATTTGGTATTAAAAGAGAAAAATTAAAACAAAATACAAAAGATTTGGCTTGTGGCTAAAACGAAAGTAATCGCTTATTTTCTGCCCAACTTGCCATATATTTAACGTTGGGCACAATTAAACAGAAACTATGATAAAAGATTTTTTAATATCATTTCGTGATAATTTTAAAGAAAAAACACGAAATCCTTTTTTGGGAACTTATCTGATAGTTTGGATTATTTTAAATTGGGAATTGATTTATACACTTTTCAATTTTGATGACAACTATAAATTAGAAAATAAAATTGCTTTCATAAAAACTTATTACACAGAACAAAGTTTTGTTGGGAATTTGTTCAAAACTGTTTTATGGGCTTTTGGATTATTAATTCTGACTTATTTACTTCTTGCACTCTCACGATTAATTACAAATTTTTCAGAAAAGCAAATTACATCTTGGATTTATAAAATAACAGATAGTAAATCAATAGTACTTAAAGAAACTTATGAAAATTTAAGAACTGAAAACACTCGAATTGAGGCGAAATTGGAAAAAGAAAGGGAGAACAAAAAAAGACTTCTCATAGAAATATCTGAACTTGAAAAGGAAATTGACAAATTAAATTTAGATAATAATCAAGAAAATAGTGATACAGAAGAAACTATAAAAAATCTAAGTTTAGATAACGAAGTAGATGTTCTTTTTAACAAAATAAAAAATAAAAAACTAATAGATGAATACATTGAATTAGTGGAAAATATTGGAAAAGAAGAACAAGGTTGGATAAAAGCAGAATATTTGACTAATTCGTTCAGTTATTTTGTAAAACTAGGATTATTAGCTACAGGAAAAGATAATGTTAATTTTATTGAAATAGCAGTAACGGACGTTGGAGAAAAAGTTTTAAGAAGGTCACGATTAGAAATAGAATAATAACTGTGCCCAACAACGCATATAATTTATTGCTAGCTCTAGCCTACTTACGAAAATCCTCGCGGATTTTCTATTCGGTTTTTATTTGCTAAATTAGTTGCTTAAACACGCCACTAATCATACACAAACCCGTTGTAGGTAATGCCCTAAAAAAACTAATAATCGATATAATTATGAAAAAAACAATTTTAATTATCTTATTCATTTTTCCCTTTAATCATATCATTTCGCAAACCGAAAAGTGCAAACCCATTTTGAAAAAGGATTTTTTGGATAAAATAAAGGACTACAAGCCAACCGACTTAATACCTTATAATGTGGTTAATGATAATTGGCAAGAAAAATGGGGCTTGATGGATAAAAAAACTAAAAAAAGGTTAACAAAGCCTTTGATGAATTACGCATCAACCTTTAATCCTGACATTTCATTTTTTTATGAGGAATGTGACGTAAAGATTAATAACAGGTATGAGCTCAATGCAGAAGATTTGATGGTGACTGTTGAAGAATATGACGATTCAGTTGACCCTAAAATTCAGGTTTTAGACTCAATAAATGGATATAGAGGTTTCAAGGTCGATGATAATGGAAATCTGACAGCCTATTCAAAAGCATATTTTAAAGACAATTGGCATAGCTGGAATATTTCCAAACCTATTTTTTACGAGCATGAATATTATGCGATAGTTCAAAATAATGAAGGAAACAAAATAGTTATAGATACTAATGGTGATATAAAAAAAGACTTTAAATATAAATCCCTCAAATACACCGATTATAAACAAAACGGTGAAAGTTTACTTTACGCAGAGGATTTAAAGGGTAACAAAGGTTTTATAACCTTATCCGGTAATAAATACTATTTTGGCAAACTATTAAAAAGCCCGTTTTACAGTAATGAGGTCTTTGGCTATAGTATACAGCATGATGGTATTAGAGGAGCTTATACATATCACGATTCGATTTCAAAATCTGGAATTCTCGACCTAACAAAAATGGAATGGTTAATTAAGCCTAAAAAAGGTTTGAAAATTATTGATATGGTTTATACTTCCGAAAGTGTAATTAAAACGGACTATACCAATCGTCAAAACGCTAATATTTATTTTATCGTTTTAGAAGATAAATTTAGATATTTAATTGACGAAAAAGGCAACAAATACATTTCGGAATAAAAATGCACTACCTACAACAAAACCTATAAACAATACGGGTTACGGGCTTTCATGAAGGTTTGTGTATTTTTATGAAGTCCGCAAAATCTTATGGATTTTGCTCTGGACAAGAAAAAATAAATCAAAACAATAAGATTTCGCTATGTGCGTGGCGGAAAGCAAACGCCTGTTTGCTCCCGTACTGTTCATAGCTCAACCGTTGGCAACAAGCTAAAAAATCATAATAAAATTTGAAAACTGATAAGGCATTAGATATAATTTTGGACTTTAAAGGGAGTTCTCTTAAAACAAAGTTAGCCGATATTAAAGCCAAAACAATCGGTAAATCAAAATCAGATATAAAGGCAAACGAAGATTTATTTGATGCTGCGTTAGCAGTTAAAAACGTTAGCGCACAAATAAACGAAATTGTACACGCAGTCGGAATAATAAATTCATTGCCAAAAATCTTGTCGGAAAATGAAATTGTAACAAACCTATCGCTCGCAGCTGGAGCAGAAGGAGATGGATTTGATTTAGAAACGGACAAAAGAGTTGCTGAATTCAAATTTTCGAAATGGCAAGATGGAGGAGCTAAAAACGGAATGCGGAAACGACACGTATTTGCGGATTTCGTAAATCTGACAATCTTGAAAACTGATAAAAAGAAAGAATTATATGCTGTAAGTGCTGATAGTATTTTGAAGTACTTTAATGGACGTGCAAATTGGGAAAGAGTTTTGTCTAAAAGTGGGGGTATACAGTACAAATTTGAAGATTATTTGAAAGAAATTAATCGAACTGAAATCAAAACTTTGAAGGAAGTGTTTGAAATTTCAACCGTTCAAATTATTGATATTGAGGATGTACTAAAAAAGCCAGTTGCCAACAATGCCTATAGCAAATAGGGCATAAAGTGCTATATTTAAAGGCTTGGGCTAATTTACTAAGTCCGCCAAATCTTTTGGGTTTGGCAATTAAAAAAGAAAAAATAATTACAAAACAAAAAGCTATGGCTAGCAGACCAGACGGAAACGAAAAGTTTCCTTGCCTGCCCTACTTGCCATAGCCGTGACCGTTAGCCACAAGCAAAAAAATGACACGAAAAATTTTAACTATAATAACTCTTTTACTAATTTTTGTTTCTTGTAAAAACACAGATTATCTATCGAATGAATATGGAGAAATAATCTCTGACGATATTGACCGAATTGAATATTATGAAGGGAATAACTTTCTGAACTCTGATAAAAAACCGAATAGCACAATTACGGACAAAAATAAGATTACGGAAATAGTAACTGAAATTAATAACTCTAATAATCCTGGACTTTGGAAAGGTGCTCATTGGGATAAAGTTTTAATAATAACAAAGGATACGACTTTAACGTTTAGTACAAATGGAAAAGTAATCGGAATTAATCATAGTAGCGGAATATTTTACGAACTGAAAGATGAACAGTTTATTAAACGATATTTCGCAAATTGAAACGAAGAAAAGCCAGTGGCTAACAATGGCTATAATTAATACGGGTTTTGGTGCTTAATCCAAAGTTTGGGTATATTTATGAAGTCCGCCAAATCTTTTGATTTGGCTTTAAAATAAAAAAGATAAAACAAAATAAAAAGCTTTGGCTAAGTGCTTAATCGGAAATACAGTAATTTTAATTCCCGTACTAACCATAGCCGAGCCGTTAGCCCACATTTTGAAAAATGAATGATTCCGGAATAATTATAGCTGTTCTAATTCATATCGTACTTCCTATTG
>ENA-ORXC01000153-ORXC01000153.1-marine-metagenome-genome-assembly--contig:-NODE-153-length-65181-cov-5.438130_pt1 | contig 65181 bp, 55 predicted proteins | sample MGYA00237865_ERZ511478 | MGnify/ENA metagenome assembly ERZ511478
CCAGCTTTTGGGTGCTTACTCAATGCGTCTTGAAAATATGCTTGAGTAACCTCCATAAGGTTTTCTTTGATTGCCTTAAGCTCTACAGCGGTTGTGCTATCTGCAACGATACCTTTAAAAAGCTGTTGTCCGTAAGGAATACGAGTGAGGCTATCTTGATTGTTAAATGTGATAAGCTCCTCTATATTTCTATTTTTCACAGAAGAGGCTACCTCTGCATCATAGTAGGCAGGTAGATCATTTTTCATATCTATATTTAAGATAGATAGAAAACCTTGCATATTGATACGCTCCATATCCACCTCAACGAGTGTGGCTTTGGTTTGCTTTAATTTATCAATGGCAGCCGCATACGTACTGTCTTGTAAGTATCCCTTTATCACACCGAGATATTTTCCTTCAAGGTTTCCTTCTTTAACAGCTTGTACATAATTACCAGAAGATGCATAGCTATAAGAATCTGCAACATCTTTACCTGTGAGTGCTTGTAATACAATCGCATTATCCACTACGTTCTTTGTCATAGGCCCAGGAGTATCTAAGTGACTAGAAATAGGCACAATCCCGCTACGGCTTAAAAGACCGATGGTAGGCTTAAGTCCAACAAGGTTGTTTTGACTAGAAGGAGAAAGTATAGAACCGCTAGTTTCCGATCCTATGGCGGCTACTGCATAATTTGCTGCTACACTCACCCCTGATCCAGAACTTGATCCTCCAGATTCAAACTGTAAACGACCGTATGGATTTATAGTTTGCCCACCTACAGCACTGTAACCTACAGGACAACCTGTACATAAAAAATATGCCCACTCACTCAAGTTGGCTTTCCCTAATATAATGGCATTTTCCTCTTTAAGTCTTTTTGTGATAAATGCATCTCCTGCATTATTATCTGTAAGCGCTACAGATCCTGCAGTCGTAATCATACCAGCTACACCTATATTGTCCTTTAAAAGAATAGGCATCCCATATACAGAGTACTCGTCTACCGCAGATGTATCCTTATTATCTAACGCTCTAGCTTGTTTAACAGCATCTGCATTAAGAGATATGACACCGTTAAGCGCTAAGTCGTTATCACTTTCAAAACGAGCTATACGATTTAAGTAAAATAGGGTAAGCTCCTCATACGAGAAATCGCCATTTTTAACATGTTTCTGTATGGTAGGAATATCTTGCTCTAATATAAGCGGAGATATTACTGAGATACGCTTTCGCGAAAGCGTATTTATCTCCCCATTAAGTTCTTTCCAAATATCGTTTTTGTCGAGACCCTTTGCATTTACAAGCTTGAGATGCATTCTGCTATTTTCTAGATCTTGCGTTTTTGCAATATCTAGAGAGTCATTATAAGCTTGCCACACATATCTAGGAGTTGTGTCTATCGTGGTGGTAGGAGCATCGTTTTTACAAGAAAAAAGAAACGTTGCGAGCGCGAGTGTATAAAGGTATTTCATAGTGCATTTTTATAGTTCTCTAAAAATACAAAAAGGTTTATCCAAAAGGATTAACCCACATCAAAAAACCGTAGATAAAAAACTTAGTAGATTCAAATACAATCACTGCAATCACAAGTACCCACCAATTATTTGAGGCAAGCGCTCCCTTGAGAATTCTCCATATATAATATATGATGAGACTGTAAAAAACAATAAAAATATAATGAGGAAAAGCTGCGTACTGGGATAGATACTGAGTTACAAGTTCACTTCGCACTGCAGTATGCGCTGTATAAGCACTCCATACATTAAGCAACAAGAAGCCAATACAAACCACTCGCAAGGTGCGCAATGTAAGTTCTGGCAACCACGAAAAAGTTGAAACTTTATCCACAGAGGATTATTTAAAGAAAATTATAGCTGCGCACAGCAAGTTCTATGCGCACTTACTATCTATTTAAAGAAACTATCTACAAACTCTACTTTATTAAAGACTTGTAAATCTTCGATACCTTCACCTACTCCAATGTATTTTACAGGAATTTGAAACTGGTCTGAAATTCCTATCACCACACCACCTTTGGCAGTACCATCTAGTTTTGTCACAGCAAGCGAAGTCACCTCTGTAGCTGCTGTAAATTGTTTTGCTTGTTCAAAGGCATTTTGACCTGTAGATCCGTCAAGTACAAGAAGTACATCATGAGGAGCATCTCCCACAACCTTTTGCATCACGCGCTTTACCTTAGTAAGCTCGTTCATTAGGTTTACCTTATTATGTAATCTTCCTGCAGTGTCAATAATAATTACATCTGCATTTTGGTTTACACCACTCTCTAGTGCGTCAAACGCTACAGAAGCTGGATCACTACCCATTTGCTGTTTTACAATAGGAACATCTACTCTATCTGCCCACACTTGCAATTGATCTATAGCTGCTGCTCTAAACGTATCTGCAGCTCCTAAGACTACTTTAAGTCCTTGCTTTTTAAATTGGTATGCAAGTTTACCTATCGTTGTCGTTTTCCCTACTCCGTTTACACCTACCACCATAATTACGTGTGGCTTGGTACCTTTAGGGATTTCAAATTCTGTTGCATTTCCTACGTTAGTCTCGCTTAGTAGGCCAGCGATTTCTTCACGTAAGATCTGGTTAAGCTCATCTGTACCTACATACTTATCACGTGACACACGCTCTTCTATACGTGTGATTACTTTAAGTGTAGTTTTTACACCCACATCACTCGTTACGAGTACTTCTTCAAGATTATCTAGAACATCGTCATCTACTTTAGATTTTCCGGCAACGGCCTTACTCATCTTATCAAAGAAGCTCGACTTCGTCTTTTCTAAGCCTTTATCTAAGGTTTCTTTTTTCTCTTTACTAAATATTTTTTTGAAGAAGCTCATAATTACTTTGGCAGTTTTCTGGTATGGTGTCGGTAAGGCAAAAATAGTGCCTTTTAGGGAGAATGCCGTTATGTCACCCCTAGACTATATCACTGATTTTCAAATTTTTAAATAAATCAGGCAAATCAAGATTTAAAATCACTTATAAAGTACCCTAGTAATCGTGGTTACAAGGGGTTGAGTTACGCTTTCGCGAAAGCGTAAAAATCTTCAAAATCACATCTTTAATTAGCTGCCTTCTCTTATGGTAGTTTGCGAGTATAATCTTATTTTTACTTTAAAGATAACGTTTATATGAATATCCATTTTATTGCAATAGGTGGCGCAGCAATGCATAATCTAGCACTCGCATTACATCATAAAGGAGAAACGGTAACAGGTAGTGATGACACAATCTTTGACCCATCAAAATCCCGACTTGAAAAGTATGGATTGCTACCTGAAACATTTGGATGGTTTCCAGAAAAAATAACAGCAGATCTTGACGCTGTGATTTTAGGTATGCATGCAAAAGAGGATAATCCTGAGCTTTTAAAAGCACAAGAGTTAGGACTAAGCATATATTCATATCCTGAGTACTTATATGAACGTGCCAAAAATAAAACACGTGTGGTTATAGGCGGTTCTCATGGTAAAACTACCATCACCTCTATGATCTTGCATGTCATGCATTATTGGGATAAGGAAGTAGATTATATGGTGGGAGCGCAACTAGAAGGCTTTGACACCATGGTGCGCATGACAGATGATGCTGATTTTATGGTACTAGAAGGTGATGAATACCTAAGCAGCCCAATAGATCGCAGACCGAAATTTCATTTATACAAACCCAACATTGCCTTACTAAGCGGTATAGCTTGGGATCATATTAATGTATTCCCTACGTTTGACAACTATGTGGAGCAGTTTCAGATTTTTGTAGACTCTATGACCAACGGTGGTGCGATGATTTACAACACAGAAGATGAAAATGTCGTAAAAGTGGTAGAAAATGCCACTGCACACATTAAAAAATATCCATATAAAACGCCAGCATACACTATCGAAGATGGAGAGACTTTACTAGAAACTCCTGACGGACCAATGCCTATAGAAGTTTTTGGGAAACACAACCTCAACAATCTTGCAGGAGCCAAATGGATTTGCCAGCACATGGGTGTTGTAGAAGAAGACTTTTATGAAGCCATTGCAACCTTCTCAGGAGCGAGTAAACGCTTAGAAAAAATTGCCGAAACTAATAATACTGTCATCTATAAAGATTTTGCACATAGCCCTTCTAAAGTGAGTGCTACTACAACAGCTGTAAAAGAGCAGTATCCAGATCGTACGCTTATAGCGTGTCTAGAATTACACACTTACAGCAGTCTTAATCCAGAATTTCTAAGCGAATATAAAGGCGCGCTAGACAGCGCAGATGTTGCTGTGGTATTCTACTCTCCGCACGCTGTCGAAATCAAAAAACTAGAACCTGTCACAGCGCAACAAATAGCAACTGCCTTTGAGCGTGACGATCTCATTATTTACACAGATCCAGCCGACTTTAAAAAGTTTCTTTTTGAACAAGAGCTAAAAAATAAAGCGGTGTTACTCATGAGTAGCGGTAATTATGGAGGATTAGATTTTGAGGAGGTGAAGGGGTTGGTGTAATGAAATATTTATTCTTATTTATTCCTTTTCTTGTATTCGGGCAAAAAACATACACATTCGACAATGCAATAGTATATGATTATGTCTCCTTTGAAAAAAATCCAGAGCGTTGGAAATGGATTCAATTCCACAATAGTTTGGATAATAGTTACCAAGCAAGTGTTCACGTAAAAAATGATAGTACTTATTATTTTAATCTAACTTTTTCTGATAGCCGTAAACACCTTAGTGCACAATTGGAAAGTTATGAACTTGCAGAAGGCTTCCAATTTATGGTATCGAAGTCATTGATTCACGAATATCAGGCAAGCCCAAATTCACTTAATAAAAATTTTGCCTTAACTATTCAAAGTACTATCAAAGATCCTATTGCAAACCTAACTCTTCAACCTATTGACGAAAAAAGAGGAAAAAGAAAAAAACTCAACACAACGCATTATCAAATAAATAAAAACATACCAAATTTCAAACCTAACTTTATAAACCGTATGACAAGAGGTAAGCTCAATGATACTCTCCCAAACTTTAATGGAGTTATCAAAAAGAAATGTACACAAAATTATAAAGGAGAATTTACGCGATGTTTTACTCTCGAAAAAGTTATTGAAATCAATACAGAAGTGATTGTTAGATAATTTGAACTCGACAATAAGCAATAAGAACTTAAAAAAGAATCAATACACATTATCAAACCCAGTTTTGATATTACTTTTATCCTTTCGCAAAAGCGTAAAAAACATCTTAAAATACGCATTGAAAAAGAGCATCTCTTTTTTTCACAATATGTTAATAACTTCAAGGGTTTAGAGAGGTTTTAGAGCCTATTCTGGAGTGCCTTTCTTTATATTTGTTTTTAGACAATTTAACTATTAAAATATGAGCGACGACGCTAAGAAGAAAGAGTACTCGGCAGACAGTATTCAGGCCCTTGAGGGAATGGAGCACGTACGTATGCGTCCATCGATGTACATCGGTGATGTGGGTGTAAGAGGATTACACCACTTAGTATATGAGGTTGTAGATAACTCTATTGATGAAGCTATGGGTGGCTATTGTGACGCCATAGATGTTACTATAAATGAAAATAACTCTATCACGACTAGAGATAACGGTCGTGGAATCCCTGTAGGGCTTCATAAAAAAGAAGGTGTCTCTGCCCTTCAGGTTGTAATGACCAAAATAGGTGCTGGAGGAAAATTTGACAAAGATTCATATAAAGTTTCTGGAGGTCTTCACGGTGTTGGGGTGTCTTGTGTAAACGCACTATCTAACCACTTAAGAGCTACCGTTTACAAAGAAGGTAAAATCTGGGAGCAAGAGTATGAGCGCGGTAAAGCGATGTATCCTGTAAAAGTTATAGGTGATACAGATTTTACAGGTACAGAAGTTACATTCTTGCCTGATGACAGTATCTTCCAGCAAACTACAGAATACAACTATGACACACTAGCATCTCGTTTACGTGAGCTAGCGTACCTTAATAAAGGAATTACGATTACGCTTACTGATAAGCGAGTTAAGAATGAGAAAGGAGAGCATGAAACAGAGACTTTCCACAGTAAAGAAGGTCTTTCTGAATTTGTACGTTTTCTAGATGGTAACCGCACTCCTATTATAGGCGAGGTAATCTCAATGGAAGGTGAGAAAAATGGAATCCCTGTAGAAGTAGCCATGATTTATAATGATAGCTATGCTGAGAACTTACACTCTTATGTAAATAACATTAATACACACGAAGGAGGAACGCACCTTGCTGGTTTCCGTCGTGGTCTTACAGGATCGCTTAAAAAGTTTGCAGATGCGTCTGGTATGCTAGACAAACTTAAGTTTGATATTGCTGGTGATGATTTCCGCGAGGGACTTACTGCAATTATTTCTGTAAAAGTAAGTGAGCCACAATTTGAAGGGCAAACTAAAACAAAATTAGGTAACCGCGAGGTTACCTCTGCAGTATCTCAGGCCGTTGCCGAAATGATTGAGATCTACATGGAAGAAAATCCGAATGATGCAAAAATCATCGTTCAGAAAGTAATTCTTGCTGCACAAGCACGTCACGCTGCAAAGAAAGCACGTGAGATGGTACAACGTAAGACGGTAATGAGCATAGGTGGTCTCCCTGGGAAACTATCTGACTGTTCTGAAACTGACCCTACACTTTGTGAAGTATTCCTTGTCGAGGGAGACTCTGCAGGTGGTACTGCAAAGCAAGGACGTGACCGTGAGTTTCAAGCAATATTACCCTTACGTGGTAAAATCTTGAATGTAGAGAAAGCAATGGTTCACAAAGTTTTTGAAAACGAAGAAATTAAAAATATCTTTACCGCCTTAGGGGTAACCATAGGAACGGAAGAAGATAGTAAAGCACTTAACTTATCAAAACTACGCTATCACAAAGTAGTCATCATGTGTGATGCCGATGTAGATGGTAGTCACATTTCTACTTTAATACTCACATTTTTCTTCCGCTACATGAAAGAGCTGGTAGAAAGTGGGTATGTATACATCGCTACTCCTCCACTTTATCTCGTTAAAAAAGGCCAGAAAAAGCAATATGCTTGGAACGATAAGGAGCGTGATGCTATAGCAGATACTATGGGAAATCAAGGTGTATCTGTACAACGTTATAAAGGACTTGGAGAGATGAATGCAGAGCAATTATGGGATACTACCATGAATCCTGAGTTCCGCACATTACGTCAAGTGGCTATAGATAATGGTACCGAGGCAGATCGTATATTCTCCATGCTTATGGGTGACGAGGTACCACCTCGCCGTGAGTTTATAGAGAAGAATGCTATTTATGCAAACATAGACGTATAAATTATCTTTTCATACATTCTTAAAAGGTTCTGAGTTTACGCTCAGAACCTTTTTTTATTACTTTTTTTAATTTTCAAAAACTATCAACACTGAGTAAATCATTACGATATAGAATTCTAAAAACTCTAATTTATCCGTTACCTCATGACAATGATTAATTATTTATGATCACACAATAGATGAAGTGACCAAATACACCGATTAAATACGTATTTTTTTGTTTTAAGGAGGCTTGAATTTAATATATAACCCATCGTGTAAGGTATAATTATATTTACCTACCAAAGAGATGATTTTAAAATGAATCGTAAACTTATTTCTGCTAATTTCTCAAAATTAGATGTAGGGGTTTAATTGGAAAGAGATTAGCAACCTATAAATCCTTGCTACGTATTAGCAAGGATTTTTTTTGAAAAAAATGAATAAAAAAATCAGTAGGCAGATTGCCTCATTAGTCATCTAATAATATAATTAAAATCACCGATAAAAAGTAATATAATTTCGATGAAATACCAATTTAATCAATTATTGCATTTATTTATCAATTTTTATTTGTAACATTATCCTGTTGTTATTTTCGTGTAACAATATGATCGTTTTAAGCTTTTAAAATGTTGATATAGAATTATTTAAAATTAGCCTAGTAAAAAAAGCAAGCGACTATTTAATTCATTTGGATTGTGAATTTCCCCGCTTGTTCTGTCCCTGCCACTCTTTGAGAGGTGGGGATTTTTTTTGGCTGGTTAACATACATTTAGCGTCTGAGTTTACAATAAGCGAGAGAGTTATTGTATTTTCGCAAAAGGCTGAAAAGCTATTAAAAACATACTATAAATCCTTAAAATTACATCCATATGAAAGTTACTGTAGTCGGTGCTGGAGCCGTAGGAGCCAGTTGTGCAGAGTATATTGCAATCAAAGATTTTGCAAGTGAAGTTGTATTAGTAGATATTAAAGAAGGTTTTGCCGAAGGTAAAGCAATGGACTTGATGCAAACTGCTTCATTGAACGGATTTGATACAAAAATCACAGGTACTACTGGTGATTATTCAAAAACTGCGGGTAGCGATATCGCAGTAATTACTTCTGGTATTCCTCGTAAACCAGGAATGACTCGTGAAGAACTTATAGGGATCAATGCAGGTATTGTAAAAACAGTAGCCGCTAGCCTTGTAAAAGAATCACCTAATGTTATCCTTATCGTTGTTTCTAATCCTATGGATACAATGACCTACTTAGCTCATAAAGTAACTGGACTTCCTAAAAACCGTATCATTGGTATGGGTGGAGCACTAGACAGCGCTCGTTTTAAGTACCGCCTTGCCGAAGCTCTTGAAGCACCTATCTCAGATGTAGATGGTATGGTAATAGGTGGACACTCAGATAAAGGAATGGTACCTCTTACACGTCTTGCAACTCGCAATAGTGTTCCAGTATCAGAATTTATTTCTGAGGACAGACTTACACAAGTAAAAGAAGATACTAAAGTAGGTGGAGCAACACTTACTAAGCTTCTTGGCACTTCTGCTTGGTATGCACCAGGAGCTGCAGTATCTGGACTTGTACAAGCAATTGCTTGTGATCAAAAGAAAATATTCCCTTGTTCTGTACTTCTTGATGGAGAATACGGTCTTTCTGATCTTTGTATCGGGGTGCCTGTAGTATTAGGAAGAAACGGAATTGAAAAAATAGTTGAAATTAACCTTAGTGATGCAGAGAAAGCGCATCTAGCAGAAAGTGCTGAAGGTGTTAAAGTAACAAACAGTTTACTGGACGCTTAAGAAATCAGTAAATTTATCATATCAAAGGCTACCTATTTTTAGGTGGCCTTTGTTATTATAATGTCATATTCTTTTATAGGTACGCTTTCGCGAAAGCGTAATCAACCATTTCAACAGCCGATAATAGATACCTATACACACAGTAAAATAGGTTGCTATAATGACATAAAAAGTATTGGGTGCTACCACTGAGAATCCTATATTTGCGTGATTAATAGAAACAGCAATCTAGACGCAACACTGCAATAGATGATGTTTTTTAATTAGATGTGTGAGGAATAAATGGTTCATAAGCGCTTTTATAATTGCCCTAGCTATCATAAGTATAAGCCTGGAGCATCGCGCCGTACCTAATCAAGAAATAATTATTACATTTTCTGATACTGAGGCAAACCTTTCTCAAACTGAACATGCCATCACATTAGTAAAAAATAAGCTGAGCTCGCTTAAGGCAGATAATATTAAAGTAGAGCAACTTACAAATGGGGCTTTAAAAGTAACATATTACAGTACTGTTGATATTACAGAGATTAAGAATCTCTTATCACCTAGTTCACCACATCCTGTCCACCCCCTTGAAAATGATAATTCAGGTATGCCAGGAGAAAACGAGATTGCTCTTTATGAACTTGATGTTTATAAAATCCAAGACAGCACAGACATGGAAGGCGCTGCTGGACTTATTGTTGAGTCAAAGTCTGAGTCTACACGTTCTTCTACCGTAAAAGTATACGCTAGCCTTCACAAACCAAGTGCGAGGACAGTTACCAGTCAAACACACACTGCTTACAGCATTCACAAGAGAAGTGATATTGCCTTCATTAATTCAAGCTATAACATCCCAGAAACAAGGGCTGGCCCCGTTTCTTAAGGCATAACAATATTAGCTCGCACACAACTAGTTCTAGCTAATTGCTTTTTTACAAAAAGCAATACCACAGATTTTAATACTTATCACTTTACACTAATTTCAAGGTTGTAATCACACACTCATGTGCAGGTTTATTATTTTGATACAAACACACTAAAATGCAAAACAAAGGACTCATTAGATTTTTTGCGATAATTTTTGGTCTGGTATGTTTATACCAACTATCATTTACGTATTTCACAAACAAAACAGAAGACGAAGCTAAGGCTTATGCAATCTCTCAAGCACCAGAAGATGCAGACATGCAAGATGTTGTAGAGCGCATCTACTTAGATAGTATAGGAGCAAATCCTATTTTTGCTGGTATCACTTATAACGAGGCTAAGGAAAAAGAACTTAACAAAGGACTAGATCTTAAAGGAGGTATTAACGTAATCCTTCAGATTTCCATACGCGACATATTAGGTGGTCTTTCTAACAATAGTACAGATCCAGCTTTTATAGCTGCATTAGATGCTACAGATCAAGCACAAAAAGATAGTCAAAACACTTATTTTGAAGATTTCCTTTCAGAGTTTGAGAAGCAAGGAGGAACACTAGCATCTCCAGATATCTTTGCAAACGTTATTCTTAATGAAAAAGTAGACACAGGAATGAGCAACTCTGAGGTTGCAACTGTTCTTGAAGCAGAAATTCAAGCAACCATAGGATCTGCATTTGAAACTTTACGTAATCGTATTGATAAATTTGGGGTAACACAACCTAATATCCAGAGTCTAGGAGACAACGGACGTATTCTTGTAGAGCTTCCAGGAGCAAAAGATATTGATCGTGTAAGAGGTCTTCTTGAAAAGACAGCACAACTCGAATTTTATCAAACTCACTATGCTGGAGATGCACTTAACTACTTAATAGGAGCAAATGAGACATTACGTGGCCTTATTGCTAGCAATGAGGAAAAGCAAGAAGCTGCAGTAGTAAAAGACAGCACGCTTGATGATAATGTATCAGACTTATTAAAAGATGCAGACGAGGAAGAAGCAGAACAAGATTTTGGACCTCTTTTCAAAATATTTAGCCCTAACCAGCAAGCGGTTCAAAATAACACAATTCCAACTATAGGATTTGCAGCAGTAAAAGATACAGCGACTATCAACTCTTACTTGAGAAATACTGCGGTAATCAAGCAACGTCCTTCTAACCTTCGTTATGCAAAATTTGCATGGGGAGTTCCAGAAGAAGGCGGAGCAGACATCGTAGCGCTTTATGCTCTTGAATCAAACAGACAAGGAGCGCCATACATGGACGGAGATGTAGTAAACGACTCTCGCCAGCAATTTACACAAACACAACAACCTGCTGTAGGTCTTGACTTTGAAGGTCAAGGTGTAAACCAGTGGGCAAAAATGACGCGCGAGGTTGCTCAAAAAGGTAATACAATTGCCATTGTACTTGATGATAACGTATACTCTGCGGCATCAGCTCGTCAAGAAATTAAAAATGGTAGTACAGAAATATCTGGTAACTTTACAGTAGCAAGTGCACAAGATCTTGCAACAGTACTTAATGCAGGTAAACTTCCTGCATCTGCAAAGATTATTCAAGCAGAAGAAATTGGACCATCATTAGGTAAAGAAGCTATTGAGTCTGGTATTCTTTCTTTCCTTATCGCGCTCTCACTTGTTCTTATATGGATGGTATTTTACTACGGTAAAGCTGGTGGATTTGCAGATATTGCTCTTGTAGTAAATATCCTTTTCATCTTTGGAGTTCTTGCAAGTCTTGGAGCTGTACTTACACTTCCTGGTATCGCAGGTATCGTACTTACTATAGGTATGTCTGTAGATGCAAACGTACTTATCTTTGAGCGTATCAAAGAAGAGCTACGCAAAGGAAAATCTCAAAAAGATGCTATTAAAGATGGTTTTAACAACGCACTTTCATCTATTCTTGATGCAAACATTACTACATTCTTAACAGCATTGATCCTTTTCTTATTTGGAACAGGACCGGTACAAGGATTTGCAACTACTCTTATGATAGGTATTGCGACTTCATTATTCTGTGCAATTTTTATCACACGTCTATTTATAGATGGTTACGGTAAGAATGGAAAATCACTAGAATTTGCAACCTCTATGACTAAAGGTCTTTTTGTAAATAACAACATAGACTTCTTAGGAAAGCGTAAAATAGCATACGGTATTTCTGGTGTTCTTATCATAGGTGGTCTTACTGCATTACTTACTGGTGGTCTTAATCCAGGGATTGACTTTGTAGGAGGTCGTACGTATACGGTACGTTTTGATCAACCTATGAATGCGCAAGAAGTAGAAGATGCACTCGTTGTAGATTTTGGAAGTGCAGATGTAAAAACTTTTGGAGCAGATAATCAATTAAAGATTACTACAAAGTATCGTATCGATGAGACAGGTACAGATATTGATGCCGAGGTTGAACAGCAATTATTTACGTCACTTACTCCTTTCCTTCCTGCTGGAATGACGTATAGCGCATTCAATAAGTCTGTAGCAGACAAGAAAGTAGGTAAAATGGAATACTACATGGTAGGACCTACTATTGCAGATGACATTAAGAAAGGTGCACTTTTTGCAGTTATTGGGTCATTAATCGTAGTCTTCTTATACATCTTATTACGTTTCCGTAGATGGCAATTTTCTCTTGGAGCTGTAGCTGCAGTCTTCCACGATGTATTATTAGTACTAGGAGTATTTGCTGTTTTCAAAAACATCATGCCTTTTGACATGGAAGTAGATCAAAACTTTATTGCGGCTATTCTTACCGTAATTGGGTACTCTCTTAATGATACTGTGGTAGTTTTTGACCGTATACGTGAGTATATTAAAGAACACGGATCTACTAGAGGATTTGGTAAACTAATTAATCAAGCACTTAACAGTACCTTAAGCCGTACACTTAACACCTCTGTAACTACGTTAATCGTACTACTAGCGATCTTCTTCTTAGGAGCTCCATCTATTAGAGGATTAATGTTTGCACTTATTGTAGGTGTAATTGTAGGTACATATTCTTCACTATTTATTGCAACTCCTGTAATGTTTGACACAGTGCAGAAGAAAGGGTTAAAAGAAGAAAAAGAAGAGGAAGAAGTAGAAGCATAAGCTTCGCACTATTCTAAACATAAAAAATCCGCTACTTAAAAGTAGCGGATTTTTTTATGCGCTTTCGCAAAAGCGTAATTCTAACAATAAAGTAATACTATCATACAATACGTAAAATGTTACTACACACGCTAGATAATATCCAGTCTATGGAATATTTAAATACTTGTGCGTCTGTAAGCTCACTTTCCACTTTGGATTTTTCATCACATAATCTACAATGAGAGGCACTATTTTATCACGCACAGACCATTCTGGTTGTAAGTATAAAATACAGTCCTCGCCTACTTGAGCTGCGTGCTTTTCGGCAAAGTCAAAGTCAGATTTATTAAAAATAATCACCTTAAGCTCATTTGCTTTTTCTAAAACAGATGTCTTAGGTAGCATTAGTTTTTTAGGAGAAAGACAGATCCAGTCCCACTCACCAGAAAGCTCGTAAGCACCAGAGGTCTCAATATGAGTAGTAAGTCTTAGTGATTTTAATTTTTGCGTAAGCGGGTTCATATCCCACATTAATGGCTCACCACCCGTAACCACAATCGTATCAGAATACTTGGCTGCATTTTGAGCAATCACATCAGCACTCGTAGGTGGGTGTATTGCAGCATCCCAGCTTTCCTTCACATCACACCAGTGGCAACCCACGTCACATCCACCCACTCGTATAAAGTAGGCAGCCGTTCCTTTATGGAATCCCTCACCTTGTATGGTATAAAATTCTTCCATGAGAGGAAGCATTTCTCCAAGGTCTATTTGCGCTTGTAATGAATCTAAGGCCTGTTTTGTCATAGCGTGCAAAGATATAGAATACAACTAGAATTAAAAACCATCCATTGCGAGAGTCTGTTTACTGGTTTTTTAGGTTTCTATAAGTAGGTCTTAATTACGCTTTCGCGAAAGCATAACCCCAATAAACATTGCCACAAATGCTGCTACAGCAAGCACAGTAAAACTTAATCTCAAACTAGAAAAATCTGCCAAAAACCCCACCAGCGGAGGACTAGCAAGAAATCCCACAAAGCCAGCACCCGCTACAAAGGAAATCCCATCTGCACTATTAACACCCTTAGCTTTACCTGCCACTCTAAGTAGCTCTGGTATAATTACAGAAAAACCTAGTCCTATAATTGCAAAACCCGCTATAGATAATAAGGTCACAGTAGATAATACTGCGATATATCCTACAACACCAAGAAAGGCACCTCCTATAATTATTTTAAAAGAACCAAAACGCTTACTTACTCCATCCCCAAAAAATCTTCCAAGCGCCATAAATAGAGAAAAAAGCAAGAATCCAATTCCTGCAGTCTTCTCTGCTTTTACCTGCACAATATCTTGTAAATATAATTTACTCCATTGCTCGATGGCCCCTTCACTTCCCATGATCACAAGTGCTATAATAGTGAGTCCTAATAAGGGTTTAAGCAGGTCTATATGAAGCTTGCCATGGCTTTCATCTACTGGTGTCCTATAATGTATATAATTCTTGCACAGCCATATATTTGTTATGATTACAACTATTGCCGCACCTATACTATGATACACTGGTACTTCTACATAATCTATAATCATATAACCCACAATGGCAGCAATTGCCCCGCCTATGGAGAAAAAACCATGCGAAGAGCTCATAATATGAACACCATCTTCGCTCTCTATGTCTGACACTAAGGCATTCATCGCTATGTCTGTAAAGCAAGAAAACAAGCCTACAGAAAATAAAGCAACACATAACAAGAGATATGAAGTAGCAATTAAGGGTAGTAAAAACAACAGAGCAAATATGATAACCCCTGCTATGGTAGCCTTTCCTACTCCTACGCGTTTTATAACGCTAGAAGATACAGAGAGAGATATTAGACTTCCCAGCCCCATACAGAACAAAGCAACACCTAGTTGCCCATCATCTATATGCAGTTTATCCTTTATTCTAGGTATATACAATACCCACGTACCTATCATAATGTTAAGCGATGCAAATACCCAAGCAGGAGCAAAATATCGTTTTCTAGATAATATGAGAAATAGAGAATTCATCTGTCAAAATTAGTGATTTACAGCTCTCAAATTATAATATATCAAGTATTTATGCGCAAACGTTTTTCTGAATTGACAGCTAGCCTCAGATCACAATAAAACCCTTTTCAACTTACTTGTGTATGGTGATTTTTGAAAGCGCTTCCCATCGCTGTAATGAACATTTCTCCATTAAAATCGTTATTTTTAGACAAGCATAGCTGCTACAAGAAAACAAGCTATATGGTATATGAAAATAATCTCGCTTTTGCAAAAGCGCAAGACAAAAATGATCCACTTAAAGAATACCGTGATCGCTTCTACATCCCTGTAGATAAAGATGATAACGAGCTTATTTACCTTTGTGGGAACAGTCTTGGGTGCCAGCCTCGATCTGTGGCACAATACATAGAGCAAGAACTCAATGACTGGGCAGACCTTGGTGTAGAAGGGCATTTTAAAGAAGAAACTCCATGGCTCTCCTATCATGAAGAACTAGCAAAACCTATGGCACACATTGTAGGTGCAAAGCCTAGTGAAGTTGTGATTATGAATACACTCACGACAAACCTTCACTTGATGATGGTTTCGTTTTATAATCCTACTCCATCACGTTATAAAATCATTATAGAGAGCGATGCTTTTCCGTCAGATAGATATGCGGTAGAAAGCCAGATACGCCAGCGTGGTTTTGACCCAGCATCAAGTCTCCTATTATGGCAACCTCGAGAAGGAGAAGAGTTGTGTAGATACGAAGATCTCGAAGCACTTGTAAAAGAACATGGAGATAGCATTGCTTTACTATTAATAGGTAATACTAACTACTACTCTGGACAGTGCTATCCTATTAAAGAAATCACAGAACTAGGTCATGCTCATGGGAGCAAAGTAGGTTTTGACCTCGCACATGGCGTAGGTAACATCATGCCAGATTTACATGAAAATGGCCCAGACTTTGCCGTCTGGTGTACCTATAAATATCTTAATAGTGGTCCAGGAAGTCTAGGCGGCTGCTTTGTGCATGAGCGTCATCACACTGATGAAAATATACAACGATTTACAGGCTGGTGGGGACAAAACAAAGACACCCGCTTTAATATGCGCAAAGGTTTTGACCCTATCCCAACCGCCGAAGGCTGGCAATTATCAAATCCTCCTATATTAAGCATGGCAGCCGTTAAGGCAAGCCTTGATATTTTTGAAGAGGCTGGGATGAAAAATTTACGTGCAAAATCTGAGAAATTAACGGGCTTCTTAGAATTTCTATTACATGACCTTAATAATGAGCACATTTCTATTATTACACCCACTAAAACATCACAACGTGGATGCCAGCTCAGTATTCAAGTAAAGAATGCAGATAAGAGTTTACACAAAAAACTTACAGAAACAGGAGTAATTTCAGACTGGCGTGAGCCAGATGTAATACGCGTGGCACCAGCTCCTCTTTATAATAGTTTTCTAGATGTGTATGAGATGATACAACGTTTAAAAAAAATACTATAATGTATATACCTGAAATCTATAAAAATGAAGACCCAGAAGATATTAAGGCATTCTTAAAAGCAAATGCCTTCGGGATTCTTGTCACTAACCTCAACGGAAAATCTTGTGCGACACATATCCCACTAGAACTTGCAAAACGAGAAGATGGCACAGAGATTTTACATGCCCATATATCTAAGCTCAACGAGCAAGTTGAACACCTCAACAATGGTGCAGAGGCACTCTGTATATTCAACGGACCTCACAGTTACATTTCTGCAAGTTGGTATGATTTTGAAGAAGTATCTACATGGAATTATACTGCCGTACAGGTGAGAGGTAACATCACATTACTAGATAAAGAAGGCACTTATAAATCCATCAAAGCATTAATGGACACCTATGAGGCTCCACAAGAAAATCCTATCGATATGGATGCGCTCTCTGAGAAAACCTTGAGACAAATAAATGGTGTCGTAGCTTTTGAGATTGTTATCACAAGCATAGAAGCAGCCAAAAAGATGTCGCAAAATAGAGATGACAAAAATCACGCAGCTATTGTGTCCCGCTTACGCGAAAATGGGAATACCCCAGAAAAAGAGGTTGCTGCACAGATGGAGTGTCTCAGAAATAACTAAAAAAACAGCGCACATATAGAGTTCTCTCTAGCGCTGAAATTATAATATGGCAAAACAAGAACACATACTAATAATAGGCGCAGGTCTTTGCGGTTCACTCCTAGCATTAAGAATGGCGCAACGTGGTTATAAGATCACCTTAATGGAAAAACGCCCAGACTTACGTGCCGTTTATCAAGATGCAGGAAGGAGTATTAACCTTGCCTTATCAGACAGAGGTCTCAAGGCAATAAAGCTAGTAGGTCTAGAAGATCGTGTAGAAGAATTATGCATCCCAATGAATGGGAGAATGCTGCATGATAAAGAAAGTAACACCCTCTTTAGTCCTTATTCTGGACGTAAAGATGAATACATAAATTCTATCTCACGTACAGACCTCAACATTATGTTGCTCAACGCAGCAGATGAGTATGACACACTACAAGTACATTTTAATCAGGCATGTACAAACGTAGATCTTGAGAATGCCACAGCAACCTTTACAGACTATCATACTAAAGAAGAGCAAACCATCACAGCAGATATTATTCTGGGAGCAGATGGAGCAGGATCTGCGGTACGTAAGAGTATGTATATGAGTCGTGACTTCTTATTCAGCTTTTCTCAAGATTACTTGGGTCACGGTTATAAAGAACTCACCTTCCCTCCTGCCGAAAATGGCGGATATCGTACAGAAAAAAATGCATTGCATATCTGGCCACGAGGGCGTGATATGATTATTGCATTACCTAATCTAGATGGAAGTTTCACAGTAACACTCTTTATAGATTATGAAGATGCTCCCGATAGTTTTGCATCCTTAGATAGCCCGTCTGCGATTACAGAATATTTTACACGCCAGTTTCCAGATGCAGTACCTATGATGCCAGAACTGGTAAAGGAATACGAAGAAAATCCCGTAGGACCTCTTGGCACTATTAAATGTCATCCTTGGAGTGCTTTTGGAAAAACCTGTATCATGGGTGATGCAGCTCACGCTATCGTTCCATTTTATGGGCAAGGAATGAATGCTAGTTTTGAAGATGTGGTAGTTTTTGACGAGACCTTAGATAAATTTGTAAATCAAGGTTGGGAAAAAGTTTTTAAAGAATTTGAGAAATCGAGAAAACCAGACACAGATGCCATTGCAGATCTTGCAGTAGATAATTTTCATGAGATGAAGGAGCATACTGCACACCCTATGTTTCAAGAAAAGAGAAAACTAGAAACTGCCTTTGAGAAAGAATTCCCAACAGACTATTATTCAAAATATAGTTTGGTGACTTTCAACGAGGATATAGGTTATAAGGAAGCAATGACTCGTGGTAGAGCTCAGAACAAAGCCATTTTAAACCTACTAGATGACGGGCTACTGCCAGATTCACTTTCGCTTAAAGCGAAATTAAAAATAGTACAACAAGCAACAGAAGCTATGTTACATGATGATGCCGTAATGGGAAGTTTATAATGTGATTAGATATTCAACTACCGTCGCTTTACTGCGGCTCAACAACCTATAATTATGAGTGATAAAGATTTAGACTTACGGCTACAAGGAGATCCTTTTAATGAAAAAAAAGTAACCCCTAGAGGTGCTTATCCCCATATTAAAAGAGCGGGAGATTTCCTTTTTGTCTCTGGAACGAGCAGTCGCAAGGCAGATAATACGTTTGCTGGAGTTCATATAGTAGATGCAATGGGAACGATGCATCTTGACATTAAAGAACAAACCAGAGCAGTACTTGAAAATATAGAAAAAACACTCGCTACTGCTGGTGCTACCATGGCAGATGTGGTTGACGTGACCTCATTTCTAGTAAATATGAATGACTTTGGCGGTTACAACGCAGTCTATGGAGAATTCTTTAATAAAGAAACTGGACCTGCGAGAACCACCGTAGCCGTACACCAATTACCCCATCCGCATCTGGTTGTTGAGATTAAAGTAATGGCTTATAAGCCGATAAAAAAATAGAAGCGATGTCTCTTCGAGCGCAGTCGAGAAGATGTCCGTTCTCTAGCAATTCTGATGGTGTCCCTCCGAGCGCAGTCGAGAAGATGTCTTTTCAATAGCAGTGAGAAGATGTCCGTTCGAGCGCAGTCGAGAACTCAATGAACCTAACCTAATGAAAACCTATTACGTCTATATGCTCAAATGCAATGACAACCTGATTTACACAGGTGTTACAAATGATATATCTAGACGTTATGAAGAACATCAACAAGGACTAAATAAGAGCAGTTTTACATACAAGCGTCGTCCTGTTACCCTAATATGGCACGAAGTATTTAATGATATAGAACAAGCCATTACTTTTGAAAAGAAACTAAAGAAATGGAGTTCAAAGAAGAAATTTGCTCTTGCTTCCGAAGATTATGATATGATTCAGGCTTTAGCTGAGTGTAGGAATGCGAGTCATTTTAAATATAACCCTGACAGTTAGTTCTCGACTGCGCTCGAACTGACAAAAAAACTCAAAGCCAGACCGACAATTAGTTCTCGACTGCGCTCGAACTGACAGTAGAAACACCGAATTCGCTAACAAGAAAACTCGACTGCGTTTGAATTGAATTAGAAAATAATGAACATCAAAAACTACATTAACGGCGACTACAGAAATCCAACATCAAATGATTGGTTAGATAATTATGAGCCCGCTTCTGGAGAGGTGTATGGTAAAATACCCAATAGTAACGCACAAGATATTGAAGAAGCTACCGCTCTTGCAATAGCTGCATTCCCGAAGTGGTCTAACACCACGCTTGATGAGCGCAGTCGCATCTTGATGAATATTGCAAGCGGCATTGAAGCTAGACTTGAAGAACTTGCTCAAGCCGAAAGTCGGGATAATGGGAAGCCCGTATCACTTGCTATGGCTGTAGACATCCCGAGGGCAGCGAGCAATTTTCGGTTTTTTGCAAATGCTATTACTCAGTTCTCTGCAGAGAGTCATGAGAGTGTAGGAATGAATGCTATGAATTTTACCCTGCGCAAGCCTATAGGCGTTGTAGGTTGCATCAGCCCATGGAATTTGCCGTTATACCTCTTTACCTGGAAAATTGCTCCCGCCATTGCTGCTGGTAATTGTGTGATTGCAAAACCTAGCGAAGTGACTCCTATGACCGCTTATCTGCTAGGTGAGATTTGTACAAAAGCTGGATTACCTGCAGGTGTTCTCAATATTGTACATGGCTTCGGTCACACCACCGGGCAAGCAATTTTAGAACATAAAGATATTAAAGCAATAAGCTTTACGGGGGGCACAAAAACGGGAGCGCATATCGCTGGAACGTGTGCGCCTATGTTCAAGAAACTCTCGCTGGAACTAGGTGGTAAAAATCCCAATCTCATTTTTGCCGATTGTAATTATGAAGATATGCTCACAACAACCATAAGAAGTTCCTTTGCAAATCAAGGGCAAATATGCCTTTGTGGTAGTCGGATTTTTGTAGAGCGATCTATGTATGACAGATTTAAAAATGACTTTATCGCTAGCGTAAAAGAACTCAAAGTAGGTCATCCATCACAAGAAAACACAAATCTAGGTACGCTTGTTTCAAAATCACACCTTGAGAAAGTAGAAGACTATATTCACAATGCAGAAGCATACGGAGGCACCGTTCTTTGTGGTGGTAAGAGAGTTACTATTAAGGGTTATGAAAATGGGTACTATCTAGAACCCACCGTTATTGAAGTAGAAAGTAATGATTGCAAACTCAACCAAGAAGAGATTTTTGGACCTGTCGTAACCATAATGCCATTTGACACCGAAGAAGAAGCGCTTGCACTAGCTAACGGAACAAAATATGGACTCTCTGCAACGGTTTGGACTCAGCAACTTGATCGAACAATGCGTCTAAGCAATGCAATTGAAGCTGGTATTGTCTGGGTAAATACGTGGATGAATCGTGATTTACGCACACCTTTTGGCGGTATAAAAGCCAGCGGTGTGGGACGTGAAGGAGGTTTTGAAGCGCTACGCTTTTTTACGGAGGCAAAGAATCTGTGTATAAAATATAATTAGAAAATAATAAGGGCGCGAGTGACTAAGATTACTTCGCTACGCTCGTAATTGAAAATTATGAAATTAAACCTAACTAATAAAAACGCCCTCGTTTGCGGCTCTACTGCAGGAATTGGACTAGCAACCGCTATGGGTCTAGCAGAAGAAGGTGCAAACGTAACCCTTGCTGCTCGAACAGAAGAAAAACTAAAAGCTGTACTCGCAGAGTTACCTAATAATGGGAGCCAGAAACATAGCTATGTAGTGGCAGATTTCGGCAATCCTGAGGCGGTGGCAGATGCTGTTTCGGCAACGGGAAATGTGTATCACATATTAATTAATAATACCGGCGGACCTCCTGGTGGACCCATTGTGGATGCAACTATTACCGCTTTCGCGAAAGCGTTTACCCAACACCTACAAACCAATCATTTATTAGCCCAAACAGTAATCCCAGAAATGAAAGCCGCAGGCTATGGGCGTATTATCAATGTGATTTCTACTTCTGTAAAGCAGCCGCTAGATGGACTAGGTGTAAGTAACACGATACGTGGTGCCGTGGCAAACTGGAGCAAAACCATGGCAAATGAACTTGGTCAATACGGAATTACGGTAAACAACGTACTACCTGGTGCAACCGCTACAGGTAGGCTCTCTGAAATTATAGAGAATAAAGCAAAAAAGACTGGAAAATCTATAGAAGAGGTATCGCAAGCAATGGCAAATGCCTCGCCAGCAAAACGTTTTGCTAAGCCAGAAGAGGTGGCAAATGCCATTGTCTTCCTTGCGAGTGAAGCCGCTTCTTTTATAAATGGTATTAATATCCCTGTAGACGGTGGGAGGACAAAATCTTTGTAAATAAGTTGACTATTCTAAAAAAGAAATATAGACCTCAATTTATTACTTCAAGAAGTGCATTTGTAATTACGTTTATTGTAATTTTCCTTACCATCACAATTGTATGGCTCCAAGGGTTACATCTTGAAAGATCTATTTTGAGAAACTCTATTCTTTCGACAAGCCTACTATCTGGAATACTTTTCCTTTTTTAACACAAGGACTGTATAAAGGTTATAAGCTCAAAGAAAATATAGGTGAAATAGTTGATAGATTTGAACTAAATCCAGATGGTATTCGCATGGACTGGATACCTGACAATCCTTTAGATATTACTATTGGGGATGACATTGAAGGTATTATAGCATCAATTATTATATGGTTTATCGCTACCATAGTCTTTGGTATCCTAATTTTCTTTTTCAGCACTATTATATGGTTCTCAATACTTCTACTATTAGCTATTTTATATTGGATATTCTTTAGAGGACTGCGTCTTATATTTAAGAAATCTCCTATCTGTCAAGGAAACTTTTTACTAAGTGTTAGATATGTTGGGTTATATTCCTTTTTTGCTACTACTTGGTTCTTTTATTTATTTTAGAAAACCAGAATTATAGTATTCTAGCGTTTGGCGCTTTATTTAATTAGGCTCTTAAACATTGTGAAGCCTATAATTTGTACATTTAAGAACTAACTAATGGTACTCACAACTGTGAGCATTTATAATGATCAAAAATAAAATTCGCATCAACGGCCACTCTCACCTACTTCCTTATCCTGAGGAAATACCTCAATTTATGAAGGATAAAGGGATTTTCTGGGTAGATAAAGACCGTAAGTTTATGCTTCAAAAAGACTGGAGCCGCCCAGTTACAGATTCTAGTTTTTTCTTGCATGAAAAATTAGAATGGATGGAGCGCAATAAAATTGATCACGCGGTAGTGCTCAACTTATCACAGCTTTACGGAAACGGACTGCGTCTAGAGGAGATGAAACAGGCACTAAAGTTTCAAAATGACTTTAATGCGAGAGTACAACAAGCACACCCAGATAAATTTACTACGGGATTTGTAGTACATCCAGGTTTTGTACGCGGAGCTTTATGGGAGATAGAACGCTGTGTAGAAGTTTTAGGAATGGATTTATTATGCCTTCCCACGCACTATATGGATACCATAGGTACATGGCGATGTATTTTTGACGAAGAAAATGAACCTATTTTTGAACTTGCAAGTAAATACAACCTCGCCGTAGAAATACACCCCTATGATGGTGAGAAATTTATAAAGCTACAAAATACTAGTTGGCGCTTTCATCTTATATGGATGCTTGCACAATGTGCAGATGCATATCACTTTTTAACCTTAAACGGCTATCCAGACAAGTATCCTGGTATGCGTGTATGCTTTGCACATGGTGGGCAACTTGCTCAAGTAAATCTAGGACGTAGGATACAAGGTTTTGATGGAAGACCAGATCTTTTTGAAGGAAAGACACATCCTCGTAAATCTGTAGGTCACCCTAATATATTTTTTGACACCTTAGTTCATGATACCAATAGCTTACAAATGGTTATTGAAAACCATGGAGCTAAGCAGGTCGTAATGGGACTAGATGATCCCTACCCACTAGGTGAAATGGAAAGTACAAACCAAAGTAGTTATCCAGGTAAAATACTTGATCTTGCCCTAGAACGTAAGATTGTAAACCTACAACAATATGACGCTATCTGGGATGACAATGTGGTAAGATGGCTATATGGTGATGACGAGAAACGTAAGGAGGCCTTTAGAAAAAGAATTTTAAAAGAATAATTACAATCAATCATACATGAGCAGTTATAATTCTTGTGCTCGTAACACACTAGATCATTAGATTTGCATGTTACTATTGCTACTCTAAGCTTATCGTTATTATACAAGTACTATACTATGCATTTTTTACCAGAAGACCTTGACGATTATGTCGTTGCCCACTCCGCGCAAGAGCCAGCACATCTTAAAGCATTAACTAAGGAAACCTATCAAAAAATACTACAACCACGTATGCTTTCTGGAGCATATCAAGGCCGTGTATTGAGTATGATTTCCTCATTAGTGCGTCCCAAGAGTATTTTAGAAATAGGAACTTTTGCTGGTTATAGTGCGTTATGCCTTGCAGAAGGGCTTCAAAAAAATGGAACACTACACACGATCGATATAAAGGAAGAGATGCAAGATTTCCAGCGTAAGCATTTTAACGCATCGCCTTATGGAGCTCAGATCATCCAGCATTTAGGTAAAGCATTAAACGTCATACCTACCATAAACACTACGTTTGACCTTGTTTTTATAGATGCAGATAAGCGCAACTACATCAATTATTTTCACTCCATAATCGGTAAAATGAATCCTGGTGGTATTATCCTTTCTGATAATGTGCTATGGAGTGGCAAGGTAGTGGAGCCTCTTCATGAAAAAGATATAGACACAAAAATATTACTAGACTACAATAGACTCCTTAATGAAGACGCTAGGCTAGAAACGGTATTACTACCCATAAGAGATGGACTTACCGTGAGTCGTGTGCTCTAGTTTTATAGAAGTCCAGTACGTATAAATAGGATGGTATCGCTTTCGCGAAAGCGTACTAAACACAAAAAAAGCCTTGCAGTATCTTGCAAGGCTTTCCTTTTACATCTTATATCTGTTAATTACTCAACCGCATCAAATGCATTGATATTTCCATAGCCAAAGCTCTCGCTTGTATTTCCAAAAAGTGCTGAGGACTCACGTAATCTGTTAAGAACTTGGTCTCTTGACCAGTTAGGATATTTAGACCAGACCATTGCGGCTATTCCTGCCATGGTCGCTGTAGCTACAGATGATCCTCCCACATAATCAGATTCACCTTGAGTAAAGCCTAGCACTGGGCTTGTTCTATCACGATCTCCATCCCGCTCCATAACAATAGTAAATTCTATCTGCTTGCCGTCGTGACAAATGTCGCACTTTCTATAATCGGTAGACCAATCTGTGAGACCTGTTACAGCCACTGCTTCTGGCATACTTGCTGGAAATATTACTGGATACCAGGCAGTTGCCACGGTGGAGGTTCCTCCTGCTGCAAAAATAAGTTTACCACGACTATGCGCATATCGCACAGCGTCTCTCACGTTTCCTATACTCCAAGGATAGCCTACAGACATCGATATAATAGACACATCGCTTCTATCTGCCAGTGCTCGCAATGCGTCTGAAACTCCTTTTCGCTCGTGATAATCATTAAGGAGCACGTCTGAAGTACCTCTATACATCACAAGATTTGCATCATAAGCTACGCCAGAGGGTAATCCTTTACTATTGCGAGGTCCTACAGCCGCAGCCGCCATACTTGTGCCATGACCACACTGATCATCTGGACCATCTAGATTATTAGACCACCAAAAGTTTGAGTCTATATAAGTTCCATATTTTTCGACCGTTCTGGTCTTGCTTGAAGCTCCATCTGTAAAGTTTGACCCTAGTAATGACTGATCTGGTGATAATCCCGTATCTATAATTCCAATAGTAACGCCCTCTCCTCTAGAGCGTGTCCATGCCTCTGTAATCTGGTGGCGATCAAAATTCCAAGGAACAAGTGCTCTAGGTGAAATACTTCTATAATCTTCACTATTTAAATTACTACCAGAAGTATCACATCCAGCACTTCTGGTTTGTGTAGATGCTCGCTTTGCACCTTGTGGTTCTATGATTTCATAAAAAGAATACCCATTAGGTTCTAGATAGCGCACTCCATCTGCAGCCATTAGATTTCTTATGGTTTTTAAATCACTCACCTCAACATCTACTACATTAAGCACAGGATCTGCTTTTACTTTAAGATTTTCTTTAGAAACACCTTCATTATTCTGGACAATGTCTAATAAACTCGTGCGCAAAGATTCTAAACGGGAACTTTTTACATTTCTAAAACTTTCTCCTTCTTCACCATATCCTATGGTTAACACCTCACCTCCATGCACGGCGGCACTCCATAGCACGTTTGCTGGAACATCACTCCAAGAGAAAGATTGTTTATCATAAAAAGATTGATTAATAATAGTGTTAATCTCTTCAATAGTTAAAAATGCATCAGATTCTTGTATTGCTACAATACTGTCGTCATTATCGCTAGATAGGTTATACTCATCATCTTTTGTACAAGAGATAATTGCTAGTAAGCTTAAGCCTATAAATAGGCCAAAAGGTTTTTTCATTCTAATTGGTTTTTTTTGTATTAAATCAATCACAATGTATTTAAATAAATTTAAATTTTACAAGCTTATAATATTAATTTCTCAACAATAGGAGATAAAAATATAGATATAGCATTTATAAGCAGTCTTTACTAAGGATACTATAGAATCTAGTCCTTGTAGTATAATAATTTTTTTCCCAGGAATTTCCAACTACATATAGCAATGAGGGTACCTACAAGTGCGCCTACAAGTATATCTCCAGGATAGTGAACTCCTACGAGTATGCGACTCATCACAAAAAATACCGGCCATACGTAAAAGACATACACCCATTTTAAACGACTTCTCAATGCGAGTACCACGAAGGTGGTTACAGCAAATGAAACAGAGGCATGTCCAGAAAAAAAACTAAAATTCCCTGGAGTTTGAAGTATTCTTATAATTTCGGCAAGTTCTGGTACATTGTTAGGTCTCATGCGCCCTACCGTATTTTTTACAAGGTCTGTAATTCCCAAGGTAATACCAAAAACAACAAGTGTAAGCCCGACACCTATTAGTGCTTTTCTAGCAGTATAGGCATAGAAAAATAAGATAAAAAATAAGATATAAAGAGGTGTCCAGTGCTCAATTTTGGTAATAAAAACCCAGAAAGTATCATAATCTTCTATTCCTAAACTATTGAGAAATATAAAGAGTTCTTGATCCCATTTCTGGAGTTGCTCTAGCATTATAGAGATCTTTTTATAGGTCCAGTGATATCGTTAATATCTTCCTTTGCTTTATCTATTTCTCTTTTTATATCCTTTGTGAGATCTAGATCAATATCGTTCCTATCGGCAGTTTTAGTGATTTCGGATTTGATATCATTTGTTGCGTCTTTTAGTTGGCGCATTCCTTTCCCTAGTCCGCGAGCGATTTCTGGAACTTTATCTGCACCAAAAACCATAATCACTATAAAAATGATGAATGCAATTTCGGCGCCCGAAATAAATAGAGGTAAGCTTATCATAGGTAGCAAAGGTATTTAATAGCTTAGTAGATAAAAAATTTCAATTGAAATAATAACAAACTAAATGTAATTGTTTTGAAGTTAATTTTTATGCTTTCGCGAAAGCGTAATTAATCAAATACTGTGCGCAATTACAACCCATTCTTATCAACCTAAGACACTTTTTAAAGGTAATACCTCATTCACAAATTTTAAGATATTCTTAATGCTCTGTGTTTAAATCACTTAAAACTTGTAAGCAAGTTGCTTAAGCTAGGACTAAAAAGTCATTTAAAAAAAACTTTAAGTTTTTTGTAACATTTATAAAAGTTGCTACGTATAACAACTATAATACTCAAACCCTAGTTTATTACAACCCTATGAGACAGCTTAAAATTACTAAGCAGGTTACAAATCGTGAGACCGCATCCTTAGACAAGTACTTACAAGAAATTGGTAAAGTAGACCTTATCACCGCAGATGAAGAGGTAGAACTAGCACAGCGCATAAAAGCTGGGGATCATCGTGCTTTAGAAAAACTTACAAAAGCAAATTTACGTTTTGTAGTTTCTGTGTCAAAACAGTACCAAAACCAAGGACTCACGCTTCCAGATTTAATTAATGAAGGTAACCTAGGACTTATAAAAGCTGCCCAACGCTTTGATGAGACTCGTGGTTTTAAGTTTATATCGTATGCGGTATGGTGGATACGACAGTCTATATTACAAGCACTTGCAGAGCAGTCCCGTATTGTACGTTTGCCACTAAACAAGATAGGTTCTATAAATAAGATTAATAAAACGTTTGCTTTTCTAGAACAAGCAAATGAGAGACCGCCTAGCCCAGAAGAAATAGCCAAAGAGCTAGACATGACTATTAACGATGTAAAAGAGTCGCTCAAAAACTCTGGACGTCACGTAAGTATGGATGCGCCACTAGTGGAAGGAGAGGATTCAAACTTATATGATGTATTGAGCTATGGTGAATCACCAAATCCTGATCGCGAACTGCTACATGAATCACTTAAAACAGAAGTAGAACGTGCTCTTGAAACACTCACTCCTCGTGAGGCAGATGTTATTAGGCTTTATTTTGGCTTAGGAGATCAACAACCTATGACGCTTGAGGAAATAGGAGAAACCTTTGATCTTACACGCGAGCGTGTAAGACAGATTAAGGAAAAAGCAATACGCAGATTAAAACATACCTCACGTAGCAAGATTCTTAAGACTTATTTAGGATAAGCTTATCGTTTTTATCGATAATGTGTTAAAACCAATAGCTCAAGCTATTGGTTTTTTTTGCAACTAAAAAGATTAAGTATATTTGTAACACAATAAGTAATTAACGCCAGTGGCGACTTAATAATGACAACAACAGTTTATCATAACTGTTCGTTTTTTGATTGATGAATGAATCCCCGGCTGATTACCGGGGATTTTTCATTTTATAAAGGGCTATGTGCTTCTTGACGAGATCACAGAAAACACCTTATCTTGATAAAACTTAACAAAGCGCTCTTGATACCTTAAAGGAGAATCCTATCTTTACATAAAACACCTTAAACATGTCTACCACTCTCATTGCCCCATCGATACTTGCCGCAGATTTTGCAAACCTCCAGCGAGATATAGAGATGATAAATACTAGTGAAGCAGACTGGTTTCATATTGATATCATGGATGGTGTATTTGTACCGAATATCTCTTTTGGAATGCCTGTACTACGTGATATTGCAAAACATGCAACGAAAACAATAGACGTACACTTGATGATTGTAGAGCCTGATAGATATGTACAAACCTTTGCAGATCTAGGTGCAGATATACTTACTGTACATTATGAAGCTTGTACACACCTGCACAGAACGCTACAAGTAATTAAAGCTGCTGGGATGAAAGCTGGTGTTGCTCTTAATCCTCACACACCTGTAAACTTGCTACAAGATGTGATACAAGATATAGATCTAGTATGCGTTATGAGTGTAAATCCTGGATTTGGAGGGCAGCAGTTTATAGAAAATACTTATGAAAAAGTAGTAGCTCTCAAAACATTGATCACACATAAAAATGCTCAAACAATTATTGAAATTGATGGTGGAGTGAGTGATACAAATGCAGCACAACTTATCAAGGCTGGGGCAGATGTACTTGTAGCAGGTAGTTTTATTTTTAAGTCACCTAATCCTACAGAAACTATTAAAAACCTAAAAAGTAGTTTTAATAATTAATTAATTAATAATAGGAACAACCGCCTCCACCTTTGTACTATCTATAATTGAAGAAGGTTGATCCTGTATTAGTAAGGTATCCTTTCTTCTAAGATTATATAAATACATAGTATCTGTTTGTGCAAATTTTTTTGCTTCTGTAGCATCCATTTCTAAAAATGATGGGCATGGAAAGTGATCAAAATCATAATCAAAATTTGTGAGCATAGGTGATTTCCAAGAGCTCAGTCCTTTAAAAATAGATGCTACCATAGGCATTGCCGTGTTTGCACCAGAGCCATAGTGTGTCTTTTCAAAATGCACTCTTTTATCTCTTGTACCTACCCACGCTCCTACTACAACTTCTGGGGAGGCTCCTATAAACCAGCCATCTCCATTATTTTGAGTCGTACCTGTTTTACCTATGAGATTATAACCTATTTCATAATTTTGCATACCAGAGGCGCTTCCTTCTGTAATTACCTCTTCCATCATTTTTTGTAATTCCTTTACGTGTTGTACACTTGCTACGCGCTTTCCAGATGTTGCCGTATGTTTATATAATTCTACACCATTTTCATCTTCTACGCGCTGTATGGCATAAGGTTGTACGCGTGTTCCTCCATTTGCTATACTTGCATACGCAGTAACCATTTCAAATAAGCTTAGCTCTGCAGTACCTAGTACAATACTTGGCACATCTGGAAGTGCGGTAGTTACACCCATCTTTTTTGCTTGTGCTATCACCCGTTCTGTTCCTACATTAAGTTGCAGTTGTACCGATACTGTATTAATAGAGTTTGCAAGTGCTCCATGCATACTATAACTTCCTCCATAACGACCATTAGCATTTTTAGGCTTCCAGTCTTCATATTGTTTATAGGTAGTTAACGCATTGTTATAATAGCTACAAGGTTCTTGTCCTTTCTCTAAGGCTGCTAGATAAGTAATAGGCTTAAAAGTTGACCCCACCTGCTTTACAGAAAGTACATTATCTGTCTGGCTAAAGCCATAATCTATACCTCCTACGTATCCTAAAATTGCACCAGATCTGCTATTTATTGTGAAAATTGATGCGTGTAGTCTATTAAGACTGGTTGCTATAGAATCCCGTAAAGATTGAAGTCTAGGCTCATATCCTTTTCCTATATTCCAGAACTCGCGTTCTTTTATCTTATTTGCAAAGGTCTCTATAGATGCTGGTGTAGCATTCTTAGCTTTCATTCTTTTTACAGCTGTCTGCTCTTGAATTATTTTATCTAGTAGTACTTCCTTCCCTCCTTCTGTAGTGGTTGCTGCCCAGTATTTGTCCATTAATACTTGTAATCGCTCTATCTGTCTTTGCAGAGCTTTTTCTGAGCTCTTCTGTATCGAATTATTAAGCGTGGTAGTAACCTTTAATCCATCAGTATGCAAATTATAAATATGACCATCTGGAGCAGGATTTGATTGTGCCCACTCATTAAATTCGGTTTCTACATAATTTTTATAATAGGTAGAGAAAGAGGATACCTTTTTACTAGTTTGGTAATTAATTACGAGAGGCACTTGTGCCTGTATCTTTTCATTATCTGTGAGAAAACCATACTTAACCATTTGGTCTAAAACGGTATTGCGCCTGCGCTCTGCTCTCTCTGGATAGTTACGTGGACTATAATAGGTAGGTGCTTTGAGTAATCCTATTAATGTTGCACTTTCTGTAATAGATAACTGTTCTGGAGGTTTGTTAAAAAAACGGAGTGATGCTTTTTCTATACCGTACACATTCTCACCAAAAGACACGGTATTAAAGTACAATAGTAATATCTCATCCTTACTATATACAGACTCTAGTCTTCTCGCAATAAAGAGTTCTCTAATTTTATTAATAGGTGTACTAAGAAAAAATTGCTTTTTACGTCCAAAGATATTCTTTGCGACCTGTTGCGTTACTGTGCTGCCACCACCCGCATTCTGCCCTAAAATAATAGACTTTACAAATACTCGTCCATAACTTTTATAGTCAATACCCGCGTGCTCATAAAATCGCGCATCCTCTGTGGCAACTAATGCATTTTTAAGAGCATCTGGAAGCTGGTCTAAATCTACATTTGATCTGTTTTGTAAAAAGTAGAGCCCTATAGATTCTCCTCTTGAATCATAAAGTGTAGATGTTACTGGGTTTTTTAATTTTTTAAGATATGCAGCTGTTGGTATTTTTCCAAATACACCGATATATATACTTAGTAAGAATACAATGGAGACACCTACAACACCAAGTAACATGTAGCCTGCAGATTTAAAAGGTTTTGCTTTAATTTTTCTCCAAATTACTTTAAACTTATCGCTATAATTATACAAATGCTATGGATTACGAGATTAAACTGTAATTTTAAATAATGCTACTTAAAAAAAATGCGCACCTCCTATTACTTTAGGAAAATACGCATTAAATTTTATATATCAAGAGACCTTAATCTCGGGACATGAAAATTCTTAATATATACCAGAATAATAGCATGAGTGAAGCAAATAAACCTAAGGCAGCAGCTACATACTGCTCTTCGTCATATTTATGAACCATATTTGATGTAGTATATAAAATTGATCCCGCCGCAAGTGCTACCATAGCTACACTAAACCATAAACCAAGGTCAAACCCAAAGAGTAGCCCCGCAACCATAAGACCTATTGCTAGAAAAAATCCGATAGCAAGGATAGAACGTAAAAAAGAAAAATCCTTTTTTGTAAGAATAACAACAGCAGATAAACCGGCAAAAAGTGCAATAGTCATCACAGCTGCTTTCTGTAAAATTTCAACTCCATCTATCATAGTGAAGGCTTGAAGCAGCAGCGGTATAAAGATAAAAGCCTCTGCTATTACATAAATTCCTAAAGCGAGGTAATGTTGATTTTTATCCCTAGATTTTAATGCGAGTCCTTCTGCGTAGTTTGTGATAAACATAAAAGCACCTAGTAATAGCAACCAGCTCCATCCTCCCGTAAGGGAATATGCAAAATTTACAATAACCGGTGATTGGAAAAACAGATATTCGGTAATAATAAATAAGAGCACTGCAAGTGCTACATAGGTATATGTTTTACGATAAAATGCCACGCGCCGCTCATCAGATAAAGCACTTACAGGTACAATTTGAGGTTGATATGATTCCATTTATTTAGCTCTCTTTTAATGTTTAAAATAATATATAAATGTACACAAACTAAGAATATGCTACTGCAAATAATGAAGTAATTTAACCTGTATTGGCGACATCTCGCGCCGCATTAGTGTTACTATCTAAAAGTTTGTTTTGCACTACATAATGGGTATTATTTTTTGCTTTCGCGAAAGCGTACTTACCTTATAATGTGCTCAATGTAAAAAACAACGTAGCTATTTAATTCTTAGAGGAAGCACCTTTAAAGTTTTGAGAGGGATTTTTAAATAAAATATTAAACGTGGTCAGACTACCATAAATACGTGTAATGTACTGCTGAAGATCAATTTTATCTTGATCATCTAGTGTTTTACTGGAGTTAATCTTTTGCTCCATAACACGCACTCTATCACGCACCATCACAATTTTGTGAAAAAAGCTCTCTATCGAAATATCTTTAGAAGACAAGGAGTTATCCTTAGGAGATAGGGTCATCATACCACCTCTCCACTTATCTGCTATAGGTACCACCTCAGAAATATCACTGTACCGCTTTAGTAAGTCCCTCAATGATTTTTCTACCTCATACATACTCACACTATCTACCGCTACTTCTAATGCCTCTATCACTTCAAAATTATCATCAAGTGTTATGGTCTCGACTCCACCGTCTATAAAAGTGACCCAGTAAAGCTCTGAGGTTACATTAGTAATTACTCCTTTACCTAGCTTATCATGGTCTATCCTACTTCCTATTCCTAATATGGTATTCATAATATGGTATTCTTTATTATTTGTTATTTATATACACTTAGATATTGCCTGATAACAAGACAATAGTCTTAGGCTAAGATAATTAATTAAGGAGCGCTGTTTTTGGTTTTAAATAATTTTCTGTTAACAAGAGTTTAACGTATCCATGGAAACCTTCTTATTCTTATCTCCGTATATTCAAGAAATAAATAATATACAACAATGAAAAAATTACCAAAAATTTTAATCGCAGGTGCATTAGCACTTGGTGTGGGAGCTATAATAGCAGCAGATCACTTAGACGCGCCAGCTGTAGGTGGTACATCTGCAGACATTACTGATTACTTCGCATTTGAAAGCGCAGAAAATGCAAATAACACTGTATTTGCTGCAAACGTTCAAAGTTCACTTGCTGGAGCTGCTGAGTTTGACGAGAATGTTCTTATTGAGTTCAACATTGACAACGATGGCGATCTAGTAGAAGATAGAGTAATACAAGCAATTCCAAGAGATGGGAAAATGTATTTCTTTGGACCTTACGAAATAACTACGACTGGACTTAACAGTACTATCGATGAAACTGCACTTATTGGATCTGTAGATATTTCTACTGGAGCTGATGCAAACACCATTACGACTGCTGGAGGAATTAAAATATTTGCTGGATTAAGAGCAGATCCTTTTTACTTTGATTTTACAACTTTTAACGCTGTTGTAGGAAATCCTGCAGGACCATTTACTGGAACTACTGGACCTGCTGGTGGTTTTCAAACTGCTGAAAATGCTTCTGACCCTTTTGAGGGAACAAATGTACTTTCTGTAGTAATTGAGGTACCTAACGGTTTATTAGGTGGTACTTCTGCGCATCCAGCTGGAACAGGTGTTCAAATCTGGAATACTTGGGTTGAAGCAAAAACAAAACAATAATTTTTTAAAAATATACTTATTATGAAATTACAAAATTTAAAATATTTGCTTGCAGGGATTATCCTAACTGGATTTGTGTCTTGTAATGATGATGACGATAACACACCTGTGACTATCGTTCCAGTACCAGCGCCAACAGAAATTGATTTTTCTGGAACATTTGCTCAACAAGATCAAATGGGTCGTGCAGCTATTAACACTGTGTTAGGTGGAACAAGTGCCGATAAAAATGAATTTAACGTTACTATTCCTTCAGAAATGGTTGATCGTTTTCAACCTGACTTCTTAAACAAAGCAGTAGCATTACACGCAGCGTTTGGGGCAGAATATGAAACAAACATCTTAGGACTAGATGCTCAAACATTAACAACAGTGCTAGCATCTGATGTACTTCAAGTAGCACCAAGTGTACCTACTACCTATTTTGATGGAACAAATGTTCTTACAGGTCGTAACTTATCTGACGATGTTGTAGATGTATCTTTAATTTTACTTTTCGGAGGAACTAGTGGAGATAGATTTAATGGACAAACACCAGAAACACCAATCTTAGTTACAGATAACGTAAGCGCAGGAACCGGTGCAACAGGAACTACAACTTTTCCTTACCTAGTAAGTCCTCAATAAAAATTTGATTATTTTTAAATTAGCTTTATTAAGGGTCTGAATTTTTCAGACCCTTTTTATATAAAATCAATTTATCTTATGAAATACATAACCTTATTGTTGCTCATTACTGCTGTTTTTTTATCCTGCTCAAGTGAGGAAAAAAACATCCTTAATCAAGCAGATTATGACAACTACTTACAAGCCAATAATACTGATGCCATTACAAAAGCAAAGGAAGAACTAAACTTCTGGAACAAACGAATAAAACAAGATAGCATCCAGCTTATCGAATTGTCTAAGAGTGCTGGTATGCAAACGAGTATTTTTCAACAAAATGCGTCTATACAGCAGCTCAAAAATGCTGAAAAAAATCTTACGAGAGCCGCACTAGTTACAAACATAGGTAAGGATGGAAAACTCCTAGCACTAGCACAAAACTATATCACACAACACCGTTTTAAAGAAGCAAAAGTACTAGTAGACAGTGCGCGGGTCATTGCTGGTGGTGAGATATCGGCAATTAATTTTGTTGCCTTTGACGTCGCCATGGAACTAGGTGACTATGATGAGGCTGCGTTATTTTTAAAAAAAGAAACAGATTTTGCAAATTATAATTACTTGATCAGACTTGCAAAGTGGGAAGATTATAGTGGAAATCTAGATAAAACAATCCAGCATATGGAAGCTGCCAAAGCCATAGCAGAGAGTAGTAAACAAAAAGGATTACTGGTATGGGTTTATACTAACCTTGCAGATTATTATGGTCACGATGGGAGAATAAAAGATGCTTATACTCATTATCTAAAGGCACTGGAGATTGATCCAAGTAATTCGTATGCAAAAAAAGGGATTGCCTGGATAAGTTTTTCTTACGAGAATAACCCAGAGGAGGCATTACGCATTATTACATCTATTGAACAACAATCAGAAAGTCCAGATTATGAGCTTCTCAAAGCAGAAATTTATGAAAGTACTGGTGATAAAGAGCTTGCAGCAACAGCAATGAATAACTTCTTAGAACAAGTATCAAATCCACAATATGGAGACATGTATGGAGCTTATTTAGTTGAAATTCATGCAGCTAATCCAGAGACATCACAGCAGGCTATCACACTTGCCCTTAAAGAAGTAGAAAATAGGCCTACGCCTATGTCTTATGATCTACTAGCACATGCCTACTATGGTAATGGTGATTATAAAAAAGCATTAGAAATTGCTCAAGAACATGTTATTGGATACACTTATGAGCCTATGGCACAGTTCCACACAGCACAAATATATAAAGCTCTTGATATGCAAAACGAGCTAGCACCTATCAAAAAAGAGTTACTAGAAGCAAGTTTTGAGCTAGGGCCAGTAACCTATAAAGAAATACAAAATTTATAATTATTAAATCTATGAAACCGCCCTCCTATATTTTACGTAGATATAGTAAGGTTATTAGAAAACTATTAATGGTTGAATAGTTTTTGATTTTGTTTGTATGGGCGTCTTACTCTTTTAGAGTAAGACGCTTTTTTTTACTCACTCTATTAAAACGTTATCTACAAGAATATTAGGTGTTGTACACGCTTTACCAGATTCCATATCTTAATTATCTTCCCCAATTATCAAAGGCGCAACAATATTATGCGGTTCATTAATTTTTCTGCTAGCCCAGAGTACTACACAGGATGCATAGAGGGACAGCATCTATACAGCAGGACTATTATATGAGTGACTTGTACAAAAATTTGCCATTTATTGCATATTGACAATTAATTCATTGTGATAGAATATCTACTTCCTAAAGAACTTTAATATGATCAAAGTATAGGTATTGTAACAGATGCACTGAGCGAGGTAATAAGCAATACCGCAGTAGAAATAACATCTTGAAGTATGGCTATATTGCTTGTACATTTAACCTCCGTAGTGCTACTCGTTTAATATTTAAACGTAAGCCTAACTAAAGTACATGCTAGTTTATTCTACATAAAGCTCTGAGCATTTGTCACGTTAAATCACATAAAAATATTTCTTGAAGCAGATGATGAGAGTTTCATACGCAATTATATAAGAATTCCATACAAACTTTAATCTAGCTATCGAGGTATATCCTACCATGAGGAGGTATACTTTAAACAACGTATAATCCTAACTGTTGCTATTGATGAAGCCTTAAAGCATTATTAAGGAAATGTATTATTCTGAAATAACAAAAAATACCATGAGATTAACAAGAGGCGTAAATGAATTATAAATTAGCCAGTTATCAAACAACATAACTAGTCATCACTTGTGTAATAGCAATTTGTTTAGAGATGGCTTGCTTTCTATAGCACATAAAAAAACTTCTTATAGCAAGCTACAAGAAGTTTCAAATTACCTTTATTTTATAAGTATGTATTACTGGTCTATAGATAATCCTTTATGAATGTACCTACGATGCCGAAACAACCCCTAGCGTATACAGTTGTTCAAGTGTAGGTGAGGCACTACCACCTTCTGGTTCTAAGGTAATCCCGAAGGCTTCAGACTCATTAGGATTATTAAGCTCAAAGATTTGATTACCTGCAACATCATATTGATCAAGAACGCCTATACTTGTAGGTGTAAGAGGTTCTAGGGTAAGTGACCACACTTGGTATACCTTACCCTCAGGAGGTTCTGGCAAGCCTTGAACATCTATATATGCTTTCCCATTTTGTGTATCCCAGTACACAGATGCATAGGCCTCTGGAGCTATGGCTTGAGCACCTAGTGGTACTGTAATTAGGTCTTGCTTACGGATAATATTAAGCAATCCTTTAGTTTTATTAAGATCTGTTTCTACTATTTGCGTTTTACTTTCTTGAAGTAACAATGTTCTTTCTGTTTCTACAATACGATTTTCAAGCTGGCTATTTTCTGTATATAAATATCCTACACCTGCCAGTAATATGAATGCCGCAGCCCAGCCTATGAAGGTAATGATAGGAGTACGCTTTCGCGAAAGCGGAATCACTTTTGTTTCCTTTATATTATATAGGTACTCTCTAAGTGCACTTACACCTTTTGGCTCACTAGGAGCAGCCGCCTTTGCAAGGTGCAACAATTTATTTTCTATCTCGACTACTTCTTGAAGTAGCTCATGATCCTGAGATACATCTTGAGCTACTTCCACCATTTCCTTTTCAGGAAGAGTTCCATACACGAAGAGTTCAAGCACTCCTGACTCTATATATGTTTGTGAATTTTTCATACTACTCCTACGATATCTCTAAGTTTCTTAATACAAATTCTATTTCGAGTTTTTACGGTACCTAAAGGGATATCTAGCTTTTCGGCAGTTTCCTTTTGAGTATACCCTTGAAAAAACAAGAAGTGAATTATCTTTTTACAAAGTGGCTCGAGAACTTCTACGTACTTCCTTATGCCTATGGCATCTACAGATGTATTAAAGCTTCCTTTTGCCTCAAGAATATCTACGAAATATTCGGCAGTGTGGTTTTTCTTTTGATTTTTGAAGTCTTTAGAACGCGTTTTATCAATCGCTCCGTTACGAGCTATATTGAGCATCCAGGTAAAAAATCGCCCCTTTTCTGGGTTATATTTATCTGAGTTATTCCATATTTTAATAAAAGTATCTTGTAATAACTCCTCTGCGACCTCTTGATTATGCACAACGCTGTGTATAACTCCAAATAAGCTCTCGCTGTAGAGTTCATAAATTTTCTCAAATGAGGCAGGATCTTTTAGAAGAAACTTGTCTATTAATGCGTCTGGTTGTGTCATCATAAAGTAGACCACTAATTTAGGATTATGATTTACCATCTGCAACTATTTTATTGTTAAAGACTAGAATTATTTTCTTACTACAACCCAAACACTCCTGCAAGCAATATTAAAAGTACACCAAACTCAAGTAAAAATGGTTTACTTGCATATTTTAATAGTAATACTATTAAATAAACGTTAAATACTTTTAATAGTAATACTATTAAAAGTATTTTTGATTTCAGAAATTAATAACACATAAAGAGAATGATAAAACGATCGCTACTTTTTTTTACTTGTACCCTATTCCTTGTTAATGCTCATGCGCAAGGTCCAGATGAAGATCAACTAGGTGCATGGTATATGTATTTTTATAATACAACCTTTAAAGAGTCTAACTGGGGTATTCAAGGAGATATCCAGTATCGCGACTGGCGAGGTCTAGGAGATAGAGAGCAATTATTACTGCGTTCTGGGGTAACCTATAGCCCGTCAAACTCTGGTGTAAAATTCACGCTAGGTGTTGCAAATATTACTTCGGGACAGTTTGGTACTGAGATAGACAACCCAGTATCTGAGAATCGTATCTATCAAGAAGCGCTGTTTTCTAACAATATTTTTACAAGGTTACTTTTAACACATCGCTTTAGATACGAACAACGCTGGGTGGAGGAACAAGATTTTAGAACCAGGTATCGCTATAATTTATTTGTAAATGTACCATTGAATAATACGACGATTGTTAAGAAGACGTATTATCTAGCGATGTACAATGAGCTTTTCATTAATGGTGAACGCGAGATTGGTAACGGACGTGAAGTCCCATTCTTTGATAGAAACAGAACGTATCTAGGTCTAGGGTATGCAATCAAAGATAATTTAAGATTGCAGTTAGGATGGATGAAACAAACGACCAACGACTGGCAGAAAGGACAATTACAATTTAGTATACATCACACTTTTTAAATAAAAATTTTATAACTATAAATTAAAAAACAATGAGAAAATTCACATTACAAGTAGCGGCATTAGCATCAGTATTTCTTTTAGCATCTTGTCAAGAGACAAAAGAACAAACGTCGATTGCACAAGAAACGCAAGAGGAAGTTGTTACAACAACAGGAGTAAAAAGTATTTTAACCGCAGAGGATCAGGCTGGAATGACACCAGATGAAATTATAGGAAGGCTTAAAAAAGGAAATGACAATTTTGTAAATAACAATCTTACCCAACGTGATCACTCTGCACAGCGCAGGCAAGCTACTATAGGTCAATATCCTAAAGCAATTGTGCTATCATGTGTAGACAGCCGTGTGCCTGTAGAAGATGTTTTTGATCTTGGGATAGGTGATATTTTTGTGGCAAGAGTAGCGGGAAATATTGAAAATGCAGATATCGTGGGTTCTATGGAATTTGCTACAGCCGTAGCAGGATCTAAAGTGGTTATTGTAATGGGGCATACTGCATGTGGTGCTGTAAAGTCTACCATTGATGAAGTAGATGCACAAGCATTAGGAATGAACTCCCTAGCAAACTTGATAGGTGAGATAGCACCGGCTGTAAAGGAAACTGTGTTTGAAGGAGATAGAACCACAAAAAATACAGAATATACAGACCTTGTGATTAACAACAACGCAAAGCGTACCGTACAAAACATTAGAGAGCAATCACCTACCATGGCTAAAATGGAAGATGAGGGAAAAATAGTAATCGTATCTGCAATCTATGATATGGAAACTGGAAAAGTGATCTTTAATTAGTAGTAAACTCTTATTACAAGAAGTACAACATCCCTATAGCTTTAGTTGTAGGGATGTTTTTATATGTTAAAACAAAAAAAATCTCATTGACACCCTTATCTAATGGAAGTATATTACACTAAAATTATAGAATCTGTCGTAGTAATAACCGTTTTTATTGCTATTAGAATTATTTTAAATAAACTAATAAATAAAACTATTAGTGATAAGCTGATTCAAAAATCTAGAAGCCAGCTTATTAAAAAATCCATTAATTTTATTACTTCTATTATTTGTCTTTTCATTTTACTTATAATCTTGGGAGTAGAACAGTCTGAGCTTGCCGTATTTGTGGGATCTGTGCTCACCATCGTTGGTGTTGCTATGTTTGCACAATGGTCTTTACTATCTAATATTACTTCTAGCATTATTATTTTCTTTAACCACTCAGTAAAAATTGGAGATGCCATCATCATCATGGAAACAAAGGACTATGAGATACGAGGAGAAGTACTAGACATTGGACTCTTTTTTACATCCATTAAGATGAGTGAAACTGGAGAAGAAATCACGCTTCCTAATAATATTTTTATTCAGAAAACGATAAGAAAAACAAATAGTCTTACGAGCCACCCTCTAGATAAAGTGAGTACCCACCAAGAATAACTATAGCAATGTTAAACAAGGAATTTTCAATAAGAGTAGCCCGAGAGATTGCAACAGATCTAGAAAAAACAAGCAAAGAAGAGATTTTATCGTTCTTAGAAACAGCCACACCCCGCGTTTCACGAGAGATATTCTTTGAGCTATCGCCTCATGTTACAGTTGACCTACTGTTAATGATGGATGATAGCCTCTTTAAAAAAATCTTCACTAAGGTTGACACGCATAAGGCTGCTCGCGTGCTCTCGAGAATAAATAAGAGTGCTATTGAAAAAAAACTAGACGTACTTCCTAAAATTGTTACTAGAGAAATCATTGATTTTCTTAATTACAATGAAAACAGTGCTGGCTTCTTGATGGAGATAAACTTGCTTACTTGTGCTCAAGAAGAAACGGTAGATGCGGTGCTCAATAAATTGCGCACACTAGGTGATAAAAGAATACTTACCATTTACATTATCGATAAAGATGATAAATTAATAGGCCGAGTACCTGTAAATTATATTGCTATTGCAAGCCCAGAGCAACAACTGGATGAGCTTATGTACGAAGCACATAGCGTGCAAGCAATGGCTACTAGAGAGGAGGTTCTCAATGCCATCGAAGCTCATGCCCTTTTACAAATCCCGGTAGTAGACATCCATAACCACCTTCTAGGAATCATAAGAAATGATACGGTGTTAACAGCCTCACGAGAGGAGGCTAGCGGGGATTTACAGACCATGTTTGGAGCTGGTAAAGAAGAGCATGCGTTATCTAAAGCATCTTTTGCCATACGCAAGCGTTTACCATGGCTTCAAATTAATCTTGTTACAGCATTTCTTGCCTCTATGGTCGTTGGTCTTTTTGAGGAGACTATTGCTCAGATTACTATTCTAGCAATATTTCTTCCCGTAGTTGCAGGTCAATCTGGTAACACGGGTTCTCAAGCCCTTGCAGTCACTATACGAGGTCTAGCGCTCAAGGAAATAAGAATGGGACAATGGCTCCGTGTTGCTAAAAAGGAATTAATAGTAGGTTTTGTAAATGGTGTAGCGGTAGCTATAACCACAGGGATTGTGGTATTTTTCTGGGCAAACTCTTTAGGTATTGCCGTAGTAATAGGCATCTCTATGATTGTATCCATGGTCATTGCAGGATTTGCCGGCGCAGTTATTCCCATAGGATTAAAAGCGATAGGCCAAGACCCTGCCACCTCATCATCTATCATTTTAACTACGGTCACAGATATTTGTGGTTTTTTAAGCTTCCTAGGTCTAGCCGCAGCACTATCAAAAGCATTGCATATTATTTAAATTTCTAAAGCCGCATGCTATGATATTACTTCCTATTGAATTTCCTGAGATTGATCAATTAAAAATGAGTCAGATCGAGATAGAAATACGCGCTATTTACAGGTTAATAACATTCAGTCGTAAGCATCGAGCAGATGATTTACTGGACAGGTTTTTATCTAGTACCCAGAATCTCAAAGAATTGCTAAGCATCAAAAATGCTCAGATGGAAGCTCAAGATGAGGAGGAGGCGCAGCGCTACATCATTGGTCTCAATGAAGCGCTCAATTTTGAGACAGATGAGATTAATGCAAATAGAACATTTGATAGCCAGGTATAGCTGTTTCAGCTTTTTAGGCTTACCTCGCCAGAGTCGCATCAAGAGCACCCTAATAGATTTAGAAATACCATGGTACAAATAGGTGGTTACTTGTGCCCAGATCCAGCAATGCTATCTAGCCTCGTTCATGAATTATTCTATAGGATACAAGAAATTAAAAATCTAGTATTAAGAGCCATCTACTTTCACCAAGAGCTCATACGTATCCACCCATTTGCAGATGGTAATGGCCGCACTACTAGAATTGCAAAAAACTGGATGTTAATGTACGACCTCTACCCTCCTATTTTTATAAAAGACGACGAAGAAAAAAAAGAATACATACAGACCCTTAGTGCAAGTTTTGCCCAGTTAGAGCGTAAACCATTTGAGTGGAATGAGCATACCATCTCTTTTTTCAAACAAGAAATTCATAGAATTTACCGCAACACAAATATGATGTATAATATCATACATAACATAGGCCATCTGGGTGAGTAACAAGGTTACGCTTTCGCGAAAGCGGAATTAACTACTCATACATGATACGCCATCAAGCTCCCGCAGCATTTCTTGTCCATTTTTGTAAACCTAGGACCTTGTAACGAATACGATTTCTAGTAATGATTGCTTTTTGATTTCTTGTGATATGAGCTACTACCTCATTCTAGCAACAAGATAGCGTTTTAATTACTCTGGACTTTTGTTTTCTATAATTGTACATAAGAAACTATAGCGGCACAACAACAAATCTTTACTTCTTTGTAAACCACTGTAGGCTAGCCTATGGTGTACGATCTACAAACGTATTGATCATTATTTATGTAAACAGCAATGTGCAATCACCTCTACGTTTAATAAGAACGTCTTACGGCAATCCATCCATGTACTCGCTTTACACCGTGTAGCGCAACGCCGTAAGTACATAAAAAAATACGATACAACATAGGTCATGCTTAAGTGCTGTAAAGTAAGACATTAGGATGTTTCAAGTTAATACTATGTGCAGACATTAACTTTATAGTGCGTCATAAACATATAATCATTGATAAACGGCAACATAACTTCAAAAATCTTACAGTTAAAAAAGGATTCTTTTTATCTAAAAGACAGTATTTAATGCATTTAAACGATAATAAATGTATTTTGTCGTTAAAACAAAATAATTGACAAGTATTTAAAAGCAACGCAAGTATATTATTGAAACTTCCTTAAATTTGTAGTCCTAATAAGAGTATGTTTTCCTAAAAGGTTAAAGTGACTGTATTAGGAATATTTTTAGAGTACTATAGTGCCTATTGTGAGACCCCAAATTTAAAACTTACACACATGAAAATTATCTTTTTTCCATTATTAACGCTATTTCTTAGTTTCAGTATGATTGGTCAAGTAGGGATCAATACAACAAACCCTATGGCATCACTAGATGTACAAGCTTCTGATGAGAACAACCCTTCATCTGAAGATGGGATCCTTATTCCAAAGATGAATATCTTACCTACATCAAACCCAGGAGCAGATCAACAAGCTATGTTGATTTATCTAGCTACAGATCAAACAGGTATTAACATAAGTGGTACTGCTCAGGATTACCCTATAGGATTTTATTACTGGGATAACAGCAGTTCCAACTGGATAGGTCTAGAGAAAGAAGATTTTAATGGTTGGAGAATAGATGGTAATGACAATACTACAAGAGGGGCTAATTTTATAGGTACTACGGGTGGTGCTCCTGCAAATGCTAATTTTAAAGAAGTAGATTTTAGAGTTAATGGCGATTTTGTAGCAAGACTGACGCAAAAAGGACAGTTTGAACTTGAATCTGGTAGAAGAACAGTGTACATTGGCTTTGAAGCGGGAGAAAACTCTAACGGCACCTACTCAAATAATACGTTTACAGGATTTAGATCAGGAACGTCTAACGGTGTTGGATCATTCAATTCTGCATACGGCAGTCTTTCCTTATTTGATAATATTTCTGGAATTAGAAACACAGCAATAGGCTATAGATCTCTTCGCTTTTTAACAGCTGGTGAAAATAATACTGCCCTGGGTACAGATGCTTTACTTAATGCAACAGATAGTGAGAATAATACAGCACTAGGAGCTAATGCATTTTTAAATCTCACTACTGGAAGTGATAATGTTGGGATTGGATTAAATGCTGGGTCTGGTTTAACTATTGGTAATGATAATGTTTTTATTGGTAATGTATCTTCCACAAGTCGCCCTGATATAAGAAGAGCCGTAAATATAGGTTACCAAGTTAACGTACTTGGAAATGATGCGGTAGTAATAGGATCTGAATCTAATAGTGATGCCTTCAGATCTATCGCTATTGGTAATAAAGCAAAGGCTACCTCAAATGATGCTATTGCAATAGGCACAAACTCTGGAGCTACAGATGATGAAGCAGTTGCACTGGGCAATCTAGCAAAAGCGACAAATGAATTTAGCACTGCTCTTGGTTTTGACTCGCAAGCCTCACAAATAAGTAGTACGGCAGTTGGACATCTAACCAGAGCATCTGGGGCTAATAGCACTGCTCTTGGTTTTGAAGCTGAAGCAGCATTCGCAAACTCTACAGCCATTGGAAGTGGAGCTATTGCTTCAGGAAAAGACAGAATTCGATTAGGAAATTCAAGTATAGATGCAATTGAAGCAGCAAAACAAATAACAACACCCTCTGACGGTCGTTTCAAATTTGATGTAGAAGAAAATGTTCCTGGATTAAGTTTTATAAATTCTTTGAGACCTGTAACGTATAAGTTTGATTTAGCAAAGCTTAGTACGTTTAGAAATGAACCTAATATTGCAACTAATACCAATAAAATTGAAACAGGATTTATTGCTCAAGAAGTAGAAGCTGCTGTAAAGGCTTTGAACTATGATTTTAGCGGGGTGAGTATTCCTGACGATATAGAGAAAAATAACTATGCACTTTCTTATTCGCAATTTGTAGTACCGCTAGTAAAAGCAATACAAGAGCAGCAAGTACAAATAGAAAAACTTCAAAAAGAAGTGTTAGAAATCAATACCTTAAAAGAGCAAATAGCTGCACTTACAGCTTTAGTAAATAAAAAGATGTAAACACTATGTAATCTAGTTATTACAAAAGGATGGCTAGACAAATTACATAGTAACCATATAAAAACTCTGCTTTCTACAAAGCGGAGTTTTTTTGTTTATAGCCTACTGCTTTATTAGGTTTTCTAGCGCTATATTACATATAGTGGGTCAATAGCGTCCTAAATAATTAATAAGAGTATGTGGTGGTGTACATTAAAGTTATACTTTTAAGATACACCATAAAGCATATCTTTCTCTAGGTAAAATATAAAGTTGTTTCCCTAGATACTTTCCAAGTAAAGGCCGCTCTGCATTCTTAAAGCTGGATTAAAAGCAGGCAAACAGACAGGCATCAAAAATATTTAATCGTTTATTTTATATGCTGTTCTGTAAGTTTGCTTTTAAAAATTCTCTTAGGCATAGTAGTAAAGAGTAAGAGACTATGCTACTGGTAATCTCAATCATCAAGCGATAGTAACTACCGCATCTAGATCATCTATTGCATATAAAAATTATAATTATACTTTTTTTAAGAGTTCATCAATTAGGCACTGCTCCCGAGTTTAAAATAGCAGGCACGCTATACCTAGACTAGGCAAGTTCCTTTTTTTGAAATCTGCACAAATAAACAACTTTAATATATTCGGCAACATCTAGAATGTCGATAGTAAAGATTACAATTCGATATTCGTTTCCATGTTTAATCCTCAATGTATAACATGGAGTTGATTACCATTTTTTGAGAATATTTGAGTTTACAACTTTAATATCGTCAATAACTTCTACGACTTTGAGAAAATTATAGCAATACACGATCATTTTGTTTTTTGATGAATTCCAAACATGATGCGGTACTACTAATTTCTCTATTATTTAAATGGTAATAAATTAGCTGTAATTACATGTCGTCCAGACCTGAAAATTTTTTCAAATACGGATTTTTTGTGCTGATGGCAACACCATATATCCCTTGAATATAAAAGCATTTACCTTGATAGCCCTTAAATGCTACACATATTTATGGATTATCAATACGCCATTTGAGCCATAATGAGAATAAAGGATCTATGATGGGACCAGTATCGGGTCCGAATGTGTAAGTAGGCGGAGATGTACCATTATTAACTCCCGTAACACTGCTTGAACGCGTAACACGTACTTTTGCATAAACTCCAGCAGGGAAAGGAACATTTAAGGTAGGATTTGAAATAGTACCGTCACTAAATTGAATAGGTGCAGAAATTATAGGATTAGGATTTCCAGGAGCATACACATCGATAAAAAGAAGTTTATTTAATTCACCACCTGATGTATTAGCTGTAGCATAAACTACACTTGCATTAAAAGGGACTATAGGACCACCATCTTCTACATCTCCTATATATTCCAGATCTTCATCATTTGCCGGACCTAATAATCCAAAAGTCAACATAGTGCTTTCTACACTAAGCCAGCTATTTCTACCTAAATCAAATTGGTATAAAATATCATTTATAACAGCTAGTTGACCTGTTGCTGTTCCCGTAGGGACCGCTTGGGGTGTTAATTTTAAAGTTGGAGCACCAGTGGCAGATCCTTTGATATCTAATTCTGATGCTGGTACGTCTGCTCCAATTCCTACTTGGGCAAATAGGACATTCGAAAAAAGGAAAACAGTTAAAAAAAAGAGATTTCTTCTCATCCTACTAGTAGTTTTTTAATATTATTTTCTCCATTTTACCCACAATAAAACTACAGGATTTGCTACTGGTGGACCACCACCACTTACTCTTATTCTCAAGCTTTGTCCTTTATTTACATCAATATTATGCGTACTAGAAATAAAGGACTGGGTAGCTGCATCTGTTCTTACTGATCCATCAGTAGAAATCTGTGTCAAGTCTGTTGGAGAAGTATTAGGTTGTGCAACCTCATCAATATAAATCTCAAAGTTTTTCGCTACACCTACTGCATCGTTAGTTTTAACAGAAACATATACGATTGTTCCATTAAATGGAACAATCGCTCCAGTACTTATAATATCTCCTACATATTCTAAAAATCGATCATCATTTTTTTTCTCATGTCCAAAGTTAAAAACGGTACTCTCCACGCTCAACCACTTTACACGTCTTTCATCATAAACATAAAGCTGATCACCTATAACGGCAATTTGTCCAGTAGCAGTTCCCACTGGTGACGCTTATGGTTGCAAACCTAACGCTGGCAATCCACCTCGAGTATGAATATCAAGTTCTGCCTGGGGATCTGTAGTACCTATTCCTACTTGTGCATAAGACATTGAAAAACAAAAAACGATTAAAAGATATAGGGGAAAATTTTTCATGAAAATATAAAACTTTATAAATGCAAATATAAACATGAACCACTGTCCTGCAAATAATTAGATATTGAACGTACAATAAACGCTTATTTTTAAGTTAAATAAATCGCCTATAGGTAAAAATATTGCTTTAACTCAGGTAAATTGAGCTATTACATCGCACGAAAAAATTAAAAACAGGAAATCGTTATCCTAGAAATGATACTTGCTTAAGAATTACTTTAAAAATGATGGTTTTACGTCTCGCTTTCGCGAAAGCGGAATTATCTCTATAAAATTAAATCTTGCGCTATTTTTATTCCAATAATTTACCTTTAAAATTCTTAATCAAATCTGTAGAGGCAATCACTTTTTTAAGTGCTGGACTTATGGGTTCGATCTTCTTTTTTGATACCACTAGTTTGTGATTACTGTCTAGTTTTGAAACAAAATTTATTTTCATTGCTGGCTTGGTCTCTGTAAAGTCTGTGCGTTGATGTGCTCCCCTACTCTCCTTACGTTCCATAGCACCCATAATGGTTGCTCGTGCAGATAGCAATGAACCTTCAAGATCAAAGGCAAGCATTAAATCTTCAAAACCTTCTGAGTCTGGACGTACATCAAGATTGTTTGCAGCTGCCTCGAGCGCATCTATTTTACGCAGTCCTTCTTCTAGCTTATCACCATTGCGCACTACGCCACAATGCTCCCACATAATGTTGCGAAGCTCCCGTTGTAAAGGTCGTGCTACTTCGCTACCGTTTTTAATAAAAGAATCTATTTTATCGTGTGCTTTCTGTATCACATCTCTAGAGCGGTATTGCACATCCATATGTAACGACCGCTCTGCGGCAGCTGCCCCAGCACGTTTTCCAAAAATTAAAATTTCGGCAAGGGAGTTCCCTCCTAATCTATTTGCCCCGTGCAGTCCGCCTGTAACCTCGCCCGCGGCATATAATCCTTCTACTCCCGTAAAATGGTCGTCTGCGTGCACTTGGATACCGCCCATAGAGTAGTGAGCTGTGGGTGCTACTTCCATAGGTTGTTTTGATATATCGATCATCAAGGTATCTAAAAACTGACGGTACATTCTAGGCAGTTTTTCAATAATAAAATCTTTAGACTTATGGCTTATGTCCAGATACACACCGCCATTTTAACTGGTGCGCCCTTCTATAATCTCCGTATAATTTGCCATTGCCACGCGGTCTCGTGTAGAAAGTTCCATACGCTCTGCATCGTAGTTTTTCATAAACCGCTCTCCATTGCCGTTTAGTAAATAGCCACCTTCACCACGCACAGCTTCGGTCACTAAGGCACCAGAAAGTTCTTCGGGAATCACCATCCCTGTAGGGTGAAACTGGACAAGCTCCATATCTGTTAAGGTACATCCTGCTTTGAGGCCTAAATAGTAGCCATCGCCTGTATTTTCATTTCTACGTGACGAGCTTTTACGCCATATTCTGGTATGACCCCCAGCGGCGAGTATCACCGAATCTGCTAAGAAAACGGTACGCTCTCCGTTTTTGATATCAAAGGTCATCGCGCCAAAACAAATGCCGTTATGCACCAAAAGTTCTGTCACATATTGAGAGTCGTGTATGGGGATTTCTAGCGATTGCGCTTTTTTGAGAAGTGCAAACAAAATGGATCGCCCTGTGTAATCCCCAGAAAAGCACGTCCTACGATAGGTATGCGCACCAAAAAATCGCTGATCAAGCTTTCCATTATCCAACTTAGCAAAATTTGCACCCCAGGCGTTAATTTCCTTGACTAAGTCTGGACTTTCTCTTGCCATTAACTCTACCATTCTAGGCTCAGAAAGTTCGTAACCTTCTACCATCGTATCTGCATAATGCTGTTGCCAAGAATCTTCTGGATCTACGTTACCTAAGGCAGCATTGATACCACCCGCAGCAAGTACGGTGTGTACATCTTCTTTTGGTCGTTTTCCTATTACGGTCACTTCTACGCCTGCTTTTTTTGCTTCAATGGCCGCTCTAAGTCCAGAACCGCCACTTCCTATAACGAGTACGTTTGATATGTTTGTTGTATGTGTTTTCATAATTGCAATACTTTTTTTTTGTGTGAGTACGCTTTCGCGAAAGCGTGATTAGCTTTTTTAACATCTTATACAAAGGCACTATAGCCAGTAATAGCACGACCTACGATGAGTGAGTTGATCTCCTTAGTACCCTCGTAAGAATAAATAGCCTCTGCATCTGCCACAAAGCGGGCCACGTCATATTCTAGTAAAATGCCATTGCCACCCATCACTTCTCGCGCTTTACTCACCACATCGCGAGTACGCATAGAGCAGAAAACCTTAGCAAGTGATGCGTGTTCGTCTGTAAGTAGGCCTTGATCCTGCAATTCTGAAAGCCTGTAGACCATAGCCTTCATAGCGGTAAGGTTTGCAAGCATATCTACTAGGTGATTTTGGATAAGCTGAAATTTTGCAATAGGTCTGCCAAATTGCTCTCGCTTTTTTGTGTACTTCAAAGCACTTTCATAGGCTCCTCTTGCACAACCCATAGCCTGCCAGGCGACGCCTGCTCTTGTCATTCTCAAAACCTTTGCAGTATCTCTAAAAGAGTTTGCATGTTGCAATCGGTCTGTCTCTGGTACTTTACAATCTGTGAGGGTGATCAATGCGTTTTGGACGGTGCGAAGCGCCATTTTATTTTCAATCTTTTCTGCCACAAAACCTGGATTTCCTTTACGTACTAAGAATCCCTTTACCTGATTAGAAGTTTCTTCTCTTGCCCAGATAATGGTCACATCAGAAAAGGTGGCGTTACCTATCCACTTTTTTTGACCATTAATAATCCACTCATCTCCTACTTTTTTACAAGTGGTCTCTAGGCCTCCTGCGGCACCGCTCCCTACATTAGGCTCTGTAAGTCCAAAAGCGCCTATGGCCTCTAGACGCTGCATTTTAGGCAACCATTCCTGCTTTTGCTCTTCACTACCGCATAGGTAAATAGAGCCCATAGCGAGCCCGCTGTGCACACCAAAAAAAGTAGAAATAGAGACATCTACCCGTGCGATTTCTTCGGCAATGATGCCTTCCATCACAAAGGGTAGATCTGGACAATCGTAACCTTTATAGGCCACGCCACAAATATTTAATGCTGCCATCTTCGGGATAATGTGCATCGGGAATTCTGCCCTGTTCCAGTAGTCGTTTGCAATAGGCTTTACCTCATCTTCCATAAAGTTGCGCACCTTGAGCTGTATGGCTCTCTGCTCCTGAGTCAGTTTTAAGTCATAGTCATAAAAATCACCATCTATAGGCGGTAATTTATGCTGTCCTTTTTTTGCTTTTTCGGTAAGCATTTTCATTAAGCCATTGAGCTGAGCATCGTTGAGCTCACCAACGGATTTCATAATTTTAGGAACGTCAATTTTTTTTGAGATCGCATTGAGTTCTTTGAAATCAATCTGTTTCATTAGATTAATAACTTCCTTGGTTTTTTTAAAGAGTGTAAGCATATAGTCTTTCTTTATAGGTGTTTATTTCACTAAAAAAGCAGCATAATAAACAGCTCAAAGCTGTTTATCTTTCTAAAAGTAAATGCATTTTTATGATTTTCCTAGCGATTATTCATATAATGTAAGAACGATAGTTTTGATCTCATGATCCTATGTTTTACTACTACAATTAATAGTAATTCAATAGTTTACATGAATTATCATACATTTTACTCAACTAAGGTTCTGGGATAAACGCTTGTCTAGCTTCTAGATTTTGAAAATACCTTTTAAAAGGTATGAGTGCTAAGATCTACCAAAAGGAGTATGGACGTACAAAAAATTCAATCAAATCACTTTTAACATGAAAAAAGAATTACTTAAACATGCAATTTTAATCCTTATTGTGGGCTTTTCTCTAGGTACCGCATTACATGCACAAGACTGTAGTCTAGTAATCGATGAAAACTTTAATCAATATTCTGGTGATTTAACCAATTACAGTAAATCGATGGTTAGAGGTGTTTTTGGTTCCATTGGTACTCCAAAAGGCTTAGATGGGAGAACAAAAGTGGGCAATGGAGAAATACAAGCCCTATTTCCAAAAAATAAAATATTAGGTGGAGATACTGGTTTCACTTGGTTTGACAAATTAGGAAATAACGCTACCGATGAAGCGGTAATGCAATATAGAATGAAATTTAGTGACGGATTTCAATTTACCTTAGGTGGTAAACTACCTGGATTAACAGGTGGTACGGCTCCTAGGGGTTGTAATCCAGATAAAAAGAAAAATTTATCAAAACACAGCTTCGATAGTTCAAACCTTAAGAAGTCCATAAATACCGCATTGAAATATGCACTCAACCTACCGTTATTGTGGAGTTCAGGAGATATTGAAGTTAAAAGGAAACTTCAATATATGGTCTTTCCCGACGGTTTAGGGTATGACTTCAAAAACAAAAGAGTTCAAACTTTTAGAGTGTACTCAATATTTGCTCAAATAGCCTGTTTATCAGATACATTAGAGGGAAATAAAAAAGGGAACTTTCAAAATAATATTGAAAATTCCCTTTAAGTGACCCAGAGAGGATTCGAACCTCCAACCGTCAGAGCCGAAATCTGATATTCTATCCAGTTGAACTACTGAGCCTAGATTTTTGCTTTCGCGAAAGCGCAAATGTAAATCTTTACTGAGTAACGACAATAAATTCTGAGCGTCGATTTATTTGATGTTCCTCTTCTGTGCACTCTGTATTATTATTACAACTATTTACTAGTTGTGTCTCTCCGTATCCTTCCCCAGAAATTCTACTTGCATCTATACCTCTAGAGATAATAAAAGCAACTGTAGATTTTGCCCTTTTATCTGATAATAATAAATTATAATCATCTTTACCTCTACTATCTGTATGTGATCTTACATTTATGACCATATCTGGAATTTGTTTCATTGCAGAAATCACTTTAGTAAGCTCAAGGGCAGCGTCTGGTCTAATATCTGACTTATTATAATCAAAATAAATAGGATTAAGATTAAGAATCTTAGCAAGATCATCACCTACTCCCACTTCTGTAAGGCGTTGCTCAAGCGCTATATCTCTTTGTAAGGTTTCTGGCTCCGCTGGGGTTATTACAATAACCTCCTTTGCATAATATAACTTTGAAGAAGCGCGTATTACATAATTTTCTGAACATACTAAGCTTAATCTGTATAAACCGCGAGCATTTACATCTACCTCTTTTACAACTTCATTATTTGCATTTATGAGCTGGACTTTTGCATCTGTGATAGGCTGCTTTGTAGCCATATCTGTTATAAAACCTAACACATCTATATCACATCGTGGTTCTGATTTTTCTTTTTGTTTAAACCTATATATGTCATCACTTCCCATCCCTTGGTTACGACTTGAGGAGAAAAAACCTGTTTTTAAAATATCATCAACGATGTAAGCAAAATCATCTGCAGAGCTATTAATAGGTTCACCTACCGTTGTAACCGTTATCTCCTGCGAGGAAGGGTTTGTTACGTAAATATCAAGTCCACCTAATCCTGGATAACCATCTGAGGCATAATACAGATTCCCTGTGCTACTCATAAATGGAAATGCATCTCTACCCTCGGTATTTATAGGTTTGCCTAAATTTGATGGCTCGCCAAAGGTGCCGTCGCCATTTATATCAACTTTCCAAATATCCGATCGTCCCACACTTCCAGGCCTATCTGACGAGAAGAATAAGGTTTTCCCGTCTGGACTTAATGCAGGATGGGCAGTGGCATAGTCCTCTTCATTAAATGAAACCTCTACCGCCTCAGACCAAATTCCCTTTTCTTTATTTACTAGCGTAGATTTGTAAATTTTTAATTTATTAATACCATCAGAGGATTTTGCAAAGTCTCCGGCTGTAAAGTTATTTCGTGTAAAATACATGGTCTTCCCGTCCTTGGTAAACGTAGGGGTACTTTCATGAAAAATAGTATTTACCTTTCGGTTAAAAAGTGAAGGCGGCGACATACGTCCATCATCTTTAATGGTAGACTTGTATAAATCTAAAAATGGCTGGTTATTCCATTTATGTACACGTCTTATAAAAGCCCCAGTATCTCTAGCCGAAGCAAATATTACTTGACCATTGTAATATGACGGTCCAAAATCTGAATACCGAGAATTCATCTCCCGTATCATATCTACTGTATAATAACTTTCTCGATACCCCTCTACTTTTGTAACGCTTTGGCTGGTTTTAAAAAGCTTTGCTCTAAAGTCATTACCACTACGATCTGCAAAAATTTGCATCATTTTCTCAGACTCGTCATATTTCTCAATTGCACGTAGTGTTTGTGCATACCTAAAGTAGTGCTCGTCACTTACAGAATCTGCATAACTTTCTGTGAGTTTTCCATACCACTCTTGGGCTTGAGAATACTTGCCATTATAATAGTAAGCCTCTGCTATTTTATTAAAAACTTGATATGATTTAAAACCCTCTGCCACAAGGTCTTTATAAATCTCTATCGCATCTATATATGCTAGTTGATTAAATTTTTTATTTGCTCTAGCAAGTTTCCCTTGCTGGGCAGTAGCACTATGTATTGCACTACAAAAAATTACAAAAATAAAGGCGTACCTCATAAATCCTTTCATAACCTATAGGTCTAAAAGTTAAACGTTAAAACTATTTAGGGGTTTACTTAAAGACTACTTAAGTCTCTCGGTGGAACACAATATTAGTAAACCTTTTTTGTAAAAATCACTACTCAGTAGTCAAATCGACAAAAAGACCGCTTTTACGCACTAAAGGCTTATATATGAAGAAATTTAATAAAACATGCTATATATAAGACTGTTAGGATAGTCGAGACTTGACAATGGTACTTATTGTTTTACCGTCTGCCTTTCCAGTGAGTCTTGCATTTACTTGCCCCATCACCTTACCCATATCCTTCATCCCTTGGGCTCCCGTGGTAGTAATTATCTCATCTACTACCTTTGTCACATCTGCCTCACTCATTTGTTCCGGAAGAAACTGAGAGATTACCTCTGCTTGTGCTATTTCAGGATCTGCAAGGTCGTCACGTCCTTGCTCGGCAAAGATCGCTGCACTATCCTTACGCTGCTTTACAAGCTTTTGAAGTAACTTGAGCTCTTGCTCTTCGGTAAGTTCTTCTTTTGCTCCTGTCTCTGTCTGTGCTAGTAAGATTCCAGATTTTATGGCACGTAATGATGTTAATGCATTTTGATCTTTAGCTTTCATTGCTACTTTCATCGCAGTCATTACTTGTGTAGATAAACTCATAATTATATATTTTTTTTACACTCAACACTCCTATTACATTATAGGATATTTGAGATGTCTTTTTATTAAGACTACATTGGTTATTTAAAGCATAAAGATACGTGAAAAGGTAAAAAGATAAGCAACCAGAAGTAGCATGTAAAAAAGAAACCCAACTATCTTGGGGAAGATAATCGGGTTTACTAAAACTAAGTAGTGCCTCGTTTAATCTACATTATCATGTAAAAAGGAATTATTACTTCTCAATTGAATCTCATCATTATTATCTGTAGAGAGTGAAGTTCTAGATAAACTTCCATCCTTTGCTGGAGTTTCCTCTAGATTGATTCCCATTCGCTTGTAAGCAGGTTGCTTTTCTATCTCTTCAATGCGAGATTGATTGTTGCGAAATTTATAATTAAATTCCTTCAACATGCGCTTACGCTCAGAAGCACGGTCTATAAGAATTTGTGAAATAGGACTATTCATAGGATCTATCTCTGCATGCTCCTCCTCAACTTCTTGTTGTTGTTGTTGTTGTTGTTGTGGAGCAACTGTCTTTGTTTCAAAAACTATAGTTTCTTCTTCAATGTCACTTTTAGTATCCCCAGCAGAGGCATTTGAAAGCGTCTCCTCAAGCTCCATATAATCTTCCAGACTGTAGCGTGTTTCTTCTTTACTTATATCTTCTGTTACTGGGGCGATCTCTTGAGGCTCCTGTACCTCCATAGATGTTGTAGTTTCATCCAAATCAAAAATTATAGATGTTTCATCTTCTTCGATAGCAGCTTCTGTAGTTAACGGCATGTCAAAAAATAACATTCCATTATTTTCTGGTTCTTTCTTTTCTACTCTAGTTGCTTCATGACGTACTGTAGTGTCAATAATCTCAAAATCTGATTCATTTTCTGCCAATACCTCGTCATATACTACTGCGATGTTTTTAATCACATCTGTAGTAGGAACTATATCCATACTATATTGTTTTATAGGAGGCTGCGTCGGTGTAGCTCTAGGTGAAGGTATTGGGTTTACTTGTTGCTTTATGATTTCTTTAGGTGGCGCTTTCGCGAAAGCGATAGGTTTTTTTTCTTCTAGCTCATCAAGATCTAGCGTATGCACGATTTTCTTAGGAGCTACAGGAGCTTGTGGAGCGATAGGTGCTTGAGGAGGAATCTCTACCGTAGCTTCTGGCATTAAATCTTGCTGTGCTCTCTGCTCCTCTTCTAGTGTGTGAATTATCTTTTTAGTCTCTACGTTTACAATCTCATTTTGCTGTTCTGCATTAAATCCCGTTGCTATTATAGTAACAGAAATTGCATCACCCAGAGAATCATCTTCTCCTACACCCATAATGATATTTGCACTGTGACCAGCTTCTGCTTGAATGTGATCGTTTATCTCACCTATCTCATCTATTGTAATCTCATCACCTCCAGAAACGATAAGTAACAATACATTCTTTGCTCCAGTAATTTTATTGTCATTGAGCAATGGAGAGTCTAGCGCCTTAGATATCGCCTCATTTGCACGGCTTGTTCCACTAGCAGTTGCACTACCCATGATTGCTGTACCAGATTTACTTAAAACAGTTTTTGCATCACGTAAATCGATGTTTTGTGTGTAGTGATGAGTAATTACCTCTGCAATACCACGTGAAGCAGTTGCTAGTACCTCATCTGCCTTGCTAAAGCCTGCTTTAAAACCTAGGTTTCCATACACCTCACGAAGTTTGTTATTATTAATAACAATAAGTGAATCTACTTGTGCGCGAAGTCTATCCACACCTTTTTGAGCTTGCTCATTACGCATTTTACCCTCAAACTGGAAAGGTATCGTGACAATCCCTACGACTAGGATGTCAAGTTCACGAGCCATTTTGGCTATTACTGGTGCAGCACCAGTTCCTGTACCACCTCCCATTCCGGCAGTGATAAAAATCATCTTTGTATTGGTACCAAGCATTTGCTTAATATCCATCTCACTCTCTATAGCTGCTTGCTCGCCCACTTCTGGGTTTGCTCCAGCTCCAAGACCTTCTGTAAGCCCAACGCCAAGTTGTATTTTATTAGGTACTGTGCTATTTTCTAGTGCTTGTGCATCTGTATTACAGATTACAAAATCCACTCCATTTATTCCTTGCTGGAACATGTGATTTATAGCATTACTACCTCCACCTCCTACACCGATCACTTTAATTACGTGACTTTGGTTTTTAGGTAGATCAAATGTGATGTTATCAAATTGTGTCGTACTCATAATGATTTGTTTTTGCCCCTTATTCTTATTCAATCAATCGCTATCTACATAGCTATCACTTTATTCTTTACTTACTATCTTTTTAAAGACTACTCTGCATTATCTAGAAAATCTTTAAACTTATCTGCCCATCTGTCAAAGATGCTTCTTCTAGGCGCTTGTGGTTTTATAGATCTAGCTTCGATATCTGTTTCTGGTATTTCATTAATGGTTTCTGTAAACACCTCTTCCTCTTTTGCTATGACTTCCTCTTCTGGTTCTAACTGACTGTTATATAAACCGTGCTCTAAACTGTTCATTACTAATCCTACTGCTGTAGCATAAAGAGGGCTTGTAGTCTCTGCATCACTATCTCCTGCTAGATGCTCGTTAGGGTAACCTATACGAGTATCCATCCCAGTAATATATTCTACTAGCTGTTTTAGGTGCTTGAGTTGGCTACCTCCACCAGTTAGTACAATACCTGCGATGAGCTTTTTCTTCTGTTCCTCGTGACCGTAATTCTTAATTTCTAGATATACTTGCTCAACAATTTCCACAACTCTTGCATGGATAATTTTTGATAAATTCTTTAGTGTGATCTCCTTAGGCTCACGACCACGTAAGCCAGGTATGGAGACAATTTCATTATCCTTATTTTCTCCTGGCCACGCAGAACCAAATTTAATTTTAAGAAGCTCTGCTTGTTTTTCTATAATAGAGCATCCTTCTTTTATGTCTTCAGTTATAATATTACCTCCAAAGGGTATTACTGCCGTATGCCTTATAATACCATCCTTAAATATGGCAAGATCTGTAGTACCTCCACCTATATCAATAAGCGCTACTCCTGCTTCTTTTTCTTCTTGACTCAATACTGCATTTGCAGATGCAAGTGGCTCTAGTGTGATGCGATCAAGATTTAAGCCTGCGCTTTTCACACAACGGCCTATGTTTCTAATAGAGGCAACTTGCCCCACAACCACATGAAAGTTTGCTTCTACTCGACCACCATACATCCCTACAGGCTCTTTTATCTCACTCTGGCCATCTACTTTATACTCCTGAGGTAATACATGAATTATTTCTTCTCCTGGTAACATAACCAGCTTGTGTACTTGATTACAAAGCGCATCAATATCTGCAGCATTAATAACGTCTTCAGAGTTATTTCGGGTGATGTAATCACTGTGTTGCAATGAGCGTATATGCTGCCCTGCAATACCTACTACTACATCTTGAATTTTTATTCCCGATACATCTTCTGCTTCTTGTACCGCTTGCTGCACAGATTGTATGGTCTGGGTGATATTATTTACCACACCACGGTGTACACCAAGGCTTTTAGATTTCCCTATACCGAGAATCTCTACCTTGTTATATTCATTGTACCGCCCTATCATCGCCACGATCTTCGTGGTCCCTATGTCCAGCCCTACTGCGATATTTTGATTTTCCATACCTTTAATTTTGAGAGTTTACTCCCTCCCGATCACTATCGGGATAAGTGAAAGCTTACTCAATCTCCTTTTACACTTTCTCACAAACCACTTGCCCAGCATACTTGAGCTCTATGATTTTATAATTTTCTAAACTTTTGTCTTTAAGCGCTTTTTGATAAAAAGCCTTGTAGTTGCCAAATCTTTGTTCGAGAGCCTCTACGTTACCTAACGATATTACATAGTTCAACTTTCTAGCTTTTAATGTGTACTCTGCATTCTTAGAACGAGAAACCCCTATGATGTGTTTTGCAAGAAACTCATCATTTCTTATAAAATTTACCAGCTTATAAACTTCGCTTAGATCTTTTTCGGTTGCTCCGGTTACAAGTAGCACATGTGCAGCATGATTTTTTGACAGTGGCATCACCTCTCCACTCTCATCTATATAAAAAGATGTAGCACCGCTTAGTCGTGCTATAGGCTTACGTTGCTCTATTGCAACACCTATATCACCACCCATCGTTACGTAAACATCTGCATTCTTGATAATTGGATGCGCCTTTACGCGCTTTTCCATCTCACTCAAAGCTATATTTTCTTTTGCCTTTCCTGCAAGCTTTTCGTTACTTAGTATCAACAATTTATTAACGGTCTCTCGGGTTACAAAAGGAGCACTTTCATCCTTAAATGAAACGGTAACTTCGGCCACTGTACGTGCCTCATTTCTCTGTATTGCAAACGCAAACAGAAATACTGTCAATAACAGTAAAACCAGCATCTTTATGTAAAACCAATTAACCTTCACTACGTAATTCCTTTGTAACTTTTAAAATCTCTACACCTATATCTCCAGCACCCATCATCACTACAATTTTATGATCTGTATGCTTCACTATGTCTACGAGCTCATTTTTATGTACAATTCGCTTTCGCGAAAGCGTCATTTCATCAAGCAACACTTCACTAGTAATCCCATCTAAAGGCTCTTCTCTAGCAGGGTATATATCCAGCAATGCTACTTCGTCAAAACTAGAAAGCGCTACTGCAAAATCTTTCATAAAATCTTTAGTTCTACTGAACAAATGTGGCTGAAAAATAGCCAGCACCTCCTCCTCTGGATACATCTCTCTAACGCTTTGATGTACCGCAGCAATTTCTGTAGGGTGATGTGCATAATCATCTATCAACACAAGATCTTCTCTTTGTATACGGTACGTAAATCGCCGATTTACACCCGAATAACTTGCAAGTGCCTCCATCAGTTTATCCTGAGGACATCCATATAAAAGTGCCATTCCTAAAGCCGTCACAGCATTAAAAAGATTATGCCTTCCTGGCAGGCTAAATTGTAAATTCTCTAGAACGCCTCCCGGATAATGCAAGTCAAAAACATAAGCACCATTTTTAATACGTACACGCTGCGCGGTATAATCTGCATCATCCTCTACTCCCACAGTATTTCCAGCCAGCGGCAATCCATATTTCACAAAACGCTTATCTTCTGGAACTAGCGCACCAAATTCTTGAAATGTTGCTACTAGATCTGCTTCATCCTTATAAATATCTAGATGATCTGCATCCATTGAGGTTACACAGAGAATATCTGGTGTAAGCTGTAGGAATGAGCGATCAAACTCATCTGCCTCCACAACCACAACGTCACTTCCTTTCTGGATTAAATTTCCATTATAATTATTTGTAATACCACCTATAAATGCAGTTACTGGAGCACCTGTTGCCGCCAGTAAATGCCCTAAAATACTTGAAGTAGTAGTTTTACCGTGTGTTCCAGCAACGGCTAGTGAGAAGCTTTGATTTGCAATCATACCTAGCACTTCTGCTCTTTTTTTAAGGGTAAATCCGCTTTCGCGAAAATAAACTAGCTCGCCCATCATCTTAGGAATGGCTGGGGTAAACACTACTAATGTTTCTTCTTTGTTTAAAAAAACACTACTTACTTCCTCTTTTTTATCTTCAAAATGAACCTCAACGCCAGACTCCTGCAATGTTCTTGTAACATCTGAGGGTGTTTTATCATAACCCGCAACATTCTTACCTTCTTTATGAAAGTATAATGCAAGCGCGCTCATCCCTATCCCACCGATACCGATGAAGTAAATATTCTGTATGTCTTTTAAAGGTTTCATTACTGTATGCTCTCAACAACAAATAAAAATTGCTGTTATTTTATTTTCAAATTATTATTGTAATAAACGCTCTATTTGATCCACGATATCTTTTGTGGCGTTCGGTAATGCGAGTTGTTTTATTTTTCTTCCTACATCAAGACGTACTTGCTCATCATTGAGCAATCCGTCAAAAACGAGTTCAAACTTTTTATCAAGATCCTTTTCTGTTATTAAAATCGCTGCCCCTTCCTTTTCTATAGCTTGCGCATTTTTTGTTTGGTGATCTTCGGCTACATTTGGAGAAGGGATAAAAATGGTTGCCTTTCCTACAATACACAACTCAGAGACAGAACCTGCTCCTGCTCTAGAGATAATAATATCTGCCGCAGCATAAGCCATATCCATCTGGTCGATGTATGCCATCACTTGAACGCCATCTCCTTCTAGATGTTTGTAAGTGTCATAATATAATTTACCCGTTTGCCATAACACCTGAATACCCTTTTTCTTAAAAAAAGGAAGCTCTTTATCAATTAATTGATTAATAGCTCGTGCTCCAAGACTACCTCCTATGATCAACACCACTTTTGAATTATGAGACAAATCATATTTCGCGAAAGCGGAATTACGTTTACTCTCAATATCCAGTAAATCTGCTCGTACGGGGTTACCGGTTTTTACAATATTTTCTGATGGGAAAAAGCGTTGCATGTTATCATAAGCAACACATACTTTCTCAACAGACTTCCCTAGAAGTTTATTTGTAATACCTGCATAACTATTCTGTTCTTGTATCACTGCTGGTATCCGTGCAATGGTAGCCATCTTAAGCAATGGCCCACTTGCAAATCCACCAGTGCCAATTACGACATCTGGTTTAAATTTCTTTATAATCTTGCGTGACTTCACTAAGCTACTTATGAGTTTAAAAGGAAACATAAGGTTATCTACCGTGAGTTTGCGTTGTATCCCTGCAATCCAGAGTCCTTCTATCTCAAAACCTGCTTGTGGAACTTTCTCCATTTCCATGCGATCACTTGCTCCTACAAATAGAAATTGTGCGTCTGGATAACGACGCTGTATTTCCTTTGCAATAGCAATAGCAGGATAGATATGACCTCCTGTTCCTCCTCCGGATAGTATGACTTTATATGGCTTCACTAAGTATATCTAAGGGGTTTAACTCGCTCTCTTCTTTTGGCAAAACAGCTGCGCGCTTTGCACTCACGCTAAGCACAATTCCTACAGCGAGACAGGTCATCCATATAGAGGTACCACCACTACTTACAAGTGGTAAGGTTTGTCCTGTTACTGGAAACAGCTCTACCGCAACAGCCATGTTAATCAAAGCCTGAAAAACAATAGGCAATCCTACACCTACTACAACCAACTTTGCAAACACAGTCTCTGCTTTATGAGCAATTACCGTAATTCTAAATAATAATAACATGTATAAAAAAAGCAAAAAACCTGCTCCCGCAAGACCAAACTCTTCTACAATGATGGCATATATAAAATCTGATGATGATTGCGGTAAGAAGTTTTTTTGTACACTTTTTCCTGGACCTTGTCCCAAGACACCACCTGAGGCTATGGCAATTTTTGCCTTTTCTATTTGGTAATCTGCATCTGCATCTGTTTCGTTGTTTGCAAAATTTTCTACACGACTTATCCACGTATCAACACGGTTAGGGAAGACTCCCGGAAATGCTTTTGCTAACAACACAAAAAATAGAAGCGCTACTATACCCGTTGCAATTACAATACCCAAGTATTTTAAAGGATAACCTCCTAGAAATACTAAAGCGACAACCATCGCGGCAATAATTGCCGTAGTTGAGAAATTTGCTGGAAGTATCAAAGCAAGAACAGCCGCTACTGGTAACCACAAGGGAACAATAGTTTCCTTAAATGTCACCACCGTATCTTTAATTTTGGCAAGGTATCTCGCTACATAGACCATTAACACAACACCTGCAAATGTCGAAGTCTGAAAACCAACTCCCAAAATAGGAATCTTAATCCACCTGCTTGCATTTGCTCCACCCATGGTAGTTCCTTGCGCCAGTGTCACAATAAGCAAAATGATTACTACAGGAAGCGCAATAAAGGAAAGCCCCTTAAAATAATGATGCGGTATTTTATGAACACCGTATAACATTACAAAGCCTAATACTAAGTGCATACCATGTTTGATAAGAAAACCTACAGTATTTCCATCACCTTTTATGTAGGCAAGGTTACTTGCCGCACTGTACACGGGTAAAAAAGAAAATAATGCAAGAAGGGCAACAATAGCCCATACAGCCTTGTCACCTTGTAATCCTGCAAATATATTTTTAAATGTAGTACTCAAAAGTTAATTATTATTCTTTGTTAATCTTAAACTGTAAACTTAAAACATCACTCCTAAGCTAGTCGTTATTATACATCAATATTAAAGCTTGCGCACAGCCTCCTTAAACTGGCGACCACGATCTTCATAGTTTTCAAACAAGTCAAAACTTGCGCAAGCAGGAGAAAGTAATACGTTATCCCCGCGCTCAGATATTTTATAAGCTATTTTTACAGCCTCAGACATAGAAGGTGTCTCCACGATTATATCTACCATATTTCCAAAATGACTCATCAATTTTGCATTATCAACACCTAAACAAATAATAGCTTTTACCTTCTCATTAACCAGTGGGTACAAATCACGGTAATCATTACCCTTATCTACACCACCTACAATCCATACCGTAGGCTCACTCATACTATCTAAGGCATAAAATGTTGCGTTTACATTAGTCGCTTTACTATCGTTAATGTATTGTACATTATTGATCTTAAGCACCTGCTCTAATCTGTGTTCAACACCTTGAAAACCCTCTAAACTCTCACGAATAGTAGCTTTACGTATATTTAATAAATTTGCTACCGTTGAGGCAGCCATTGCATTTTTCTTATTGTGTTGCCCTTTTAAAGCGAGGTTATTTGTAGCCATGGTAAAGGTGTTATTATCGAGTTGTACTGTTAGGTTATTGTCTTTTATAAATGCGCCGTTTTCAAATTCTTTATCTAGTGAAAAAGGCAATAATTTCGATTTAACTGGATGCTTTTTTAGCCAGTCTACACTCACAGGATCATCTGCATCATAGATGAGATAATCTGTTTCTTTTTGATTCATTGCTATTCTAAATTTTGAAGCAATGTAATTTTCAAACTTATAATCATATCGATCTAAATGATCTGGTGTTACGTTCAATACCACTGCAATATGCGGGGCGAAATCTGCGATTCCATCTAGTTGAAAACTGCTTATTTCTAGCACATAGGTGTCAATCTCTTTCTGCGCCACCATCTTTGCATAGCTATCGCCTATGTTTCCTGCCACACCTAGATTGATTCCCGCTTGTCTTAAGATAAATCCAGTCAGCATCGTCGTCGTGGTCTTACCGTTACTACCCGTAATACCAACAATAGTAGCATCAGTGTATTGAGAAGCAAATTCTATCTCAGAGATTACAGGCACTCCTTTTTCTAGCAGCTTTTGTACAATGGGTGCTTTGTCTGGTATTCCAGGGCTCTTCATCACCACATCTGCATTAAGAATCAATGCCTCTGTATGACCTTCTTCTTCCCAATCAAAATCTTCAGGAACGAGTATCTTTTTATAATGATCCTTGATTTTTCCAAAATCAGATAAGAATACATCATACCCTTTAGCCTTACCTAAAATGGCAGTTCCTACGCCAGATTCTCCAGCTCCTAATATGACTAATCGTTTCTTCATTTTTTATGCTTTCGCGAAAGCGTATTATCTAATCTTTAAAGTAATAATTGAAAGCACCGCTAGTAAGATCCCAACAATCCAAAATCTGGATACAATTTTACTCTCATGGATACCTTTCTTTTGATAGTGGTGGTGTAGTGGAGACATCAAAAAGATGCGCCTTCCTTCACCAAATTTCTTTTTTGTGTATTTAAAATATCCCACCTGCAATACCACCGAAAGATTCTCCATTAAGAAAATTCCGCATAGTATCGGGATGAGCCATTCTTTTCTAGTTGCAATGGCAAGTACCGCAATAATTCCTCCTATGGTAAGACTACCTGT
>ENA-ORXC01000161-ORXC01000161.1-marine-metagenome-genome-assembly--contig:-NODE-161-length-63557-cov-4.540958_pt1 | contig 63557 bp, 69 predicted proteins | sample MGYA00237865_ERZ511478 | MGnify/ENA metagenome assembly ERZ511478
ATGAGAAGCAGCGGATGTTGCAGTTCCAGCAATATCCAAGTGAACCCATGGTGTTTGCTCTGCAAACTCACCAATAAAGGTTCCTGCCATAATTGCGTGCCCCTCTCTTCCAGGAGAGTTATTTAAATCTGCTACCTTACTTCCCCGAACACGCTTTTTGTCTCGTTCTGTAATAGGCAGCTCCCAAATCGGTTCGCCTGTCTCAATGCTCGCTTTCGCTATTTGCTGCAATAAAGCAGAATCATTCGTCATTGCCCCAGTTGTATGTGTACCAAGAGCTACAATTACACCACCCGTTAATGTCGCCACGTCTACTAAATAATTTGCTCCATGATGCTTGGCATATGAAATACCATCAGCTAGTGCTAAACGCCCTTCAGCATCTGTGTTCAGCACTTCTATTGTCTTTCCATTCATTGCTGTAATAACATCATCTGGTTTAAAGGCACGCGCGCTAATAACGTTGTCAGTTGATGGAATGACCGCTACTACGTTTTGATGAGGTTTTAATTCTCCAATCGCTTCCATTGCACCAAGAACAGATGCAGCTCCACCCATATCTGTTTTCATGCCTACAATCCCATCTTTAGATTTAATAGAGTAACCACCTGTGTCAAAGGTAATCCCTTTTCCTACCAACCCAATAACGTCTTTCCATTTTTCTTTGCCTTGATATTTCAGCACGATCATTTTAGGAGGCTCTGCGGAACCTTGATTGACTGCTAACAGTGCGCCCATTCCTAATGTTTCCATCTCTTCTTTTTCTAAAATTTCATATTCAAAACCATATGTATGTGCCATTTCTACTGCATAATTAGCTAAATCTGTAGCCGTTAGCATATTGCTTGGTAAGTTAACGAGGGTGCGCGCTGAGTTTGTTGCTTTACCGTACGTATATCCAACCAACGCAGATTGTAAAACGTCTTTATAACAAGAAAACAGTTCAATTTTCTCAAGCTGCTTGTCAGGTTCATTTGATTTCTTTTTGTAGTTTTCAAACTCATACATAGCAAGCTGTTGAGCTTCTCCTAGTAAAGCTGCAGTTTCTTGCTCTGACCACTCTCCTGTATCAAATGTAGGAAGGACAACCGATGCGTTTGAAATTTTTGCTTCTTTTAACTTTTTAAATAAAAGTCCAAAGCTTTCCTTGAGCCCATTTTTAGTTAACGCTTGCTTTCGTCCTAGCCCTACAAAATAAAGACGTTTTGCTCCTAATTTCCCTAGTGTATGAATTGTTGATATACGCTTTTCCTGTACGCGAATATCTCCTTCCTTAATCAGATGAATGAGCTGTGCACCTAAAGCATCATCAATTTCTTTTAGAAAGCCTTCAAACTGTTGGTTTTGATTAAATAAACCAATTACGAGCGCTTCTGTTTGATGATTAACACCATATGTTTCTACGTGCGAAAACATAAAATTCCTCCCTTTTACGTATAGATATTTTATTTTTATTTATCATCTGCTTTGTTTAATCTATTCAGCAAGTGGAATATATATCATATTCACCACTGTTTTCATCTATATACATATGATAGCAGAAATACAATTTTTAACCATAGTTCAAAAACCTTAGTTTCACACATATACTTTCATCTACCACTGTTTTCATCAGACGGGTTTAGCTTTTTAGACATTTTAAGTTAGGGGAGGACATCTCAATGGAGTTATTCTCAAATTTTCCACTTTGGAGTTCATTAATCGCTATTTTCTTTGCTCAATTTATTAAGATTCCGCTTTCTTTTGTAGCTACTAAAAAAATAGACGGCAGCTTATTTTTTAGTACGGGAGGCATGCCAAGCTCTCACTCCGCAGCCGTAACTTCCTTAGCAACTGCCATTGGGCTAGCAGAAGGTCTTAAATCCCCTATTTTTGCTCTCTCCGCTATTTTCGCCATCATTGTGATGTTCGATGCTAAAGGAGTAAGAAGACACGCAGGAGAGCAAGCAACGGTTTTAAATCGTTTGGTTGAAGATTTTCAGCGCGCGGTAAAAGAGGCAAAGCTGTGGACGACCAATGAAGAAGACGAAAAACAAGTGAAACTAAAAGAGCTGCTTGGACATAAACCCATTGAAGTTTTCTTTGGAGCCTTAACAGGAATAGCAGTTGCTTTTGTTATGTATTATGTATGGCCATAAAACATAAGAAAACACATGAAGCATTCTTCATGTGTTTCTCATTTATTTCACCTGCTGACGAAAAACTTGCATTGATTTCTTTTCATTCAGCATTGTTAAATCTTCTTCAGTTAAACGGCCGTCTCCTGATTTTACTACATAGACGTTTAATTCTTTCTTACCCCATATATTGTACACATCAGAAACAGTCTCAAAATATAAATCAAGATGATTGCCTTTAATAGCCCCACCTTTATCTGCTACCACTCCATAGCCATAGCCCGGAATAAACAAGATCGTGCCGATTGGAAATATGGTTAAATCAGCAGCGATGGTTGAATACAAGTCACGTTTTACTTTAACGCCCGAATATGTAATACCATACCCTGGATGATTGGGATTTTTCCCAGTTGATTCGTAACCAGCTGTGTAACCCGTAGCCAATACATTCTTAGTTGGATAACGCGACCAATCAAACGCTTCTTCAATCGTCAGACGCTCTTTGTCATTGCTAGCCGCTTCAGCTCTTAGTGGTTTTAGAAATGATGGTAAGAGCCTTTCATTCATTAGAGGATGCCCTGTACTGTTTATAAAAGGCATATATTTGATGACTGTGGTTATTGGGACGCCGGTAATTGCTTCATATGTTGTAAACAGCGCTCCAACCAGTAGTAGGCACATAATGAATCGCTTTGCTATTTTTCCAATCATTGTGATTTCCACAACTCCTCTCACGAATCTATTTGTTTCCAACATAAAAACAAATTATTCGTTTGCGAGAAGAATTTACATTTAAAACATTTGGTACCCTCTTGTTCGTAAAGATTTAATGGTAATGCCTGAAGCTAGTGCACCTATAAAACCAGCCATTAAAATCGCAATGTCAGCTGTGGCTAAAGATAGCACTTTTGTACCTAGCTGCTGAAAAGAGTGAGCGGGATGCTGAATGTAATCAACCGCTCTTACATCATCAATAATAAAAATAAAAATCACGGGATAAATAATAGCCATAATCCAAGACATGCGAAGCAGCATATTCAACAAGAAACCGATTCCAAAAAACAAAACAAAAAACAACAAGATGGAGATAATTAGGACAGGCACACTCATTTCCATTGCTTTTCGCCTCCGTTACTCTTTATACTCTCAGTTTACTTAAGAGTAATCAAGGCGTCAATCACAGAAAAGTAAGTTAATACCAAAAAAAGCAAAAGGTTCAAAGACCTTTTGCTTTTTGTTTTAAAAGAAATTAAATTTTCCTTTTTTCAATACAAGACCTGCTCCGCCTTGAAGGAAAAGCGAGCGATTATCAACAACTTTTTTCATAAAAGATGCGCTTGAACCAAATAGTTTTCGACCATATACAACGCCAATTGCGTCATCATGCCCTAACGAACATACCGTTCCTTTAATATCTGGTTTGAACTCGCTTAATTCTTTTTGACCTTTCATCAAACGGCTAATATTTTCAGCGCAGGTACCGCCTTGCTGCATAGCAATTTGAGCTGTTGGCGGATAAGGACGTTCTGTTTCAGGGTTAATCATTAACGAACAATCTCCAATAACAAACACATCTTCATGCCCTGGTGCCAGCAAGCTATTGCTTACTTTTACACGTCCGCGCATGTTTTCAAATCCAGCTTTTTCAATCACATGACTGCCTCGAACACCTGCAGCCCATACAACTGTTGCTGATTTGATTTCTTCCACTTGGTCATCTTTTGATACAATAATTCCTTCTTCTGTACATTCTTTAATCGCTGTTCCGATCTTGAACTCGATTCCTTTTCGTTCTAGCTGTGTTACCGCATATTCTACAAGTTCTGGATCAAAACCTGGTAAAGCCGTAGGCGCTGCCTCTACACAAATAACGCGTACTTTTTCACGCGGAATATCAAACTCTTTGCAGAGCTGAGGGACTCGATTTGCTAATTCTCCCACAAATTCAATGCCGGTAAAGCCAGCACCTCCAACAATAATTGTCAGAAGTTCGTCTCTTTTTTCCACTTCATTGTTGTACGTCGCAAACACATAATCAATATGCTCACGAATTTGACGTGCTGCATTAATGCTCGTAATGGTAAATGCATGTTCTTTTAAACCTTTAATTCCGAAAGTTTCTGCTTCATATCCTAATGCAACAACTAAATAATCGTACGTTAGCTCACTGTTTTCAAGAAGAACACGCTTTTCATCTAACTTAATATCTGCGACCGTGTCTTTAATAAATGTAACCTTATTTGTGTTAATTAAATTTTTAACAGGAACACGAGAGCGATCTTGATGAATTGTACCTGCTGATACTTCATGAAGCCATGTCGTTTCATAATGGTAATCGTTTTTATTTACCAAAACAATTTCCGCATCACTAGCACCCAGTTTCTTTTGTAAATTAACAATTGTCATAATGCCGCCATACCCGGCACCCAAAATGACGATTTTAGGCTTTTTCATAGGAATGTCATCCACCTTTTTTAGTTATAGTCACAAGTATGTCTTACAAATATAATGATAAGAGCAATTTTATTTGGTTTGCTTTTTTATGTTAGTTTGAGCAAGAACGATCATCGCTATCCATTTATTATTCATATAAGAAAAATAATGTGAATCACTTCACGTTCTTTTCTAAAAAAATACATTTTTCTTTTTCAAAAAAATGTAAGCATAAGTCCTAGCTTGATTTACACAAACATCTTATGCTTTTTTTATCGGTTTTTCAACCCTTCACTTTGTATTTACAAGCTTTTAAATTTTCAATTACTTTCCTGTATACCCAGTTTTATATTTGACCAAAACGTGTGGTTATGTTAATGATTGCAAATACTGATCTTTAAGTTGAGAAAGTTTCTCAAACATTCCAGCGTGTTTTAATGATATTTTATAATTTACTATGCTATCATAAAGTAGAATATGCATTGGCACAGAACAATCTAGAGGTGATTATAAATGAAAGAAGATAAACAAGTATATGATATTACCATCATCGGAGGCGGCCCTACAGGCTTATTTACAGCATTTTATGGCGGTATGCGTCAAGCGAGCGTAAAAATTATTGAAAGCTTACCACAGCTTGGTGGACAGCTTTCTGCTTTATATCCTGAAAAATATATTTATGATGTAGCTGGTTTTCCAAAAGTACGCGCTCAAGAATTAGTCAATAACCTAAAAGAGCAAATGGATCAATTTAAACCTGCAGTTGCGCTAGAGCAAGCCGTAGAAAAGGTAGAAAAACAAGCGGACGGCGTATTTCGATTAACTACTAATTCTGAAGTCCACTATTCAAAAACAATTATTATTACAGCTGGAAACGGTGCCTTCAAGCCCCGTAAAATCGAGCTAGAAAACGCAGAACAGTTCGAGCAAACGAACCTTCATTATTTTGTGGATGATATGAATAAATTCAAAGGCCGCAAAGTATTAGTATGCGGGGGCGGGGATTCTGCTGTAGACTGGTCTCTTATGTTAGAGCCGATCGCAGAAAAAGTAACGTTAACGCATCGTCGAGACAAGTTCCGCGCTCATGAACACAGCGTAGAAAACTTGCATAATTCATCAGTTGATATTAAAACACCGTATGTACCGGTTGAATTTGTTGGAGATGACCGTATTACACAAGTTGTGTTAGAAAACACAAAAGGTGAAGAAAAGACAGTAGTAGACGTAGATGATGTTATTGTAAACTTTGGATTTGTTTCTTCTCTAGGTCCGATTAAAGAATGGGACTTAGATTTAGAGAAAAATGCAATTGTTGTTAACTCAAAGCAAGAAACAAACATTCCTGGCATCTATGCAGCAGGTGATGTCTGCACATATGATGGAAAAGTAAAACTCATCGTGGCAGGATTTGGCGAAGGTCCGACTGCCGTTAATAACGCTAAGGCATACATTGATCCAAAGGCTCGCTTACAGCCTATGCACAGTACATCAATGTTCTCATAAAAAAAGCAGGCTCTCGCCTGCTTTTTTTCATTGCTGGATTGGTGTAACCATTCGATGAATGATTTCACTCATCATTTCCGCATCACTGCTTATTAAACAGATTTCATAAAAGGAATGGTTTCCTTCTTGACTAGTTACGCTCATCCTGTAGGTCTTCAAACCTTCGAGCTTGCTTAAATATTTTACTACCTCTGATTGACCGGCAATACGTTCAATCAGCAGAATATGCTCTCCTTTAACTGCTCCGTAGCTTTCAGCCAGAGCTGCGTTAGCATTTTCATAATAGCGAATGTAAGGTTCAGAATGGTTAAGAGGCGCAGAGGACGAGTTTTGATGACAGGCTTCACCTGCGGAAAAAGGCAAATGTTGAACAAATAAATGCGATTCACTAAAGTGAATACTTTTTGCATCCTTAGACTCCATTTTCCTACTTTCAAGTTTTAACCAGTTTATAAACCCCTTCCATAGAATAGGCAGGGTGTTTTTTTTGCGAAAACTTCCGTAACCTCTTACTTGTTCCCCGTCGTAATGAGTCGCATCTATCAAATCCGTTCATCTCCTCTTTTTTATTGAGTATAGGAAAGACTGATTATTCAGTCAACAAATTTGGTAGATGATGTAACATACAAAAATTTCTCACTAAAAAAGCTTTCTTCACCAGATGAGGTGAAGAAAGCTTTTCTATAAACATATACTTAGCACTCTTCAGGAGCACCTGCGTTGCTTGCTGTACGGAAAGAAGAGCCGCAGCCGCATGCTGCAATGGCGTTCGGGTTATCAATTGTAAACCCTCCGCCTAGCATAGATTGCTTGTAATCAATTTTTACATCTCTTAAAATTGGAGCACTTTCACTATCTACAAGAATCTTAATGCCATGTTGTTCAAACAGCGTATCGTTTTCATTTACTTCGTGTGCAAAACCCATGCCGTAAGAAAGACCTGAGCAGCCTCCTCCATTTACATTAACACGTAAATAAGCATTTTCTTCTTCATGTTCTTTCATCATATCTTTTATTTGAAAGCTTGCAGCTTCTGTAATTGTTAGGATATCTTGACTCATTTTTAAACAGACCTCCTTTTTTGTTTAGTATACGACGAAATGTCTGTGACGACAAATCGTCTGCTTCTTCATTTTTTAATAATAATACGTGCCGTCACAAATCACATTGGCTGGACCTGTCATTAACACATTGCCTTTATTTTGCCAAACAATCGTTAAATCTCCTCCAGCGAGGTGTACGACAGTAGGAACATCTTTTTTCGTCTTCTCATTTAACACAGACGAAACAACAGCAGCGCATGCTCCTGTCCCACATGCTTGAGTGATACCCGAACCTCTTTCCCATACGCGAAAGTTCAGCTCTCTTTCGTTCACTACCTCAACAAATTCAACGTTCACTCCTTCTGGGAAACGGGAATCTTTTTCAACCACAGGGCCTAATGTAGTAAGAGGCGCTTGTTCAATATCATTTACATAAAAGACGACGTGAGGATTTCCCATTGATACAGCCGTCCCTTTTAACCGTTCTTTTCCAAATTCCATCTCTTCATCAACAACTTGGTGTTGGCTTTCTCCCGTCATTGGAATTTGTTCTCTAGCTAAAATAGGCTCTCCCATATCGATTGTTACTTCTGGAACTTCATTTCCCTGCGGATGCACCGTTGCTTCTACAACTCCAGAAAGCGTTTCGATAAAGAATCTTTCGCTTGTTACTAAATTATGTTCATATGCATATTTAGCTACACATCTTAAACCGTTTCCGCAGTTTTTTGCTTCCGAGCCGTCATTATTAAATACGCGCATTTTCACATCTGCACGTTCAGATGGGCAAATAAGAATCATTCCATCCGATCCGATTCCCGTATAAACATTTGAGACTTTTACAGCAAGCGGTGCTAACTCTTGCTCTTCTATATGTTCTTCAAACATATTTACGTAGATATAGTTGTTGCCAAGTGCATGCATTTTTGTAAACTGAAATTTTTTCATATTATCACCCATTATTTTTTTATGTAGCTCTAGTATAAAGTGATTCTCTTTTGTACACAATAATATCATCCCCCGTTTTTTTAGCTCCTTAATCACAAAGATTAAGGGGTTTTTTATTTTGTCCTCCTTTGGAGTATTAAAAAATAAAATAAGCATTATGATTGCAAAGAGGATGGTTAAAGCGCACATATTTGCTCAAAAATGCATAAATAAGCACGGCAAAACTAGCCGTGCTTACATCATCTATTCTATTAGCCTCATGTCACTCTCCTGATAAAAAGGGATACGACAGCGGGGATAGTTTAAAACATTGGGTTTTCTTCTAAATGAATATAGATATTATCTACTAACTGTTCAGGTGTTTCCGCCGTAACAATCTCCCCATTTACCAAGGCAAATAAAGATTGTGAACATTTCCCGCAATAACCTAAACATCCGTATTCAATAATATCTAGATTTGGATCTTTTTCAAGCTTTTCTAAAGCTGTTTGAGAACCGCTGGCTAAATTGCTAACGCAAAATTCAATAATTGGCTGTATCACGTTTTCTCACCTCTCTACTATTAGTTTATCCTATCTCCTTTCATTTTCAACGTCAACTTTAGAAATTCACGTTCATTTCGCGCACGCTTTTTAGCTTTATAGACTTTTTTCAAAAATGCATAAATAAGCTATATTACGTGGATAGCTTGAAATTATGTTGAAACATATTGTGGTTTTTTATTAATTTAGTTATACTTTTATGTATAGAAAACCAAACGAGGTTATATTAAATTATTATTTAAGTAAAATATGTTATCTTATATAGCCTTTCATATCTTTTTGGCAACCATCCTTATTAACGGTAATTTGTACCCTCCTATTCTTAAAAGCAAGAATAATAGAGAGAAAACAAAAATGCATGAAGCTAAAGGGGAAATTCACATGAAGAACCTTGTCATACTGGGCGGCGGATACGGTGGTATGCGCATTTTGCAGCGCATTTTTCCGAATCAATTGCCTAACGATGTAGAAGTAACGCTTATTGACAAAGCACCTTATCACTCACTAAAAACTGAATTCTATGCACTTGCAGCTGGAACAATCTCTGATCAGCATGTCCGTGTTGCTTTTCCTGAACACCCTCGCTTAAAAATCCGCTACGGCTGTGTAAAACGCATAGATCTGAAAGAAAAATGCGTCTATGTGGATGATCAAATGATTGCTTACGATGACCTGATTGTAGGACTCGGATGCGAAGATAAATATCATGGAGTTCCCGGAGCTCTTGAGCATACATACAGCATTCAATCTATTGATGCTTCACGAGCAACTTATCAGACATTAAACAACTTGCCAGCCCACGCTACTGTTTCGATTGTCGGAGCCGGATTAAGCGGAGTAGAACTGGCAAGTGAGCTAAGAGAAAGCCGCCCGGATTTAAAAATCATCTTATTTGACCGCGGTAAATTAATTTTATCTGCTTTCCCAGAACGTTTAAGTAATTACGTTCAAACTTGGTTTACTTCAAACGGTGTCGAAATTGTAAATAGTGCTAATATTACAAAAGTAGAGCCTAACATTCTTTATAATCATGATGAGCCCATTCAAAGCGATGCAATCGTGTGGACAGCAGGCATTCAGCCAAATAAAGTGGTACGCGATTTAGACGTAGAGAAAGACCCTCAAGGACGCGTCGTATTGACGAAATACCATAACTTGCCTGACGATGAAAATGTCTACATTTTAGGTGACTGTGCAAGCCTACCGCATGCGCCAAGTGCGCAGCTTGCAGAAGGTCAGGCTGAACAAATTGTGCAAGTGCTTCTTCACCGCTGGAAAGGCGAAGCGCTTCCTGATGAATTGCCAACTATTAAATTAAAGGGCATACTTGGTTCATTAGGCAAAAAGCACGGGTTTGGCTTAGTTGCCGAACGTCCGATTACAGGACGCGTAGCCCGATTATTGAAATCAGGTATTCTTTGGATGTATAAACACCACAGTGGATAAAACAAAAGCCGTTAGATGACTGACAATCTAACGGCTTTTTTCGTTATGATGCGCGGAAACCATACTTCTCCATTTCCTCAAATACGCGCTTTAATTTCGGATTGCCTTCCCCAACAATTTCTCCGTTAATGACCACTACAGGATAGAATAAATCTTCTTCAATCACACGCTTAGCAAAAGCTGCTTTTTCCGGATCCGTATGCGGCTCGTTTATATCTACATACGTGATAGCAAACGGCTGATTCGGATATTTGCGAGAAATAGCTGCCTCTAGCCAATCATAGGTGTCTTTTGAAGACGGCAGGTTAACGCAGCTTGCACAAACAATTTCAGCTCCATAAATACACACTTCTACCTCAGTTGACTGCATAGCACATCCCCCTTGAATCTTGACATATAAACTGTAAGATTATTCACACTTTTACTTCGTTATGAATACTATTTTACACAAAACTGATTCATTGCACATCTTTTTCTTTTAAGGTAACATTACGATGTATACTCCGATAGATTTTTCATGAAAGACCGTTTATAATAAGAGTAGAAGAAAGGAGTCGATAGTTATGTCAGAAATGCACGAGCAAGTTCAAGAAGTATTAGAAAAACTTCGTCCGTTTTTACTTCGCGACGGTGGAGATTGTGAGCTAGTAGACGTAGAGGATGGTATTGTAAAATTACGTCTTTTAGGCGCTTGCGGAAGCTGCCCAAGTTCAACAATTACGCTAAAAGCTGGTATCGAACGTGCCCTTTTAGAAGAAGTACCTGGTGTAGTTGAAGTAGAACAAGTATTCTAATCTCTTTGATTTTATTATAAAAGCAACCTCCCATTTTATTGGGGCTTGCGAATGAAAAATCCTCATTCAAATGAATGAGGATTTTTTTATTAACTCGTTGTGACTTCAGCTTCTACAAATACACCTTTGCGATCAATTTGTAAAACATCTATTTCGCAGTTCGGCAGTAAAGCATACATATGTTCAGCAATCGCTTTTCCTTTTCCTTTTGGTGCTAAACATAATACACTCGGACCGGCTCCGCTTAGTGACACACCGTATGCGCCGAGAGCTTTTGCTTCTTTTCGCACAAGAGAAAGCTCTGGCACGAGTCTCATGCGATAAGGTTCGTGATATAAATCTTTCTCCATAAATTCGCCTACTAGAGGCAAATTTTTATTTAACAGGGCTGCTACTAGCATGTTCCCGATCGCCCCAGCTTCTACTGCATGGCGATAATTAATATCGGAAGGCAGCACATCACGGGCATCCGTTGTTTTTAATTCATATTCTGGAATAGCCATCACGATATCAACATCAAATTCAGGTATTTGAGCAATATATGTTTCACTTTCATGGTGGTAACCAACAACGATGCCTCCGTAAATAGAAGGACTGACGTTATCGGGATGTCCTTCCATTAAGCTGCTGATGCGAAGCTTTTCTCTTTTAGATAAACACAAGTCACATAATACATTTGCCAGCTCAATTCCGGCTACAATAGCCGATGCGCTGCTTCCAAGTCCCCTTGCTAATGGAATGTTGCTCCAAACATTGACCTTCGCACTTGGAAGATTAATGTTAAATTGACGAGCCACGTCTTGTGCCACTTCATACATCAAGTTATCTATACCTGTAGGAATATTTTGTACTTCTTTCGTTTCAGGAATAAAAATCCATTCGTCATGACGCTCTACTGTTAATCTTAAGTAGCGGGATAAAGCCACTCCAATGGAATCAAACCCTGGCCCTAAATTAGCAGAGCTAGCTGGGACCGTAATGACAAAACGCTCATTTTCTAGCATGAAGCAACGACACCTTGGATATACTCAAATACCTTTTCTTCATCATTTGGTAAAACCACTGGCTTTACGTTATGAGCATCGATCGCTACGTTTGGATCTTTTAATCCATTACCTGTTAGTACAGCTACAACCGTTGAACCTTTTGCAATTTTACCAGAAGCTACATCTTTGAATACACCAGCAATTGAAGCGCAAGAACCTGGCTCTGCAAATACGCCTTCTTTGCGTGCAATTGTACGATATGCTTCTAAGATTTGTTCATCTGTCACTTCATCAATTTTTCCGTTTGATTCTTTTGCTGCGCTTACAGCATAATCCCAGCTTGCTGGATTTCCGATTCGAATAGCCGTTGCAATTGTTTCAGGATTTTCGATAACTTGATTACGCACGATCGCCGCTGCACCCTCTGCTTCAAAACCATGCATATGAGGAAGGGACGTTTGGTGACGCTCACTGTATTCTTTGAACCCTTTCCAGTAAGCTGTAATATTCCCTGCATTCCCCACTGGGATAGCTAAAACGTCCGGCGCTTTTCCAAGCTGTTCACAAATCTCAAATGAAGCTGTTTTTTGCCCTTCAATACGGTATGGGTTTACGGAGTTTACAAGTGCAACCGGTGATGTTTCACTTAGCTTACGAACCATAGAAAGCGCTTGGTCAAAGTTCCCTTCAATCGCTACAATTTCTGCACCATACATAACAGCTTGAGCTAATTTCCCCATCGCAATTTTCCCATTTGGAATAACAACGATACAGCGCATGCCAGCGCGTGATGCATAAGCTGCGGCAGCTGCGGATGTGTTACCTGTAGATGCACAAATAACCGTATTGCTTCCTTCTTCTTTTGCTTTTGCTACAGCCATTACCATTCCGCGGTCTTTAAATGATCCCGTTGGATTTAACCCTTCTACTTTCACATGTAAATCAATGCCTAGCTCTTTTGATAACTGAGCAAGATGAATTAAAGGCGTATTTCCTTCATGTAGTGTAAGCATAGGTGTTTTCTCTGTTACAGGTAAAAATTCTTTATATTCAGCTAATAGACCTTTCCACATCATACTGTGCCAACTCCCTCTACGCGGTAACTGCTTTTTACATTTTCTACAATTGGTAAATCCCGAAGCTGCTGAAGGATTTCCTCATAATCTTTTTGAGATGTTTTGTGTGTAACCACAACAATCTCAGCTAACTCGCTTCCTTTCACAGGAAGTTGGATAATTTTTTCGAAGCTCACGCCACGCTCTGAAAATAGCGTTGTTAATTTTGCAAATGCTCCAACCTGATCTTTAACATGAATACGTAAGAAATGCTTCGAGAACATTTCATCTTCTGCTTTTAACTGTTTTGGATACTGAGGTGTTACCGCACTTTTACCATTCACACCTAAACGCATGTTTTTCATAACACCTACTAAATCGGATACGACAGCAGTGGCCGTTGGCAGGCTTCCCGCCCCTGGTCCATAGAACATAGTCTCTCCAACAGCTTCTCCGTATACATATACAGCGTTGTACTCATCGCTTACTGAAGCAAGAGGATGTGTATCTGCTAAAAGAGTTGGCTGAACACTAACTTCTACATTGTCACCGTCACGATGTGCATATCCAATCAGTTTCATCGTATAGCCTAGTTGTTTACTATATTGCAAGTCTTCTTCCGTTACTTCTGTAATTCCTTGAACACGAACATCATCCAAGTCAATTTTCATTGAAAATCCTAATGTAGCCAAAATTGCCATTTTACGAGCAGCATCTAAACCACCTACGTCAGAAGTTGGATCCGCTTCAGCATATCCTAAATCCTGCGCTTCTTTTAACACTTCATCATAGGCGCTTCCTTCTTTTGTCATTTTCGTTAAAATGAAGTTTGTTGTCCCATTTACAATTCCCATCATCTTCGTAATACGATCAGATGCTAACCCATCTGCTAATCCACGAAGGATTGGAATACCGCCAGCTACACTTGCTTCATAAAATAAATCACAATTATTTTCAGAAGCTACTGTTAACAATTCTGAGCCGTAAACCGCCATTAAGTCTTTGTTTGCCGTTACAACATGCTTTTTATTACGAAGGGCTGTTAAGATATAATCTCTTGTTTCTTCAACGCCACCCATTACTTCAATGACAACGTCAATCTCCGCGTTATGTAAAACGTCTTCAACATTCGTTGTTAATTTATCTTCACTGATCTCCACGTCACGTTTCTTATCAATATCTTTAACTACTACTTTTTTAACTTCTACAGGACACCCGACTTGATGACTTAATTTATCCTGATGATTTTCAATAATTTTGACTACTCCGCTTCCTACCGTTCCTAATCCTAATAATCCTACTGAAATACTTTTTGTCATATTCCTCACCTCTGTGTTCTTTCTACGTATACATTTGTTCTCTTATAGAGGACATTATAGACCTTATTTTTCTTTTTTACAAGGTTTACTTGCCATCTTTTCTCGTAAACTTGTTAAAAAAATTGGTATATAAAGATAAATGTAAATTTTTAAAATATTTCATTTTATTATCATAACATGGCTACTACTGTTTTTTAATAAAAAAAGACAATTTCACCGAAATGAAATTGCCTTTTTCCATTATGATTTTTTCGCAAACGCTTCTTTATTTACAATTGTAATAGGAGACTCGTTTGTGAGCACTGCTTTAATGTTTTTTACGCATAAAGAAATCATTTCCGTGCGCGTTTCGATACTCGCACTGCCGATATGAGGAAACGCTACAACATTAGGCAATTGAAGAAGAGGGTGAGAAGCAGAAACAGGCTCTTGATCGAATACATCCAAGCCAGCTCCAGCAATTTCACCGGATTGAATCGCATGTAACAGTGCTTGCTCATCAACCACTGCTCCTCTTGAAGCATTAATAAAGATTGCAGTTGTTTTCATCTGTTCAAATGCTTCAGCATTAAATAAATGTTTGGTTTCGTCCGTTAATGGTGTCAAACAAACAATAAAATCAGATCGTTCAAGCAGCTCATTTAACTCACAGTAAACTGCATCGAGCTTTTGTTCTGCTTGAAGGTTGCGGCTTCGGTTGTGGTACAGAATTTCCATATCAAAACCTGTAGCACGTTTCGCAAGTGTCTCTCCAATTTTCCCCATTCCAACAATACCTAAGGTTTTATGGTGAACGTCTCTACCCGCTAACAAAAATGGGCTCCAGCTTTTCCACTGATTTTCTTTCACGTATTCAGCAGCTTCTACTAAACGCCTAGCTACACTCATTAATAAACCAAACGTTAAATCCGCTGTTGTATCAGATAAAACATCGGGCGTATTAGAAATGATAACTTCTCGTTCAGTTGCCGCTTCTACGTCAATATTATCGAATCCGACCGCCAAGTTAGCTACAAGCTTTAAATGAGGAGCTTGCGTAAGCAATTCACTGTCAATACGATCTGAAAGCATTGTTAATAGAGCATGTGCGCGCTTAGCTTTTTCACAAAGCAGCTCATGAGGAACTGCCTCATCTTCTTTATCCCACATTTCCACATTCGCTACTGCCTTTAAAGGTTCGATTAATTCATTCGGTATTTTTCTCGTAATAAATACAAACGGCTTGTCCATATGTACGCCACCTCTTTATCCTTTTTAAACTGCTTGCACAAAAACAAAATAGAAAAACGGGTTTGGATTATCCAACACCTATTTTTCTATTTTATCATATTCTATAGTAATCGCTTTTTAATGAATCCATGTTAATTCAGGAATGTGATAACGAGACGTTGAAATGCCCACCGACTGATAAAAGCGCTTGAGAAACGCTTCGTAGTGAGAAGAATGAGCTAATACCCCTTCCAGCTTCTCATAATACTTTTGTTTTTCCCGCTCATCTTGTACACTGTAGTACCCTTCAATGACCTCAAAATAATGAACAGGAAAAAGCAGTCTAGCATATAACAGTCTCCATGAAAAAGAAGAAAGTGGATTTACCTTTTCATATTCACTTAAAAACTGATGCATGTGCCTTTCATCGACAGCGTATGTTAATAAATATTGTTCCCTTATATATTCAGCTATATCTCTGCTAGGGTGATCGAAAACCCAGTCTGCCGGGAGCTTGTAAACGTGGTCTTCCCCCCATGTTTTTTGGCCGAACCGATGATGACAAATCGTTGCAGCGTCAACTGACCGGGGCAAATCGTCAATTTCCGTGTCTACTAGGTATTGAATAGCATTTTCCGTTAATCCTAGGTAATAAGGAAACGTTTCTAAAAAACGTTTTTCCATCTCTTGATTAGGTAAAGCACGTAATCTTCCATACCAAAATTGCTCCATCTGGTCGAGACGCTTCTCCCACATGGACTTCCATTGCCCTAGCCGGTTTGCTTTTTCCACTTCATAAGGAAACAGCCTCCCTTTTTGATGAAAAACAGCTAGCTCGTGCCCAGGTGAAAAATTGGGGTTTTTCTCTTCCGCAAGACAGCGGCAAATGATAAATTTTTCAGTTTCAGTTTCTGTAATCATTTCACCATTCAAATTAGGCATAAATGTTGCCACATGGCGATCACCTTGCCCCATTAGAAATTGACTCATTTGATATAGTTCATTTAACTCGTCTTGTTCCATTTGCTTTACATTAATGATCGTATATAAAATATCTCGATACTGAAAACCTTCAAATTTACCAACGGGCATAAATTCGTTTGGACGTAATCCGTAATGCTCATAAATGGTTTGTATCATTTTAATCCCTCTCTTCATTCATTCAAGAAATTATATGATGGAAAACAACATTACTTGTCATAATATTTACGGAGGAATGAATAGATTAGAAATACACCATTTATAGTTATTTACTCCGGGTTAGTAGTATGAAACAACTTTAGACTTAAAAATATATAGAAAACAGGTGATGATACTTGGAGAAAAAACATACACAAAGTGAGTTAGAAAAAAAAGCAAGAGAATGGTTAATAGAACGCGGCGTGGCTCTTACGGACATTGCTGAACTGGTCTATTACTTGCAAAAAAAGTATCACCCAAACTTAACAATCGAAGACTGTTTATATAATGTTGAACGCGTCATTTCTAAACGAGAAGTTCAAAATGCTATTTTAACCGGTATTCAACTAGATGTCCTCACGGAAAAAAAAGTGATTGAGCCGCCTCTGTTGGATATTCTTGAGAAAGACGAAGGTTTATACGGTATCGACGAAATTTTAGCATTATCGATTGTAAATGTTTACGGATCAATCGGCTTTACCAATTACGGGTATATTGATAAACAAAAGCCGGGCATTTTAGAAAGATTAAACGATAAATCTACTGGAGAGTGCCATACTTTCTTAGATGATTTAGTAGGCGCAATTGCTGCTGCTGCTTCTAGCCGGTTAGCGCATCGGGCTGCCAGTCAAGAATAGGTTTTAAAAACAAAAAAAGCTGTCAATTGACAGCTTTTTAAATTCGATCCATCCACTCTTTTAGTGAATCTACCGTATAAGTTGGCTTTTTCTCATATCCTTCTAGTAACTCTCTTGTTGTTACCCCTGTATGGACTAATAATGTATCTAAGCCTGCATTCATCCCTGCTAAAATATCTGTATCATAGTAATCACCAATCATGATTGTTTCTTCTTTTGGCGTACCGATGACTTCAAGGGCTTGCTCCATAATAATACTTTCTGGTTTGCCAATAAATACTGGATTTGTTTGAGTAGAAACCGTAATAACGGACGTGATAGATCCATTACCAGGCAGTAAGCCTCTTTCAGTAGGAATCGCAATATCTCCGTTCGTTGAAACAAAAAAGGCGCCGTTTCGAACGTTTAAACATGCTTTTGCCAATTTTTCATATGTAATTTCCTGATCCAAACCAACAACTACAAAATCCGTATCTTCCTCTTCAATGGTAAATCCTTTTTCAAGCAATGCATGTCGGATTCCTTCTCCGCCAATTACATAGGCTGAAGCGTTTGCTTTGCGTTCATGCAAATAGTTAGCTGTTGCCTGACTCGTTGTAAAAACTTGCTCTTCTGTTGCAGGAATGCCAAATGCCTCTAGCTTTTCAGCTACTTTATCGGGCGTTTTTGTTGAGTTGTTTGTTACAAATAAATAAGGAATTCCTTTTTCCTTTAATTTAATAACAAAATCACGCGCCTCGGCAATTAGCTCTGTTCCTTTGTACATTGTTCCATCTAAATCAATCAAATATCCTTTATATTCCTTCATGTTGTGTGATCTCCTTTCAAGTGTCATACTTGAAATCATAGCTTATTTTTTATACAACTACAACTTGCTTGCCTTTAGTTACGAAAAGCAGACACAGGTCCTAACTCTGTCTCTAGATATGTCCTTACGCGCTCTGAAAATGCTGCCAGTACGTCTTTATGCTGCATCACTTTTTGATAAATATCCTGATGATTAACATCCACATATTCTTGAACAAGGCTTTTACGCAATTGAACGATCTCTTTTAATGGCGTTTCTTCCTCTTTTTTAACCACTTTCTCATCAACTAAAATGTCAATGATATCGTCGTAACTGCCTGGATCTCTCATAATAAATCCATCAATCATTGCATTTCCTACATCTAAAACGTTTTCAATTAAAAGATGTACAATTCTCTCTAATGCCTTTTTCTCTATTTCTGTGTTCCAGCTCGAATGCTCAGTAAACAAACGAACGTGTTCATCAAAAAAAACAAGCGTGGCTTCTATTTTTTCACGATCTACAAAGTACATATTATTTCCTCCCTAGTTGTCAGCTCTCTATAAATCTTTTTTCATAAACAAACGGGGTTCCTGTTCTATTTTATCATGACCCATTATCCATTTGATAAATTCATTTTTGTTTTTGACCTTATTTGATATGATACAAATACAACCTATGAAAGGAGTATACCTATGAGCGAACGCTTTTATCTATATGACGATGTTGTATCTACAAAGACCCGGTTTGTCAGCTTTATGGGCGAAAATCAACGATTTGATTTAGCTATTATCCAAACCGACCGTTATTATGGCAAACAAGTTGTTCTTGATATTCAAGGAGGACGCTTTGCCATCATTGGACAAGATGACCTTGAAGAACCAAACTATCTTGAAGAAGTATTTAAATTAAATAGTGAAGACGGTCAGGAACTTCGCGAATTTTTATATGAACTCATCTAAAAAAAAAGGCAGCGTGAAGGACAATTAGTGTCTTCGGCTTGCCTTTTTTTACTTATGGACTTTTTTTAAGACAAAATACGCACAGCCAAAATTACAATATTCATGTAAATAGTCTTGAAGCGTACTAATCTTCGTATCATACGTTGCCTTTTGATTTCGGTCATCAAAAAAGCCTCGCAGTCGAAGCTGATTGTATCCCCAATCTCCCACAATATAGTCATAGCGGCTCAGCACGTCAATAAAGCGACCTCTAAACGCCTCTTCATTAAATGCTTCGCGCTCATCTTTTAATACTTCATAACAAATATTATTGATACAGACCATTGCTCACACCTCTTCTCTTAAAATTTACCATACCATAATTATGATGATGAAACCATCAATTAACATGAAATTTTTCACGTATAAGCAGCACTCTAATCCTGTAGGAGTTTTATCGGTATACCTACTGATCTTTTATGCTCCACATGAAGGTTCGCCGGTTTACCTGGCGTACGATATTTAACTACAGGAGGTGGAAATGGTGAAGAAATCTATTCTTGGAATCGCTTTGATAACAAGTATTTTAACCATTGGCTGTCAAAATAAAAACACAGCTGAAAATGAAAATTTATCACCAAACAACCCAGATGCCATTAATGTAAACGAGCCTAATCATTATTATAATCCAAATAATAATAGCGGCACAAATTATGGATATGTCCGATACACTAAAAACACAAATGAACAAAATTCCAATATGAACCAAGTAGGAACATTTAATCGAGAAGAAGCAGCCGATAATATTAGTAAACTGAGCACCGCTATCCCAAATATTAAACAAGCCGCTACGCTAGTAACGGATAAAGATGTGCTTGTTGCTTATAAAACAGATGCTAAAAATAGGAATAACGCAGCCGATCAGGTAAAACGTACAGCTATGTCTGTAGTCCCTCGTTATTATCATGTATACGTCTCAGATAATCCGAAACATATGGACCAAATCGAAAATATTAGTGAAATGAATACACAAACAAATGATGCTAGAAAACGAATCGATGCCGTTATTCAACAAATGCTAAAATCTCCCCAAGGGCGTAAAATGAACGGCGGAGAAGATGCAAATGGAAGAGAGAAAAACGAATTGAATGAACCGATGACGGACAAAGATATGGTGGAATAAACAAAAAAGTTGAGACGTAACTAAAAGAATGTAATCAAAAGACGAAGAAATGAGACACATGAGCTGAACCGCTTGTGACACCGCAGTTGATTTCCGTGCAAGGCTTCGCTTTCCGCGGGCGGCCCTCGTCGCTTGCGCTCCTGTGGGGTCTCACCTGTTCCGCTGTTCCCGCAGGAGTCTTCGCCTTGCCCTCCAATCAACAGCTGGAAGCAGCTAAACAGATGAAACCTATGTTCATCCTGCAATAAAAATACTTTTGTCCCAGCCACTTTTCTACGCCTAGCTTACTAATTAAGAAACTAACGGAAATTGTTTTTAATAAATGTTTTTTCATCCGATTCGCTGAGTCTGCCGGTTGCTTCTCCAATATTGCCTCCTTGAAGGGTCCAAAAGTAATTATGATCTTCTACTACAGTACTAAAATCATTATTTTCCCATCTAGTTAAGATTTGAAGAAGCTGATCTTTATGTTCAAATTCATTCATTTCTAATACATGTTTAACTTTCTGGATGTTAGCCGAAGTCATTTCAACTGCGCCCCATTTATCAGGAGAATATACTTTTTGATGAGTCATTTTGTGCATCGTTTCAATAACTGTTTCTTCACTTGTAGATTGATTCAGTTCAACTTCGGGCTCAGGTGTTCCTCCTATGTATGAGACTTGCTCTTCTAATTGTTGGTCTTTTTCCTTACTTTCTTTAGCTGCTGGAAGGGCAGATTTAGTATGGAAAGCGCTAATCAACCCAACACCTAATGCAATAATTACCGTACAGCAGGCTCCTATAAATGTCCAAAATAGGATTTTTTTCATAAAACGTTAGCTCCTCACTTCATAAAAAAATATGTATATATACCTAATTGCGTATAAGTATAAACTTATTTACTAGTATAGTAAATATAAGGTACTAGTATATTGCCATTGTAGCAGGTAGTGAGAATGACACAAAGTGGGGTAGCAGTACGGACAATTATTATTTGACACCTAAGGTATAAAAGAGTATAATTACATTAAACATAGTAATTATGTCGGATAAATAGGTTATGGTGCTGTGAACAAGACTTCTACTGATAAAGAGGAGATCTAGTCCAAATCGTACAGTCCGACTTTGACGAGATGCTTTCAAGCATCTTTTTTTTGTGCAAAAAAACAGCCGCAGGGGCTGTTATAGGGCGTTAATTCTTCCTTTGTAAGCATCAATCAACCGCTGGTTATGTTCATCTGAACCTTCCATATTTCCGCTTAAAAAGACAGGAGGCGTAATTCCGCGGCTGAGCAGTTTTTGGATGGCTTTAGATAGGACATCATTTAGGATAGCGCCTCCAATTACAGTAGAACCAGAAGCGAAAGAAATGTCTTGCTGATGAAGAAGAACGTCTCCTTTTGGAATATGATTATTAATAACAAGATCCACGACATCATGAAGGTATTTTCCGCTTTTATGCCGCGAAGCCCGGCTCATGGCATAAGAAGGAGAGGTAAGTCCGATAACAAAGGCGCCTTTTTCTTTTGCAATTAAGGCCACATCAATCGGAACGGGATTTACGCCCGACGTAGAAATCACAATCATGATATCGCCTGGTACGATATCTTCTTTTTCCATAAAGGTGGAGGCATAGTCGTTTTTACGCTCTAGCTGTGAAGAGCGCGAAGCTCCTTTATGAAGCATCAGTTCTTCTACAAAAATAGGATGAATCGGTGCAAGCCCTCCGGAACGGTAAAACACTTCTTCCGTTAAAATATGAGAATGACCGCATCCAAATAAATGAATGAGGTGATGAGAAGCTAATTGCTGTGAAATTTTCTCGGCTGCGGATTCTATTGCCTGCTGTTCATGTGCCTCCACTTTAGCAAGCAGTTTTGTTAGTTCCTGTAGATATAAACTAGACATAAAAAAACTCCTTAGTTAAGATCGTGTCATGTTAATCGTAAACTTATAGCGGTCTGCTCGGTATGAAGACTTCACCACTTCAAGCGGCGTGCCGTCTTGCAAATACGTATTTCGTTGAATCAATAGAACGGGTGAATATGAGCTGATTCCAAGATGCTTCACTTCGGTTTCAGAAGCTAAAATGGATTCTAACGTTTGGTTGGCTTCGCCAATTTTCAGCTCGAGCTCTTCTTCAATATAGCGGTAGAGAGAGTCGTTAACAATGGATTCTGTTAAGCCTTTGACTAAGTTAGCGGATACATATACGCTTTCAAGTGCCATTGGCACGTCGTCAGCTAAACGAATACGCTTGATTTCATAAACGGGCGCATGAAGAGAAATGTGCAGCTGCTCGGAAATTTTTTCTGAAGCCGCAATAATTTCAAAGCTCAGCAGCTTACTGCTTGGCACCATTCCGCGCGCTTTCATATCTTCTGTAAAACTCGTTAATCCAACGAGCTGCTGCTCCAGTTTTTTTTCAGACACAAAGGTGCCGCGGCCTTTTTGACGGTATAAATAACCGTCGTTTACTAAATTGTTAATCGCTTGGCGAACGGTCATTCTGCTGATTTCAAATCGTTCTGCAAACTCTCGTTCAGAAGGAAGCGAATCATTTGGTTTTAACTCCCCATTTTCAATTTGTTTCTTTAGTTGTTCTTCAATTTGATAATAAATCGGAAGAGGTGAGCTTTTATCAATCACTTAAGTTCTCTCCTTTATGTAAACCTCCTCATCTAAAAAAGACGAGGAGGCTATAAATTAAACCGTAGTCGATACTTTAGCTAAAGCTTCTTGGTCCGCAATAATTGTAACACAGTGATGCTTTTTTAAAATAGAAGCAGGGAAGTCTTCTGTGATTTCTCCGTTAAGCAGCTGATACATCGCTTCTGCTTTGGCTTCCCCGGAGATAAGCAGTAAAATTTCTTTACTTTTCATAATTGATTCAATTCCCATTGTAATAGCCTGAGTAGGCACTTCGTCAAGAGAATTAAAGTAGCGCGCATTGGCTTTTCGCGTTGACTCTTCTAACGTCACAATATGAGTAGGAGAGTTGAATGACGTACCAGGTTCGTTAAAGCCAATGTGTCCGTTTTGGCCGATTCCAAGAATCTGAAGGTCAATGCCTCCGTGATTTTGAATCATTTCATCGTAGCGGCGGCATTCTTCTTCAGGCGTATCAGCTAGGCCGTTAGGAACGTGCGTATTGCTTACGTCAATATCAATATGATTAAATAACGCATCTGCCATATAGTAGTGATAGCTGTTTGGATCTTGCGGCTTCATACCGACATATTCATCTAAGTTAAAGGAAGTAACGTGTTTGTAAGACGTGCCGTGCTCTTTATGATCTTGAATTAAACGATCATATAATCCTTTCGGCGTGCCTCCCGTTGCAAGTCCCAGATTCATATTTGGCTTTTCATGAAGTTTGCTAATCAGCATATCAGCTGCTTTTGCACTCATTTCACTGTAGTTTTTCACTTGGATGATATTCATTGTTAGTCCTCCTTTTTAAAGCTCAATGTGCCTCGACAAAATGTCATTTCAACATCTAAGTTTTCATTTAATACCACAATATCCGCATCTTTTCCAACCTTAAGGCTTCCTTTTGTATCGAACAGATTAAGCTGTTTTGCTGGGTTTTCAGCGGTCATTTTTACGATGTCTTCTAATGAGCAGGTCGTAAAGCTCATCGTGTTTTTAATCGCATCGTTCATTTTTAAGATGCTTCCTGCTAATGTTCCATCTGCAAGGGTAGCCGTTGTGTCATTTACGTGAACAGGCTGTCCGCCTAAATCATACGTACCGTTTTTTAGCCATTTGGCACGAAGAGAATCCGTGATAAGAATCATGCGTTCACTTGTAATTTGATCGTACGCAAGCTTGACCATTTCAGGTCGGCAGTGGATGCCGTCTGTAATGAGCTCTACAAATAATTCATCTCTCAAATAAGCGGCGCCTAATACACCCGGCTCTCTATGGTGAAGGCCGCGCATGCCGTTATATAAATGCGTAATATGAGAAGCTCCTGCTTCGATGGCTTCACCAACTTGATCATATGTGCTGTCAGAATGGCCAATAGAAGCGACGACGTTTGTTTCTTTTAAATAAGAAGTAAGCGCTAAGCCGTTTGGCTGCTCGGGAGCTAATGTAACAAGTTTAATATGTCCTCCGGCTGCTTTTTGCCACTCTTGAAACAGTGCTACATTCGGATCTTGAATGTGAGTAGGCGGCTGTGCACCCGCGCGTTTTGGTGAAATAAACGGACCTTCTAAGTGAATACCAACTACTTCAGCATCCGCATCTGTTTGTTCTTCTATATAAGCCCCCGCGTTGCGAAGCGCTTTTTCAACCGCTTTATTGGATTGCGTCATAGTGGTTGCTAAGAAGCTTGTTGTCCCTTCTTTTGGGAGCGTGCGTGCCATTGTTTTTAATGCTTCTGCTGTACCGTCCATCGCATCGGCATTGTTAACGCCATGAATATGCACATCAATAGCACCAGGAATCACTTTATAGGAAGGAGAAAGCTCAATCACATGATCATTCGACTGACGTACGTATTGATGGATTTCTCCGATTTCAGTGATTTTCTTGTCCGTTAGTTTAATATACCCGTTTTTTAATGTCTGATTTTCACTATAAACGGTTACATTATAAATAATGATGGATGAATGTGTATCCATACATACACTCCTTTGCTCGTTGTATTGATTTAAGTGTAACGCTTTTTGGAATAGTTGTCTATACCAGTTGATTCTTTTTTGTGAACTAGAAAGTTTTGTAAGGGCTTTTAACATTGATATAGAGAGGTTTTCAAAAAGAAAATTGGTATAGACAACTATATATTTTATGTGCTAGTATGAGTCCATGCAGTAAAACCGCTGTTATTTCAGCTGATGATGTAATCATAGGCCAGGGATGAATGCGGTAACTTGTCATCCGATAAATATTGTTACGAAAATCCTTGCTCGTAACATCGGGTCAAATACGTTATACAAAGGGGATAGAAACATGCTGAATTTTTTACAACGTATTGGTAAATCGCTTATGCTGCCAATCGCAGTATTACCTGCTGCGGCATTGCTTCTTCGTTTGGGTCAAAAGGACTTATTAGATATTCCATTTATGGCTCAAGCCGGAGATGCGATTTTTGCGAATTTAGCACTACTGTTTGCACTCGGAATTGCCGTAGGGCTTTCAAAAGATGGAAGCGGCGCAGCAGCACTTGCCGGAGTCGTTGGTTATTTTGTATTAACAAAAGGAACTGTAGCTATTGATAAAGATATTAACATGGGTGTACTCGGCGGGATTGTCTCAGGGGTAACGGCCGGTTTACTATACAATCGTTTCTCAGCGATTAAGCTGCCCGAGTGGCTTGGCTTCTTTGCAGGAAAGCGGTTTGTGCCGATTATTACGTCAGTCGTTATGCTTGCGCTTGCAGGAATCTTTGGCGTTATTTGGCCGCCGATTCAAGATCAAATTAACAACTTAGGAACGTGGATTACAGGAGCAGGAGCGCTTGGGGCAGGTATATACGGATTTTTAAACCGTCTATTAATTCCAATTGGACTGCATCACGTGTTAAACAGCTTAGTATGGTTTGTATTCGGAGACTATCACGGCGTAACGGGAGACTTAAATCGCTTCTTTAAAGGAGATCCAACGGCAGGAACCTTCATGTCTGGATTCTTCCCGGTTATGATGTTTGGTTTACCCGCGGCTGCGCTTGCGATGGTTGCAGCAGCTAAAAAAGAAAAGCGCAAACAAGTCAGCGGTATGTTAATTGGGCTTGCTGTTACATCTTTTTTAACAGGAATTACGGAACCAATTGAATTTCTATTTATGTTCGTAGCACCGTTATTATACGTTATTCATGCCGTTTTAACAGGAATATCGATGGCTTTAGCCGTTGCCCTTGGCATTCACGCTGGGTTTGGATTTTCAGCAGGGGCCATTGATTTCTTCTTAAACTACGGAATTTCACAAAAACCGCTGCTGTTAGCGGGAATTGGAATTGTATATGCAGTGATTTACTTTGTCATTTTCTACACGCTGATTAAAGCGTTAAATTTAAAAACACCGGGACGTGAAGATGATGAAGAAGTAGACACATCAAATGAAACGGTTGTAGCAACAGGCGATAAATATGTGGATATGGCATCTTATTTTATTGAAGATTTAGGCGGAAAAGAAAACTTAACCGTAATTGATAACTGTGCGACTCGTCTTCGTTTACAAGTAGGTGATGCCGGCAACATTAACGAAGCTGCCTTAAAGCGCCACGGAGCAAGAGGAATCATGAAGCTCAGCAAAACAAATGTTCAAGTCATTGTCGGAACAGAAGTAGAGTTTGTTGCAGACGCAATGAATCAATTAGTTAAATACGGTACAGCGTCAACCGCTGCACCTGTTGAACAACAGGCTGTTCAAGCAGACGCACACACAGAGTTTGTGTTACCGTTTGAAGGCGTTGTAAAGCCGCTTAGTGAAGTGGAAGATCAAGTATTTTCACAAAAAATGATGGGCGACGGTTTTGCGATTGAACCTGTTGAAGGAACGCTCGTATCACCGATTAACGGTGAAGTCATGACCGTATTCCCAACAAAACATGCGATTGGCTTAAAAACAACAGAAGGAATTGAAATCCTGATTCACGTTGGATTAGATACTGTGAATTTAAAAGGCGAAGGGTTCGAAGCGCTTGTTCGAGAAGGCGATAGCGTTCAACAAGGAACACCTCTTTTACAGGTGGATGTAGAGTATGTTAAAAAGAATGCACCGTCGATTGTGACACCAGTTGTATTTACTAACTTGCCAGCGGATAAAGAAGTGAAGCTGTTAAAAACAGGCTATCAAAAGCAAGGTACAAAAGACGTTATTACATTTTAATAAAAAGCTGGAACAAATGTGTTTTAGTAAAAGATCCGAATGATTCATCGTTCGGATCTTTTTCTTTTCTTCATAATTAAAAGAATTTTGTGTTAAAATTTAGTGTGTTTGATACAGCTAGTGCGGAGCAGAGAGGGAGTAGAACAAATGAAAAAAGAAGCGGCATTATTCATAGTAAAGGTGACGGCATGTTTATTATAGGAGCATTAGTAAATGGACTAGCGATTGTTGTAGGAACATTAATGGGTAAGCTTGCTCACCGCATTCCTGAAAAAGTAAGCGTGACGGTGATGCAAGTGATGGGGTTATCCGTTATTACGCTCGGTTTGCAAATGGGCTTTAAAAGTCATCAGTTTTTAATCGTAATTTTGAGCTTAGCCATTGGAGCGGTTATTGGTGAGTTCATTGATTTAGATGAAAAGCTAAACCTTTTAGGCAATATGATTGAACGAAAATTTCAATCGCAACAAAATGACAAGCAAACATTCAGTATTTCACAGGGCTTTGTAACAGGGACGTTAATTTTTGTTATTGGAGCGATGGCGATTGTAGGGGCATTAGACAGCGGAATACGCGGCGATCACAGCGTATTGTTTACAAAAGCGGTGATGGATGGGTTTATCTCATTATTATTAACGACTACGCTTGGAATAGGCGTCATTTTCTCAGCTGTGCCCGTGTTTCTATACGAAGGCATCATTGCGTTATTTGCCACGCAAATTAATGCGATTGTACCGCAAGATTTAATGAATAGTATCATTGCCGAAGTCACGGGGGTAGGCGGCGTATTAATTTTAGCAATTGGGATTAATTTATTAGAAATTATTAAAATTAAAGTTGCGAATTTATTGCCTTCGATTTTAATTGCGGTTGTGATTGTAGTTGTACAGCATACATATTTTTTATGAAGAAAAAGCTTGTGAATAGTATTCGCAAGCTTTTTTGTATATATGAGCAAAAGTTAAGGGAGTAGCAGGTATAAAATGATACGTGGATAATGGTATAGAATGAACCAAAAACAAAAAGGAGGATTAAAAATGTCGAGTCCTGTTTTCAATAAAATGAATACGGTATTTATCCACGTATCCAATTTAAAGTCTTCAGTAAAATGGTATAGCGAGCTACTGAGTCAAGAATACAAGATGAGCGAGGTGAAGGACCCCGTTTATAATCTTAAAATTGATGGAGAAACGGGGTTAACACTAGACGTGGGTCCTGAAGGAACAGAAAAACAAATAGCGGCTAGCTCTCATCCAATTTTTAATTTCCATACGGAAGATATTAAAGAAGCGTATGAATTTGTTAAAGAGCTGGACTATACGATTGAGTCTCCGATTACTTCTTTTGATGATTTTTCGTTTTTTACGATAAAAGATCCGGATGGACATGTGGTCATGATTTGCACAGGTTAAGTCGTTAGCTCCAGAAGTTTAAGGTATAGTATACTAATAATAAAACCCTAATGAGATGAAGTAAGGAGAAATACTGCTTATGAAAGACAATCAACCCATTACAGCTCTTATTGCTGCACAAGTGGAGAAGTTAGCACATCAATTTGGCTATGATTTTTTATCTGAAAAACAAGGGAATCAAACGCTTTGTCAAATTCTTCAGCGAGATGAAGACGGATCTATTTTGGCAACGCCGCTTAGTTTTCATTTACATATGAATGAAGACAAAGGGACAGGAGATATTATTTATTACCATGAAAAAGGAGAATTTAAGCGCCAGCAGGTGAATGTCTATGAAGAAAATAGCCTTGTGAACGTGTTGTTATTTATCCAAGAGCGGTTAAAGGTCAATCGATAGAAGCAAGTTTCCTAACATATGCAAGAAAAAAGCAGGAAGTTAGTTCCCTGCTTTTTTTCTATGAATTGATATAGCGCAATCCTACGCGGTTATTAAAAATTTGGTTGTGATTTTTGAAGATAAAAGCACCTGCTGCGTGATCAATCACCAGCTCGTTGTCGTACACTTCTTCCATGTCGTCATCAACAATAAATTCTAAGTCTTCAACCGTTACAACTTTTTCATAGGATTGAAGGCTGCGCTTTGAGATGATCTTCATTTCATAAATTGTATTAACAATATCGCAGCTTCCTCGATCAAAAGAAAGCTGAATCATTTGATTTTGTTCTACGTTCCGCAACGCTTCTTTTGCAGAAGGAGTGACGCGTATGTTCATAATGATATCCTCCTTTTTCTATCCTCAAATTAAATTGTGTGAAATGTATTTAGCAATACTTTACTCGATTTTTATATCACCGGCAAGAAAAAAGCTTTCTTATATCATTTCCCTTTCGAACCAGAACAAAACGCTGCTTTTTTATCATCTTTTCATAAAGGCGTACATAGATATCACCTGTATGTGATTAAAGGAAAAAGAATCGACTATAGAAAAGCGCCGATTCGTAATTCTTAGGTGTAAATGCTTAAAAATAGGAATATATTGTAATAAAATAAGAAGTTAAGTCATTTACCTATTTTAATAGTTATTGAGATAGTTTTGAATAATTGGTTTTATTTTCAATATATTGGGTACTTAAGTAGAGTACTTTGCACACGATATTGCACCGAAAGACATCGGTTTATCGGACTAATTATTGTCTTATTTTGTCGAAGTAGTAGAATTTATGGAAACCATTCCTTATCATGTACAAAGTGACTAACAAATTACATAGGAGGTTCTGGTGTAGATGAGTGAGAAAGATCAAAACAGAACAACAGACGAAACAGCGGCTTCGCTAGAAACAGCGCCCGCTCCCAAAAAAGCACCGGCTAAATGGATTATCATTTTAGCAGCTTTAATTGTGATTATTGGAGGAGCAATTACATTTGCTACGGTATTTAAAAAATCTCCTAAGCAATTATACTTACTCTCTGAAGTAAATACGTACCAAAAAGCAGCAGATGAATTGGAAACGAAGTACAGTGAAACGATGGCTTATCAGGAAAAAGCGATGAAGCAGCCTTCTACTACAAATGCTACTATCAAAGGCGGCTTTAACATGGATTCACTTTCGTATGATCCAAGCTTTAAAATGATTCAAGATCTTATCAGTAAAGCTGAAATTAAAATTAAAGCGGAACAAGATCCGAAAAAAAGTGAAGGATATGGTTCACTGGCTCTTAATATCGGCGGTTCAAAAGCGCTTGACCTAGAAGGTTTTCAAACGAAAGAAAGAATAGGCTTTAAAGCCCCGATTCTAGCAAATGAATATTTCTATTTAAACTTAGACGAATATGGACAGGTAGCGCGTAAGTTCGATCCTTCGTATTCAGGTCCTGAAACGCTTGATATTAACACGAGCAACGTAAGTTTAGAAGATTTAAAGTTAACGGAAAAAGAAAAGACCTACATTGCAAAAGAGTACGGAACGTTCATTTATGATGAGCTAGACAGCGATTATTTTACCAAAGAAAAAAATGTGGATTATAAAACAAATGGCAAAACGCTTCAGTTAACAAGCGTGACGCTTAACATGTCTGATAAAGAAACAAAACAATTTATGGATAAGCTTATTGCGAAGGTAGCAAAAGATGACAAGCTTCATACCATCTATGCAAATCATGTATCTAAGCTGTTTAAATCTTCGGCAGCAACGAATCCAGAATTAAAAGATATGGCAGATCCAAAAGAATTGAAAAAATCAGTAAAAGAAAGTCTTCAAGACTTCCAAAAAGAAGCAAAAGATACGACTTACCCTGGCGGTGTTAAATCAACTGTGTACGTTCAAGATGATGTTGTGGTAGCTCGCGATATGAACATGGGCGTAAAAAATGCTTCTAACGATAAAGGAAAACTTAACGTCGTGACTAAAAATGTTCCGTACGAAGATAACAAAACGGCGAAGCAGTTTAAAGCAGTTCTAGCGGATAGCACTACCGATGATGCGTTTACGTTTGATATGAAAAATAACGTAACAACGGAAAGTGAAAAACGCAAAGAAAACATGTCTATTCATTTGTTGACAAAAGATTCAAAAGATGACGACACGAATATGACATTTAAAATGGATTCAGTCATCAATGGTAAAACCGATGCGAAACAAACGGCTGACCGTACTTTCTCTTTAGACTTAGGTGGTCAAGAAGATCTAGTAGTAAACGGAGAAGTAAAGCAGAATCAAGCAATAAGTGCTTCAAAAGGAAAAGCAGATTATTCGTTTGATATTCGTACAAAGATAGGACCAAAAGCAGATCCGGCAAACGTTACGTTAAAAATTGACTCCGCTTCTCAATTAAAAAAATCAGCAGCTATTCCAGAGCTTGATGCATCTAATGCGACAAACGTAAAAGATGTAACGCCTGAAGATATGCTGTCGATTCAAGAAAATTTCGCTAAAAATGTTCAAGGTCTCATGATGAATATGGGAACCGCTGGTTACTAAAAGGTGCAAAGCAGATGAAGATATATTTCTCTTTGACTCTTTTTACATGTAAAGCTCTATTGAAAAATATAAAATCTCTCATACTGCTAATAATGATCCCTGCTCTGTTTTTACTTGGAGCAGGGATCATTATTAGTCAGACCATGCAAGGTGAGGAGAGAGTAAATTGGTTCCCCGTGGCAATTGTGGATAAAGATGACACTGCACAAACGAAGTACGTCATCGAACAGCTGACTGAAGGTAAGCTTCGCAAGATCATGAGGCCTCTTTACACGAATGAACAGAAAGCTAAACAGCTGCTGCAGCAAAATAAAGTGGCAGCCATTGTGACGCTGCCAAAAGGTTTTAGTCACGATATTGCTCATGGGAAAAATCAGCCTTTACACGTCATTGGGAATAGCAATAAGCCGCTTCAGTCACAGCTGTTTCGCTACGTGATGGAAAGTGCAGCCGACTACACATCAGCTGCTCAAAGCGGTATTAATACGGTTGATACCTTTTTAGAAAAAGAAAATGTTTCCGATGAAAATAGACGCGCAGAGTTTAAGAAGAGCTTAGTAACGTTTGGGCTTCATGTATTAGATAGAGGAAGTTTATTTGATGAACAAGTAGAAACGAGTTTCTTTCAGCAGGATATGAAGCAATATTATGTCTTGTCTTTTGCTGCTTTGCTGCTTATGATTTGGAGCTACGGCGGATGGCTGCTTGCTAGTGAAACGCAGACTTCTCCCGTGTTGGCTCGAATGAAAACAAGAGGTGTATCGTTTGTCCACATTTATTTAGCGCAGCTAACGGCTCTGTATGTTCTTTTGTTACCGGTCTCTGTCGTTTTGTTTGGAAGCCTCCTTAAAGGACTAAAACTGCCTGTAACCGGTACGTACGGAGAGCTTTTTTTAGGGGTAAGCGGAAGCTTGTTTGCTTTTTTATGTTTGTTTTTACTGCTTCGGGTTCTTTTTTTATCACAAAAAGCTTATCAAATAACCGGTTTGCTGTTTATTTTGCTGAGTGCGATTTTAAGTGGACATGTTGTGCCGGTCGTCTATTTACCGGACTGGGCGAGTGTTTTTCAGAAATGGTCACTCAACACCCGCGTCTTGGAGCTGTTATTTTATGAATTTGATGGATATAACACAAACGAAGCTTTTCTTTACCTTAAGCCTATTCTCATTACGGCAGCGGGAAGTTTTCTTCTTGCTGCTGGCTACGTGATGACGCTGCAAAGGCGGTGGAGAAAATGATTAGCGAGAAAATAAAGCAGCTGCTGAAGCGCCCCATGCTTGTTATCATGATTTTCTTTTTACCTTTAATAGGAACGATTATTAGCAGCTCGTTTTTAGCAAAAGTACAAAGTGATTCAAAAATCCCTGTTGCTCTTGTCGATCAAGATCACAGCAAAATGTCTAAGCAAGTGATGGATCGACTGCAGAAAACAACAGAAATTCAGTTTCTTTCTCTGAGCGAAGAACAAGCGAGAAAGCAGCTGGCCAAAAATAAAATTGACAGCATTTTTTTGTTTCCTAACGGATTTCAGGAAGAAGTAGAAGCGGGAAATTATCAAGGAGTCATTGATTTGCTCACGATTCCTTCTTCCGTTGCGACAGAAGCAGTTAGAGAAGTCGTGGGGAGTGAAGTGACACGGTTAACGACAAATGTTAAAGCGGCAAATGAAGTGCGTTTTTTATATAAAGTCTATCACATTCATACAGGACCAGATTTATGGAAAGAAGCGTATCACTATACCGATAACCAGTGGAAGCCAAAGCCGCTGATGACAATTGATTACGAGGTGCAAGGAACGAAGAAGCATACGAAGCAAGGGAGCGTTCAAATGACGGGATACGCTCCGCTATGGGGATTTTTTACGCTTTTGCTTTGCTGTATTACATCAGATTGGATGATTAGAGAGCAGAAACACCTTTTCAAACGAATGAAAACGATGCAAAAAGGACTTTACGGTTATATTCGAAGCGTCAGCGCCGCTTATGCTGTTTTATACGTGCTTCAAGCCTGCATTAGTTTTGCTCTATTTAAATGGCTTTATGGAGTAGAGTCTTACGGTGTACTGCTGTATATGTGTATTTATGTGATTGTATGCGTTGCTTTTAGCACGTGGCTTGCAAGTGAAAGTCAGCGAGTTGGATCTTATTATATGATCAGCGTTGTCATGGTCACAGGACTCAGTATAATAGGAGGGAGCTTTTTCCCGGTAGGAGAGCTTTCTGCAACGATTGAAAGAATAAGTCAGTGGCTTCCGCAGCATCTGCTTCTGTATCAGCATGCACTGCCGCTTACGTTCATTTGGAAAGAGATAGCTGTTTCCATTGCATGTATATGTTTGTGCGCGTTTAAAATAGTGTGGAATGTGAGGAGCATCAAATGATTGAAATTAACAATGTTAGCAAAACATACGGAAAAAAACGGTCGTTAGCAAATGTTACGCTGACCGTAGAAAGTGGAGAAGTCATTGGTCTTTTAGGACCAAACGGCGCTGGTAAGTCGACGCTTCTGTCTATTTTGTCTACCATTACGGCTCCTTCAAGCGGGAATGTCACGATTGGAGGCTTATCCCTTAAGAAAAATCAAAAAGCGATTCGAGAAGTCATTGGCTACGTTCCACAAGACATAGCGCTGTGGGAAGAGCTTAGCGTAAAAGAAAACATGAAAATGTGGAGCAAAATGACTTCACGCTCTCTGTCGAATGAACAGCTTCAGTCTCTTTGCTCAGCTGTACAGCTCGAAGGAAGATGGAAGGAAAAAGTGAAAAATTTATCAGGAGGCATGAAGCGAAAGCTCAACATAGCCGTTTCACTTATTCATGAACCGTCCGTATTGTTAATGGATGAGCCAACGGTCGGAATTGATTTGCAGTCCAAGCTTGAAATCATTCGTTATATCAAACAGCTGGCGGCAAAAGGAAAGACGATCATCTATATTACCCATGATTTGAATGAAATCTTAGGCGTGTGTGATCGGTTTGCGGTCTTAAAAGAAGGAAAGCTGGAGTTTGTCGGCACGATGGACCAAGCGAAGGAAAAGACTGGGGAAGGTGCAGAAGAGAACGTTGTGTATAAGCTGCTGCATGATTAAGAGTAAGCAATAATAAAAAAAGAGCCGCTTCATGAAGAAGCGGCTCTTTCTATTATGCTTGTGTAACTTCTTGTTCTGGTGAATGACTTTCAGGCTGCACGCGTTCTTCCTCAGGAAGGGCACGTACTTCCACTTCTTTCATTTGGTGACCGTCCATTTCTTTTGCAATAAACTCGTATCCAAAAAGTTTGAACGATTCGCCTTCTTGAATATCGATATTTTGCATCAGCATCCAGCCGCCAATTGTATCGATATCATCATTTTCAATTTGGATATGAAGCACTTCGTTGACTTCTTCAAGCAGTACTTTTGAGTTAAAGACAAAATGCTGATCGCTGATTTTTTGAACAAGCGGCTTTTCATCTGTATCAAACTCATCTCGAATTTCTCCAACGATTTCTTCTAAAATATCTTCAACGGTAACGATACCTGCTGTACCGCCGTACTCGTCAATCAACACAGCCATATGCGTACGTTTCTTTTGCATCGAGCGCAATAGGTCTTGAATCGCTACAGTTTCAATTACTTGAATAATAGGATTCATATAAAGCTTCACGCTTTGCTTTTTTAACGCATCGTTAATTACGACATCGTTTAGAATCTCTTTGACGTTGACTAAGCCGATAATGTTATCTTTGTCTCCGTCAACGGTAACAGGGTAGCGAGTGTAGCGATCTTCTACAGCAAGCTTTAAGAAATCTTCAATGCTGTCGTCTTCAGAAACAGCTGAAATTTCTGTTCTTGGTACCATGATTTCGCGAGCAACACGGTTATCGAATTCGAAAATGTTGTTCACATACTTATATTCAGACTGGTTAATTTCCCCGCCTTTAAAACTTTCTGATAAAATAATGCGCAGCTCTTCTTCACTGTGCGCAAGTTCATGCTCTGAAGCTGGCTTTAATCCAAACATGCCAGTTAATAAACGGGCAGAACCATTTAGTAACCAGATGAAGGGGAACATAATTTTATAGAATAAAATTAACGGACGAGCAAACAATAACGTCACTGTTTCAGCTTTTTGAATCGCAAATGTTTTTGGCGCTAATTCACCAACAACTACGTGAACAAACGTTACAAGGGCAAATGCGATAATGAATGAAAGAATATGTGTTAAAGATGCAGCAACACCCAGTTCTTCAAACAGAGGTTCTAAAATCTTCGCAACAGTCGGTTCTCCTAACCAACCGAGTCCTAAAGCAGTAATCGTAATACCAAGCTGACACGCAGATAAATACTCATCTAAGTGTGTCGTCACGGTTTTAACCGCATTCGCTCCTTTTTTTCCTTCAGCAACAAGTTGATCTACCCGTGAACTACGAAGCTTCACAATTGCAAACTCTGAAGCAACGAAAAAAGCAGTGAGTACAATTAAAATCGCAAAAATAATTAAGTTAATGGTTATCAATGAATATACTTACTTTATAGTGCTATAAAGTAAGTAAACACCTCCTGTAAATAGTAAATTTACGACAGCAGCAGCAGTAAAGAGTGCAAAAGAGTGACGCTCTCTGGTGAAAGCCGATTCAACATTACTTTTCGATCTTCTTCATTCAGCTTTTCCATCAGCGGTGCAACTTCTTTTAAACTGTCGTTTAGTACGTAAAATTTGGATACTAATTCGTCTTTGGAGTGGCTATTCTCGGATTGCTCTATAGAAAATAGAGAAGAAATCTCTTCAAGAGAACGGCCTTCGCTTTTTAATTTTTCAATTAAGTAAAGACGTTTCAGCGCTTCTTCGTTATAAAAGCGATAGTTAGAAGCAGAGCGTTCTGCTTTTAACAAACCAATGTTGGTATAATAGTCAACCGTGCGTTTCGTTACATGTGCCATCTCTGCAAGTTCGCCAATTTTGTATGTCGCAACCCCATCAGAATACCACCTCCTTTAACTATGTCAACCATCACGTGATGGTTTTTATCTGCGTAACTATTTATCTTTTATCCTATCGTAATTAAGTATACGCGCGTAAGATCAAAAAGTTTCATTTTTTTATTAGCATTCAGTATATCTCAAAATAAGGTAGTTTGACAAAGATTTTATAAAAAAAACTCGCTTATATTAAGCGAGTTTTTTAGTAGGATGACGTACGATAGTGTGCATGCGTTCATACACATATTGAATACGTTCAGTATATTCTATGAACTCAAGGCTCATTGGAGATAGCTGATCAGCAATACGGTGCATAATAGCAGCTTCTTCTTTTAACGAATCTAAATTTTGAGTTTGGTCAATTCTTGCTTTAAATGGTAACGAAATCATGTTATTCACCTCGTTGTTATATTACTTGTTATGAGGCGCTATGTCCGTGACTTTTATCACTCTAGTCAAAGGTGATAACGTAATTATTTGATGTTTGCCGGCATTTTGTGTAGGATGTTTAGAAAAGGGTTTTTATGGGAGAATGAAATGAATTTAAAACGAATGCACCACGTAGCCATTATAGGAAGTAATTATGAACGTTCAAAAGCTTTTTATGTAAATGTGTTAGGATGCAAGATTATAGAAGAAACATATAGAAAAGAAAGAGATTCATATAAGCTAGATTTAGAAGTAGCTCCTGGCTATCAAATTGAGTTGTTCTCGTTTCCAAATCCGCCACAGCGTCCTTCAAGACCTGAAGCGTGCGGCTTACGCCATTTAGCTTTTGCGGTTGAAAGCGTAGAGGATTCCAAGCGTGAACTAGAGCAGCAAGGGATTGATGTGGAACCTATTAGGGTAGATGAACTAACGGGAAAAAAATTCACATTTTTTGCTGATCCGGACGGGTTACCGCTAGAGCTTTATGAAGAGAAAAAGGGGGAATAAGGAGTATGTGCAATTATTTATTTGTATACGGAACGCTTCTTGAAGGAGAAGGTAATCACGGATTGCTGCATCATGCGCGCTCTATTGCCAAACAGGCAAAAACGAAAGGGAAATTATATGACACTAAGCACGGCTATCCTATGCTCGATATCGACAGTGAACATATTACGTACGGAGAAGTATATGAAGTGACCGATCAGCTTATGTGGAAGGCTCTTGATGAATTAGAAGGATACATTCATGAAGGTCATAAAGACAATGAATATGATAAAGTTGTGCAAACGGTTGAAACGGACCAAGGTGAATTTGAAGCCGTTGTTTATGTGGCAAGCGATCGTTCGCTGCTGCACGAATTTATCCCGAGCGGAAACTGGCGCGTGTGGAAAGAAGATTTATTAGAAGGTATGCTGTATTTTGCTTACGGTTCATGTATGGATAACGATCGTTTTATTAAGCACGGGGTGGATCAGCATTTCCAAGACTGTCTCGGCAGAGCTGTTTTCAAAGGCTATACGCTTCGATATAACCACGTTATTCATGACGGAGGACGTGCAGACATGGTTGAAGAAGGCGGAGTCGTTGAAGGCAAACTATACCGCGTGCCGCCTGAAGCAATTACGTACCTGTATGGCAGAGAAGGCGTAGATAATAACGGCTATCGTCCCGCTATTATTTCTGTCGAGCATGAAGGTAAGATGGTGGATCATGTTCTTACTTTTTTTGTGTTAAATAAAGAAAAAGAAGTCGCACCTCCGGATCACTATTCGACTGAAATTATTCGAGGAGCAACAGGTGTACTCAGCGAAGAATATGTTCAGAAGCTAATAGAGCAAGTCCATGCGCTAAAAAATAGCGATGTTGTAAATAACTAATATAAAAAGAAGCAGGGACAAAAGCAGTTTAGTTGAAGAAAGCTCCGAACGAGTAATCGTTCGGAGCTTTTTATTGTTATGGTGAACGCAGGCTTAATCTATTTAGCTGCTTCTAGCTGTTGATTGGATTGATTTTGTTATGTGTTGAATCAGCTAAAGGAAACAGAGAATTCTGTTTGAAATACACCGTCTTTTGATAAACGGTTGATGCCTAATTTTTCTTTGAAATTTCCGTTGTGATCATGCGTATCTGCAATTCCAAACCAAGGTTCGATGCAAAGAAAAGGAGCGATTGTATGATTTTCTGCATCATACTTTGACCAAATACCGACATACGGGAAATCATTAAACTGAACGTTAATTTGATTTTCATTAACCGGCGATTTAATCGTAATTCCGTCAATATGACTAAAAATTAACGCATCATTTGCAAATATATCTGCGCTTAGCGGCAGCTGATGAAAATTTTCTGCAGCTCCTTTTTCATGAATAAGCGCGTCTTTTAATACAAATTCCTTCGGCGTAGTTTCAGAAGGCTCTATTTCTAAAAAGTAATCAGAAATCTGCTCGTTTTCACGTAACGGAATACGAAAAGCAGGGTGGGCTCCAATTGAAAAATACATATCGTCTTTATCTTCGTTCACTACTTTCCACTGAAAAGTTAATCGGTTATTTTCCAGACGGTAGCTGATTTCAACTGAACATTCAAACGGATATACGTCTTTAAAGCGGCCGTTTGTAGCAAATTGCAACCGTGCCGTTTCGTTTGTCTGCTCAATCACGCTAAAAGCAGAATCACGTAAAAAACCGTGCTGTGGCAAAGAGTATTCGCGCTGATCAACGGTATACTGATCATTTTTTAATCGGCCTACGATTGGAAACAATACGGGGGATACTCTTCCCCAATAAGCGGGGTCTCCGCTCCACATGAACTGCAGGTCTTTTTCTTTATGAAATACTTCTACAACTTCCGCTCCTTTTTCTTGAATACTTACTTTCATTTTGCTATTTTCTAGTACAATCATTACAACATCTCCCAAATCATTCTTGTACGCTCGAGCAGCCTCAAACGTACTGGCTTTGCTTATATTATACCCTTCTTGGCAAAAAAGGTATTAATTTCCCTATTTTTGTTCAAATTAATATAGAAAAAGGAGGGTTCAAATATGAATCATGCAACATTATTGCTCATTAAATTCGCAGCGGCACTTATTGCGTTTGGTATAGGCCTTGATTTGTTTTTTGATGCAACCATCGGAGACATTATTTCCTTTAGCTTGCTAACAACAGTTGTGACATATCTAGTAGTGGATCGAATTGTACTGCCTCGAGTGGGCAATCGCGATGCCATTATTGTTGAATTTGTTCTAACCTATATGAGTGTATGGATTTTTGGCACATTGTTATTAGACAGCTACGTTCAAATTGCTTGGGGAAGCATTATTTCTGCAGCAATTATTACATTTGCCGAGGTTTTTGTTCACCGCTACTTATTCAACCATATTGAAACGAAACATACAGCAAGAACGCGTCCGGCTTTTAAGCGAAAACTAGCGTATGACACAGAATTTGCAGAAGAACAGCATATAGAAAACAAAGAAAATCCAAAATAAAAAGAGGCTGGAATAAAAGTATTTTAGCTGAAGTGAAAAACGAACCACTAATCAAACGTTTTGATTAGTGGTTCGTTTTTTTTTGTTATGGTGAACATAGGTTTCATTCTTCTAGCAGTTGATTGGAGGGTAAAGCGAAGTCTTGCACGGAAATCAACTGCGGTGTCACAAGCGGTTCAGCTCATGTATCCCATTTGTTCGTCTTTAGATTGGATTCATTTCGTTATGTCTCAACCTCTTTTTATGTGTTAATGCATAAAAGTCATTTCTTTTAAAGGCCAGTATTTCATGTTGACTTCTCCCATGATTGAAGAGATAGGAGTAAGGCCAAAATGCCTTCCATCTCGGCTGATACGTCTGTTGTCACCTAGCACTAATACGTATCCATCCGGTATCGTGCCGTCTGGAGACAGTTCGTACGTGGAAAAATTTTCAGTGAATCGCTCGTAAGCGGGCACTTTGGACAAGTATTTATGAAGATGCGGCTCTTTTTTGACTTTGTTATTTATATACAGAACATCATCTTTGTATTCGACCGTTTCTCCTGGTAAGCCCACAATCCGCTTTACTAGAAAATCACTGCTATAGGGAGCTTGTAACACGACAATATCAAAGCGCTCCAGCTTGCTGTGTTTGTTGATAATAATTCGATTGCCTTCGTGCAAAATAGGCTTCATAGAATCGCCTTTTACAGTGTAGGGCTGAAACCAATAGTGCTGAACGACCATAGAAAGCAAAACAGTGCCGAGGATGACGCTTGTGTATGTAAGAATTTCGCGCTTTATTTTTTTATTGATCATAATGGATGAACACCTTCTTAACGGTAAGACTGTCAATTTAAGTTTTTCATAGAGATATAACAGTGTTGATTGTACCATTCAGAACTAAAGTTTTCCATATCTATATCTATCTATTTATGCGTGTATGCCAAAAATATGCGTGAGGGAACAAAAAATGAAAAAAGCCATTATTCTAGAGAATAACGGCTCTTCTTTATTATAACTGAGCGCGCTCAGTTCGAGTAGCTGGTTGATTTGGTTCTTCTTCCACAACAGGCTCAACAGGCTTATGCTGCTTGATTTCTTCTTCCAGTTCAGCAATTCGCTTGTTTTTCTGTTTCACTTGTCCTCTTAGTTGAACAATTTTTACAAAGCTCAATGAAGCAGCAACGACTCCTCCAAACACGGCCGTTGTTAAGATAATTAAAATAAGAGGCCATTTTTGTGAACCAAATACATAGTTAAATTGTACCGGATCGTTGTTAATTACAGCTAAAACAGCAATGATAAGAGCAAATATAAGTCCTAAAATAAAAAAGCTCTGTCCTTTCATAAGCTGCACTTCCTTTCTTTACATGGTCATTACAACTTTTACATCGTAACCACTCATCTTAAGTGTTTGCTATCTTGCTTATAGGTATACGTATCCACATTTAAACAAAATCAAACATTTTCTTGATTATATGTATCTTTCTTTTAAAACACAATATATCGATTGGTGTAGAAACTTTGACATGTCCAAAGACCTGGTATGTCGAATTTTTGGAATAAAGAGCTCGCTTATTCCTTTTTTGCTTAAGCAGAGGGAGAGACTGGCATTTAACTTATATATGTACAAAGAGACCTTTATCTATTAAAGGTCTCACTGTTAATAAAGGGGTATATAAACACAAGATAAAAATCAGTCCAGAAGCTGAGACTTTGGCTTGATTGCATTAAATTATTTCATTACCTATCACCCGGAGCAGGGTGGTCTACACCTTTGACATGATGCCGATGCTGGTTGTCTTCGCTGGTATAAAAGTCATAATAGTGAACATGCATACCGTTGCCAATCGGAATAGCGGGACCAGAGTAGGCTTTGTAATGATGTGTATGTCCGTCTTCAAAAACAACATAGCCTTCTGTATAGTGAATGTGGCTTCCATCCTCGCTTTGAATTGGAGGAGACGTTACATCGAGGCACTGATGGACATGTCCTGACGCAACAGAAGTGTAGTCCACTGAGCCATGATTATGATGAGGAACAAATCCTGAAATAAAATCGTCTTTTCCTATCTTCTTCATTCTACTTCCTCCTATAAATTCAATTAAAATAAACTGTTTAAGTAAATTCTAAAGTCTTTAAATAGGCATCTGAATGTTTCTTTTTAGTTGAATTCAAAAATACATGCTATTGATATGAACAAAGAAAAATAAATATGACTTTTGATAATCAGGATTTATAAAATGGGTAGTTTTCCTGTGTGTTTGCCGTTTCTACTTGATAACTTTCACATACATTTATTAAGGAAGGACAAGTTAGTGTAAGAGAGGAAGTCAGCATAATGAGTTGGGAAAATAAAAAGAGTCTATGTCAGGAGTTTGCGAGAATTCTAGGTGGACAAGACAGTTTAGATGAAAATGGCGTTTGTTTGGTACAAAAATTTCGGACGATTCGTTTTAAAATTTTAGGGGGTCCAACACGCTCTCCATTAGTTACTCCTCAATTTTTCACTTTTGAAGATTTAGACAGCAAAGGAGGAGCGCTAAATCTAGGTGAAACCGTGCTTTGCAAGAAGAGGTAAATCCATTATTAACGGAGCTTAGAAAAAGGGATATTAAGGTTACGGCCGTTCACAACCATTGGCTATTTGAAGAGCCGAGAGCAATGTATATGCACTTTGAATCCGTAGAACCACCGTTAGATTTTGTAAGAAAAATAAGAGAAGCATTTAAAGTATTAAAAGGGTAAAAATCAGGTTTTTATAGAATGAAACATAAGGTTAATAAAACTTTAAACATGTATATTATATATTTATTGATTTATAAACTGCACTTGAATGAACCCGTCAGGTTAACTGATTTTTGAGCAGTGAAATTATTCGAGTACTTCTATCCAAATAAAAAAAGCACGCGTTCGCCGCGTGCTTTTTTTATGTATAAACTTAAAATGCGTTTAGGGAGTTATCGCTTAACCACTGTTTGCGTTCAGCTGCATCTTCGAATAACTCATCTGCATTTGTAAATTGAGAAGCAATGACATATTCAATTGTTGCAAGAGGAGCTGTTAGCAAACGCCAGTTTAACACGATTGTATTATCTTGAGTCGTAGCGTATTCTTCACCTAACTCGTCCCACTTAACAGATTCAGGAGCATTGTCTGCTGCTTTTTTAACAGATTTCAAAGCTTCTTGGAATTTTTCACCAGCGCGGCCTTGGTACCATTCTGTTAATAGTTGTCCAATACCTTCATTTGTTTGCTGCTCGTTCCAGCTTTCAGGTACTGTAGCAATGAATTTTGCACGGAATGTCATTTCAGCCTTTGCTACATCTCCACGAACGATGTTTAAGCGGTATTGACGTCCTAGGTAAGGGAATTTGTCTCCTTCTTCAAAAGAACCAGTTTTAGCTGCAGAAGCTGCTGCTTTAGGAGCCTCTTTTTTAGCTGTTTCTTTTTTTACTGCTTCTTTCTTTGGAGCAGCTGGCTTTTCCTCAGCTGGTTGTGAACCGTTTAGTTGTTTTAAAATCCATGTTGCTTTGCGTGCGATGATTGAACGCACATTGTTTTCATTAAGACCTCTCGGGATAATAACTTTTACCCCTTCTTTGTCACAAATTTGCACCGTGATATCGGTTCTATTTGGAACGACTTCAATTTTGTAGTCAATTGTTTGATTGCCTGTTTGATACGTATACATAAAATTTTTCGTACTCCTTTCTACAAATCTTCATTTTATAAGCAAAGGTAGAGTTTGGTCAAATGAAAGAATAATCAGACAGTTATCAACTGCTGTTGCAGCGCCTTGCAGAATGATATGTATTCCAATATTTAGTGGAAAAGCGCCAATAATAATTGCTTCAATTCTTCTTTAGTTTTTACAAAAACATATAAAAATATGCCGATACTACTAATATAGATTAGACATTCTATGTCTTTAGATGGTATAGGGAATGAAAAATAAAAAAAGCGTTTCAAAGTTTACATGTGAAATGCTATATATGATGGTCATAACACTTACTGTAATTGAAGTGACAAATTATTATCTTATTATGAAACAAGAGCAAGCAGCTTCGATTATGCTAGTGATTACATTTCTGTTTGCTTTTCTTACAACTACCGTGTTCTATTTTATCATACGTCGCTCTATAATGGCGGTTGAAAATTTAACGAAAGTAATGAAAGGGGTTTCGTAAGGGGATTTATTGATATTTGTTCAGTATAATAAACTGTAAGTATTGGTTTTTATGATAGCTTTCATAGAAAGAGATAATGAAAATTGACACGTTATAAAAGCAGTTGTATAGTGAGTACGCAAGGCGGCAGTCTGTCTTTTTTAATTCTCAGTAAACTTATAAGTTAAATAAAGTATTTAAGCACTACATAGGAGGCGAAGAGATGAAAAATGAATTCCGTTTGGCAACAAATGACGACGCAGATAACTTATTGAACTTGACTCTACAAGCATATAAGCCTATTCGAGAGCTAGGCATTCCTTTCTTAGCAGCGACTGCTGATCTTGCTCTTGTTAAGAAAAATATTTCTCAAAACCTTTGCTATGTATATGAAGAAGATAAAAGAATCGCTGCAACTGTATCTATACGAATGCCTTGGGGAGAACATCCAGGTCCGTTTGCTGTTCCGCATCTTTGGTGGTTTGCAGTGGACCCGTCGTTTGTCAGGAAAGGCGTTGGTTCTAAGCTGCTGCATCTAGTAGAGGAAGAGATAATAAAAAATATGTTTAAATCACCAGGTGTGTCTTTAGGAACAGCAAAAGAACATCCTTGGTTAGTTGAGATGTATGAACGAAAAGGATATGTTCAAGCTAAAGAAAAGCACCTCGCAGAAGGTTATACGACCCTATTTCTTTATAAAAAATTCAATGAGGTACACTCTTTGTCGTAAAAGATAGAGAGGTGATCCAAATTAAGAAATGTGAAAGAGTGATAAATATGACAGATCAATTACTGCTAAATGAGTTAATAGACATACGCCGTGAGCTGCACCGGTTTCCAGAACTTTCAATGAAAGAATATGAAACAACTAAACGTATTAAAAAGTGGTTAAAGCACTATGATATGTCTATAGCGGATACATTCCATTTAGACGTAGGAACAGTAGCAGAAATTGTGGGAGGAAAGCCGGGACCTACTATCGCAATTCGAGCTGATATTGATGCGCTGCCAATTGAAGAAAAAACCAATCTGCCATTTGCATCTGAAGTAAACGGAGTTATGCACGCATGCGGCCATGATTTTCATACGGCTTCTATAATCGGAGCAGCCATTCTTCTTAAAGAACGTCAGCAGGAGCTTTGCGGTACGGTACGGTTTATCTTTCAACCGGCCGAAGAAACGGCTTCTGGGGCAAAAATGCTAGTTGAAAAAGGTGTGCTCGAAGGAGTAGAAGCGATATTTGGGATGCATAACAAACCGGATCTTCCTGTAGGAACCATTGGTATCAAATCGGGACCTTTAATGGCAAGCGTTGATCGTTTTGAAATTGACGTCAAAGGAGTAGGAGGTCACGCGGGCATCCCTGAAAAAACAGTAGATCCGATTGCTGCTGCTGGTCAAATTGTTACTAGTTTACAAACCATTGTCAGCCGTAATCTCAGCCCATTTCAAAATGTTGTTGTCAGCATAACTCAAATTCATGGAGGGAGCTCGTGGAACGTCATTCCTGACAAAGTAACGCTTGAAGGAACGGTGCGTACCTTTCAAGAAGAAGCGAGAGAAAAAATACCGGCTCTTATGAAACGAACTGCTGAGGGGATTGGAGCAGCTTTCGGGGCTTCAGTAGACGTTAAATGGTATCCATATCTTCCTGTAGTAAACAATGATGACATGCTGGAAAAACTGGCTATTAACGCTGCAGAGGATCTTAGTTATCAAGTCGTAGAAGCTGAACAATCGCCTGGAGGAGAAGATTTTGCCGTATATCAGCAGCAGGTACCAGGATTTTTTGTATGGATGGGTACAGCTGGAGAATATGAATGGCACCATCCTTCTTTTTCATTAAATGAAGAGGCATTACTTGTAGCAGCTTCTTATTTTGCTAATCTAAGTTTTCATTTTTTGAATTCATTCCATTACCCGAAAAATTAAAATATTTTTATTTTTCTATTTACGCGGATGAAATTGTTTGATAAAATAAATTTTAAATTAAAAAAGTTATCACGAGTGGACGAGAGATCTGGCTCTTTGACTCCACAGCAACCTACGAATGTAAGGTGCTCCTACCAGCAAAGCATGTGCTTTGGGTGATAAAACGGGTGAAAAACTCATTTTGCATCAAAGCAAAATGAGTTTTTTTTATTTTTCTAAAAGGAGAGGGTTTTATGAGTCATACAGCAGTTGCAGCATATACAGGAGAGAAAGCATTAAAGGAAGCCGTGAAATTATTAGGAAAGCATTATGAAGTAGCTTATCGTGAATTAGAAACATTTTACGAAATTGTGGTCGAAAACCAAGTTCGTACATATGCTGTAGGCATAGATATTAAAGATGTACAAAAAGCAAATGAACTAGAAATTTATTCATCATGCTGTTCCAAGCTTGAGCGAGTAGGCTGTCTGTTATAGAAGTCTGCTCGCGCCTCTATTTTTTAAGTATTTTTAAATAGAAAGCATGTTCTTTGACAACCGAAGAATCTGGTGGGTATAATCATTACTCACTAGGTTTTAAAATTAATCGTAAATTGTCGAAATTTTTACACAAATTAAAGGTTACATTCGAAATGAATTGTGGTATGTTATAAAACAAGAATATTTTATGAAAGGAGCATTGAAATGGAAATGTCTCTTGAACATGGAAACGATGCAGGAAGCGAACAGCTTATTGATCGTATCCTAGACTTTTTAGAAGATGACGAAAAGTAAAAAAAGAGTGTGCGGTGCTAGCCCTAGCCGCGCACTCTTTTTTTATCATGTGCGTCAAGGCAGCGCATACTATGATACATAGAGATAGAATGAAAGGGTCTCTGTCAAAGGGATTGACGAATCGTTTTGTTTGATGGAAAATTTAGAAAAAGGAAAGAGATGAAGGGCATGTCGAACAAAACATCTTTGTATCAAACAAAAGAACAGTTAAAGAAGCTTGTAAGCGAATTGGTTTCTATACCTAGTGTTACAGGAACGATGGCAGAAGTAGAAATGGCTGAAGCGATAGCGTCGTATTTATTGAAGCTGCCTTACTTTCAAAAAAACGAGCAAGTTGAGCTTCATTCAACAGGAGACGGGCGATCGATTGTCACAGCTTTTGTTGAAGGGGAAAATACAAATAAAACAGTTATATTAGTAAGTCATTACGATGTAGTGGATGTACAAGATTATGGACAGTGGCAAAAGGATGCTTTTCACGCTGATACGTTAACGAATACTTTTTATAACCATATGGAACAAGTTCCGGCGTACGTACAAAAAGATATGATAAAAGGAGACTGGCTTTTTGGCCGTGGAACGATGGACATGAAAGCAGGTATTGCCCTGCATATCAGTATGATTGAACGAGCATGCAACGGAGAGTTTGACGGAAACATCCTGCTGCTGTCAGTGCCGGATGAAGAAGTAAATTCGCTTGGAATGAGAAAAGCAGTGCCTGTTCTTTTAGAACTTGCGCGCCAACATCAGCTGGATTTTTCTCTCATGCTAAATGCAGAACCAGTGTTCAGCCGCTATCCTGGAGATCAAACGAACTATGTGTACTCAGGGTCGATTGGGAAAATCATGCCAAGCTTTTTGTGTTATGGAAAAGAAACTCACGTAGGGGAACCGCTAGCTGGTTTGAATGCTAATTTACTAGCTTCTTATTTAACAAAAGAAATAGAATTAAACGTTGATTTTTGCGAAAAAGTAAGAGATGAAACGAGTCCACCTCCTACGGTGCTGATACAAAAAGATTTAAAAGAAGAGTATTCAGTTCAAGTTCCGCATTCAGCCGTTGTATTGTTTAATTTATTTATGTTAAACCGCTCTCTTAAAGAGGTGACAGATCTGCTGTTGAAATCGGCTGACAAAGCGGCTTTGAATGTAAAAAAACATTATAATAAAGCCGCTAGGCAGTACGCTGCGGGAATGGAGGGTTCATCTCTTGACGTGAACGTATGGACGTATGAAGAACTTTATACTCATGCAGTCAAACAGCACGGTGAAAAATATGTGCAAGAAATGGAAGAAGCACTTTTGGCACAAGAAGATGATGACAGAAATAAAACCATTAAATTAGTAAACACTTTAGCTGGTTTATGTAAAGAAGCAGCTCCGATGATAGTCTTATTTTTTACTCCGCCTTTTTATCCGGCCGTTTGTTCACATGATGATCCGTTTGTACAAGGGATTTTGTCAAACGTACAGGAAACTGCCAAAGAGCAATTTCAAGTGGAGCTAGTTGAACAAAGTTATTTTGGCGGAATTTCGGATTTAAGCTATGCCAGCCTGCAGCATCCGCTTCATACATTTAACACGTTAGTAGCAAATATGCCGCTATGGAATAAAGGGTATCATATCCCGCTAGAAGAGCTAGAAGAGCTGAAGATGCCGGTACTGAACATTGGACCGCTGGGAAGAGATGCGCACCAATGGACCGAAAGATTAGACGTTCAGTATTCCTTTGGAATTTTGCCTCACTTCATTTATCAAGCTATAAAAGAAGCACAGAAATAAACATCCGCCTGAGGATGTTTATTTGTTGAGTTTAAAAGAAGCTCCTTGTACGGTAATTTGTTGCGATGTTAGAGCGTGATCCAATTCAACCAAAAATGGACGTTCTCCAACTTGTTTTAATGTATCATGGACAACGCCTTGTGTTCCGCTGCAAAAGATAAGGTTTCCTCCATTGATATATAGTTTTTGGCAGCGTGCATCAAGTAAGGAGTCTTTGTAGCTTTTGCCAGCCTGAACGCCCAGCAGTTTCGTCCACTTGCTAATGGATTTTTCGAGGTTATGTACAGCACAGTAAATATTTTTTAGCTGCAGCTGACCAGCTTGGTGGGAAGAAAGAGCAGCTAGCTTTGGTTTGCGTTTTTCTTCTGGTTCACCCCATTCAATAAAAAAAGGAAGAGGCAAGGAATCGTGGTCAGCTTCAATAAAACACATTTTCCATTGAAGTTTTTCTCCATCAGTGGTTTGACGAGAACCCGCTACAGGACCTTTTACAGCGTAGCTTTTGCTTTGCAGCTCTTTTATCAGCAAATCCATATCATCTGTACGAAGGGCAAATCGGCCAAAATGACCAAAAGGCGTATGTTCGTTAACAAGCTGCTGAATAAGATCATTATCTGTAACTGTTTGAGCTAATGTGATATCTCTGAGCCCCAGCCACTCAATATAGCTCAGGTGAAAATAAGCCAACGTGTTAAAAGTGCCCCATTTTTCATGGGTACCGCCTTTAATAACATTTATTCCGTATTCGTTTAGTTCTTTCTGAGCGCTAATAGGATCAGGTGAAAAATGAACAAGGTGATCAAAAGATAAGTGCATGAATAGGCCTCCTTTTAAGAGAAATGCTTTCCATTATTATACTTTATTTTCTCTTTTAAGAAGAGCAAAACGAATGATTATGTAGAATGTAAAATAGAGATTTTAAAAAAAGCAAGCCGTGTACGTTTGAGACTCGACTTGCTTTTGAGTTATTTAGCGGCGGCAACCATGTCCTTTAAAGCAGCAGCCCAATGCTTTATTAAACCATGGATATGAGCAGCACGGTGAACCGCATTGACAGCGGCGAGTAGAGCGATAAGTAGAACGGCGAGTAGAACGGCGAGTAGAGCGATAAGTAGAACGGCGAGTAGAACGGCGAGTAGAGCGATAAGTAGAACGGCGAGTAGAGCGGTAAGTAGAACGACGGCTAGAGCGACGAGTAGAGCGATAAGTAGAACGACGGCTAGAACGTCTTCTAGAACTTTTACGTCGAGAAGTTGGTTCTTGATACATAAATGTTTCGAGCTCCGTACAAGAGAGAGATTCTGCTGCTTCTCTAATTTTTTGAGCAGTGATATGCATACAAACACCTCCTTAGGTCTAATCAGGTAGTACATAATACAATATGTACAAGGAAGGCGTTTGGATATAGTGAAAACATGGAATTTGTCTAAATTTGTGAAAGAAATGGAGTGTTCTTCATGCTTCAAACCCTCGAACATCAAAGAGTGGATATCGCTCTTCAAATAGTAGCTGTGCAAGTAGAAGCTTATCAAGAAGAAGCCAGGCTCATTGGTTTTTCAGATATTCCTCAGCTTACAGAAAGCAAAGAAGATATTATGAAAAGCAAGGAAGTGTTTATCGGAGAAATAATTGAAGGTAAGCTAGCAGGCGTGCTGTCGTTTGAAAAAGAAAATGAGCGAGTAACGATTTGCCGCCTCGTTGTGCGTCCTCGGTACTTTCGAAAAGGAATCGGAAGCCGTCTTTTAACACATGTATTTCAAAGATATTCAAAATGTGAATATATCGTGTCGACAGCCGAACGAAATACACCTGCTATTAAGCTGTACGAAGCTCATCGGTTTTCCATTATAAAACGCACTGCAGCTGCTGATAATCTTGTGTTAGTAACGATGAAAAGAGATTGAGACATAACGAAATCAATTCAATCTAAAGATGAACAAATGGGATACATGAAACCTACGTTTACCATACCAATGAAAAGATCCGAACGTGTTGGATTCTTTATCAAGAATCTCGATTCATCGTTCGGATCTTCCTTTAACTAAAATACTTCTGTACCAGCCTCTACGATGACAGTGTTTGCTCAGAATAATCTAGGGCTGTATGGCGCTGAATCAGCAGTAAAGCAGCTAAAGTGACAACTGCTCCAATAATAAAAGGCAGCGTCATATTGAGTTTAAAGGCAAATGCACCAAGCAGAGGGCCAAAAATACGCCCTAAGCTATCCATTGAAGCAGTTAGCCCCGAAGCAGAGCCATATCCTACTTTGGTTCTCATCGTAATTAAAGAGAGGACACAAGGACGAATAAGGGCATTTCCTGCTGTAAATATGCACAGAAATAAGGTAGCATTAGCAGCACTAGAAGATAACAAAATAGACGTGAATCCTATTGCTGAAACCAATAAACCAATGGCCATCAGCTTTTTTTCATTTCCTTTTTTAAATCGCTGCAGCACACCTCCTTGAATCAAGGCTTGAGTTAAACCGCTCGCCATAAACATCCATCCAATTGTCGTAGGAGTAGCATTAATTTTCGCTATTTGAAAAAATTGAAAAGTAGCTTCTAAACCAGCGAGCGTAAAAGTCGCTAAAAATGAAAGAACATATAAATACTTCATAGCTCCTTGAAAATCTGACGTGAAGTCATGCCATCTCGATGTCTGTACTTTATCAGCAGATTCTTTTCGTAAAGATTCTTTTAATGTAAAGAATGAGAACGCTGTCATAATCAGTGACAAGATACCAGAGATAACGAAGGGAAAAAACAAGCCGAAAGATGAAAGGACCCCGCCTAATGCCGGCCCAAAAATAAAGCCTAAGCCAATCGACATTCCTAATAATCCCATTGCTTTCGTGCGGTTTTCTTCATCTGTACTATCAGAAGCATATGCAAAAGCACAAGGAATAACAGCTCCTGCGAACAAACCTCCGATGATGCGCGACGTATACATTAAAGTCAGAGAGTTTTCTGCCACCGAAAAAAGAAAAAAGCTTGCGCTAAAGCCAAGTAAGCCCCAAAGTAAGATGGGACGCCGGCCTTTTATATCGGAAAGCTTTCCCCAAAAAGGTGCGGTAATAAAAGATGCGATCGAATAGCTAGCCATGAGTATCCCTAAATTGACCGTGCTTGCACCCGTGGCACGAATAACTTCAGGTACGATGGGGATGATCACTCCGAAGCCGACAAATACCATAAAAATAACAAACATTAACGTTCCAAGCTGTTTGTTCATATGCAATTAAGCCCCTTTCTCTGTAGAACATGCCGTGAATTTAGTATACCAAATACAAAGAAGTTTTTTACGTATATTTGGTAAAAAGCGTTTTATTTACAAATGGATAACTATGTTAATATTTCCCTGTTGCGCTGAAGCTGATACAATTAAAAAAAAAGGGACGTGAAGCGATTGCCAATATGGATTGTATTTGCTGGGATTATAGGCGGTCTTTTAGGGTTTGGGGCGCTAGTGGATTATATAGCTAAAAAGAGAAGTATCGAGCTAGATCCAGAAGAAGGGATAAAGAATGCTTCTGACGCAGAACAAATCTATGTGGAAAATTATCTTTATCAAACAAAAGAAAATAACAATCACTTTCAATAAAAAAAGCTTGGAGACGAATCTCCAAGCTTTTTTAATGCGGTAAAAAGATGAGCTGATAGAGAAATAAAACAGCAAAGACATACACAAGCGGATGAACTTGTTTGCCTTTTCCTTTTACCAGCTTCATTAACGGATAAGAAATGAAGCCAAGGGCAATTCCTGTTGCAATACTTGATGTAAGAGGCATTGCTAGAACAACTAAAAAGGCAGGGAACGCTTCATCAAAGTCATTCCAATTAATTTTAGCTACAGCACTCATCATCAAGCTTCCGACAATAATTAATGCAGGTGAAGTAATAGCTGCTACGCCAGAAACCGAGCTTACGACTGGACTAAAGAATGCTGCAACAATAAATAGAATGGCTACCGTCACGCCCGTTAGACCTGTACGTCCGCCTGCTGCTACACCAGATGAAGATTCAACGTAAGCCGTTGTTGGGCTTGTACCAAATAAAGCTCCAATCGTTGTACCAAATGAGTCAGCAAGCAATGCTTGACGCACGCGAGGCATCTTATTGCCTTTCATAAGACCGGCCTGTTGAGCTACACCTACCATTGTACCTGTTGTATCAAAAATCGTCACAAGTAAGAAAGAAAAAACAACTGTGTACAAATCATGATGAATAACATCTCCAAAAGCAGCAAAAGGATTTGAAATCATTAAGCCGTCTGGAAGGTGAGGAGAAGCAAACAAACCTTTATCAAATGAAAGCTGTCCTCTAAAGAAAGCAATTAATCCGGTAATAATCATACCGAAGAATAAAGCGCCGTTTACATTTAGCGTATATAAAATGATTGTAATCGCAAGTCCAATCAGTGTTAAAACTACTTTTTCAGACTGCAAATCACCAAGTCCAATTAAATTTGACTTATTTGCAACAATAATACCGGCTGAACGAAGCCCGATAAAAGCAATAAATAAACCGATACCAGCACTAATCGCGTGCTTTAAATTGTTTGGAATAGCTTCAATTAATTTTTCACGAAACGATGTTAACGATAGGATGATAAAGATAATACCTGCTACGAATACAGCTGAAAAAGCAGTAGCATAGTCAATACTTCCATTTGAACCAACAACTAAAGCAGCAAAGTATGCATTCATTCCCATACCGGGAGCAATAGCGATTGGATAGTTAGCTGCAAGAGCCATCCATAACGTAGCTACGACTGCTGAAATAATAGTAGCCGTAAATACTTGATCAAAAGGAACGCCGGCGCTGGACAAAATAACTGGGTTCACAATGACGATATAAATCATGGTTAAAAACGTTGTAATACCAGCTAAAATCTCCGTTTTAGCATCCGTGTTATATTCTTTTAACTTAAACATAAGTAACCTCCAAAAATAACGAACATTAAAAGCAACATGATATATAATATTCGTTTTTTACTTGAAATGCAATAGATATGCATATAAAAAATCAAAAACTAAAAAAGTGACGATAAAAGAGCTAAAACAAGTGTGAAATATTTCTTTTTTTCGGTGCTTTTTATAGTGTGTGCGTATAGAAGAGGCTCATACGAAAAAAAGCCGCTTGGGCTGCGGCGGCTATGTTGCTTGTTTTGAGGAAACGACTATTGGAAATTTTATTTTAATGGAAAGAGTTAAATCGTTATACGCATATTCCAAGTGTCCGTGGTAATTGGAAACAAGTTCAGAAATGATCCACGTGCCAAGGCCTTCGTGGCGTTCTTTCTTTTCTGTAACATGAAAAGAAGTAAACAAGTGATCTTGACGCTCTTGTGATAAAGGAGCAGTAGAATTGCTGACTTCTAGAATGTAAATGCCGCTTCGAATCATACTCGAAACGGTTATCTCTTTTTTCTCAGAAGAATGAGCGGCTTCTAAAGCATTATGCAGTAAATTCATGATGAGATTCATTTGGTCAAGGTGCTTTAAAGGCAGCTGTGATAACGGTGAATCTAATTGAACATTCATATGTATTCCCCACGTATGTGCTTGATTCTTGCTTTGATGTACAACAGAAGCAACGTGCGAATGTTCACCTTGAATATATGAATGGGTATCATTCAAAGCTTCAACGTAATCTTGAATATACTCTTGTGCCTGCTGTCTTTGGTTTGTTTCTAGAAGATAGGATACGGCGCTGACATGTTTAATAAAATCATGTCTTTCAGCTCTTAACGCTTGAAAAAGCTCATTGTTTTTTTGAATTTCACGTGAAGCACTGCTTTCCCGGTTAGTTACGAATATGTATTGTTGATAAGACGAAAACATGTCGGTCATGTAACCAATCATTGTGATAACGGTTAGGCCAATACTAAAAGGTGAAGATAGGCTAAATAAAAGCAGGAAAAAAGACGTCAGTACGATTGCTTTTTTTATCGTTAGTGAAGGAGCCGTTTGATATTTCTTTCTCCATATAAAAAATGAACCAACTATAAAAGAACTAAGTAGGAGATGTAAACTAACAGGCAGGTCTTTAAAAAAGAGGAGCACGAAAACAGTTAGTAAAACTAGTGTGTAAAATAGTTTCATTTTAGATAGTCCCTCCTTTAAAAGTATTCTTTTTGCAAGATGTCTAAATTTGTTTTCGTGATTAAAGCTGTTTTTTCGGTGCTTTGAAACATCACTGAGTAGGAGTGCTTAGTATACAGGGAGAAATTTTGAATATAGGAAATGTTGATAATAAAAGCTCGATGCGACCTTAGAAAATGACTCGCTGTTAATTCTTTTTCAATTTCGTTTAATGATTGATAGGTACTAAATTCTCCATTTGTCGTTATGATGGTGGTAGAGCGACCCGTTCGCTCTGCAAATATAATATCTTGTTTGTTCAGCACTTGCATTTCGGTTTTTTGTTTTAAAATAAGCTTATCTCTTGTGTCAATTGATTGTTTTTTTTGATGAAAACGCTGAATGCCTTTTAACAGACGCTCTTTAGAATAAGGCTTCATAATGTAGTCTAAAACGTTGAGTTCAAATGCATGAACGGCAAAGCCGCTGTGTCCAGTGACAAAGATGACTTGAATATCAAGTGCGTAAGCATTGATAAAGTCTGCAAGCTCATAACCTGATAGCTTTGGCATTTCAATATCTGTAATTAATAAATCAATTTCATTTTTTTTAATTTCGTTATAAGCTTCCTCCGCGCTGCTAGTCGAAAAAAGTATGTCTATATCATCTTCTCTTTCTAAAGAAATCCTCAATTTCTCTAAATCATATGAATGATCGTCCACTAATCCTACTTTCATAAATAAAAACCCTCTTTGTTTCATTCTATTGGATATTACCACACTATTTTACCATGATTTACAAGGTAGAAAGGACGTTTCGCGACATAAAAAACCCTCTTTATGACAAGATGGAAGATGCTGTATAAAAAATAAGCTAAGATATAGTCAATCACAGTAAAAGGGGAGAGCGGATATGATTGAAATCAAAGGTGTGACGAAATATTTTAAAGAGAAAAAGCAAACAATTGCAGCTGTTCAAGATATTCATGTAACCATCGCACAAGGAGAAATTGTAGGACTATTAGGTGAAAATGGAGCGGGGAAAACAACTCTTTTACGTATGCTGTCGACTGTACTTGAACCATCGGAAGGTAATATGTTCATTCACGGAATTAACATTCATAAACAGCCTGATAAAATAAAACAAAGAATTGGCGTGCTTTTTGGCGGTGAAACAGGTTTATACGACCGTTTGACTGCGCGTGAAAACTTAGCTTATTTTGCTAAGTTTTATGGAATGAGCAAACATGAAACAAAGATAAGGATTGAGGAACTGGCCAAACGTTTTGGAATGAAAGACTACTTGGACCGTCGCGTCGGAGGCTTTTCAAAAGGAATGCGTCAAAAAGTAGCCATTGCACGCACTATTCTTCATAACCCGGACGTTATCCTATTTGATGAACCGACTACAGGATTAGACATTACATCAGCAAACATGTTTCGTGAGCTTATTAAAAGTCTGCAAAGAGAAGGAAAAACGATTGTTTTTTCCAGTCACATTATGGAAGAAGTGGAGATGCTGTGTCAATCTATCATTATGATTCATAAAGGAAAAATGATTTATCAAGGAACAAATGAACAGCTGTATAAAGAAGAGGAAAGTACAGACTTAAACTACATCTTTATGTCGCGTATCGTGAGGGGGGCTTAATATGATTTGGCATATTTATAAAAAAGAGTTAATAGATTGTTTGCGAGATCGAAAGACGATTATCTTTAGCGTGTTGATTCCGATTTTATTAAATGTAGGGATGCTGTTTTTTGTAGATAGAATGATGTCTAGTAATCAACCTGATGGTATGTCCATAGCTGTTGAGAAAGGCTCAGATACAAGTGTAGTGGAATGGTTAAAGAAAGATAGAAACCTTCAAGTTGTGGAAAGCGAAGATCCACTTCAAACAGTGGAAAATGGCAAAGCATCAGTAGCTTTAAAAGTTGATAAGGAATTTTCTGATAAAATTCTCCATATGCAATCGCCGGACGTAATGATTTATACAAGTCCAGATAGCGTAGAATCTTCACGTACAACAGAGTACGTTACAGCTATATTAAATAAACAGAGGGACGGCATTATAAACGAACGTTTAACACAATTAAATATTAATGATCAAACGATTCAGCCCTTCTATGTCAAGGAACAAAGCCTTTCAAATAAAGATAATAGTTCATTAATTATGGTGGCAATTTATGCTCCTATGATTATTGCTATAGGGGTGTTAGGTGGTATTGTACCTTCCGCTAATGATATTTTCGCAGGAGAAAAAGAGCGAAAAACGATGGAAGCTCTACTCATGGCTCCTATTAAAAGACTACATTTACTAATAGGGAAGTGGTTTACTATTTCTACATTTGGGGTCTTAAGCGGAGTGCTTTCTACTATTTCATTTGTGCTTTTTGTACGCTACTTTACCGTGACGTTAAATGATGCCTTGAACCTAAATAATCATCTCATTGCTTTTAGCGCTTCATTACTAGTGGCTATCACTTTGTTTGCCTTATTAGCAGGGCTAATTCTTTGTATCTTTAGTCTCTTAGCAAGTTCCGTTAAAGAAGCTCAAAGCTATACATCGCAAATTGTTACAGTAGCGATACTGCCATGCTTTTTACTGATGGGAAAATCCGTAAACGAGCTGCAGTCCAATGTCTTTTTAATTCCTATTTACAACGTATTTGCACTTATGAAACAGCTTCTCTACGGTGTCTATGACATGCAGAGTCTCGTTTATACAATAGGAAGCTTGTCGGTTTGTACAGTTGTTTTATTTGCGGTTGGTTATACGATGTTTACCAAAAGCCGCTGGGTGCTTGGTAAAGGGTAAAAGACTGGGCCAAAAGTATTTTAGTTGAAGGAAAATCTGAACGAGTAATCGTTCGGATTTTTTTATTGGAATGGTGAGCGTAGGTTTCAAGTATGTAGTTAGCTGCTTCTAGCTGTTGATTGGAGGGAAAGACGGAGACTCCTGCGGGAAAAGCGGAACAGGTGAGACCCCGCAGGAGCGTAAGCGACGAGGAGGCTCACCGGCCGCCCGCGGAAAGCGAAGTCTTGCACGGAAATCAGCAGCGGCGTAACAAGCTCTTCATGATAGCTCATTTACCTCATCTGTTTATCTTAGATTGAATTAATTTCGCTATGCCTCAACTTTTTTTGTAGGGAAAGAGCAATCAAAAGAGAATGTAGACAGAAAGGAGAGTGAGACAGCTGCAGCCTATTATAGTAGAAGAAATTCCTCATTCTATAAAAAAGTATGTAAAGCAAATCGAAAAAGTGACGTTTCCAAATCAAGGGTGTACATCCGATGTAGGTATTCTTCATACCGCTAATGGGAGATATGTTTTAAAGCGAGCAAAAGGGGAAAAGTACAGAAAATGGTTATTTAAGGAATATTATGTATTAAAAAATATAAAAACGCTGGAGAAATTCCGAAGTCCGAATGCTTACAAGTTTGTTCAAACAGCAGAACAAAGCTGGCTACTGCTAGAATTTTTTGAAGGAGAGACGATAAGAGAGTATTTAGAGAAAGAAGATAATGAAAAAAAGCGCGAGCACATTGTCTATGAAATGGGGCATCTGCTGGCTCGTATTCATGATGCAAAATGTCCAAAACGATTAGTGAGTAAGCAGCCGTGGATCCACCGAATGCTGCAAGAGGCGGAGTACAATTTAACCAACTATAAGGTAGACGGAAATCAACAGCTGCTAAAACAACTGCAGAAGCAAAACATGATATGCAAACAAGAGGTGCTTATTCACGGAGATTACACGATTGATAATGTACTTGTACACGACGGTCGGATAACAGCTGTTATTGACTGGAGCGGAGGAACTTTAGGAGACGCTCGTTATGATATGGCGCTGGCTGTTCGTTTTGAAGACGGAATCTTTACAAGTAAAGAGCGCGCGGCTTTTTTTAAGGGATATGGCAAGGGGATTTCACAGAGCGAATTTTGTTATTTTGCAGAAGGTTTGTACGAGTTTTTTTAAGGAATAATGACATCATTTTCTTCATTTGTTGAACGTCCACTTTCTTTGACGAATTCATACTAGTTTTGTCACGTATGAAGGGATTTGAAAATTTCTCTCGAAATGGCTAGTAAATGAAAAAAATGGAGGGATGGAACATGACGATGAAAACGGTAGATGTGGCAAAGTCGCTGGGAATACATCCAAGTACGGTATTAAAATGGGTTAAAATGGCGGAGATCGAGCTAGAGAGAAATGAATCGGGACACTGTGAGTTTACAGAAGAAAATATTGAAGCACTTAGAAATTTTCAAAAAAACCGCAATCGTCAAGCCGTCGTCAAAGTGGTAGAAAAAGTAGTAGAGAAAGAGGAAGTTGTTATATCTGATGAACGTGCACAAGACATGCAAAAACAGCTTGATCAGCTTTTTTTAAGACTGATTGAAAATGAAAAGCGTACAGAAGAAAAAGCGGGAGAAGTAGTGACGTTTCAAATTTTAGAGCATCGTTCAGAAATCGATCGATTAAATAAAGTTATTACGAAATTAGAAAATCGAGTAGTGGAACTTGAAAGTCAGTTAAAAAGTGAAGATAGCTTAAAAGGTAAAAAGCCTGTTCCGAGATGGAGAAGCTTTTTAACCGGTATTTTTAGCTACTAGCAGCGATTTACCATAACGGTAAATCGCTTTTTTATGGAATTTTATGAAAAATACATCAATTCGTACAGATTTGTGGAAAAAAATCTCAATAATAGTTGACGAAACGCTTAGTAATTTGATAAAACTAATTAAGTTAAGAAAGTGAAATACTTTCGTAAATACATATTCGTTATTATGTGATAGCGTTAAGGAGAGTGACAAGTGAAAAAAAGAGAAGAGCTCGTTCAAGAAATGGAGACGCTGTTTCGCTTTGTGTTCAGACAGCTTCGCCAAGAAATTAATGAAGTATACAATTCAGAGCTATCAACAAATGAATTTATGGTGCTTCGTATGCTGGTTGATTCCGGAAGGCAGCGATCAACTGATTTATCAAAGTATCTTCAAGTGTCAGCAAGCCACATTACGGCGGTAACAGACTTGCTTTTGTCAAAAGGCTACATTGTACGCAAACGGTCTGAAAACGATCGGCGTATTATTGATATTGAACTGACAAAGGAAGGACATGGTATTTTTAATGCTATTCAAGAGAAGAAACGAGCCTATTTCCTTGAGCGTTTTGAGCACTTTACAGATAAAGAAATTGAAACGGTGAATAAACTGTTTCACAAAATTAAAGGCGATCAAAAATAAAGCGCTTTAAATACGGAAGAATAATCAGTGAATATGAGCTTCACTGATTATTTTTTGTTTTAAAACGCAAAGCGTATAAAAGGCAAGTTAGTTGGTGAGAACATAAAATCAGCGTATAATAATAGAAAGAACACATGAAGGAGGTCATCTTTTTGACAGAACAATATGAAGTAGCAACTTTTGCCGGCGGCTGTTTTTGGTGTATGGTGAAGCCCTTTGATGAACAGCCAGGCATTATACAAGTTGTATCTGGCTATACAGGCGGTCACAAAGAGAACCCGACGTACAAAGAAGTATGCTCAGAAACCACAGGCCACTATGAAGCGGTCCAAATTACATTTGATCCAGAAGTTTTTCCATATGAAAAGCTTTTAGAACTATACTGGCCTCAAATTGATCCAACGGATGCAGGCGGACAATTTGCGGATCGAGGCGATTCATATCGAACAGCTATCTTTTATCACAATGAACATCAAAAGGCACTAGCTGAAGAATCGAAGCAACAACTAGAAGCAAGCGGCCGTTTTTCTGAGCCGATTGCTACACAAATTCTACCGGCAAAACCATTTTATGAAGCGGAAGAATACCATCAAGGTTACTATAAGAAAAATAAATTCCGCTATGCCATGTATCGACGCGGGTCTGGACGTGATCGTTTTATTAAAGAAAACTGGAAAGACTTTGGCCGCGACGAGCAGCTGAAAACGACATTAACGCCTATTCAATATGAAGTTACTCAAAATGACGCAACGGAACCTCCGTTTCGCAATGAATTTTGGGATCATACAGAAGATGGTATTTATGTGGATATCGTATCAGGAGAGCCGTTGTTTAGTTCAACTGATAAATATGATGCCGGATGCGGATGGCCGTCTTTCACAAAAGCGATTAATAAAGATGAAGTAAAAGAAAACATGGACGTTAGTCATAATATGGTTCGGACAGAAGTACGAAGCAAAACGGCTAACTCTCATTTAGGTCATTTATTTGATGATGGTCCGCCAGATGCAGGCGGCTTGCGCTACTGCATCAACTCAGCAGCTCTTCGCTTTGTTCCGAAGGAAGATTTAGAAAAAGAAGGATACGGGGAATACGCTGTTTTATTTAACAAATAAAAGAGTATGAAAAAAAGAGCGTGATTCAACTTAAAGTTGGCTCACGCTCTTCTTTTTGTGCTTTCTTTTGTTTTATTTTGGCTCGAATGAGGCTATAGAGAAAAAGGAAAGGAATGTAGCCATAAATAAAGTAAAAGCCGGTCATGGATAATCGTGTATTAAGCTGATCGATGGTTTCCCGATCATCAAAGAAAATAGAAAAACCAAGAAGGGCAATAAGAACTAATATGAGAAAAACCGTAGGCGGCTTATTAAATGTTTTACTAAATCCACGAATTGTGCACCATACGCTGACAGCAATCGTAGGTAGAACAACTAAAAGCCACAGGGCAATTAAAATATATTCAAAACGCTGTAAAAATGGAATTTCAATAATTTTGGCCATCGTTAAAGTCGGCCAGATTGTATGCATTAACTGTCCCTGGCTAAAGTAGGCAAATGACACTAATGCTGTGCACAAGTATAAAAAAGCACTGAACAAAATCCCAAGTTGACCCCATTTTTGACTAGTAGCGCCATTTTTTATAAAAGGATAGAAAAAAAGCACGGATTCAAATCCCAAATTCTCAAAAGTCATCATCTTAGTTGAAATTAAAAATTCCCATATCGTGTGATCAAACAAAGGAAATAAATTATTAAGGTGCCCGTATTTCAGCGGGTAAATCAATGCAAGTACGAGTGGCAAGGGAAGCATAACCCCAAAAAAAGCAATTCCAGTAACCACACGAAACCCACCGGAAACTGTATAGTAAATAATAGGTAAGTAAACAAGTGATACAATCCATGTTTCCAGCTGTGGAAACATCCATATTTGTAAGATTTCTACGTACGTCCGGTAAATGGTTAACGCAAAAATAAAATAATAAGCCGATGCCGCAAGAGTTAAAGCTCCTCCGAGGTATTTCCCAAAATATAACCGGTGAATATCAACAATATCGCTGTTTTCGCGGATTAAGATATTAAAAACCATGGCTAGTAAAATACAGACGCTGATCGCAGCAAGGAAGATAGATATCCACGCTTCATATCCAGCACCTTTAATAATATAACGCTGAAATCCTAGTATTCCAACGCCAATCTGAGTAGAGTGAACTAAGAAAAAAAGAAAAGAAGGGGAAACTTGATTTTCTTCTTTAATTGTATTGTGCATCTTTTCTTCCTCCTAGTTGCTAATACCGGTTTGAATAAGGTGAACGCGAGCTTTTACTTTAATATTCATATCCGGATATTGCGCTTTGAATTTTTCACTGTTAAACCCTCGCGTTTTACTTCGAACATAATCTGTAAAACAAATAGGATCGATTTTGTGCCGCTGAAGCTTCTTAATAAAGGCATCCCCGTCTTTTTCAATATCTTTTTGAAGCGTTTTTTCAACCATTTTAATACTAGCCGGGTCTGTTAAATCTATCCATCCAGGAAACTCTTTTACAAGGCCATCGATAGTTAAGTGCGCAATAATACTTGGATGTTGATGATTTCCTTTAATTTCATACTTTGTTTTGGTGCGCAAGTTTTGCAGTATAATTTCGCCTCTACGGTCATTTTCTTTAATTTTTACCGAGTAGCGGCCGTGCTTTGCTCCGCTTGTTAGCAGCTTAAATAAAAACGTTTCTTTCATTCCGATGGTTGTAACGACTTTTTGTTGTTTGAACAGCGCCAGTCCCTTTAATTTGATGGCATCTTTTTGCTGTGCTAAAACAGGCAGATATGGGTCGCGGTCGTCACTAAAAAAACTGAATAAAAAAATTTGTAAATTGGTGTTAGGCAAATTTTCTGTTCGGATATTTTGTTCGATTAAATTAGAAATAAACTGATAGTCCTTAATTTTCTTTTTTGTAACAGAACTCAATAATTCATGGGCGTTGCCATCTGCAATGCTTAATTTAATATTACGTCCAAGGTCTGGATTTCTAGCAATTGTGTTTACTAGTTCATCCACGCCATGTGTTGCAAATTTTTTTCCCATGACGATGCTCCTTAGCTGCCCAAAAGCGACCGGAAGAGATGATTTATTATTTAAGCGAAGTGGAATATCAAATGATGAATTAGCAGTAGCCGCAATAATACTGGGTTCTTCCGTTGGCCCGTATTTATAGATAGGGTATAAAATGGTTCCTCTGACTTTATTGCTTTGAGGAATATAATCATATCCTATGGAGTTAACTACTTGAATTTCGTCAATTGTTTCACGGTCTGCACAGCTCGTTAAAAAAGTAAGGCAAGTGCATAAAATAAGTATTCTCTTCATGACGTTTCCCCGCTTTACTCATTATCTAAATTACTTTTTCGTTTAGTCTTATTCGCTTTATCAGGGTTATAGCGGAAGCGCTCTAAAGGACGCAAGTAGCTTGGGCGCTTGGCTGTATGACTATAGGGCAATCGCAGAAAGGTATCCCTATACTCGGTTGGACGAAACGGAAAAAGCGGAACAAGATAAGGCATGCCCAAAGATTTTAAGCGAAGCAAATGAACCAGCAAGAAACAAAAGCCAAACGTGATGCCGACTAAACCAAACGCAGTGGCAAACAAAATAAATGGAAAGCGTAGCAGCCGGATCGTGTTAGACATTTTAAAAATAGGCGTTGTAAAAGAGGCTAAAGCTGTCAGTGAAACAATAATAAGTAAAATATTGCTTGTTAATGCAGCTTCGACTGTTGCTTGCCCAATAACAATCCCACCTACGATTCCCAGTGTTTGCCCTACTTTTGTTGGGAGTCTGGCCCCGGCTTCGCGAAGCAGTTCAATGGTTAT
>ENA-ORXC01000162-ORXC01000162.1-marine-metagenome-genome-assembly--contig:-NODE-162-length-63556-cov-5.385419_pt1 | contig 63556 bp, 63 predicted proteins | sample MGYA00237865_ERZ511478 | MGnify/ENA metagenome assembly ERZ511478
ATTATTTAAACCAGAAGTTGCGTTTATTGATTGAATCTAGCAATTATAAAATCGTGATTTGGAGAGAATCTTTTTTTTGTGTTTATCGGAGCATAGGCTCTTTGCCAAATTACATTGTTTAAGAAATTTTGAGAACCAAAAATTTCATCTAACATTGGTTTCAAATTCCCGTGCTCATAATCGTCTATAGAGCAGTAAAATATTCCATCTTCTTTCAATAATTTATGCAAGAGTTTTACTCTTGGGTACATCATACAAAGCCATTTGTCGTGTCTAGATAAATCATCTCCTTCTTTACCTACAACTTTATCTAACCACTTTTCAATTTTTGGATGATTAACATTATCTGTATAAAGCCATTTTTCTTTTCCTGTATTGTATGGAGGGTCAATGTAAACTACGTCAATTTTTCCTTCATACTGAGGTAATAAACTTTTAAGAGCTTCTAAATTGTCTCCGTGTATTATTTTGTTTCCGCTTTGTGTTGGTTCAGTTTGTTCTCCGTTTTTAGAAGTAAAACCATATTTATGTTCCAATACTCTGTATGGCACATCTTGGTGGTGGCTAACGACTTTATCTTTTCCTATCCAGTTGAGTGTTGGCATATTATTTATTCTCTTTATTAGATATTATTAAATCTTTCACGTCTATATCTAGAATTTCAGCTATTTTCATAAAGATTTCTAGTCTTGGTTGTTGTCTGTTTTGAGCATAGGCATTTACCATATTGTAGCTTTTGCCTAATTTCTCAGCAAGCCAAATTTGTTTAATTCCTTTTTCCTCCAACACTTCTTTAATTCTGTTCATTTTCAGACGTTGTTTATTCAGTCACTAAATTAAGTTTATTTTTTAATTATCTCGAAAAATGGTGAGTTTTATTCTCGTTTTATGATTGGGTGGCGGTGGGGAAGGGCAAGCTCTTTTGTGGCGGAGGCACGGAGCTACAAATGTGCTTGACCGTGCGGTGGACTTTTTTTTCAGCTTGCAGGTAACGTATGTATAAACGCAAGTTACTACTTATTGGCAATATATCATACTTAAAAAGGGTGTATAAAGCTATGTTTTAACTTGTTTTGACCAATCTCGATTTTCGGCGTATAAACGCATGTTTCCGTTTACAAACGTTTACAAATACTTATAATCGTTTGTAAACGGCTATTTTATCTGATAGGTGTTTTAATCTCCCCCCTTTTTTTTATGGTATACGGATTGTTTTTATGAATTAATACAATCCAGAATATTTAAAAAATGATTGATGTGGTGTTTAAACTCACTTTTTCGCGAAAGCGTACTTTTAATACCTAACGTCTTTCATATCAATCTCATGTTCAACCTTAGCTTTATTGTAATTACCTCCTAAATTTGGGCACGCCATGAGGGTTGCGGCGCCATTAAAGGGTACCACTACTTTGTTATAACCATAAACATCTGCAAGGGTTTGGGTGAGATTTTTATCTCCTAGGTTTATATCTACATCGTCCATAGTAAGCTGGCAAGGGTGTTCATAGCCGCAGGCGCGAGTGATTTCTAGTAGTTCTTTTTTAAAGTTTTTAAAATAATAATGTGTGCGCTCTGCCTTATCTGGGATGTCTATGCCGCGCTGTAACCACTTGTTTTGAGTCGCAACACCAGAGGGGCATGTGTTATTATGACACACCTTTGCTTGTATACAACCTACGGCAAGCATAGCCTCACGGGCTACATTAATACAGTCTACACCCATTGCAAAAGCCATGGCAGCTTTAGCCGGGAAGCCTAGCTTTCCTGAGCCTATAAAGACTACACGCTCTGTGAGCTGGTGTTCTTTAAAAATCTTATAAATATCTGAGAATCCATAGACCCAAGGTAACGCCACATGATCTGCAAAACTTGGTGGAGCTGCACCAGTTCCACCTTCACCACCATCTATGGTAATGAAATCTGGTCCCTTGCCAGTGGTAGCCATTATTTTTGCCAGTTCGCGCCACGCATCAAGTTTTCCTATGGCGGCTTTAATTCCTACTGGGAGTCCTGTTTCATGAGCAATACTTTCTACAAATTCAACTAATTCTGGCACATTAGAAAACGCCTTATGATTAGGAGGAGAGAGTACATCTTTACCCACTTCTACACCGCGTATTTCGGCAATTTCTTTAGTAATTTTTGATCCTGGGAGTACACCTCCTTTTCCTGGTTTGGCTCCTTGTGAGAGTTTTACTTCTATGGCGCGCACTTGAGGGTTCTCTTCTACAAGTTTTTTCATTTTTGGCATAGAGAATCCGCCATCTTCGGTGCGCACTCCAAAATATCCTGTTCCAAAATGAAACACTACATCACCACCTTTTTTATGGTAAGGGGAGAGTCCACCTTCACCAGTATTGTGATATGCATAAGCTTTTGCACAGCCACGGTTTAAGGACTCTACAGCTTTTGCCGAAAGGCTACCAAAACTCATAGCACTTACATTTATAATAGAACTAGGTCTGTAAGGACGCTTTCTTCTTCCAGCACCCATCACTTTTGCACATGCAAGAAAGTAAGGATCTTTTGCGTTAGGGTGATTTTCTTCCACCTTATAAGGCATCATCGCATTATTAATAAAGATATAATGCGACTGGTTGATATCACGGTCGGTACCAAAACCTTCGTAGTTATTTTCATTTTTTGCAGAGGCATAAATCCACCCGCGCTCTATACGATTAAAGGGAAGTTCCTCACGGTTATTTGCCACAATATACTGGCGTAATTCTGGCCCAATACTTTCTAGCATATACCTAAAATGCCCTACCACAGGGAAGTTGCGTGTGATGATGTGTTTTTTGTTAAAGAATATATCTCTTATAGCAACGATAACTATTACCATAATCAACCACATCCACCATGAGATATTACTTAAAAACTCGAGTACTCCTTCCATGATTCTAATTTTTCCACTAAAATACAATTTACTAGCGCGTAGTCTTAAATTTTAATTCAAGTTTATTATTTAAATCTCAGGCTATGTTATGGTTGATTAAAATTCATGCATTATATGTTACATCTCCCTGACTCCCTCTTCAAAGAGGGACACTGTTGTGTTTTTAAGTTTTTTTTGCTGCGCAAAAAGAACTTCTTTAGTTCCCCTCTTTCTTGCATCCATAGGAGGGAGGAACGACCGAGAGGAATGCATAAGGTTAGGGGAGATGTTTTGAGTTTGAGTAAGCACATAAAAAAACTCTCCCTCTTTCTTGCATCCGAGGAGGGAGGAACAACTGATAGGAATGCATAAGGCTAGGGGAGATGTTGAGTTCGAGTGAGCACATAGCATCATATCACATCACATCAAACCGCTCACACCTTCACAAATCAAATAACTTGTCATAAATTTACGAACGACTTAAACATCACATGCTATTGAAAAAACACAAAATTCTATTAATTGTAAGCTTATCACTAATCCCTCAGATGCTATTGGTACGATGGCTTTCTGGCTATCCTCAACTGGTCGAGACTTATTATAGTAACGGTTTGTATCCTATTATTTCAAAGGCGTCGCGTTATGCTTTTGGCTGGTTGCCATTTTCATTTGGCGATATTATGTATGCAGTGCTTATTGTGCTCGCTTTGCGCGAAATTGTACTACTCACTAGAAGTAAGTTTAAAGATTTTAAAACATTTCTTTTAAAAATAGCAGCGGTTGCATCCCTTGTATACGTTGCTTTTAATGTACTCTGGGGAATGAATTATAATAGGTTGCCACTTCATGAATCCCTAGGGATTAATAATGAGTATACTACCGAGGAGCTTGTAGAACTTACAGAAAAGCTTATCATAACTAGTAATAAGCTCCATAACCAGCTCGCCATAGACAATAATAGTCGTGTGGAATATTGCACTAGTACTGTAAATAAAAATGCCTGTTTACAAGAAATCTTTAAGGGAACTCTTAATGGTTATGAAGCACTGCGCACACAGTTTCCTTCCCTTGATTACCCACCTAAGAGTATTAAAAACTCGCTGCTGCGATACCCATTATCAATCATGGGATATAGCGGTTATCTCAATCCTATTACAAATGAAGCACACATTAATGGGATGGTGCCGGCGCATCGCTGGCCAGTAATATCTTCACATGAGCAGGCACACCAGCTAGGTTTTGCAAAGGAAAATGAAGCCAATTTTATTGCGGTAATGGCTACGCTTAATAATGAGGGTGCATATTTTCAATATTCAGGGAGTATTTTTGCCTTGCGTTATGCATTAAACGATGTGTATAGTCGTGATACAGAGCTAGGCGAGCATTTAAAAGAGCAATTAAACCCGGGTATTTTAGTAAACTATCAAGATTCTCGAGACTTCTGGGATGCGATGGATAATCCGCTAGAGCCACTATTTGATCTGTTTTACAGCAATTACTTAAAGGCAAATAATCAGCCAGATGGTTTAAAGAGTTATAGCTATATGGTAGCACTCTTAGTCAACTATGATCAGCGTTTTCCAGATACTTTCTGATGTTAAAAGTCTCTTAAAAATTTCACAATCCTTAAAGAAACGTTAACACGGTTACTATCTTTAGTTGCTAAATAATTAACCTATGTTCTTTAAAAAATTACTTGTTTTTGGACTAGTAAGCTGTTCGTTTGCGATGTACGGGCAAGATTACTTTCCAGCAAATGCTGGGGTTAAGTCAAAAAATGAAAATTACACGGTGTTTACAAACGCCACCATCCACACAACGCCTACAGAAACTATTAAAAATGGGACACTTGTTGTACATGATGGAAAAGTTGTTTCTGCAGGAAAATCTTCTTCATTCCCGCAAAATGCGATTGTAGTAGACCTAGACGGCAAGCATCTGTATCCATCTTTTGTAGATATTTATACAGATTTTGGTATCAGTACACCTAAGCGTGCCGGAGGTTCCGGACGTGCTTCACAGTATGATAACTCGAGAGAGGGAGCTTACTGGAATGATCACATATTATCAGAAAGAGTAGGTTATCAAAGTTTTAAGTACGACTCAAAAAAAGCTACAGCATATCTTGAGGCTGGTTTTGGCGTGGTAGCAACCCACCAGCATGATGGGATTGCTCGCGGCACGGGAGCACTTATCGCCCTTAATAATGATGGAAACACTGCAAACCGAGTGATAGAAGATCGCCTTGGTCAGTATTTTTCATTTGATAAAAGTGTAACTTCACGCCAGTCATACCCGTCGTCTAAGATGGGTGCAACAGCTTTGTTACGCCAGTTACAGCATGATTTAGACTGGTATGAAAAAGGAAATATAGCTACAAAGGATCTTTCTTTAGAGGCGCTTTCGCGAAACAAAGGGCTTCCGCAATTTTTTGAAGGTGATGGCTTATATGATGACCTTCGTATAGATACACTAGGAGACCAGTTTGGGATCGATTATGTAATCGTTGCCGGTGGTGATGAGTACAAACGTATAGGAGAAGTGAAGGCGATGAATCGTAAAATGATCCTCCCACTTAAATTTCCAGATGCTTATGATATGGAAAACCCTTATGCCGCCGAATATGTAGCGCTTTCTGATATGAAACATTGGAATCAAGCACCTACAAATCCAAAAGCATTACAAGATGCAGGAGTGACATTTGCACTTACTACCTTCAAACATAAATCACCAAAAGATTTTAAAGATCACCTTATGAAAGCCATCAAGTACGGTCTTTCTAAGCAAAAAGCGTTAGAAGCACTTACTACTATTCCAGCAACGATGATAGGTAAGAGCGGAGAGCTAGGAGTACTTAAAACAGGTGCATGGGCAAACTTCATGATTACTTCTGGAGAAGTTTTTGAAAAAGACACAGCGCTTTATGAGCACTGGATTCAAGGTAACAAAACAGTAATCAAGGATATGAACACGGTTAATCTTGACGGTATTTATACGATGAATATTGAAGGAGCAACGTATGAACTTGAGATTAAAAATTCAACAGAAAAAGCAAAAGCTAGTCTCAAAAAAGGTACTGAAGATGTAAAAAGTGAGTTTTCTTATAGTGATAATTGGGCAACAGTAACTTTTGCGCAAGCAGATGGAAAATTTGTACGTCTTGTAGCTAGAGCATCAAGAGACGCGTTAAACGGCAAAGCAATTCTAGCAGATGGCTCTGAGAAAAACTTCACATCAACTAAAAAAGCACTTGCAAAAAGTGATGATAAAGAGGATAAAAATGACGAGGAGAAGCCACTTACAATAATGCCACTTACATTTCCTAATATGGCTTTTGGTTTTGAAACAAGACCAACACAACAAGATATCCTAATCACAAATGCCACTGTGTGGACCAATGAAGCAGAAGGTATTCTAGAAAATACGGATGTATTAATTAAGGATGGGAAGATTAGTGCAGTAGGTAAAAATCTTTCTGCTCGTGGTGCTATGAAGGTAGACGGTACTGGTAAGCACGTAACTTCTGGTATTATAGATGAGCACTCACACATTGCAGCATTTGCAATTAACGAGTCTGGTCACAATTCTACGGCAGAGGTTCGCATGAGTGATGTAGTTAACCCAGACGATTCTGATATCTACCGCAATCTTGCTGGTGGAGTTACAGCTATTCAATTATTACATGGATCTGCAAATCCTATTGGAGGACAAAGTGCAGTAATGAAGTTAAAATGGGGGGCACCTATTGACGAGATGGTCATTGCAGATAAGAAGTTTATCAAATTTGCCTTAGGTGAGAACGTAAAGCAAGCAAACTGGAATAGTTTCTCTAGGTTTCCGCAAACAAGAATGGGAGTAGAGCAAGTATTTGTAGATTATTTTACAAGAGGAAAAGAATACGAAGCAAAGAAAAAGAGCGGTCAGCCATATCGTATGGATGAGGAGATGGAAACTATTGTAGACATCCTTAATATGGATCGTTTAATCTCTTGTCACTCTTATGTGCAAAGCGAGATTAATATGACCATGAAAGTGGCAGAGCAGTTTGGGTTTAATATCAACACATTTACACACATTCTTGAAGGTTATAAAGTTGCAGATAAAATGGCAGCACACGGTGTAGGAGGGTCAACATTCTCAGACTGGTGGGCTTATAAGTACGAGGTAAATGATGCAATTCCTTATAATGCAGCAATCATGCATAGAGCAGGAGTAACAGTTGCAATTAATTCTGATGATGGTGAGATGTCTAGACGTCTTAACCAGGAAGCCGCAAAAATTCACAAGTATGGCGGAATCTCTGAGGAGGATGCATGGAAAATGGTCACTCTTAATCCAGCAAAATTATTACACATGGATGATCGCGCAGGTAGTTTAAAACCTGGTAAAGATGGAGATGTTGTGATATGGACAGATCACCCACTCAGTATAAAAGCTAGAGCAGAGAAAACTATTATAGAAGGAAAGGTATTTTTTGATTTGAAAAAAGACGAAGAGCTTCGTAATACGGTACAACTTGAGAAAGCACAGCTTACCGCAATGATGCTTGCAGCAAAGAATAAAGGTTTACAAACACAACCTGCAAAAAAGAAAGAAAAACAACGTATGCATTGTGATACAGAACAAACAATTTACTAAGATGAAAACACTACAACAACTACTAGTAGCCGCTGTTTTCCTTTTAGGAGCAACTGCGAGTGCACAGCAAACACCAGCAGCAGCGCAAGCTGCCGCTTACACAATTACAGGAGCAACTGCTCACGTAGGTAATGGAACCGTTATTGAAAACGCAACAATCGTTTTTGAAAATGGAAAAATAAGTATCATTCAAAGCGGAGGTACAGCGACCAAAGGTGAAGTAATTAATGCCTCTGGTAAACATGTATATCCTGGGTTTATTGCTACAAACACTACTCTAGGTCTTGTAGAGGTAGGAGCTGTAAGACAAACGAATGACAATGACGAGATAGGAGAGATGATTCCTCACGTACGTGGGATTATTGCTTATAATGCAGAATCTAAGGTGGTAGAGAGCATGAGACCTAATGGTGTGCTTATGGCACAAATACGTCCTGTGGGAGGCACGATCTCTGGATCTTCATCAGTAGTACAATTTGATGCTTGGAACTGGGAAGATGCTGCTTATAAAACAGACGAAGGGATTTTTATGGACTGGCCTAGCACAATGACTCGTGGTCGATGGTGGCTAGGTGAAGATCCTGGTTTTACAACAAATAAAGAGTATAACAAAGAAGTGAATGAAATCACATCCTTTTTCAAAAACTCAAGAGCTTATGGAAAAGGAAATACTTCAAAAAACCTACCCTTTGAAGCAATGGCTGGTGTTTTTGATGGTTCACAAAATGTATATATTTCGGCAGATGATCAAAAGCAAATTCTTGATGTGATTGCTTTTGCCAGAGAGATGAAGCTTACTAATGTAGTACTCGTAGGTGGCTACCAGTCTTACAAAGTAACAGCAGAGCTTGTAGCAGCAAATATGCCAGTAATTTTACAACGTGTACAAGAACTTCCATCTATGGAGGATCACGATTATGACTTACCATACAAGCTTCCTAAGTTACTTACTGATGCTGGTGTTACAGTAGCGCTAGGTTATGATGCAGAGTACTGGCAGGTGCGTAATCTTCCTTTTTATGCAGGACAGGTTACTCAGTTTGGTATGAGTGATGAAGATGCCCTTAAGATGATTACTATGAATCCAGCAAAAATTATGGGAATTTCAAATACTACAGGAACCCTACAAGTAGGAAAAGATGCAACGCTCTTTATAAGTGAAGGAAATGCACTAGACATGAGAGGAAATATTCTTTCAAGAGCATTTATCCAAGGTCGTGATATAAGCTTAGAGTCGCACCAGACTAAGCTTGCAAAGCGTTATGCAGAGAAGTACGGACAGAAGGAGTAATCCTTACTCTTAGTTATATTAATTAGTAAAGCCCGAGCAATTGCTCGGGCTTTTGTTTTTATGAGAAGCTCAATTAATCAATTTTAATATCTAAGGATTCTGGAGTGTCACTATACATGCCAATCATGCCATATTTTGTTTCTCCCTTTTTTATAGTTACACCACTTAAATCAAGTTCCATAAGCTGATTTTTGAATCTTTTATTAGCGCTACTAGTAGTTAAAATGCCACTTGTAGTAAGACCAGCACCTGCAGCAATTCCAATTGGAATCGTTGTAGTGCTTTGTCCATTAGATGTGTATAAATTTACTGGAGAAAGAAGAAGCCATAAGAGCTGTTTTGCTCCCTTTTGTTTCAATTCTGAATAAATCTCAGAAGATTCAAGTAGATAAACTTCTTTACCATTACTGTAAGTGACCTTTAAATCTTTTCCAAATTGTAAGTCTCTATCGGAATTGTTACTAATCTTAACTGTGGCTAGGGATATTCCTTTCTTTTGAGCTTTTTTTGCGTATTGCTTTTCCAGGCCATGGTATTTGTATTCAAAAGAAACATCTTCCATTTCCTTTTGAGATAGGTAATTTAGTTTGGAAGGTTCAATGACTTTGTATTTTGATACACAACTAGTAAAGAAACTTAGTAGGATACAAAAAAATGATACTTTGATTAATTGAAATTTCATTGATTGATGTTATTAATTAGTTTAAATAAAAAATGAAAATACTAATTAATCAACTTATAATATATTGTTGTTACCAAATAATTTATTCTTCTAATATTGAATTTTATAATTAGCAATTTTTATATCTAGTTGTCAATTGTGTAGCACCCTTCACCAGAAATTCGGCTGGAGTAGCTGTCTACTTGAAGTCCGTTACCTTTATAAAGTGCCGTACTTTCTAATAGGTAGTTATCTATGTCCGCTTTCGCGAAAGCGAGACAAAACATACTTGGTCCGCTGCCAGAAATTCCAAAGGCAATGCATCCATTCTTTTGAGAAATCGCTTTAATCTCATCAAAATACGGAATCAATTGCTTGCGATGTGGCTCTACGAGTACATCTTTGATACTTTCTTTAAATAACTCTTTATCCCACTCATATAGTGAGGCTACAAAGCCCGCCAGATGCTGTGAGTGTGTAATCGCATCTGCAAGAGGAACCATGGAAGGTAAAATAGACCTTGCTTCCTTAGTTTTAATGGTAATATGGGGATGTAAAATCCCCACAAAAACTGTATCCATAGGAGGCAATGCTATTACCTTAAAAGGGTTGTAACCAGTAATTAGTGTTGTACCGCCGTAAATACAAGGCGCCACATTATCTGCATGCTCGTTACCACTTGCCAGTGCTTCGCCTTTCATGGCGTATGCTGTGAGTTCAAGATTAGATAATGGTTCTTTTAAAAACTGATTAATACCATACACAGCTCCTGCTGCGCTAGCACTGCTGCTGCCTATTCCAGAGCCCGAGCGTATTTTTTTATGAATTTCTATTTCAATTCCAAAATCTGCATGTATGCCTTCTAGCATAGCATTGCCCGCCACTCCAGCTACATTATTATGAGCTTCCATGGGCAAGGTGTCACCAGTGATTTTTGTAATTGTGACTCCGCGACCTTCGATTTTTTTAAAAACCATCTCATCGCCTATGCCTTCTAAGGCAAAGCCTAGCGAGTCAAAACCGCAGTTTACATTTGCTACCGTAGCTGGACAAAACACCCTTACTGTTGTCAATAGATTGCCTTGTATTTCGGTAGCTGATTTACGAAGATGTTGTGTGACCATATCTTTTAGTTATTATAATTACCTAAGTCTTATGATATCACTAAAAAGTCCGCTGGCTGTTACATCCCCACCAGCTCCTGCTCCTTTTACAATAAGCGGCTGCTCTGGGTAACGAGCGGTATAAAATAAAACAATATTATCAGATCCTTCTAGATTATAAAATGGACTATCTGCACCTACCGCTTGTAAGCCTACACTTGCTTTACCGTTATCTAACTGTGCTACATATTTTAAACGTTTTCCGGCTGCTGTAGCATCTGCTACTAGTTTTTCAAAGTGTGCTGCATCTTCTTTAAGTGTTTCAAAAAAGTGCGGTACATCTGTGCTTTCCAGATTATTTGCTGTTAGAAATGGCGTATTTACAATATCTTCTAGTTCCAGCTCAAGACCGCTTTCTCTTGCGAGAATTAAAATTTTACGCGCTACGTCTACACCACTCAAATCAATACGTGGGTCTGGCTCTGTATATCCTTCTTCTTTTGCTTGTTGTACTACATCATGGAAGCTATCGCCACTTTTAAAGTTGTTAAATACAAAGTTTAAACTTCCAGAAAGTACCGCTTGTACCTTAGTAATACTATCACCAGATGCGATTAGATTTTGTAAGGTATCTATAATAGGTAAACCAGCTCCCACATTGGTCTCAAACTTAAATGGTGCGTTATATTTTCTACTTAAACGTTTAAGATTTGCATAATAATCTTGTTTACCCGCAGCTGCAATTTTATTACAAGCTACTACGGCTATACTATTTCTTAGGTATGCCTCATAAGCCATTGCTACAGGTTCATTTGCAGTAATATCTACAAAAACCGAGTTGCGCTGGTTAAGTGCAATTACGCTTTCGCGAAAGCTTATTATATCTGCTTTTTCTCCATCTGCTAGTATTTTATCCCAAGTATTAAGATCTATAGGCTCCTCAGAGATGACCATCGTTCTACTATTAGATAGCCCTAGTACTCTAAGATTGAGGTTAAGGTTATCTTTTAAGTATTTTTTTTGTTGTTTAATTTGTTCAAGGAGTCTTCCGCCTACGTTACCTACACCCATAACAAAAAGGTTGATTTGCTTTCTGTTTCCTTCAAAAAAGACCTCATGTAGACTATTAAGTGCCTTTTTCACATCTTTTTCGGCAATTACGGCAGAGATATTTTTCTCGCTTGCTCCTTGTGCAATGGCACGGATGTTTACATTATTTTTACCAAGGGTGGAAAACATTTTTCCAGAAATGCCTTGATGACTTTTCATAGATTCACCTACTAACGCAATGATAGCTAGCGAGGTCTCCACTATAACAGGATCAATTTTATGTAAGGATAGCTCATAAGCAAACGCAGTCTCAATAGCTGTTTTTGCTCTTAGTGCATCTGCCTCCATAACGCCTATGCAAATGCTATGCTCGCTGGAAGCTTGAGTAATGAGTATTACATTAATTTGCTGTATAGAGAGTACTTCAAAAAGGCGTTTTGAAATGCCAGAAATTCCTACCATTCCTGCGCCTTCTAGTGTGAGTAGGGCAACATCGCTTATATGAGAGATACCTTTAATGGGGTTTCCACTTCCGGTCTTTTGTTCTCCTATACGTGTTCCGGCTTCCTCAGGAGCCATAGTATTTTTTATATAAATAGGTATGTTTTTACTAAGCGCTGGAACAATGGTAGGAGGATAGAGTACTTTTGCTCCAAAATGCGACAACTCCATCGCCTCATGATATGAAATATTACGTATAGGTTTTGCTTGTTTTACAAGCTTAGGATTTGCAGAGAACATCCCGCTCACATCGGTCCATATTTCTAGTTGATCCACTTCTAAAGCTGCTGCAATAATCGCTGCGGTAAAGTCTGAGCCACCACGACCTAAAGTGCTTGTCTCTCCCGTAGTAGTGCTCGCGATAAAGCCTCCTAAAATGGTAATGTTGTGCGTTGCTTTTGTAAAAAATGTTTTTATACGCTCATTAGTCTGGTCATATAACACACTTGCTTTTGTGTGATTACCATCTGTAATGATAAGTTGTCTACTATCTTTAAGAGTGGCTTCAATACCTTTATGATTAAAAGCTGCTGTTATGATACGACTACTGGTAAGCTCTCCAAAAGCCGCTAGTTTATCTAACGTTTTAAGTGAGAGTTCATTAATTAAGAAAATACCATTAAGTAAATCGTCTAGGTGTGACATAAGCGCACCTATATCTTCCATTACTAAGGTATCGTTATCCGTAAGTGCTTTGGCAAATGCAGTGTGTTTTTGGTGTATTTCTAGAAATACATCTTTATAGGCTTTGTCCTTTTGTGCAGCAAGTGTCCCTGCCTTTAATAATAAGTCTGTAACCCCACCTACTGCAGAAACAACGACGGCTACTGGATGTGATGCCGCTTGTGTATTTACAATAGCAATTACTTTTTCTATATTTTTAACACTCCCCACAGAAGTGCCTCCAAATTTCAATATGCGCATAAGATGCAATTTTACATTTTCGCAAAAGCGAAAACGAATGATTAAACTAATTAATAGGTGTGTGTGGAAGAGATACTCGCCTGTGCAAGTAATGATTAAATGATATGTACGATTATAACCCCAATGGGGTAATCGTATCAATAGTGATAGTGATCGTCAAGAAAATCGAATTGTATTGTGTTGTTCTCATCTTGTTTATGATATGTTAAATGTAGTACATTTACCTAAGTAGACAAGATGCTGTCATGAGTTTTGAGGATATGATAATTCTTGGCATACATCTAGCGGAATACTGATAATGTGATAATTTGACGTTTACTTTCATGAATATTTCATGAAAAAAAAGAATGAAGTTGCGACATGAAAATGAAGCGACTACTTAAATATAGCCCAATGAAAATATACAGCGCAAAACAAATTTACGAAGCAGATAAAGCAACTATAGAAAAGGAGGGAATCCCATCATATAATCTCATGGAGCGTGCTGGTGGATACGTTTATGAGTGGATTAACCAGCGTTTACAAGGGCAACCAGTGCCTATAAAAGTTTTTTGTGGCATAGGTAATAATGGAGGAGATGCACTTGTAATTGCACGGTTACTACTCAAAAGTGGATACCAGGTAGACACCTATATTGTACACTGTAATGATAAACGTTCTCCAGATTTTTTAAAAGCTTATGATGCTCTCAAAAGCGAAGTAAAGAAATGGCCAGAGATTATAAAAAGTGTTGATGATTTCCCAGTGATTAGTCCGCAGGATATTGTGGTAGATGGGATCTTTGGGATAGGCTTAAATAGATGTCCTGATGACTGGATACAGGCACTTTTTGTAAAGATTAATGATTCTAAAGCATATACACTATCTATTGACATTCCCTCTGGTATGTACTCAGATAGAGGGCCAGAGAAGGATGATGTTATTGTACACGCTACTTTTGTGCTAAGTTTTATGTCTCCAAAACTTGTTTTTTTCTTACCAGAAACAGGTAAGTATATCAACATGTGGGATACGATTGATATAGGGTTAGATCCAGAATACCTTGCAAAAGCGCCTACAGATGTGACACTTATCACAAAACCAGAAATACAACAGATGTATAAAGGAAGATCACAATTTTCTCACAAAGGGATGTATGGTCATAGCCTTATAATAGGCGGAAGTTTTGGAAAAATGGGAGCTGTACAACTTGCAAGTAAAGCAGCATTACGAGCGGGTAGTGGTCTAGTGACTGCTTATGTACCACAAATAGGAGTGCCTATATTACAAACCGCACTTCCAGAAGTAATGGTCGAGACCGATAATTTTAACGGTAAAGTGTTTGAAGAAATTGATTTTCAAACAGCGGCAAATGCAATTGCAATAGGTCCTGGAATGGGAACCGATGAGAAAACGGTGCATGCCATGGAGTCTTTCTTAAAAAAACAAAAAACTCCCTTAGTCATAGATGCAGATGCAATAAATATCATTGCAAAACGTCCATCACTCATGGAGCAGGTACCACCACTATCAATATTCACACCGCATCCTGGAGAACTAGAGCGCTTAATAGGTAAATGGGATGATGATTTTGATAAACTCGAGAAAACAGCAACATTTGCCAAAAAACACAATGTCATCATAGTAATTAAAGGAGCACATACCATTACGGTCTATGATATGAGACTTTATATAAATACTACCGGAAATCCAGGTCTGGCTACGGCAGGCACTGGCGATGTGCTTACTGGAGTTATCACTGGACATGTTGCTCAAGGATATCACCCTATGGAAGCTGCTATAATGGGTGTTTATTTTCATGGTCTCGCAGCAGATGTTGCCGTAAATCAATATGGAATAGAAGGCCTTATAGCTGGTGATGTTACAGAATTTTTAGGGAGAGCAGTGATGAGTCTTTTTGAAAAGCCAGAGCAAGAGGAGCAGCAAGCATAATATATTATCTTACAATCAAGTATTTTATTAAGAGGCTCCTTTAAGTACATAAAGGAGTCTATTGTTATCTTTTATATTTTGAAATAACTTTTGATATAATCCAATAATTGAGTATTTATCTTGTTCATGAATTAAAAGATTTTCATTTTTTTGATAGGCTTTCATTTTACTTTTTTAACGTAAGTTATTAAATTATATTAGGAGTATTTTATTGGCAGAGTCAATGTCATAGTTTACTTTTGAAAAAAAATTGAGTCATTTTATAAAACTCATATTTTTAATAGGTAATGGCTTTAAAAAAATATTTACATATCTTTTTACTACTAGGGGTTATAACTTTTAAGTTATCACTAGTAGTACTCCATGTTCATTTGAGTCATCAAGATAATGATCAAGAAGTATGTGAATTATGTGAGCATGCTTTACAGAATCAAGATTTAGATGCTTTAAATGCCATATCTTCTTATGAAGAAATTACTGTTATAAAGGATCAGTTTGATCAAATTATTATTTTTAAAAGTGTAAACAAAAAATCTACTTTTGACTATACTTGCTTTGGAAGGCCTCCTCCTTATTTTTCTTCTTCTTTAGTTTAATAGCTTTACATTTCCAATCAACTTCGCTTTATCTATATAGTGTGTAAAATCTTAATTATTAAGGTTTTATAACGCTTTAATTGAATTTATAATATCATATATTAAATGAAAATACGATTTTTACTGTATTTAAGTTTTTGTATTTACTCGATATCTTTGACCGCTCAAGAAAAAAAATGTGAATGTTGTTTGAATGGCCAAGTACTAGATGCTGATTCTAAGGAGCCTATACCGTTTGCTACTGTTCTTGTTGAGAAAACGGGTAAATATACCCAGACAGATATTGATGGTAATTTTTTAATAGAAGCAACTTGTCCAGATAATTATACTCTAGTCATATCCTGTGTTGGTTATTCTAGTTCATCAAAGGAACATCATCATCAAAATGGTGAACGTCCACATTTTTTTCTAAAGGAAGATTTTACAAGTCTGCAAGAAGTTCTTATTCAAGCAAAACGAAACAAAGAAAGAGGAACGGAGACAATTACACAAGTAACAATTTCTAAGTCCAATATTAGGAGCAATCCAACACAATCACTTGCTAGTTCTTTATCAGATGTTGAAGGAGTTACATTTGCATCATCAGGATCAAATGTACAATTGCCTGTCATTCAAGGTTTATCTGGAAATCGTATTTTAATTTTAAATAATGGTTTGAAACATGCTTTTCAAAACTGGGGAGGAGAACATGCACCTGAGATTAATATTAATAGTGCAAATAAAATAACAGTTATTAAAGGAGCGGCGGGTGTGCAATTTGGCCCAGAAGCACTGAGTGGCGCAGTTTTAGTCGAAGGTAATCCTTTATTATTAGAAAACCCTCTATATCTTACCTTAGGGAGTGGTTATGAAACTAACGGACGAGGTTTAAATACCAATATAGAAATAGGAAAAGGGACTCAAAACTGGAGTTACTTTCTAAATGGAAGTTACACGAGAATAGGAGATCGTAAAGCCCCAGATTATAATCTTACAAATACCGGGAAAGAAGAAATAGCATTTAGTACCGGAGTATTACATCATCTTGAAAATTTTGATCACTTCGATATAAAATTATATTACAGTTTTGTTGATCAAGATTTGGGACTCTTGCGATCTTCGGTGGTTAATAGTGCCGAACTATTTATAAATTCTATAAATGCAGATGAGCCTATTATCATAAACCCTTTTTCTTATGATATAAACCAACCTAATCAAAAAACACAACATCACTTAGCCAAATTTGAAGTTGATTGGTGGTACTCTGATGAAAGTAAATTTAATTTTAAAGCTGGACTACAGCTTAATAAAAGAGATGAATTTGATGTAAGAAGAAATAGTGATCTCCCAATAATAGATCTTGACTTGATTACCTATGATTATCAATTAGAATGGGAACATCCTACTTGGAATGGACTTGATGGAACAATAGGTATTCAATACTTTACTCAAAATAATGACAATAACCCTGGAACACAAACGACCCCATTTATACCTAATTACAATACCGATAGAGTAAGTGTATTTGCTATTGAAAAATTGAAGTTTGATCAAAATACATTTGAAGCTGGTATTCGATTTGATGTTGAGATCAATGACGTAAGAGGTCGTGAGACCAATCAAGATATTTTTAGAGATAATTATACGTTTTCTAACCTAACAGCATCGATAGGTTATTTATGGAGACTTGGAAATAATAGTAGTTTTAGAACAAATTTAGGATCTGCTTTTCGTACTCCAAATGTAGCTGAGCTTTTTAGTTTTGGACAACAGGGTTTTAAATCTACTTTTGGATTATTAAGATTTCAGGATACGGACGGAATGTTGAGTACTAGTGAAGTAACACTCTTGGACGAGAGTGATGTGGATTTAGAAAGAGGGTATAAGTTGACCAGTGAATTTAGGACTGGAACAAATAGAAGCGCACATGTTATTAATGGATATGCTAATTATATAAATAACTACGTTTTTGAAAGGCCTATAGGAGTTTTTGGTACCATTAGAGGACCGCAGCCTGCATTTATTATAGACCAAGCAGATGGACTATTTCTTGGAGTAGATTATACTTGGAAAAAAGAAATATCAAAAAAAATATCAAGCACCTATGGTTTAAGTTACTTATGGGCAAAAAATATTGGGGAGAATGAGCCGTTGATTGACCAAGCGCCTATTAGTACAGATATTAAGTTGGAATGGGATCAAGGTGAAACGTGGGTTTTTCAATCATCAAAGTGGTCACTTACTCCTAGCTATACTTTTAAACAATTTCAAGCACCTAGAACAGTTTCACCAGAAAGTTTGGTTGATGGTACTGCAGTGGTGACAACGGATTCGGAAATTTTTGATTTTTTAGATGCCCCAGATGGTTATTTTCTACTTGACTTATCTTGGAGTTTTAAATGGAAAAAACTCAATGGAAGTATTGCCGCTCAAAATCTATTGAACACTAGTTATCGTAGTTACTTAAATGACCTACGTTATTTTTCAGATGAACTTGGGAGAAATATTCTAATTAACTTAAATTATAACTTTTAACATAACAGACCATAAATTTTAATAACAACGAAGAGTACATTTTAAACACAAACAATCAAAACAATTAACACAATGAAAACAATGAAAACAATGAAAACAATGAATCCATTTAGAATGTCAACATTATTAGCTATGCTATTTTTAGCAATTATTATAACGAGCTGTAGTAGTGATGATGATCAAGCACCAGAAGAGGAAAATGAAGTAGAGGTTATAACTAACTTATCTCTTATTTTTACTAATACTGCTGATGCAAGTGATATAGTTTCTGCCACAGCAGTAGATGCTGATGGAGCAGGTATCGGAGAATTAGTAGTATTAGAATCAATTGATCTAGCTGCTGATACAGAGTACACTTTAACATATTCAATTCTCAATGCATTAAATCCTGATGATGTTGAGGATATCGCTGAAGAAATTGAAGAAGAAGATTTTGATCACCAAATTTTCTATGGCTTTACAGAAGATATTTTTGCAAGTCCTGTTGGAGATGGAAATATAGATAGTTCTTCTGATGCAGTAAACTACAATGATGAAGATGTAAATGGAAACCCTGTAGGATTATCAACTACTTGGACAACTGCTGCTACTGCAAGCACAGGAATATTTACTACTAGATTACAACACCAACCAGATCTTAAATCTGCAACGACTGGTGCAAGTGATGGAGATACTGATTTTAACTTGACATTTACTATAAATATTGAGTAAATATAGACCTGTATAATTAATACGGTTTATTAATTAAATGCTGAACAATGGTATCATTGTTCAGCATTTTTGTTTTCATTGAGGTCTGTTTTAGTTTTAGTGATTTGTTAATTAGATCAGGTAAAGTTTGCTATACATTGGTACCTGTTTGAACAAATAGTACATTGCTATGAGTTTAGAAGCATCATTAATCACATCACTAGACTTCTTGTTTACATGTATCTATAATCTATATAAATGTGTGTTAAAATAACAGTACTGTCACCATTACTAGCTTTTCTATCTCTTTATTATACAATGAAATAAATGAGTATCTTATCGATCAGTTTATTGATCTAATTTATATGCTTTTTAATATTGACTAATTTAGTACAGATAGATCTATTTAAGAAAAACGTACTGCGTGTAAAGTAGGAGCAACGTGCAATTATGCTTTCGCGAAAACATATATCTCAGTTTTCCAATCATTAAGACTGTTGGTTTATAGCTTAAATAAGATGTATGTAAGTGCGTAGCTCATCTAATTTAAGTATCAAAATAGTGATATCCTATTGTCACTTGCAGAAGATTAATGGTGATTAGGTAGTCGTAGATAGAGAATAAGTAATTTGCTACTTTGGGCACCATATAACTTATTGGCGTTTAAAAATCTTTTGAAAATAAAAATCCTAGTCCCATTCTTGAGACCATCTTGGTAGCAAATGCCTTGAAGAATGAATACTGACCAAATATCCAGCCAAATATTACTAAAAGGACTTGATAAATAGGAAAAATTAACAAGATTCTAACAGGCCAGTAGACCCAGCCACTTGTAACGTCTTTTCCTAGCCCTATAAGATCCATTAATGGGTTAGAAATACGTCCAGCCGTAGACCCTGTTACAGCAAATGCTAGAAAAATAGCAACAAGTTCCCAGCGGTAGGTAACATCCCATCTTTTATAAAGTTTTTTAAATAACCATAACGTTATCCATATAATTAAAAAGGCAATAGGGATACTTAGTAGTATGGTAGCTACGGGAATCGAAGTTTTAAAAGCGGGCACATAAATTGCCCTAGCTATTAAAAAAGCCGAAAAGAAAGCGCCAACTAGCCCAAGAATTATATGGATAAGTTGCCAATTTTGTGTAATCTCCCAGCGCGTCTTAAAATCTTTCATAACGCTGCAAAAATACGATTATCGTAGTTTCTGGTTGTTGCGTTCTTGAAAAAAAACGAACCAATTATACAAAAGATAATTAACCTCATAACCATAATCAATACTTGAATCATAATCTATTCTCTGGATGTATAAATTAGGATCATATCTAAACGTATTGAGTACTCTGTTATTATAGGCGGTTACATTAAATCTATTGTTATTTTCTAAGAAAAACTGACCATAAAATCCACGTGGTCTTTGAGTTACTAGCCATGCATTAAAGCCTGGTTCAATAATAATAATTTCATACTCTAGACTGTCATTTGCAATACGTATAGTATCAGATGTTTGGCTAGTCGTGTTTCTTAAGTCATCTTTATTACTTGTAGTAGCGCAACCTATAATGATTGTCGCAAGGATTAAGGTGTAAAGTATCTTTTTCATAATCTTAAAGTTACTGGTTTTACTTGTGTTTTAGATTTTTTTATCGTGGTATTAACGATTGTACTGATTGTTATCTTATATAAAGTTACCTAGTAGTATTGATTATATAAACGTATATTGATTGAGATATTCCTTTGAGTGAGGGAATAAAAAAAGAGCGCCCGTAAAGGCACTCTTTTTTTATGATTTACATGTATTGGATTATTTTCCAAATAGACCTCCTAGAAGACCTCCTATCCCACCTTCTTTTTTATTACTTCCTAGCACCATACCAGCCACGTCATCTAGAATGCTTCCATCTCCGTCTGCATCGAGTAGGGTAGTGATTAGACTTTGATTTTCTTGAGGTTGGCCACCTAGCATGCTACCTATAAGCGCGCTCATGCCATTACCATCGCTTACGTTATTATCTTTAGTTTGCTTTCCTAGTACTCCCATAAGGATAGGTGCAGCTACTTTTAATATTTGAGCAACAGATCCAGCATCTACACCAGATTTACTACTTAATGCATTTTCAACAGCAGGTTGTTTATTTCCTAGTAAATGCCCTAAAATTCCAGCACCATCATTTACTACATCGTCACTAGGTCCTCCATTGCCCATAAGATCTCCCAGTTGATCTAAAATACCACCACCATGTTTTCCAGATAGTGCTCCCATTAGCCCTGCAGCTCCTTCTGGGGTTTGTACATTTTTCTTCATTGCACCCATAAGTACTGGGAGTGCCATACTTAAAACTTGAGCCGTTGCACCTTCAGATTGACCTGATTTTGCACTTGCGCCACTTATAAGAGACTTGCCTATATCACTGTTTAATAAATCTAATAATCCTGACATTGTATTGGTTTTTATATGTTTGACTTTCAATGTACAAAATATTCAGACCTTTCAAATAGAAGAAATGAAAAAACCATCCAAAAGGATGGTTTTTCTTATTTAATCGATTAAAAACACATTTATTCGATAATGTGTAAAATTTTAAATAAAAATTACTTGTCTCGTTGTTTAATATAATGTGATATTAGTTAAGGATACTTATAATTTGCTCAGCAAGTTCTGTTCCTATACGATCTTGTGCTCCTCCAGTTGCTGCACCTATATGTGGTGTTAGACTCACTTTAGGGTTCATTAACACCTGTACCGCTGGAGTAGGTTCGTTTTCAAAAACATCTAGTCCAGCAAAAGATAATTTGTTACTATCTAAAGCAGCCACAAGAGCAACTTCATCAATGATACCACCACGAGCAGCATTAACTATCGCAGCACCATCCTTCATAAGATCTAGCTCTGCTTTACCTATAACGTATTCTTTTTGTGCAGGAACATGAAGCGTCACAAAATCTGCCGTTTTTAACAGTGCTTCTTTAGTTACAGAGGTAAGATTAAATGCAACAGATTGACCATCAAAGAAAGGTACAGTAACCGTCGCTTTTTCTGTAAATGGATCATGGAAGATTACTTTCATCCCAACGCCTAATGCAATTTTTGCAGTTTCCTGTCCTATACGTCCAAAACCAATAACACCTAATGTTTTACCGCGTAGTTCAGTACCTTTTGCATACGCCTTTTTTAAATCTTTAAATTTTGTATCACCGTCAAGTGGCATGTTACGGTTTGCATCAAATAAGAAACGTACCCCATTATAGAGGTGTGCAAATACTAGTTCTGCTACAGATGCAGATGATGCCGCTGGCGTATTAATGACATGCAATCCTTTGTCTCTAGCATATTGTACATCTATATTATCCATTCCTACGCCACCGCGTCCTATTATTTTAATAGATGGACAAGCGTCTATAAGTTCCTTGCGCACTGTGGTCGCACTTCTTACTAATATTACATCAATTTGTTGTTCATTGATGTAATTTTCAAGCTGGTCCTGAGCAACATTTGTAGTGATAACTTCAAACCCTCCAGCTTTGAGAGCGTCTACCCCTGTTTGTGATATTCCGTCGTTTGCTAATACTTTCATAGTAAATACTATTATATGCGGTTATATATTCTCTTTTGTGCTTAATTGTTAAGCTTTTCTTTCTAGTTCACTCATTACATCTACCAATACACCTACGCTATCCATAGATAGTGCGTTATACATAGACGCTCTGTATCCACCTACGCTTCTGTGTCCATTTAATCCATTAATTCCTGCTTCTTTCCACATAGCGTCAAAGGCATCTTTGAGGTCACCATCTGTAAGAGAGAATGTAGCATTCATGGTAGAGCGGTCTTCTTTGGCAGCAAATCCTTTAAATAGTGGATTAAGTTCTATCTCACTATATAATAAGGTAGCTTTTTTATCATTGATCGCTTCAATAGCTTTTACTCCACCTTGCTCTTTTAACCATCGCATGGTGAGCATGGATATATAAACGGCATATACAGGAGGTGTGTTAAACATACTTCCTTTACTTATGTGCGTTTGGTAATCTAGCATAGATGGAATCTTGCGAGTTACTTTACCAAGAATATCTTCTCTTACAACAATGAGTGTAGTTCCTGCAGGACCCATATTTTTTTGTGCTCCTGCATAAATCAAATCAAACTTGCCAAAGTCAATCTCTCTAGAAAAGATATCACTACTCATATCACAAATTAAGGGACAGTCTACTTCTGGGAAGTGCTTTATTTGTGTACCAAAGATGGTGTTGTTACTTGTAAGGTGTAGATAATCCAGATTTTCTGGAAGTATAAATCCTTTAGGAATATAGTTGAAGTTTGCCTCTTTACTAGATGCTACCTCTGCAACTTCTCCAAAAAGTTTTGCTTCTTTAATTGCTTTATCGCTCCAAGTTCCAGTATTGAGATAACCAGCCTTAGTTTCAAGTAAATTATATGCAACCATTAAAAATTGCAAACTAGCACCACCCTGCAAGAATAATGCTTTATAGCCTTTTCCTTCTAGGCCTAGTAACTCTAATGCTAGATTTCTAGCCTCATCCATTACATCTACAAAGTCTTTACTTCTATGAGAAATCTCAAGAATAGAAAGTCCAGAGTCATTAAAATCTAATATAGCCTGTGATGCCTCTTTAAAAACATCCTGAGGTAATATACAAGGTCCTGCACTAAAGTTATGCTTCTTCATGGTGTACGTTTTTATGCGTTTTATGCTTTACAAAGATGCCCAAAACGTTAGAAAAACCCACAGATAAATCGATAAATTATTGGCTATAATGTTGTCAAAAATGCAATTGTATCCACACCATCTGCATAATGATAGAGTTCTGGTTTTTGGGTTTTTCCAAAAGCAGTAAGCTCTTTAACCTTACCTTCCAGTATTGTACTACCTACGATGCATTGTATGCTATCTGTATCTTTTTTAAGCTTTTGAGCAAGACTATCTATAGTCTCATACTTTTCATAAAATAAGGTTGCGATAGGAGAGCCATAGCTGCCATCTTCTTTAAGCATAAGGAAACCATTTTCCAAAAGTTCAAAAAGACTCATCAAATACACTGCTTTATTGTAATCATAATTATTAGCATATTTTGCACCATTCATGATATCGCTCCAGTGATAAACGGCTTTAAAAAAGGAATCAAAATTATAATCTTCTGGCACATACATTTTTGATACATTACGACATCCTAAGCCGTAGTATCTAAATATATCTTCACCTAGTGCAACAAGCTCATCTTCTGTCTCGTTACCTGTAAGCACGGCAACAGAGTTTCTGTTTTTACGGATGATGTTAGGTTTTTTTCCAAAGTAATATTCAAAATATCTAGCTGTATTATCGCTACCAGTAGCAATTACAGCATCGTATCCTGGTAATTTATCTTCGGTGAAACTTATAGTACCTTTAAAAGCAGGCTCCACATATTCTAGATATTTTGCGAGAAAGGGTAGGAGGTGCTTATCATTAGATGACTGTTTTCCCACAAATTTATGTCCAGTAATCAATACACACATAAAATCATGAAACCCTACTAATGGGATATTACCTGCCATGATTACGGCAACGGTTTGTTGTGGTTGCGCTTTCGCGAAAGCGGTATCATACCCATTAAGCCACTCAGTAAGTTTTTCTTGAGTAAGTGACTGTGCCCATCCTTCTAGTGCAAAAAGGATATTCTCTCTGGTAAACCAGCCGTTATTTTCACTAGCTAGTTTAAATTGATGCTGTATTCCATCAAAAAATAGATCATTGTGTAAAACTCCCTCTTTTTTTATAATTGAGTCACGTGTAAACTGACTTAAAAATTTTCCTAGCTCAATAAAAGCGTTAATTCGTAGTTGAAGTGTCATAGGTTTTGGCAAATCGGTGTCTAGGCGTTATTTTTGTGCAAAGTTACCCAAAAAGAAACCTATGGCAATTATCATAACAGACGAATGTATAAACTGTGGAGCTTGCGAGCCTGAGTGTCCTAACACTGCCATTTATGAAGGTGCAGATGACTGGCGTTACGCAGATGGAACAGATCTAGACGGAAGCGTAGTCTTACCTAACGGAAAAGAAGTGGACGCAAATGAAGCTCAAGAACCCGTAAGTGACGAGATTTACTACATCATTCCAGATAAGTGTACGGAGTGTAAAGGTTTTCATGACGAACCACAATGTGCAGCCGTATGCCCAGTAGATTGTTGTGTGCCGGATGATGAGCATGTAGAAACAGAAGAGGTGCTACTTGCAAAACAAGCATTTATGCATAAGGATGCATAAGAATTATGCTGTACAAAACAACAAAGCCATCCCTTAAGGATGGCTTTGTTGTTTTATATAACGGCCACAAGTTCTCCAGTAATTTCATTAATTACTTGCTGTAACCTTCTTGTATAATCTAGCAACGCTTTAATTTCCTTAATGGTGGCTAGTCGCTCTTTATTAAAGATAAGAAGTTGGTCACCTTTTGACTCTATATGATAATACGGGTTACATTCTAAAAAGTGAATAAGTTCATTAGAAAAGAAGCTCTTTATAGCGTTCTCATTTTCTCCTAACAAGAAAAAACGTTTTGAGAAGTCTGTATACCCGTCTATATTGATGTCATGCCATCCAGTTATTGCATAAAACTTCTCTAAAAATCGTTCCTTATCTATTGTAAATGATGGAATAGGAGTAGGTAAGTCTATGGTAATCATAGTTGAGCGCACCGTCTCTTGTGCTATAAATTCTCCTTCTGAGTAAAAAATATCAAAGAGGTGAAGTATATCATCATCATCTTTAAACTCATTATATGAATGATTTATATGCTTGGTCTGAAAATAAAGGAAGTCTGTGAGCTCATGTACATCTTTATTTTTTTCTGGATGATATTCTAGATGGTAGCTTTGGGCAAGTTCTTCAAGTGATACTTGGCGTTTTGTTTTAATTTTTGAAAACACCTTAGGAACAGCTATCATTTTACGTAGTGCAAAAGGATGTGAAGAGTCTGTATCATGCATATCGAGACCTACAACTTCAAAGTGCCCGCCTTTTTTACTAAAATTTTCTTGAAAATCATGCAAGTTCTCCATGACCGTATGATCTACAAAACTACATTTTGAAAAATCTACTACCACATCTTGACTCTCAGGAATTGCTTCTAGTTTTTGTTTGAGTTTGTAAAAGTTTAAAAAGGTACAAAAATGCTTTACACTTACATAGTAGTTACTACCGCCTTTGTCTCCAGTTTCTTGAAACATCAACACGTTAGGCTTAAACATGTTTCTAAGGAATAAGCCAGTGCTTTTATTTAAAAGAATATGAATGACAAATGTGAAAACAATACCTGCAAGTATACCAGATATAAGGTCTACAAATAACGTGGTTAATAACGTCACAAAGAAGATAAGTACTTGCTCTTTACCTATAATAAACATCTTTCTCACAACTACAGGTGATGCAAGTTTATAGCCAGTATACACTAGAATAGCCATTAAAGCCGGTAGAGGAATACGTGTAAGTTGCGTGCTAAATAATGCAATAAAAATGACTAAAAATACTGCATGACTAAAATTTGCACTTCTATTAGTTCCTCCATTATTTACATTTACAGAGCTTCTAGCTATTACTGTAACTACATTAAGTCCACCCAAAAATCCAGAACCTACGGTTGCGAGACCTAAGGCTTTGAGATCACGATTAATATTTGACCTACGTTTGAGAGGATCTAGTTTATCTACTGCTTTTATGCTTAGCAACGATTCTATACTCGCGATGAGTGTAAGCGATAATACACTTGTCCAGAATGCAAAAGTTCCTACAGCTCCAAAATTTGGTATAGGTAAATCTGCTACGATATCTCCCAGTGCGGGAATGCCGCTTATCATATATTCTTGGGCAATAGGATTAGGTAATCCTAGTACAAGCTCATAATAGTAACTAAAACCTATAGATATAAGGACGATCCACATGGGTGCAGGAACGAGTTGTAGATATTTGTTTCTTATTTTTCCATAAAAAACCATAATCGCAAGACTGCCTACTCCAAAGATAGCAGCAAATATGAGGCCCGTTTCTGTATAGCTGAAAACGCCAATAATAGAATTTGGAATTTCCAGTAGATAGTCAATGCTCCCCTCGCGAGTAATTTTATTACCAAGCATGATATGGAACTGTTTTCCAAGGATAATGAGTCCAATAGCGGCTAGCATTCCTTGTATGGCAGAAGAGGGAAAGAAATCTGCTAGTTTTCCCATACGTAGAAAACCTAGGAGCATTAGTAATCCACCAGAGCAAATAATGGCTGCATAGGTACTCTCTAATCCTAATGTTGTAATTGCGATAAGAACGACTCCTACAAGGCCATTTCCTGGTCCTGTGATAGTCACATTACTTCCTCCCAGTATGGATACTAGTACTCCTCCTACAACTGCAGTTATTATCCCTGATATAGGCGGTGCTTCACTAGCCATTGCCAGTCCTAGACCTAGTGGTAAGGCAATAAGACTGACTACAAATCCCGAAAAAATATTTCGCGGAAGCGTTTTGAAAAAATTATTTAGAGCATTCTCTTTTGGTCTCATCGCAAGATTAAAACATCTGTAGGGAGTTCTGTGAGAATATGCTCAATATCATGTGGAAATAAACGATCCCAAAATGATGTTTTTGATGGGGCGTTCATAATTAATAAATCTGCTCTTACTACTTCTGCATAGTGGCCAATAGAGTATCCTCGTTTCCCAAAGATAGCCTGCGATTGTGCATCTACATGTTTCTGTAGTTCTTGAGGTACTTGGTTTATGATTTTCTGCACCCTGCTTTCTTCACGTCTACGTAGTTTTTCCTTAGCAATATTTGCACGGCGCAGCGAGGTATCATCATCCACATTCACATGAATTTCACTCTCAGTAATTTCTTCAACGATGGTCATTTTATCTGCACTAAGACCATGAGCAACATAAAAAGCGGTGGTTATTGTTTGTGTTGTTTTGGGATCTTTGAGACCATTTACAACCACATGTTTACAGGGAATACGTGTGATAGAAGGATTAATAAGTAATAATACAGCGCAAGTAGCATCGCGTGTTATTTTTCTAGCGATAGACCCTAGGTAGTAATTAACAAGGTTTTCTCTCTGGAGTGCACCTACTATTAATAGATCAATCTTTAAATCACTAGCAGCTTTTATCATCACCTTAGCAGGGTTTCCAGGCTTAAAAACTATTTCAGATTCAAGACCATCTTGATGAAAGCTAGTGAGTAACTTTTCAAAAGATGTATGTTTCTCATCTGTATGATCACCTATGTGAATTACGACTAACTTTGCTTTAAAATAGGTGCATAGTCTTGCAGCCTCATGTAAGTTTGCTTTGAGATTAGGAGAGAAGGTGGCGCCTACGCCTATAATTTTAAAGGGATGAAGACTCACAGAGTCATGTTGTTTTTATGAGTGCGTCAAGATACCATATTTATATGAAAATGGATCGTGTATCTAGGCTTTACAAGTGATAATAGAAAAAACACTGGTAATGCAAAACCTCCAGATGTTTGAACATCTGGAGGTTTTAATATAATTAAGTATGTTTATTGTGTTTTAAACTTCTGGTAATTTGCATATTGCTCTTTAGTCAAAAATGTTTGCATGTTACCGTCTTTACGTTTTGCAAGTTTTGCAAGCTCTTCTTGCTTATCTGCTGGGCTTAAGCCTCCAGCTTTAAGTCTATCTTCTGTAGATTTAAATGCTTTTATTGTTTTAGAAATATGTACTATTTGCTCTGGTGTAAGATTGAGCTTTTGGGTAAGCATGTCTATCTCACTTACGTTTTCTTTATTTACAGTATCAACGTTTGGACTTTGTGCTTGAACATTTGACATTCCGATAAAGGCAAATAGAACTAATGCGATAATCATTTTCATAATATTTATTTTTAAAGTTATAAGCTCAAGAGCCTTTGTATATTTTCTAGAGGTCTTCCAATAACGGCCTTTTTTTCCAGAACTACAATGGGACGCTCTATTAATTTAGGATGTTGAGACATTGCAGCTATTATTTCTGTCTCACTAAGCTCTTTACCTTTATAGTTTTCCTTCCAGATAGCTTCTCCTTTTCTTACTAGTTCTATAGGAGCAATATCAAGCATGTTAATAATAGCTGTAAGTTCTTTTTCAGAAAGAGGATTATCTAGATATTTTATGACTTCAAACTCTTTTCCAGTATTTTCTAAGAGTGCAAGTCCTTGCCTGCTTTTTGAGCAACGAGGGTTGTGATATATGGTAATCATTTGTATTAATATTTTATTGTAGTGCGACTTCTATTCCTCTTGATCTAAGCTGGGCGGCTAGGGTCTTTGCATCTGTAAAATGAATTCCCGTTATTCCCGCGACCTTGCTTCCTTCAATATTTTTAATGCTATCGTCTATAAATATAGCTTCGGAAGCTTTGATAGCATAACGATCTAGCATGAGGTCATAGATTTTTTTAAAAGGCTTGCGAGTGCCTTCATCACCAGAGACTAATATTCCTTCAAACCATTGCAGCCATGGGAATTTTTTAAGCGCAATAGGGAAGGTCTCTCCACTCCAGTTAGTAAGAGCAAGAACTCTATAGTCTGGATTATCTACAAGTTGTTTTAAAATGCGTAGTGTACCTTCATGGGTAAAACCTAGCATTTCTTCCCATCTACCGTAATACATCTTAATGAGATTCTCATATTCTGGAAACATCGCTATGCGTTCTTCTGTAGCTTTTTCTAGAGGATATCCAGCATCTTGATGTACATTCCAGTCCCATGCGCAAACGTGATTGAGAAACCAATCCATTGTTGCTCGATCTCCTCTAAATTCTTTGAGATATACATACTTTGGACTCCAGTCTATAAGCACACCGCCCAGATCAAAAATGATTGTAGTTATTTTATGATGTTCCATAGTTATTTTTTTAGTTGACAATTACATGTGGCACCTCGCTCAAATCCCAATCTATGACTAGGCCTCCTGCTAGTGAACGTGCTATCTCTGCTCCATATAAGTACTCTGTAAGATATAGTGCTGCTTCAAAACTTTTGGCGCCACCGGCAGAGGTAATGTATTTTCCATCATGCACAAATAAAGTCTCTTTTACAATGTTAAGTGCTGGAAATCGAGCTCGCATGGTATCAATATCACTGGGGAATGTTGTAGAAACCTTATGGTCAAGTAGTCCAGCTTGTGCGAGTACAAAAGCACCATCACAATGAGAAGTCATAAAAAGTGCCTCTTTGTCTACTTTTTGAACAAAAGAGATCATGGCTTTATCGTCTAGGTCTGTATCTAGGTGATGCTCTGCACTCGGGATCACTAAGATGTCAATCTTAGGCATATCTTCTTGTGTATAATCAAAATCGGGTAGGAGGTACATGCCTTCAAATGTTCTAATAGGATCTAGGGTATTTGCAACGGTAAACACATTCATAGCTTTAATACTATCTCTGTAAATCGTATGCTGGAAAATATCAAAAGGTGCGGTGAGTTCTGTATTAAATGTTCCGTTCATTATTAAAAATGCCACATTGTATCTAGAGGTATCTAATATAGGTTTTGCTTTCGCGAAAGCGGAGGCTTCAAGGCCATTGGTCTGCTTGAAAGTAGATTTTTGATCCTCTTTCTTAGTATAACACGCTTGTACTAAAAGAACACTAAAAATAATTATAATAATTCTCATAGGTTTTATTTTAAATCCAAAGATACAGGTTCTTTAAGCTTTTCTGTTATTAGCATACGTCTTACGATGTATAGCAGGAGCCAGGCAATAAGTGTGAGACCTATTAAAAATATCCAAGTCGCTTTAAAACCAAATTGTGCCGTAATTTGCATGCCACTATTATGCCCAAAAATATGTGCAACCGAAAAGGACATGCTATAAACGCCCATATATGCTCCTTGTCTACCCAGTTTTGAACGGTTTAAAGCAAATTTATTACTAAAAGGAAAGGAAATCATCTCTCCAAAGGTTGCAATCACCATCCCTATAACCACAATACCTATCCAAGTCTCCCAGAGAAGAAGTACAAAACTCGCACCCGTCATAAGTAGGCCTACAATCGTGCTTTGTACGTTAGATAGATTTTTTTTATCCATCCAGGCAATAAGTGGCATTTCAAAAATTACGATTAAAATTCCATTGAGAGCGAGTATCAACCCTATAGAATCTTCACCCATGTTATAAGCGTCTTTATAATATAATGGAACGGTAGAGAAGTACTGCACAAATACAATCCCAAACAGTGCAAGCGCTATAAGAAATAATACGTAGGGAGCGTCTCGCAGCGGTTTTTTAGGATTTTTAATAATGACTTCCTTGTCGAGTTCCTTGACCTTTTTAGGGTTTAATACTTGAGTCATTAACACCGCTGCAACAATGCATGTGATGCCGTCTACATAGAATAATGCATTATATCCTGCAGTAGCAATAAGAATTCCTCCTACGGCTGGACCTACAGAAAAACCTAAATTAATCGCGAGTCGTATAAGGGTAAGTGAGCGTGTTTTATTTTCTGGTTTTGAGTAAGCACTTAGCGCTACAAAAAAAGCAGGGCGCCCCATGTCTGCAAGGGCCATGAGGATAAAGAATGAGAAGCACATCATCCAGAATGTCTCTATATGCATTACCCATAAAAAGTTAACACCCGTAAAAATCAAACTCAATAAAATAACTTTATAGTAGCCTATCACGTCACATAGTTTTCCGCCTAGCCATGCACCTGTAAAAGATCCAAGCCCGTAAGAGGTCATGATCCATGCAACATCTGGTAGTGTAAAATGGAGATCCTTGTTTAAATAAATAGAGAGAAACGGTATGACCATTGCACCTGCTCTATTTATTAACGTGATAAGGGATAACCACCAGATTTCTTTAGATAAACCTCCAAAGGTTTTAAGATAGTTGCGTAGTAGTGTTTTCATAAATCTGATTCATTGGCGTATTCCTTACCACGCTAGGAGGTAAATGTAAAAAAGTCTAGCGTTACTGCCAGACTTTTTACATCCTTACTTCTTATACTAATATAGTTACAACATATTAATGTACGGCTCTTGTAAACAGGTAGTTGTAGAAGATATTATGACTTATTTTCAATAATTTTTAGAGTGATTGCAATAATTGGATGAACGACGCTTTCGCGAAAGCATAACACTCATCTATCACACAATCTCTCCTCTTGACATTAATTCTTTTTTAATAGCACTTCTTAAGATAAACTGTAATGGAATAGTACCCAAGCAACCAATACCAACCACTAGCGTACCTATAAAAGAATTTGAATCATCTTTTACAATAATCCCATAAATCGAGATGCCAATAAGAAATGATATTACAATAAGTAAGGCTACAATAATCACTGTAATCAGTGTAAGATTAGATCGAAGTTGGTGAGTGGATTTATTAGAAAAATCAGATTTCATATTAATTAAGGTTACAGTTTATAAAATTATTACATCTCGCTACCAAAGAAGATGGCGTTCATTAATAACTTGTTTGTACCATACCAGAACGCTCTAAAGTTTGTATTATCTGTAAATAAAATTACTTCTCCACGTCCTGTACTTTGGTGTACAAAAGGTCTAGTTTCTGGAATTGCTTTTAAGTTAATTTTTGATATGTAACCAGCTTGTAATGGTGATTTTGTGTATTGTATAGGATTTTTATAGCTTGTAGAATCTGCCTTTACAAAGATTGTGGTATTTCTAAATAAAGAAACTTTGTCTCCTGTATACCCAAAGTTTATAGGGTGAGATCTATCTTGCTTTGCTTCAAATATGGCTCCTCCTATTACTTGGGCACCGCTAAAATCTCTGCGCTGCTCAAAGCTTATATTCTTTGCAGGGTTCTTAGTTTCCTCAAAGGATATATCCAGCATTTTATTGCTTTTAAACCAGTTGGCTACATTTTTATAACCTATTAATGTACCTCCATTACGTACCCATTGCTTGATATCTTCTGTTGTTCTTTTATCTATAGCGCTACCCCAGAGGTTAGGTAAAATAATATCTGTGTATTGAGATAGGTCTGTGAGTCCTAAGCTCTTAGTGTCGAGTTTTGTAATACGCATATTATAGCGTGTATCAAAAAGATGCCATATTTCGCCAGCATCATAAGGATTAATTCCTTCACCTACGATGATAGCTACTCTAGCAGGTTCAATGGCTCTAAATTGATTACTACCCAGATCTATTCCTTCGGTAAGTCCAGTGCTTACCGATTTGATAGTAACATGAGCATCTTGAGCAACCTCGTTTATAAAGGTGTTTAACTCTTGCGAACTCAGTGTTTGATTTTGCACAGGAATCATAATAGTACCATAATCATACGTGGCACCTTCTAGTGAAAATTGCTCCATACCTACTTTTGCTCTCAATCCTTTAGTAAGAATACTATTAAGCGCCTTTGGAGTGTAATAATCGTGCCATTCCATAAGGTATGCATAGGTGCTAGGAGGCACTGCAGGTGTAGGTTTCATTGATAGTTCTTGGATTTCATTTCCTGCATTATTTAAAGAAGCATTTTCTGAAAAATCAACCCCAAACGCTAGCGGAAATGACCAAGCACTAATGTCATAAAATAAGCTGTCCTGAAATGTAGTACGTTTTTCAAACATTGCTTTTATGAGGCGGCTTTGTTTTTGGTTTTTTGGCACTATGTAGCTCATTCCCTTTTTGAAGTTATTATTACCCTCTGTAAAATCATTGGCAACCTCATGTACTTTAATTTTGTGCCGTGTTAATATTTCGGCTAGGTGATAAGAGCTACTTGCATCTTTTTCACTCCCAAAAACGTAGGCACCGCTCGCTTTTTCGCCTCGAGCGTTATTATAAAAATCACGTTGATAATCTAGTAATTGCTTGCGCATGGCTTGAGCAGCTTCAAGAGTGGAGCGCATAGCCGTAAACTGGTTGCGTATAGTAAATTTAAATTCTAATAATCCATTTTCTGTCTCTTGAGCATGCCCGCGGCTACTTCCTTGTTCAAAAAGAATACCTATACCTCCATTAATATCTGGAAATGTAGATCCTTTTCCATAGTAAAAATCGTCAAAGTTCTCTTCTGTGTAGTAAAAGCTACCTATATCATCGAGCGCTGCTGCGTGGTAATTTCCTATTTGCTTGGTAAGTTCTTGATTTAAAACAGGAGTAAGTGGGTGAGTGCGTGATTGTATCCCAGGCTGAAAGAAAAAACTACTATTAGATCCCATCTCATGATGATCTGTAAGAATATTAGGATACCAGTTGTGAAAGGTATTAATGCGGGCGCGAGACTCTGGAAGTTGCACTGGTAACCAGTCGCGGTTCATGTCAAACCAATAATGATTAGTACGTCCACCAGGCCATATCTCATCATACTCACGATCTTGTGGATCTGGATTAATGTTAATACTCTTATTAGTATTTGCCCAGTATGCAAATCGCTGCAATCCATCTGGATTAAGTGATGGGTCAAGAAGTATTACCGTATTTTTTAATAATAGGTCAATGTTAGGTCCTTGTGCGGCTGCAAGATAGTAGGCTGCTATAAGCCCTGCATTTGCTCCAGAAGGTTCATTTCCGTGTATAGAGAGTCCTTGGTAAACAACAATGGGCATATCATTTGTGACTAAGGAGCTACTGCCATTTTCTGTGAGCTTTACATGAGCTGTTCTAATTTCTTCTAGTCTACTATGATTGCTAGGAGAAGTAATTGTAAGTAAAAGAATAGGGCGTCCCTCAAAAGTTTGCCCTCTATTTTCAATAGTAATTCTATCACTAGCTGCAGCTAGTATGCGCATATACTCAGAAAGTTTGTCGTGACTTACATGCCATTCTCCCGGCGTGTAGCCTATGATGCTTTCTGGAGTAGGTATAGATTGATTATAAGTGACATCCTTAGGTAGATAATAATCCATATCTACACTTCCGGATTGAGCAAGTAGGGATAGACTTCCTAATAAAATTGAAGTTAAAAATAACAGTAAACGCATTCTTCTGGGTGATTTAAAGTTGTTATGCTTTAAAAGTAAACAAAAGAATTTTGGCTAGCACACGGGAAGCGCTACTACAAGCAAATACTGAAATAAATTTTATATTTTTTTAAGCTCTATTTTATCTAGATAACCACATGCGGCCCCTATAATTCCAGCGTGATTTTTAGTTTTGGCGGCTACAATGGGAATATCTGTAGTTAGGTATTTTTTAAACTCTTCCATGTGTTTACTTATACCACCTCCTATAATATAATGATTAGGGGTACACATTAATTCTACATTCTTAAGAAAGAAATTAAAACGCTCTGCCCATTCCTTATAAGATAGATTTTCTGCCTTACGCACTGAGTTTGCAGCATATTGCTCTATAGGATTCTTTTTGTATTGAATACGACCAAGTTCAAAATTAGGAATTAGTTTTCCATTGTAAAATAATCCAGAACCTAATCCCGTACCTACTGTAATCACTGCAACAAGACCTTTTAAATCTTTTCCAGCTCCGTATCTTATTTCTGCGAGTCCTGCGGCATCTGCATCATTGATTACAGAGCACGGGAGTCCAGTTTTTTCTGTTAATAGCTCATCTATTTGAACTCCTTGCCAGCTTTTGTGCATGTTTCCATAAGCCATTGCTTTACCATTTACCATAACAGTAGGAAAACCTACGCCTATAGGACCAGTCCATTTAAAATGTTTTACAAGTTGTTGTACACATTTTATAATAGCCTTTGGTTTTGCGGGGCGTGGGGTGTCTATTCTAAAACGTTCTCCAAGATATTCTTGGGTTTCAAGATCAATGGGAGCACCTTTTATTCCGGTTCCTCCTATGTCAATGCCTAATATTTGCATGTATCGATGGTTTGCTTAGTGAGCTGAAAGATAGGAATTTTGTTAAAACTTTAACGGTTGTTCTTTTGATTACGCTTTCGCGAAAGCGCAAAATGTCATTTTTACTGTTATAACACCTCGTTTTTCTTAGAAGATATTTCTTTCCCGTATTCCTGTTTGTAGATTTTTACAATAAGAAGAAATATACTAATAACTATAGGTCCAAAAATTAATCCAATAAATCCAAAGAGAGGAACTCCTACAATCACTCCTATTATGGTAACAAGCGGGTGCACATCTGCAAGGCGTTTTTGTATCACCAAGCGGAAAAGATTATCTGTAGATCCTACTACAATTATTCCATAAAATGCAAGTACAATAGATTGCCACACATCTCCAGCAGCATATAAAATAATACAAACTGGAATAATGCCTAATGCTGTGCCCACAAAAGGAATCATAGAACCTACGGTGACTATTGCAAACCAGAAAAACGGATCCTCTACGCCCAGAATTAAAAACCCTATTAATGCAACAATACCTTGTAAAAGGGCAACAAGAGGAATTCCAACGGCATTAGATTTTACAAGATCTACGCTATCTTTACCTATTAACTTTAAGTTTTTTTCACTAAGTGGAATATATTCTAAAAGTGATTCCTTAAAAGTTCTCCTATTGGTAAGCATATAATAAAGCATGAAGTACATGATACCTATAGCTATAAATATATTAAAAGTGCTTCCTGCCAGACCTTGAAGATTGTTACTTACCCATTCTGTAACAGATCCCGTATCTATAGAACTAGCAAGATCCATCCCAAATTTAGTTTCAAGGGTAGATAGTTGTTCTTTTACAATTTCTATTACTTTACCACTATTCTCTACAGCCTTGCTTATCTTTGAAGTAAGCATTAAAATAAGACCAGCGATAGGAAGTAAAATGACTAGAAAAGAAGCTGTCATTAATAATCCGGCTGCTACGCCAGGATTCCATGTACGCTTTTTTACTAAGTATCCTTGCCACTTGCGCATTAAAACAAATAATGTGATGGCTCCTAAAACTCCAGAGAGATAGGTCGCCATTTCTTTAAAAATGAGCCAACCAAGTAATATAATTAAGAAGATTACAAAAGATTGCCTTAGTAATCCAGGTTTTATAGACTGCATATATTAAGTAGCAAAGATTTGTGAATCGTCTTTAAACGCTTTAAACTCTAAAGCGTTACCGCAGGGATCATAAAAAAACATGGTTGCTTGTTCTCCTACTAGTCCTTCAAAACGGATATAGGGTGCTATTACAAAGGTAACATGTGGTGCAATTTCATCTGCAAACTTGTGAAATTGATCCCAGGCGAGTACTACGCCAAAATGAGGAACGGGTACTGCTTTACCATCCACCTCGTTATGAACTTCATCTACAGCAGCAGTTTTTTTATAATGAATCACTAGCTGGTGTCCAAAAAAATTAAAATCTACCCAGTGGTCACTACTGCGTCCTTCAGTAAGATGTAATATGTCTCTATAAAAAACTCTTGCTTTCTCTACATTATCTACTGGAATTGCAAGGTGAAAGGGTCGTACGCTCATAGTTGTTATTTTAGTGGACTAATTTACATCATTTTTTATAGTATTGTATTGCTTACTTAAGAACATCACTATCATTTATATGTTTAAGTAAGGAAACGCCTGTATAAAGGAAAACTGCCCCAAGTATTATAAAAGCCCATGGACTTATCCCAGTGTCCATGTTTCCAGAAATGCCCATCACCCCTAGTATAAGTAATACAGCTCCTGCAATTAATGCAATTACTCCTATAATCTTAATCATCATTTTTAATTTTTTATTTTAAAAATAGTTCAATAGGTGCTACTTAGACCGCCGCTTAACAACGCATTATTACAGTTTTAATAGGAGTTTGTGAATATGTGGTAATAATTGGCAATCTTTAATAAAAGCTATTTTCATTTTGTGGGGTAGTAGCGGCACTTTTATATAAATTTGCATCCTTAATTATTAATTTTTATTACTGCCACGTGATTACAAAACGAATTATCCCTTGTCTTGATATTAAAAATGGTAGAACCGTAAAAGGGACTAACTTTATTAACTTGCGTGATGCTGGTGACCCAGTTGCGCTAGCAAAATTATACTCTGATACGGGAGCAGACGAGCTTGTTTTTTTAGATATTTCTGCCACAGAAGAACGTCGCAAAACACTAGCAAATCTAGTATTGCGTGTTGCATCACAAGTAAACATACCATTTACAGTAGGCGGCGGAATTTCCTCTATAGAAGATGTAGATATCTTATTACAGAATGGTGCAGATAAAGTTTCAATAAATTCTAGTGCCGTAAAGAGACCAGAATTAATAAATGAATTAGCCGCAAAATTTGGTTCACAATGTATTGTAGTCGCTATAGACGCAAAGTTTATTGAGGGTGAGTGGATAGTACATTTAGTAGGTGGTAAAGTACCTACAGAATTAAATCTCTTTGACTGGGCAAAAGAAGTAGAAACTCGTGGAGCAGGAGAAATCTTGTTTACATCAATGGATAATGATGGTACAAAAGACGGCTTTGCAAATGAGGCACTTGCAAGACTATCAGAAAGTTTAAACATTCCTATTATTGCTAGTGGCGGTGCGGGAACTATGCAACACTTTGCAAACACGTTTAAAGAAGGTAAAGCAGATGCGGCACTTGCGGCAAGTGTTTTTCACTTTAAAGAAATAGAGATAACAGATTTAAAAGAAGAGTTAACTTCGCAGGGAATAGCGATGAGACTGTAATACTCGTTCATAAATAGAAATAATGGAAATAGATTTTAAAAAATACCAGAACGGTCTCGTGCCAGCAATCATTCAAGACTCAAGAACTAAAAATGTCTTGATGTTAGGTTTTATGAATAATGAGGCTTACGAGAAAACAGTTGCAACAAAGAAGGTAACATTCTTTAGCCGTTCAAAACAGCGTTTATGGACTAAAGGAGAGGAAACAAAGAATTTCTTGTTGCTTGATAGCATAAAAAATGATTGTGATAATGATACACTTCTTATACAAGTTACACCTCAAGGGCCTACCTGCCATAAAGGAACAGATACTTGCTGGGGAGAGCGCAATAAAAGTAACTTCAGCTTCCTGTCAGAGTTAGAAGAAATTATAGAAGATCGCTGGAATAATAAAGACAATGCAGATTCTTATATAGCATCTTTATTTAATAGTGGTATTAATAAAGTAGCTCAAAAAGTAGGGGAAGAGGCCGTAGAGGTCGTGATAGAAGCAAAGGATGATAATGATCACTTATTCTTAAATGAAAGTGCAGATCTTCTTTTTCATATTATGGTATTATTACAAGCAAAGGGTTTCCATTTACGTGATGTAGAAAAAACGCTGATTGCTAGGCATGAATAACATATTATAAAAGGCAGTGTATACACTGCCTTTTACTTTTTATTACCACCACACTACAAAGCATTTTTCTAGCATATTATTGTCCTTTTTGACCCATAATAGAGGTGCTCGCTTGTTGATATGCTTATCAGCTATAAGTGCAAGTGTGGTTTTGTGATTTCTATAAGTCCTCTCAGGGTGAGGTTTATGGAACCACTCGTTTTTAAATGTCATGTAAAAGGACAGTTTTTTAAAATCACTTTTATCAAAATCCTCCATACGTATCCAATATCCAACAATACAATTATTGTCAAGTGGCTCTATGGATGGAACTAATTTACCGTAAGGAGTAAAAAGTTGTGCCAGAAAGTATGTTTTTTGTTCTAGAGAATCTGGATTAATATTGAGCTTTGAGAGGGTAGTGCGTCCTTCTGGAGTAAAAGCAAGCGGTAACTGTTTATCTCTCGTTTTTTCCATTTTTGTAAAAAAACTATCTTTTCTATTGGGTCCTATAAGTCTATGTATAGGCTCTTCAATCGTGTCATCTATAATGTAGAATTTGTAGGTAAGCTCAATGTGGATTTTTTTGCTTTCGCGAAAGCGGTCTTCTACTATAAAATCTAACTCGCCAATAGTATTTTTATCTCTTAAAATCTGAACATTATGTGCAAGCACTGCATATCGCTCTGCATGGTCTAAGAGTTGTTTGAAAATATATTCTATCTGATGTCCTAATCTAAGTTTAGATGGAATAGGCTGTGCAACGAATGTTGAAATATCAATACTAGGCATTTCAAACTGAGTGAGACCAAATGCTGTTTGTGTCCAGAGTGAAGAAGTATTTAAAAATCCATCAATATGCTTCATAATTTAAAAATACTGATTATGACTCGATCGCAAACAAAAAGAGCTTTCTCATTAATTATGATAGCTCTCTAAATGGTGTGCATTGGGACTTACTTGAGCCAACCTTTTGATGCGCTATAACGACTCCACCAGTATTCAAAAATTGCGAGTACAATTATGACAAGTGGAAATATGAGTCCTTCTCCCACACCAAAAAGTTCCATAGAACCTGCAAAACCTATATTGTAAACTGTGTGTATAATTAAGGCTATAAGAGATATAGCATATACTGGAATAGCTTTTGTTCTTCTAGTAATCAATAATATAGCTGCAAGGAGGCCGCCTATTGTTGAAATACCGTATAGTATTTTTGACCATATAGGTGTTGAATTGATAGCAGCCATTTGCTCCTCATTATAAGTACCAGCGAGTGTATCTGTAAAGAAGTTGTCTACTATAAAAGCACTTGCTCCCATAAAATTCCAAAGGAGTAGTACAATTGCTATTACCCAGAATAGCCTAGAGGGCTTTTGTGAAGTTGTCATAGAGATTGGTTTTTAATTTTTTGTGCTTTAATTTACAATTATTTTTTAATTACCCAACTTTAATTGATGTAGGGCGATTACTTTTGAAGAATGTTTGACAAGCGCTTTTATTACCTTCTTAAGATTCAATATTTAGGATTTCGTTATCATGGATGGCAGAAACAGCCAGATGTTCTCACCGTAGAACGTATGATGGAACGTACTTTTTCATACGTATTAGATCGTAAAAATTTTAAACTCCTTGCTTCTGGAAGAACAGACGCAAAGGTTTCGGCAAATGTGGCTTATGTCGAGTTATTTTTAAATGATAGTCCGCTCCCTGAAGAGGGATTTCTGTCACTTCTTAATGATAATTTGCCTCAAGATATAAGATGTCTTGAGATAACCCAAGTGGATAAGAAATTTAATGTGATGGATGCTCCTATAGCTAAGGAATATGTATATCTATTTTCTTATGGAGAAAAAAATCATCCTTTTGCAGCACCATACATGATTAATATCGCTGGATCACTTGATATTGAGCTGATGAAAGAGGCTGCGCGATTATTTGAAGGAGAACATGACTTTAGGTCTTATGCATATAAGCCTAACCCAGAAACAAAGACTGTTGGGAGTATATCTTCTTCTCTAATAGTACCAAACGAACTATATACAGCAAACTTCTTCCCTGAGGAAAGTTTTGCCTTTCGCGTAAGCGGTAAAGGTTTTAAGAGGCATCAAATACGATTAATGATGGGGATGCTGTTTGATATAGGCGAGGGTAATGTAGATTTAGATTTCTTCAAGAAAACGCTAGACGCTAGCAATGATATTAAATTGACTAGAATTGCTCAAGCCAGTGGATTACTTCTTCAAAATGTCCAGATTTAACAATCTTAACAAATTGTCCATTGCATTAATAAAGGTTTAACCCAATGCTTGTTTTTGTTATAATCTCTTTAACGGCCACAGCTAGAGTGTGCTAGTATCTTTGTATCATAATTAATTGTATAACTAAAAGATAGAAAGATTATGAATAAGAGAGTAGCAATATTAGCAACTGACGGATTTGAAGAAAGTGAATTAAAGTCACCTATGGAGGCAATGAAAGCCGAAGGATTCACCGTAGATATAATAAGTGAGAAATCTGGAACTATAAAAGGATGGGCAGATGGAAATTGGTCTAATTCTTATGATGTAACAGATACATTAGAAAATGTAAGTGCAAAGGATTACAATGCACTAATGTTGCCAGGAGGAGTTATTAATCCTGATAAACTAAGACGTAATGATGACGCACTCATCTTCATTAGAGACTTTTTTAAGCAAAGCAAACCAGTAGCGGCAATTTGCCACGCACCACAATTGCTCATTGAAGCGGACGTGGTAAAAGGAAGAACAATGACATCATTTAATAGTATAAAAACTGACTTAGAAAACGCAGGAGCTCTGTGGGTAGATAAAGAAGTTGTAGTTGATGAAGCGTTAGTAACAAGTAGAAATCCAGATGATTTACCAGCTTTTAACGCTAAGTTAATTGAGGAAATTAAAGAAGGAAAGCATGATTTACAACATGCATAATTAATTATCAAATTAATAATATTAAAACCATCACATTCATGTGATGGTTTTTTAATGCCTTTACATTAGATAATGTATACCTTACTTAAGGAAAAGGATTGCAACTCTAAGGTTAGATAACTAATTTAGTAACTCAGCAAAAACAACATATGACTACTTCGATACCTCATTCTACTTTATCTTTTCTGGAATCTTTACGAGAGAATAATTCGCGTGAGTGGATGACAGCGCACAAGAAAGAATATCAATCAAGTGAAAAGGTTTTGAAGCAAGTGTATGCATCATTAGTAGATGGTCTCAATGAGACTGACGAAATTGAGAAACTCAAGGTTTTTCGTATCAATAGGGATGTAAGATTTAGTAATGATAAAACGCCATATAATGTTCATCGCTCTGCAAGTTTTAGTAGAGCAGGGGCACACCGTAGAGGTGGTTATTACTTGAGAATTGAGCCAGGTAATAAATCTGCTATTGCAGGAGGTTTTTTTAATCCAGAGCCAGCAGATTTGAAACGTATACGCACCGAATTCCAAATGGATGCTAGTGAGATACGTGAAATACTCTCTGAAACCGCTTTCGCGAAAGCATTTGGAGGTTCCTTTGATGCATGGAATCCAGTTAAAACTGCACCTAGGGGCTTTAATGTAGATGACCCAAATATTGATCTCATAAGGCTCAAAAATTTTGTAGTGAGGAAGAATTTTACAGATAAAGAAATTACCTCTTCAGATTTTACAAAGATTGCCTTAAATCACTTTAGATTATTGAGACCATTTTTTGATTATATGAGTGATGTATTGACCACAGACCTCAATGGTGAGTCACTGATTGATTGATCACTAATTTTTCTTTTTGTTTTTAATGCGTCTTCTATTTACGAAGTACACAATAATTAAGAGTATAGGTAAAATTATAAATATAACTAGCTCTATAGGTGATGACGGGTCTATAGGGCTATTATTTTGTGGTTTAGGTACCTCTGTAGGTATTTGCATAAATATGAATTTATTAACGTTTCTCAGGCTTATCAAAAAGTTGTACTTGACTTATAAGACGCTCTCTTACAAGATTTGCAATACGTTTGTTGTAAGCAGATGAATCATTATTATATTGCAAGAATTCATGTAGAGTAAAGTGCCCCACAATCATACCTCTTAAGCTATTACGAAATTTCATATCCTTATTTACTGCATCTTCAATATATGATAATCGTTTCTCTAAAGTCAAATTATGAAAAACATTCTTTCTTTTTATGATATATGATTTGAACACTTCAATCAATAAAGGATTTTGTAGTTTAACAATGGGTCTGAGAGTAGTATTTTGAAATCGCTCTTCATCACTCATCTCATCATTAACTTTTGCCTTAGGTACTTCTGGTCTTATCCTCTTAAGATCATTAGGTCTATCGTTCATTATGCGTTGTTTTTATTTAAAGTTAAGTAATGATAAGGCAGCAAGCAATCGATATACTTATTTTATTTCTCAATATATTATTAACGAGCAAAGCCCCCGATAAATCGGAGGCTCTGCAATTAACACTTAAAATAATCTTACGACTAGTTAAGTTTAAAAGTAACTCTACGTACTAATTGACGAGCAGGAGCAGAAGCTTTATCTACAGACGCATCTTCACCGTTTCCAGTTGCAGTAAGACGACTAGCAGAAATTCCTGCAGCTACCATAATATCTTTTACTTTTTGAGCTCTTCTTTCAGAAAGACCTTGGTTTGATGATGTATTTCCAATCTCATCTGCATATCCAATAAGTTGAGCAGATGTACCTGCGTTCTCATTCATGTATTTGATAAGATAGTTAATAGACTCTAAACTGTAAGTTTCAGGCTTAGTACTATTAAACTGGAAGTATACGTTTACATAACCATCATTGATTAGTTTTTGGATAACATCTCCACCAGTTAAAGTAGAAGTAGTGTTACCAGAAACTTCTCCTTTCTTAGCATAACGAGCATCTAAAGAAGACTCTAATTCATCAGGAATACTATTTCCATTCTTATCAACAGCAATACCTTTAGAATTTACAGCTACACCAGAAACAGTATTTGGCTCACGATCTAAGTAATCAGGCACACCATCTTGATCAGTATCAATAAGGTCTGTCTCTACTTTTGTAAGACGGTTTTGTAAGTCACTAATTTGTTCTTTAGTAGCGTTTTCTCTTGAGTAAAAATCAGCGTGCTTCTCAGCTTTACCAAGGTATATGTTAATACCAGCAGTTGCGTTTACATAAAAACCATCAAAACCTCTAGTCCCTCCTGCTGGTGCACCATCAAAAGTTAGGTCTTGACGTACATTTCCTACAGCGGTAAGATCTGCAACAAGAGATATTCTATTAGAAAGTTTAATTTGTGGAGTTACACCAACCATGAAACTTAACATTTGATCTGCATCACCGAAATTTCTTTCAACAGCAGGAGAATCAGTAGTAAGAGCAGAATAACCCATACCTCCATGTACAAGTACGTTAAAAGTATCTGTCCATTCCCTAAATCCTAAAATATTTCCAGCGTTTACAACTCCTTCTAAAGAAAAGTTATAAAGTGCAGTGTCAAAATCACGACTTTCATCATCATTTCTAAAACTGTTGTAAGCAACACCACCTTTAAGTCCAAACTTTTCGTTGAACATGTATCTCGCTCCACCAGTTACAGTATAAAGAGAAGGAGTGTTTGAGAAAGCTCCAGAGGATACTGGTCTTACTGCTTTGTTTACACCACCAGTAAGCTCAACAGACCACTTATTAAAGTCGTTTGTAGGAGTATCAAGTGTTTCTTGTGCATTTGATGCTAATTGCATTCCAACAAGGGCAACTATAGCAAGTGAAATTTTTTTCATAATAATGTATTTAGTTTGAAATATTGAAGATGCAAAAATATCATAAATTATGTCTTAATCAAGTGATTTAGTATTTATTAACTTCTTATTATCACAAACTTAACATTGAAAGCCATTATGGAAATTAATGATAAAATTAAGCTCATTTTATTGAATTATTGTCAGACTAAAGACGTTTCTTATGAATAGTTAAAATTTAATGTTGGAATAGTTAATGTTTATTAATAATTATCTATTATTTATCTCATAAAATATTTTTGTAAAAAACTAATTATGAAAAAAGCAATAACAGAATTTAAAATATTACCATTATTAGCAAATAGATGGAGTCCAAGAGTTTTTTCTAATACACCTATTAATGAAGAGGAACTACGTACATTATTTGAAGCTGGGAGATGGGCCGCTAGTTCTAATAATCTGCAACCATGGCTAATTATATGGGGTATAAAAGGAACTGAAGCGTTTGATCGCATTTTTAATAGTCTAGATGAGTTTAACCAATCATGGGCAAAGAACGCACAAGCATTAATATTAGGAGGTTATAAAAAAATTAAGGACGACGGCAAAGAAAGCTTTCATGCACTTCATGATTTGGGCCTTTTTATGGGTAATGTATCTGCACAAGCTCAAGATAAGGGCATTGCCTTACATCAAATGGCAGGAGTAAACTATAAGAAAGCAATGGCAGAGTTTAATGTGCCAGATACTTTTCACATTGCAACGTGTACAGCAATTGGGTATTACGGTGGTGAGGTAGATAAACTACCAGAAGATTTGCAAGGAGAAGAGATTAAAACACGTTCAAGAAAAAGTCAGCATGCTTTTACTTTTAACGGAGATTTTGATAAGTCTGTATTTGAAGGAAAATAATTAGAAAATGCAATATTAAAAAAGAGCCACATATTAAATGTGGCTCTTTTCATTTTATAAAGTATTTTTTAATCTATTTGATGCTCATCTGTAGTATTAGGTGTTATATCTGGAGCATCACCCACATTGTGTTTTTCAAGACCTGCAGAGTCAACTTCTATAAACTGCATTACTTGTGAAGGAGTTGTAATCTGTTTAGCTCTTTTCCCTTGTATTAAAATTGGGTTTTGTATCGCACTTGGATTATTTTGGATAAATTTTATCCAGTGATCATCACTCATGGTAGCATTTTTTACAAAACCATCTACATTTGGGTGATCCTTAGATACGAGTTTGTCTATACTTGCACCTAGTAAATCTGCCACTTCACTCCACTGCGTTCCAGTAAGTCCAGCTTCTGCAAGATTTATTAATTTAAGAGTAGATGTACTACTTTTTGCATAACCAAGAGCTTGTTTCCCTATGCTTGACTCTGGATCATAAATTACCAGTAATTCTCTGTCGTTTGTGGCTAGTGTCATATTCGTTGGCATAAAGTTCACGTTTAGTTGTGAGACTGCATTTTTTCTTTTTTCTTTCTCAGTTGGCGTTCTACATCTCCTATTGCCTCTTTTAGTGATGGATAAAAATCACTAGAGCTGTGTTCAGCAAATAGTCTTGGTCCAGGCATGCTTATACGTACACCGGCAATTTTTCCAGTTTCGTCGCTTGAAGTATTTTCCACTTTAAAAAATACATCTGCTCTATGTGCAAATTGATATTTATCTCCTATTTTTTTTAGTTCCGCTTTTGCAAAGTTTTCTAGTTCTGCGCTGGCAGTTACGTCGTGGTATTCAAATATTACGTCCATAGTATTGGTTTTTAGTTTAATATAATTATTAATTATCAGCAAGCTGACGAAAGCTAAGTGGAAATTCTTTCACACCGCCATAAAGTTTAATTTCTTGTATATCTGCTGGCATATAATATCCAGCCTTCTCTAATGCTTCCTTAACATTACGCACTACATTTCCTTTTGTTATTAAGGCTTGTTTTCTAAAATCCTTTGTATCTACCCAGAAAAAGACTTTGAGATTTACAGTACTTGTAGCCAACTCGTCTTCTATAACAAAATTTTCATGCACATCATCATTAATAACATTAGGCTCTTTTTCTAGCGCTTGCAATACCGTTTCTTTTGCACCTTCTATATTATCCTCATAAGCAATTCCTATGATGAAATCCCATCTAAAGAAACCATCTTCTGTATAGTTAGTCACTGGCTCTGTGAGTACATCACTATTAGGTATATAAACATCTTTTCCATCAAAAGTTTTAAGTTTTGTATATCTAAGGTCTAGTGTTTTTACTTTGCCAAAATTAGACCCTATCATTACGGTATCATCTACATCAAATGGTCTATTAAATGCAAGTATAATTCCTGCAATAAAATTTTCTCCTATATCTTTAAAAGCAAATCCTAAAACTACAGCACTTGCACCAGCGGCAGTTAATATTCCCGCTGCAATACCACCCAAACCTGCAGCTCTAAGCGCTAGCATGATTGTGATAATGATAAATGCATATTTAATGGCAGTCCCTAAAAATTTACTCATTAAAGGATCTTCTGTCTTTGCCGAAATTCTTTTTCTTGCAAATCTACCTATCCACCCTGCAATCAGCATGCCTAGTACCACAATTAAGATACCTACAGCAATCTGCGGTAGTTGATCTATAAAACCATTAAGCGATTGTTCAAAAGCTTCGGTAATAGTCGTTTTTGTGTTTTGTAAAGGCATAACAATGTTTAATAACTTAAAAATACTGCTCTTATATGTAATTATTCTTAAAACGTTATCAATTCACATTTTGTTAAGACCTTTTATTGCTTGCGCGTTAAAATCCTCTTAAGCTTATTCTTTAACATATAAGGACGCTGTAACTTTATAAAAAATATAGATGTATGAATATCGTATCCACAAATCCATATGATGGATCAGAAGTAGCCAAAATTAAAGCGCTTAATAAAATTGAAATAGAAGATAAAATAGCAAAAGCTCAAAACACTTTCCTTTCATGGCGCAACACCACTTTTAAAGAACGCTCACAGCATCTTAATAATGTAGCAGAGGAATTAAGAAAAAATGCACATGAATATGCAATGACAATGACAAAGGAAATGGGAAAACCCATAACTCAAGCTATTGCAGAGGTTGAAAAATGTGCATGGGTTTGTGAGTATTATGCAAAAAATGCCCCAACACAACTAGAACAAAAAACCATTAAAACGGAAGCTTCACAAAGTTATGTTCGTTATGAACCTATAGGAATCGTACTAGCAGTAATGCCATGGAATTATCCGTTCTGGCAGGTGTTTAGGTTTATAGCACCTGCATTAATGGCTGGTAATATAGGACTATTAAAACACGCAAGTAACGTAATGCAAAGTGCAGAAAATATTCAAAAGGTATTTGAACGTGCAGGACTTCCTAAGGGATGTTTTCAAAATATGGCTATAGGAAGTGATCGTATCGAAAATATAGTACGAGATCCTCGCATTAAAGCAATTACACTCACAGGAAGTAAACCAGCAGGAGCAGCAGTAGCAAGTATTGCGGCAAGTGAGATAAAAAAATCAGTATTAGAACTTGGTGGTAGCAATGCTCTGGTAGTTTTTGACGATTGCGATTTTGAGCAAACAGTAGCTACTTGTGTACAAGCTCGTTTTCAGAATACGGGACAGAGTTGTATAGCGGGTAAGAGACTTATAATTCATGAGAGCATTTACGATAAATTTGTAGACGCTTTCGCGAAAGCGGTCACAGCATTAAAATCTGGTGACCCTATGGAAGAAGATACATACATAGGAGTAATGGCTCGTGAAGACCTTGCCATAGAATTAGAAGATCAACTCAAAAGATCTATAGCGCAAGGTGCAAAAGTACTCTTAGGTGGTCACAGACAGAAAGCTTATTTTGAACCAACGATAGTTACGGGAGTAACTCCAGATATGCCTATTTTTAAAGAGGAAACTTTTGGACCAGTGATAGGTATTACTACTTTTAAAACGGACAAAGAAGCACTAGACCTCGTAAATCAATCTGATTTTGGCTTAGGAGTATCTATTTTTACTGAGAATAAAGAGCGCATGGAAACCTTAATACCGCAGTTTGAAGATGGTGCCGTGTTTGTAAATGATATGGTCAAGAGTAACCCCAATCTTCCTTTTGGAGGAACAAAAATCTCAGGATATGGCCGCGAACTCTCCATAGACGGTATTCAAGAATTTGTAAACAAGAAGACCGTTTACATTAAATAGTAGTTTGCTTTCGCGAAAGCGCATAATGAAAAAGCCGATTCATAATCTTATGAATCGGCTTTTTTCATTGTTCACATATCGTTTATGTTAATAAAATGGCTAGGTTCAGCTGTCTCCTCCTCATTTCCATTAGTAACCTTATCTTAGCTACACAAAACAGAGTTTATGAAATTTGGCGTAGTAGAGCAACCAGAGTTAATTGATTTTACATTACCTCCTGACCATCCAGACACTAAGGGTGTCATTGAGAATGCTTTCGCGAAAGCAGAAAACAAAGAATTACAAGTTTACGTAGGATGTGCAAAGTGGAATAAAGCAGAGCTTAAGGGTTTTTATCCAAGAGGTACAAAAGATGAACTTGGTTACTATGCAAGCCAGTTTAATAGTATAGAACTTAATGCTACATTTTATAGATTATTTCCTAAAGAGCAGTTCCAGAAGTGGTACGATAAAGTCCCGAAGGGATTTAAGTTTTTTCCAAAAATCACAAATATGATAAGCCATCGCAAGCGGCTTATAGATTCTCAAGATTTCATACCAGAGTATGTAGAACATGCAACAATGCTCAAGGAAAAGCTAGGAACGGTGTTTTTACAGATGCATAACAACTTCCAGCCAAAAGATTTTGACCGCGTTGATAATTTTGTAAATCACTGGCCCGAAGATTTACCTATCGCTTTAGAGTTTCGTCATACAGATTGGTTTAACAATCCAGAAGTGGCGGAGCGCCTTTATCTTTTACTTGAAGAAAATAATATGGCAAATGTACTTGTAGATACTGCAGGACGGCGTGACATCATGCACATGCGTCTTACAAATGGCGAGGCTTTTATACGATATGTAGGAGCAAATCATCCTAGTGACTATGCTAGGCTAGACGCTTGGGTGGAGCGATTAACGCACTGGGTGAGTCTTGGTTTACGTAAGATTCATTTTTTTATTCATCAAAATGTAGAGGTAGAGTCTACGTTACTTTCTGCATATTTTATCGAGAAACTTAATCCAGCATTAGGGATAAACCTACATGTTCCACATAGTGCGAGCGGTGGTGTAAACACCCTCTTTTAATGGAAAATGTTTACATAGTGATGGGTGTTTCTGGATGCGGAAAAACTACCATAGGCAAGATATTATCAACGCGATTAGAGATTCCATTTTATGATGCAGACGATTTTCATCCTCAGGTTAATATAGATAAGATGGCGTCTGGACATCCTTTGCAAGATAAAGACAGATGGCCGTGGCTTGATACGCTTTCTGTAGAAATTATCAAATGGTCTAGTGATAAAGGAGCAGTACTTGCCTGCTCTGCACTTAAGGAAGTCTATAGAGAACGTCTATTTCCTCAATCTGCTTTTGCAAAAGCAAAACAACACTTTATTTTTCTTGATGCAGATTATGATACTATAAGCAGCAGGCTAGCCTCTAGAAAGAACCATTTTTTTGATCCTGCATTACTTCAATCCCAGTTTAATACCTTAGAAGTACCGAGTTATGGGATGCACATAGATGTCACCCTAGAAGAGGAAGTAATTATTAATAGCATTTTACAAATTATACAGTCATAGTTTTATGGATTATCAATTACTTGCTGCAGTGATACTAGGAATTTCTGTACTGTTATTTCTTATTTTACGATTAAAGATACAGGCGTTTCTCGCATTACTTATAACATGTATTGTTGTAGGTGTTGTTGCTGGTATGGAGCCTTCATCTATATTAGATTCTGTAAAGAATGGAATGGGTGGAACCTTAGGTTTTGTGGCTACTGTTGTAGGATTAGGTGCATTATTTGGAGCTATTTTAGAGCGATCTGGAGGCGCACAACGACTAGCCGAATCACTTTTGAAAAAATTTGGTATTGATAAATCTCCTTGGGCAATCATGCTCACGGGTTTCTTTGTGGCTATTCCTGTATTTTTTGATGTGGCATTTATCATCCTAATACCAATTGTATATGCACTCCAGAAGAAAACTGGAAAATCCTTACTGTTATATGCAATTCCATTGCTTGCGGGACTAGCAATCACACATACCTTTATACCACCTACACCAGGACCTATTGCTGTGGCCGAAATACTAGGAGCAGATCTTGGCTATGTAATCATTTTCGGCTTTATAGCTGGATTACCAGCTGCAATTATAGCAGGACCTTTACTTGCAAGATATTTATCAAAAAAGATGCACATCACTTCTCCAGAAGATATGGTAACTAAAATGGAAGTGCCAGCAAATGCCCCAAGTGCCGGAACAATTCTTTTAATAATCGCAATTCCTATTTTCTTAATTGTGTGTAATACAGTACTTAATAGTCCGCTATTTGAGGAAGGAACTTTACCTAGTTGGGTTCTATTTGGAGCAGACTTATTTGGTCATCCATTTGTAGCGCTCATCATTGCAAATATCGTTGCTTGGTACTTTTTAGGAATTAAAAAGGGATTTACTAAAGACCAGCTTCTTGATATTTCAACCAAGTCATTATACCCTGCGGGTGTTATCATTCTATTAACGGGTGCTGGTGGAGCATTTAAACAAATATTAATAGATACAGGCGCAGGTAAAATGATTGCAGAGAGTTTAAGCGGTGACTTTTTTCCTCCTGTAGTTTTTGGGTTTCTAGTTGCAGCTATTGTAAGAGTATTACAAGGAAGCGCAACCGTCGCTATGATTACAGCTGCTGGTATTACAGCTCCTTTGCTAGGTCTTACAGAAACTAGCGCGCCACAGCTTGCAGTACTTGTAATTGCAATTGCTTCTGGTGCTAGTATATTTTCTCATGTAAATGATAGTGGCTTCTGGCTTGTGAAGCAATACCTTGGTCTTACAGAAAAAGAGACATTTAAATCTTGGACGGTGATGACTTCACTTATAGCACTCGTAGGTCTAGTAGTATCTACCATACTCTGGTTTTTGGTATAGAGGAGACTTTCTGATAAAGCATTAAAAAAGGGATAAACGTAATGCTTATCCCTTTTTTTGATTATTTGAAACGTAATTCGCTTTCGCGAAAGCGTAACCCTACTATATCCCCGTATAATTTTGAGGAGTAATAGCCTTTAATTCTTTCTTAATTGCTGTGCTTACTTCCAGCGTGTCTACAAACTCTGCCATAGATTTCTTTGTAATCTTACTGTTTACTCTGGTAAGCGCTTTGAGCGCTTCGTAAGGATTAGGATACCCTTCTCTTCTTAAGATAGTCTGGATAGCCTCTGCAACTACAGCCCAGTTATTCTCAAGATCGGCAGCAATTTTTTGTTCGTTTATTAATAGTTTGTTCAATCCTTTTACGGTAGAACGTAGTCCTATTAGGGTATGTCCTAGTGGTACACCTATGTTTCTCAATACCGTACTATCCGTAAGATCTCTTTGAAGTCTAGAGATAGGAAGCTTTGCAGAAAGGTGCTCAAAGATGGCATTTGCCATACCTAAATTACCTTCACTATTTTCAAAGTCTATAGGGTTTACTTTATGTGGCATTGCACTAGAACCTACTTCTCCTTTTTTAATTTTTTGCTTAAAGTAATCCATAGACACATACGTCCAGAAATCACGATCAAGATCTATTAAAATGGTATTAATACGTTTTAATCCATCAAATAAAGCCGCCATGTGGTCATAATGCTCTATTTGTGTAGTAGGGAAGGAGTGATGCATTTTAAGGGTGTCATGTACAAATGACTTACCAAAAGCTCTCCAGTCTATAGATGGGTATGCTATTTTGTGAGCATTAAAATTTCCCGTGGCACCACCAAATTTTGCAGCGCTAGGAATATCATTTAATAAGTTGAGTTGCTCTTCTATACGTACCACAAAAACCTCAATTTCTTTTCCTAAACGAGTAGGAGAAGCTGGTTGTCCATGTGTACGAGCTAGTAATGGAATGTTTGCCCACTCGTCTACAAGCTGCTTAAGATGATCTACTACCTCAAGTAATTCTGGAATATATACTTGATTCATCGCGTCTTTAAGAGACATCGGGATCGCAGTATTATTAATATCTTGTGATGTTAACCCAAAATGAATAAACTCTTTAAAAGAAGCAAGATCAAGTGCATCAAATTTTTCTTTGATAAAGTATTCAACCGCTTTTACATCATGGTTGGTTACTTTCTCTATGTCCTTTATGGCCTGCGCGTCTTCTGTAGTGAAGTCTTGGTAAATTTCGCGCAAAGCGGTAAAGACACTTTTATCTACATCTTCAAGTTGCGGAAGCGGTAACTCACAAAGAGCGATAAAATATTCTACTTCTACTTTTACTCTGTATTTAATGAGTGCAGCTTCAGAAAAGAAAGGAACTAAAGTTTCTGTTTTTGAGGCGTAACGACCATCAATAGGTGAGATGGCTTGAAGTGGTGACAACGACATTTGTTGTGATTTTAGTTAAGAGACAAATATAAATAGAAGACTTCGCCTACACGAATTCTAATGCAAAAATCGGCAGATTATAATAGGCCTCTAGCTTTAATTTCTAGATACTTATTAATTGTATTTACTGTAAGGTCGTCTGGCTTTGTTAATATGGTTTGAATTCCATACTGTTCAAGTCGTGCAACCATTACTTTTTTATCAAGATCTGCTTTTTGAGCAATCGTTTTGTGATACACTTCTGGAAGTGTTTCGGCAGGTGTAGCAATGAGCTGATCAAGTTCTGTGTTTTGGAAAAAGATGACCACCAAAACATGTTTTCGCGAAAGCGCCTTTAAATAGGGCAACTGTCTCTCAAGCGACGTGATGTGCTCAAAATTTGTATACAATAATAGTAAACTACGCTGCGTGATTTTACGTTTTACTTGGTTATATAACGCACCGTAATCGCTATCTAAAAACCTAGTGTCTATATTATATAGCACCTCTAGTATAGTCTGTAAGTGTGTCTTCTTACTACTCGCTGGAAGGTGATTTTTAATTGACTCTGCAAAGGTGAGCATCCCTACTTTATCTTTTTTCTTTAAGGCGATATTTGAAAATGCCAGCGTACTATTAATCGCATAGTCTAGAAGTGTTAAGCCTTTAAAAGGCATCTTCATCACTCGGCTAGCATCTATAAGGGCGTATACTGGTTGCGATTTCTCATCTTGAAACTGATTTACCATGAGGCTCGCACGCTTTGCAGTCGCTTTCCAGTTAATGGTGCGGGCGTCATCACCAGGAACATAATCTTTAATTTGCTCAAACTCCATTGTATGTCCTAGACGGCGTATTTTTTTCATACCGTGCATGGTAAGCCTATTATCTAGGGCAAGGAAAGCATACTTTTTCATCTGGATAAAAGATGGATACACCTTTACCATCTGGTCTTTCTCAAAGCGGTAACGACGTCTTACAAGTTTAATTTTAGTGCTAACATATACATTAAGATGTCCAAAGACGTACTCTCCGCGTTCTGTAGGACGCAATGAATAGACAAATGAACGAGTTTCTCTTGCTGGTATCTTAATTACTTTATAAAAATCACGTTTTTGGAACTGCTCAGGTATCTCATCTATAATATCAAGCGTGACTGTAAACGGGTATTTATTCTCAAGGAGTACAGGAAGCTCATTTGCATCACTATTTGAGAATTTTTCTTGAAGTTCTCTTATGGCTTTTATTTTTCCGCTTGCGCGAAAAAGCACTAATGCATCCACAAAAAATGCCAGTACCAGTAATAGTAGTAAGATATTAGTGATCCCAAAAAGGCTATTAAACCAATAGGACATTAAATAAAGCACACCGATAACTCCCAACGCATAAAACAGGCGCTGGTGCACAAAAAAACCTTTTATAAATCTTATAATAGCCACTATTAACGTGGTATTTCTACAGATTGTACCATCATATCTATAACTTGCTCTGTGGTCATACCTTCCATCTCACGTTCTGGAGAAAGTATAAGGCGGTGACGCATTACTGGCGTAACGGCACGTTTTACATCTTCTGGAATTACAAAATCTCTACCTGCAATGGCAGCAAATGCCTTTGATGCATTCATAATTGCGAGTGATGCACGTGGTGATCCTCCTAGATATAAATGTGGATGAGTTCTAGATATTACAACAATCTGTGCGATGTAGTTTAAGATTCTTTCCTCTATAAGTATTTCTTGCGTTTGCTTTCTAAATTCAGCAAGCTTTGCAGGTTTAAGTACAGCTTCAATATCTTTTTGTGGAGCACCGCCCTTACGATCGTGATGACTTTGCAGTATAGCTACTTCTTGATCTAGCGTAGGATAATCTACTTTAATTTTAAATAGAAAACGATCTAGCTGTGCTTCTGGTAGTGCATAAGTTCCTTCCTGCTCTACTGGATTTTGTGTTGCAAGCACCATGAAAGGAGGTTCCATAGTATACTTTGTACCATCTATAGTAATCTGGCGTTCTTCCATAGACTCAAAAAGTGCTGCCTGTGTTTTGGCTGGAGCACGATTGATTTCATCTATAAGTACAATGTTTGAAAATATAGGACCTTTCTTAAATTCGAACTCGCTGGTCTTCATGTTAAGGATAGAAGTTCCTAAGACATCACTTGGCATTAGATCTGGCGTAAATTGTATACGTCCAAACTGTGTGTCCAGCGTTCTGGCAAATAACTTTGCCGTTACTGTTTTTGCGATACCTGGAACACCTTCTATAAGCACGTGACCATCAGAAAGTAAGGCAACAATAAGTAACTCTATAAAGTCATGCTGCCCTATAATGATCTTACCAAGCTCTACACGTATAGCTTCGGCTGCATCGCGCAGTTCTTCTAGCGGAATTCTATTTTTAAATGAGATTCCCTCATTTTCCTGAGATACCTCTTGTGATGGAGTAGGAGATACATTAGTTATTCCTGCAGCGGTGTTTTCTGGATCTTGTGGTGTGATATCGTCCATTAGTTTTGATGTTTAAATGCTTCTATGCGTTTATTGATTTCTAATAATTCTTCTTGACTCACAACCTGTTTTGCTCTTAAGGCGACAATATAATTGATGAGTAATTTTGTTTGTTCCACAGTGTTACCACTTTTAGACGCGAGCTTAGTAATAAATTCTTCACTAATCTTACTTGTGTCTAGCGCATAGGTGCTGCGTATAAATTCAAAGAAATGACTTATTTGGTGAGTCACAATACTCTTGTGATCTCTCTTATCTAGATACATTCCTGCTATAGTCTTTGTAAATGCGAGTGTTTGGTTAGGGAGTGATTTTATAATTGGGATGGCTCGCTGCTTGCGTCTACCTTCAAACACTACCCATAAAAAAGTACCTATAAGGAGTATATAATAAGCCCATTTTAAGTATCTGTTTTGAAAAAATATGTACAGCGGACTCGTATATAGCGTTTTACCATTTTTATAATGATTGTCCCAATAAAGGGCTTCATTTTGATCTAGGTAAGAGAGTGCATTATTTGTGTATGTATAATTATTCTCTCTTAGTATAAAATAATTAATAAACGTCTCCGGCATAAGATGTATGATAATCTCACCTTTTCCAAAATCTTGTTTTATAAAATGTATTCTAGGCTCTGCAAGAGTAAGCGTATCTTTATTTGCCATAAGCCCAAACTCCCCTAAGGCAACCGTATGTAGCGTATCTACCTCTGTAAAAAATCCAGTCGTGGTCTCTCTGTCATGATAGTAAGGAACATCTCTACGTAAACTAGGATTTACAAGATTTACAAGTGGCTTGCGTTCAAAATTATCATAATCATAATGGAGATCTGTTTCTAGAGATAAGGTGTCAAGTATGGTCTCTCCAATACCTCTTGCTGCAATAAATAGCTTATTTCCTTTAGTTACCCATGATAAGAGCTTGAGTGACTCCTCTTCACTAAAAAGTATGTAATCATTTACAAATAAATAAGTACCTCGCGCCTCGGTACTATCTGACATAAACTCATAAGGCGGTATGCGCACTTCCTTGAACTTCTCTTTATTCCAGTTCTTTTCTAGAAGGTCATGTAATACGTAAGTTCCATAAGGAATTTTATCTGTTTTCGTATAACTCGCAAACCAGTTTATATCTTCCTTAGTGCTCGACTCCATATAAATAACGAGTGCAAGAGCAAGAAGTAACGCAGCTGCGATTACCTTAAATTTAGTACTCATAACTGATTATTTAGTTGGGTAAAAGATGATTTCGCTTTCGCGAAAGCGGTCTCATCGACCTCAAAATTTCCATACCAGATATAGTCATATATATCTGTCACTTTTCTAAACTGGTTTCTTAAGTTTAAGTCTTCTATTTCGAATATATATTCGTGATTTGTCTTCTGTACTTGCCAGTCTATAAGATCTTGTGTACTCATTTTCTGGAGTACTCGTAAATAATAGAAACGTACAGCCAGTCTATAATTACTAGCAGCAATTGCCTGATCAATGAGTTGATCCAAGTCTTCTCGCTGTATGAGCTCCTCATCATCTGATAGCAATGTCTCTGGTGCTTTTATTTTTTCCATGAGTAAGGAGCCGCTATCTATTTTCATAAATAACCATACAAAGAATACTAGCAATCCTATGATTAATAAATAGGGTAGTAGTTCAACCAGGATTGCCCAAATACCTTCTGCTTCATCACCACCCGTAAGCCAGCGTATGAAAGCTCTGTACAAATCATCAATCTTTTTCTTAAATCGAGACCACCAAGTATCTTCTGTGAGCGTTTCTTTATAATTAAATTCATTGTCTTCTTTGTACTCCTTTATGCTATCTTCAGTGATGGAAAGCGGTGTTTTTATTCCTTCATCATAAGTAACGATACCTCGAGGATTCTGGTAGGTATCTTGAGGTGAGTTTACTTCCTCCTTTAAAACTTTTTCTACGGTAGTTTCTTCTTCAGTTTGTTGTATGACGGTAGCTTTCGCGCAAAGCGAATACAGAAAAAGCATACATAGCAACAACAATTTATGCATTAGTGCCGCCTATATTGTTTATTTGATCAAGACTTCCCGTCTGGTTTTTACGTTCATTTAAATTGAAATAAATGAAATTTGTAGCGATAGCAAGTATGGCATATAATATATAGTTTATAGCAGATGCAAGCACTTGTAACACGAGATACACATTATCAAAAAGCGCTGCCGGGTCGCCCATAGAACCAGATTGTACACTAGAAATCGTTTTTATAAGCGTGTAGATAACTACAGGAACTTGAAAAACAAAACCTATGACTCCTATTAATAAACCTATGATGATCACCGTAATAAAAGTCATCCACCATTCATTTTTAATCAAGCTTGAACTTTCTTTTATAGCTTCCTTTATACTAAGATTCTTGTCTATAAGGGCAGGAAAGATGACACTAAGCTTCACATATACATAAAGTAATGGAAAGATAGCTAGTATAACAACCAAGACACCTACCGCCTCAGATCCAGCAGCAAATAATGCACCTCCTAAACCTACAGGAACTAGTGCTATAACTAGTATTACTAATAAGTTTGTAAAACCTAAACCTAAAAACGCTCCCGTTTTTGACTTAATTGTATCTACTACAGCTGTTGTATCTGGGACGTCTCCTGCTGCTATGTATGCTTTTATATACTCAGAAACACTTCCATAAAGTAGGGAATTGTAAATGATACCTGTAATACCCAGACATAATATGGAAACAAAAAAGGTGCTCATATCTGTTCCCTCACCAAAACTTGTTAAAATATTTGCACCTGCTGTAGATTTTGTGTAGAATCCCACCGCAACAATGAGAAGAATAAATGGTATGGCACAGGTGCGCACAAGCACATTAAGTAGTGGCTTTGCATTGCGACGTAAAAAGGTAAATGTATCACTTATGATCTGGCCTAGTTCACGCTGTTTTCTAAATTCTACTAGTTTAATAAAGGTCATTAATTAAAGGTTTTCAAGATTAGGAACAAGCGCCAGTCTAGCAGCTTCTTCTTTATGTTTTTTAATAGGGTAGTACACGTAATAAAATAGAATTAAGGCAAGAGAGCTAGCAATAATTACAATAGCAAGCCAGTCTGGCATTTCTGTGTGTCTTGTAACAAAACCTTCTAGAAATCCAGCTATTACAAACAGCGGTATCGTACTTACAACGATTTTTAATCCATTTTTCATTCCTCTTTTAAAGGATTCTAAGCGTGTATATGTTTTAGGAAATAAAATAGAATTACCTAGCACCATACCTGCACATCCCGCAATGATAATTACAGAGATTTCTATAGTACCATGTATCCAGATGGTACGTACAGATTCCCATCCCACGCCTTGCTCAAAAAAGAAATACTGAAAACTACCTAGCATGATAGCGTTACGCATAATAATATATAAGGAACCTACGGTTAAGAAGATACCATATACAAAAGCCATCAAAGCTACTTTAATGTTATTTATGGTAATACCTAAAAACATATTGAGTTCTCCTTGCTTTTTATAAACCCCCATAGGGTCACCTTTCTCAATATTACTGAGGGTCATGTTTACATAGCCATCTCCCATAATACCTCTTACAAAGGAACCATCGTTTGCAGCACTATATGCTCCAATGAAACTAAAGAGTAAAAAAGTCAAAAATGCGATAAGTAATTGTCGCTGGTAGCGATACATAATAAGCGGGAACTCCTCTGTAAAGAATGTTATAAAGCGCTTGCTTGACTCACGTTTTGTTTTATAAATGATTTGATGAGACTGGGAGGCTAAGTGGTTTAGATATACTAACGTCTTACTTTGAGGATAAAATGTTTGCGCATAACTAAGGTGATCTGTCACTTCCATGTAAAGATTAGATAGCTCATCTGGATGAATCTGATCTTTGTTGACCAGAACACTTTCAAATGTTAACCATTTATCTTTATTTTGCTTCACAAAAGCAGCCTCACGCATATACACTCTTTTATAGAGGTAAAGAAAAAGAATATATGGATAACTTTCAAATAGAAACCGCCCAAAATGTAAGTATTTATCAGAATGTTGCGAGCATAGGCGATCGTATTCTAGCATTTTTAATTGATGGGTTAATTTTAATAGCATATTGGATAATATCATTATTTTTAATCGCCTCGTTTGGGTTGAACTCACAGTCTATGGGCGATATATGGGCTTATTATCTGGTGCTAGGTTTGCCTATTTTTCTTTATTACATTCTTTTTGAGACATTCTGGGACGGTAAAACACCTGGTAAAACAGCAATGAAAATTAGAGTTGTAAAACTTGATGGGTCAAAGCCAGGTTTTGGGAGCTACTTTGTAAGATGGATTATGCGCATTATTGATATTGCTGGCTCTTCTGGAGGGATTGCGGTGGTAAGCATTCTCATGAGTGAAAAAGGACAGCGCTTAGGTGATATGGCTGCAGGGACTACAGTTATTTCAGAAAAAAAACGTGCACGACTATCTGATAGTCTTATCGTAGATATTCCTTTAGATTATGTACCTACCTATTCTCAAGTGACTGTCTTTAATGACAAAGATGTACAACTCATAAAAACATTATTTATAAATGCAAAGCGCAATGAAAACCATAATGTCATTGTTAAACTTGCAGATAGACTTAAGGGAAAAATGAATATCACCCCGGAAGAAAATAATATCCAATTTATAGAACGCGTCCTGGCAGACTATAACTTCTACACACAGCAATAATGGAGATTACTACAATTATTGATATACTTGGAACTATTTCTTTTGCCATATCTGGTGCGCTTACAGCGATGCGCAAGAAGCTAGATGTTTTTGGGATTCTTATTATAGCACTGGTTACCTCTGTAGGAGGTGGCACATTAAGAGACATTCTTATAGGGAAGACACCTGTGGGCTGGATGCTCAATATGACATTTGTATATGTCATTTTTGGCGCGACCATTATTGCAATACTATTTAGAAGTCAGCTCAAGTACGTGAGACGCTCCTTATTTTTGTTTGACACAATAGGAATCGCTTTATACACAATTGCTGGTGTACAGATTGCGAGTGTTGCAGGACTACATCCAGTAGTTTGTGTGGTGCTGGGTACTATTTCTGCATGTTTTGGAGGTGTTTTGCGTGATATTTTATGCAATGAGATTCCCGTTATTTTTCATAAGGAAATATATGCCACCGTATGTATACTAGGCGGAAGTATCTATTTGTCACTTGAAACTTCTGGCTTACCTAAAGTATATGCGATGCTTATTGCAGGCAGTATCACTATTCTTATCAGAACACTCGCTGTAGTAAAGAAATGGAGCTTACCTAGTGTTTATAGAAAACAGCAAGCATAAAAAAAGGTTTCTGCGCTAACAAAAACCTTTTAAAACCTAATAGACTCTTTAGAAAACAGGGTTAAAATATTTTAAAGGCTAATTCAAATAATTTTAAAAACACAAGTTCATTTAACGTTGAGACTATACTACAAATCAATAGACGATAAGATTTACGAGAAATTTCAAAATAAAAATTAATTAACTTTTTTTTAACTTTCAATCCCTTTGAAAATTGAGATGAAATATAATTGCATATCCGTTTTTAGTCCCAAAGAAATATGAATAGACAAAATAGCCTTGGATTTTTTAGTTAGTATACTACAAAAAAAAGTAAAATATCTCTATTTGGCAGATTAGCGTAGAAAAAGCCACCCTTTAGGGTCGGGGAAAAGCTTATTCGACAATGAATGCAATAATTTAAAACATATAGGGATAATTACGGATATACAATAATGTAATAACAATACACCTTTCTACTATTTTCAAACCAGATTATAGCAATTAATTTTTTTAAATAACGTGTATTAAATCTTTAGTAGCATTAAAATGTACTTAAAACGTTACATCACTTGTGACATATTAAACTAGATTAATAGCTTAATGCCTTGAGTATTTATAGAAAAAATAAAATCCCGAGACTCGAGTTCTCGGGATTCTTTGTTAGGTTTTGTTATTAATAAACACTAACCATCAAAACGTTTTAAAAACAAACCTAACAAATAGGTTAACTTACACTATAGACGGCTCAATTTACTTAACGTTACACCATAATTATTATTTAACTTTACCTTATGTTAAAAGCTACCATGATCATAGGTGCTTCATTGAAGCCACAGAGATATTCCCACAGCGCCATTATACGTCTGAATGCTCTAGACATTCCTGTCATTGCCGTAGGATTGAGAGAAGGAAGAGTAGCAACAACTCAGATAATTACATTCGATACTGCGCTTGCAAAATCTGAGGCTCTTAAACAAGACCTTGATACCATAACTTTATACCTCAACGCACAACGACAAGAGGAGTATTATGACTTTATCATTGACCTAAACCCAAGGCGTGTGATTTTCAACCCAGGGACAGAGAATACAGCATTCTCCATAAAATTGGAGTCTAAAGGTATTCTTACAGAATCTGCATGCACGCTTGTATTACTAGCAACAGGTCAATATTAATACATCGTTGTTTTAAATTACGCTTTCGCGAAAGCGTACCTATTACCTCTTAATTACTAGTAATCCTATAAAGGTCAAAGCACCATTTAAAATTAAGATAAAGAAGCCAAATTCAAACCCAACCGTCGAAGCAAAAGCGCTTACAAAGTAGGCGAGAATAGGCGAGGCAATCGCAACAGCGGGAACAAACTTGTCTTTTACATTCCACTTTGTAAATAAGCCGAAGGCATAAAGTCCTAATAGCGGACCATACGTATAGCCGGCAAACGTAAAAAGTTTTGCAATTACCGTAGCATCTGCAATCACATATTTGAATATGATGATTACAAGTATAAGCACTATAGACATAGCGATGTGTATGCGCTTTCGTATAGCAACTTGTTTGATGGCGTCGTATTTCTTTTCAATCTCGAGTATGTCTATACTAAAGGAAGTAGTAAGTGACGTAAGGGCGCTGTCTGCACTAGAATATGCTGCAGCAATTAGTCCTAGTAAGAAAACAACAGCAAGCCCTATTCCTAAACCGCTATTTACGGCAATAGTAGGGAAGAGTTCATCTTTATGTGCATCGATTCCATTTTGAGAAGCATATACTGTAAGTAGTAATCCTAAAGCAAGAAAAACGAGATTTACAATGGTAAGCACGATGGTGAACCAGAACATATTTTTTTGTGCGTCTTCTAGATTGCGACAGGTAAGATTTTTTTGCATCATATCTTGATCAAGTCCTGTCATTACAATTGAAATGAAAGCTCCAGATAAAAATTGCTTTACAAAGAAGTCGCCACTTTTCCAATCGTCGAAAAAGAAAATCTGACTCATATCACTTTCAGATATAAGATTGACTACCGCACTTGCATTCAATCCCATCTCGTCACTTACAAAGTAAATAGAAACACCTACCGCGATGAGCATAAAGAGTGTCTGTAAGGTATCTGTCCACACAATTGTTTTGATACCTGCTTTAAAGGTGTAGAGCCAAATTAGAAGTATAGTAATCGTTACGGTTACAAAAAACGGAACACCCATCTCATCAAAAACAAGTAATTGCAATACGTTTGCCACTAAGTATAGTCTAAAACTCGCGCCTATAATCCTGCTCAATAAGAAAAAAGAAGCTCCTGTTTTATAAGAATATGTACCAAATCTTCCTTCAAGATAAGTATAAATAGAGGTAAGGTTGAGCTTATAGTAAAGTGGTAGCAATAGAAGACTTATGACTGCATAACCCACAGTATACCCAAGTACCACCTGAAAGTAACTAAAGCTTGATGCCTCAATCCATCCAGGGACA